>Ga0302326_10000768_pt1 | contig 84679 bp, 75 predicted proteins | sample Palsa_T0_3_FD_202264 | JGI IMG/M metagenome (GOLD analysis project Ga0302326, IMG submission 202264) | Peat permafrost microbial communities from Stordalen Mire near Abisko, Sweden - Palsa_T0_3 | ecosystem: Environmental > Terrestrial > Soil > Palsa > Peat permafrost | place: Sweden: Abisko...
CGTGCCCATCGGGTGGTTTCCAGGCCTTCAGCGCCGCCTCTCCGCTCACGATGCGAAACGAGCCGGGCACAACGGTTGCGTTGGCCGACGCCGCGGTGCCCGTGCGCCGCTGGCAACGCGTGCAGTGGCAGTAGCGCGCGCCGAACAGCGGCTCGGTGATTTCAAAGCGAACTGCGCCGCAGTTACAACCGCCGGTCAGGCTGGGACTCATCGCGTAGATCCTACGAGGTCGCGGTCTGCCTGGACCCCAAGCGGCGCGCAACCTCGTCGAGGCAGGGCCTCGCGTCAGCCGGCCTGGACGCCCTGCCGCTTCTGGTGGCGCGATGCGTGTCTGGTGTTCGAGTCGGACCGTCGATGGCGCGTAGACCGTAGACTGACCTGGTGTCAGGCACCGTGAGCATCCGCTGGCTCGATGAGCCTGAAGAGAAGGACTATCAGGCCGCCCAGAGCTTTCTCAGCATGGTGCTGGCGCCAGCGTCGCTCCCGGAGGTCATCGCTGCCCTGCACGCCGCGCCTCTTGGTCGCTGGGCCGCAAAGGACATCCTGCGGGCGGCGGGCCTGCCACCGCTGAGGCCGAAGGAGAGCGCCGAGGTGGCCGAGAAGCTCGAGAAGATCAAGGAGGGCGTTCCCATCTCGCCAATCCTCCTGGTGGGTGGGATCAGGGACTACCTGGTCATCGGAGACGGATACCACCGCGCATCGGCTGCCTACCGGGTCGATCAGGATGCGCTGGTGCCCGGCAGGTTGCTCTGGTCGAGCCGAGCGCCTCGGCCGAGTACCGCCAAGCGGGACACGATGTGATCGACTTGCGTGACAGATGCTTGGCGGCATCACCAGACACGCCGGCTCTCCCCGCTCTCTGACGTGTGCGTCGGCTGACCCGACGCCGGAGCGACCACGGCTGAGTCTGGCCGTGGGGACGCCACAATGATCCGCGCAAAGGAGTAGAGTTGGTTGTGGACGGTCGCTGACCAAGCCGGCCAGCCGTCGCCGCCGCTGAGCTTTTGCCGCCGCCGCGACTTGCCGATTCGATTGACCTCCGCCCACGTGGATTCCCTTTCGCGGTTACACGGCTCGCCGGGCTTTGCTCGGAAGGGAATGAAGGTGAACAGGAGGTTCTCTCATGTTTAGAGCGAGGCCCGCAGGGCCTGCTTCTGCAGTCAATACGGATGGTCGACCGGTCGAAGCGCCACGCCGGCAGGGTAGGCGTGAAGCGACCGGCGTCGGAGTGCTCGGGCAAGGCGCGGGCCTGCTGGCGCGCGTCGTTCAACTCCTTGTCAGCATCGTCGTGGCGATCATCGTCGCGGGAATTCTCCTGGTGGTGCTCAAGGCCAATCCCGCCAACAGCATCGTCTCGGAAGTCCACAACTGGGCACACTCGCTCGCCGGTCCGTTCGACGGCATGTTCAGCTTCCACAACGCCAATGACGGGATCGCTGTCAACTGGGGCATCGCTGCGGTCGTCTACCTGTTCGTGGGCGTCCTGATCGCGCGGCTGATCGGCCGCACCTACTAGACATGCGCGAGCCAACTCAACCAAGCGTTGGGAGGTGACCATGCTCACGATCCTCCTCATCGTCATCGTAGTTCTGCTGCTGACCGGCGGATTCGGCTACAGACGCCGCAGCCGCGGCGTGTAGAACCGCGAACGCAGGGATTCCGTCGGGTGGGCCCGACGGAATCCCGAGCGGGCCATCATTGCTTGTCCGTGTCGGCGATCCCCGGAGGCACGACCTCGCCCCGGTCGGTGGTCCGACCGAGGCGCTGTTTGGCTGCGAGGCTGCCCTCGCCGAGGACACCCGAGCCCGCGGCGCGGGCGACTGCATCCCCGCCGCCCCTCCCACGCAGCACAGACGCAATGCCGACGGCTATCAGCGCACCGGTTAGCGGCCCCACGACATACACCCAGTAGCTGGTGAAGTCGCCGCTCACGAGCGCTGGCCCGAATGAGCGCGCCGGGTTCATCGAGGTGCCGCTCACGGGCGCCGACCACAGGCCGGCAAGAGCTATGTAGCCGCCGACACCCAGCGCGGCGATCGCGCCGACGTTCTGCGCGGCCGAGGCGGTCCCCAGGATGACGCTCACCAGCGTCGCGGTGAGCACGATCTCCATCAACAGCGCCTGCCAGTCCTTGTACCCAGGGCCGGGCAGTGTGGCGCCGAGGTGCTGGATGTTGCCGAACACCGCCAACAGAAACAGGCATGCCAGCGAGGCCCCCATCAGCTGAATGATCATGTAGCCCGGGACGCGCTTCCACGGGAAGTCGCCGCGAAGTGCGAACGCCAGCGAGACAGCAGGATTCAGGTGGGCCCCGGAGATCGCGCCCATGAACAGGATGATCCCCAACACCATCAGGCCCGGTGCGACGACGGCCGCAGACAGGGTGATCTGACCCTCGCCATGCAGGATCCCACCACCCGCGGCGACGAGCACCAACATGAACGTGCCCAGCAGCTCGGAGAACAGCCTGCGCCACTCCAGACGCGGATCATCGAAATCCTCACGGTCACCGAACTCCAGCGCGAGCAGATGCCTGCTCCGCGGACCCAACAGGCCCAGGCCCGGACCGGTGCCGGCGGGAACAATCTCATCAGGCGTGGCCATCACATCCCCTTTCAACCGAGACCGACATCTCAGCGCTGCGGACCGCAGCCTGATGAGCAGCCCCGCCGCCGCAGCATACGCCGATCGAGTGGATCGATCTCACGTCTGTCGCGGAGCCCTTACGAGTCCGCGCGCCCGCGCTCGGCGATCACGCGGACGGCCCACGCGCGCGTTCTCGCGTTCAGCAGGCGGCCGAGGCGCGTCCGGTGGTCGGCCACCCAGGCGTAGGCGCTCGCGGTAGCCCGCGGAGATCGCGCGGCGAGGCGCGCGAGCGGCTTTCCGCCGGGCAGCGCGCCGAGGACGACGGGCACGCCCGCGCCGGCCGAGCGGCGCACCCCTCGCCCGTCGATCAGATGCCACGACTCGAGGCGATCCTCACGAGCCATGTCGACGAGCAGGAGCTCGCCCCGCGGGCTCTGGATCGTCGCGGGATCGAGACGATGCCCGCGGTCCCAGCTCAACAGCAGCGCGAGCATCACGCGACAGAACCCGCACTCGCCGTCATACAGGACGATCAGCTCCTCGCCCCGAGCTGCCAGCGGGCCGGGGAAGAGCGCCACCGCCTGCACCCGACTCAGGGAGCCGCGGTGAGCGCCACGAGGCTCTGCGGTGCGACGAGCAGCTTGATGCGCCCGTGCGTGGCGCTGAGGTGCGCCGTCTGCACGCCTGTGCTCGCCGCGCTCAGGGTTTCGGTCTGGACGCCGGCCGCCTGGCGCAACACCACCTTCTGCGCCTGCCCGCGCTCGTTGTCGAGGATCAGGACCGTCTGTCCGGCGGTGCCGGTGATGCTCGTCGCCACCAGCCCGCGCACGCCGTTGACCGTGCGCAGCGACGCCCCCACCGGCAGCCACTTGGTGAGCGTTTCGAGCGCGCCGTCGAGCGGGCGCTTGATGACTTCTTCGCCGCTCACCACGAACGGGTCGTAGGGGTCGCCGCTGAAGTGAAAGCGCACCTCGCCGAACCCCGTCTTCAGGGCGCTCAGCACGAACCGCACCGCCCACACGGCCGAGGCGGGGCTGTTCGAGACTCCCGCCACGCCCCCACAGGAGACCGAGTTGGCCTCGGAGATGATCGCCGGCACCTGTGCCGCCTGCGCGAGCGACACCACCGACGCCAGTTTGCGCGGCTCGTCGGCGGCGTACTGCGTGAGCAGCCCCCCGACGGTGGCCGTCTTCGGCGTGAGGCACGCCGTCAACGGGTACGCGTGCACCCCCACCATGCTCAGGTGGAGCTGGGCGATCACCCGCGGCAGTTCGTGCTGCCAGTGCTCGGGCCCGGCGAGTTCGGGGCCGATCACCGGGGCACCGCCGAGAACCGGCTGCAGGGCGCTCGCGAGCTGCAGGTAGAGACTCGCCTGCAGCGCTTCTTCGTTGGCCTGCGGATGGGCCAGCGCGGAGTAGTTGGGCAGCGGGTACAGGTCGGGCTCGTTCCCGAGCGAGAAGTCCAGGCCGTTGGTCGCCGCGGTCTGGGCGCCGGCGACCATCTGCGCGGCCCACGCCGGCTGGCCGGTCTTGAGGTTGAGCCCGACCGTCAACGGGTCGCGGGTGGTGCTCAGCAGGCAGTGCAACTGGCTCCAGAAGCCCGCGGGCAGCGTGTACAACGTCGCCGTTTCCCAGGAGCTGGGGGCGCCGCTCAGCGCCCCGCTGGGGACCGTCATGTCCTGGCTGTCGCCCGCGAGCGAGATCGGCGGCGAGCCGAGTGCCTGGATCGCGCTGACGAGCGCCGGCGAGGGACACGCGCCGGCGCCCAGATCGAGCGCCATCACCGGGTACTCCAGCGACAGGCCGATCGGCGGCATCGTCACCTGCACGCCCGGGAGGCCCGCGCCCTGTGTGAGCGTGACCTCGGCCGGAGGGGGCCCGGCCGCCCGCTTGACCGCAGGCGACCCCTTGGCCGCCGCCGACGCGACGGCTGTGCTCACGCATGCGCCGGCGAGCACCAGCGCGAGCACGCCGGCCAGCAGGATGCTCGTGCGTGGCCGGCGGCGCATCGCCTGAACAATACATTCGCTCGGCTAGCATCACAGCCGTTCCCCACCCCCGAGGCAGGAGAGGCAGGCGATGGCAGACAAGCTCTACACAGCCCACGCGCACGTCACCGGCGGCCGCGCCGAGGGACGCGGCCACACCAGCGACGGCGCGCTGGACGTCGAACTGCGCCTCCCGACCGAGATGGGCGGTCCGGGCGGCGGCACCAACCCCGAGGAGCTCTTCGCGGTCGGCTACGCCGCCTGCTTCGAGGGCGCCCTGGGGGTGGTCGCGCGCCGCGCCAAGGCCGACACCGGTGACGCCGTGATCGAGTCGGAGGTGTCGCTCTCGCCGAACGGGCAGGGCGGCTTCGAGCTGTCCGTCGGCCTCGACGTCACGCTGCCGTCGGTCGCCGACCCGGACGCAGCCGTCGAGCTGGTGCGGGCCGCCCATGCGGTGTGCCCGTACTCGAACGCCACCCGCGGCAACATCGAGGTGACGCTCACCGCCAACGGCGCCCCCGTCGAGTAGCCGAACCTCAGCGGCCGATCGTGCGCTCGATCTCGCGGGCGCGCCTGCCCAGGCCGTCCAGCAGGGTGCGGATCTGCTCGAGATCCGCGCGCACCTCGGCGTCTCCCACCTCGACCGGGAGCATCGAGTCCTGCAGCGTCGCCAGGGATCGCTCGGCGGCGGCGATCGCCGTGACCGCGCTGTCCAGAAACCCTTTCACCCCCCGCGCCGGGGCACCGGCGACCGCCCCGGCGAACTCCCGCCCCGGAAGCTCGTGGCGCTCGGCAAACGCGGCATGGGCGCGCTGCGCCCGCCCGTAGGCCGTCTGCGTGGGGCGAAAGAGCTGCTCCTCGACGGCATCGGCACTGCGCTCGTCCAGACGCTCGTACAGCTCGCTCAGCGCCGACAGCGCCACGCCGAGCTGCTCGGTCGCCTCGGCGAGCACGTCGAGCAGCTGCTGCCGGGCGTCGGCGGTCGTGTAGGGCACCAGCGCAAGGTTAGAGCGCCCTGCACTGCTCGACGGCTCCGGCAAGCGGGCCTGCCGGCAGGCCGGCTCCTGGAAGCTCCTGCCGAGCGGGTCATTCGAGCGCGTAGATCAGCGACACCTGCGCTTCGAGCTTGCAGGTGACGGCGGAGGACTTCTTGGCGGTCGCGTGCTTCTTGGCCGTCTTCCGTCCCGCCGGCACCCGGGCTTGCGGTGCGGCGGCCTCCACCGGCTCCACCGAGACCGATCTCCCCGAGCCGAAGTCCGGTTGTTCGCCTTCGTATTCGACGTAGCGTGACCCTTCGATTTCCACTCCCAGGCACGAGATGGAGCCGCCGTCTTCGGCCACGCTCTGCACGGGGCCGACGGTCGTCGCCACCTTGCCCGCGAGGAATTCCGCCTTGCTCTGGCCGTCCGTCACCGCGTCGGCCATGCCCTGCCGGTAGGCCGCGGTGGCGGCTTCGAGATCGGCGTCCTGCGCGATCGGCACGGTGGCCACGCCCTGGACGCTGACCGTGCGCACGGGGGTGGTTCCGGTGGGCGCTTCTGCGGCGGCCACGCCGAGCATGTTCGCCGCCACCAAACCGGCCGTCACTACCAGGGTTGCCGCGATCGCGTTCCTCATCCTCGCCTCCGATGCTAGCGCGACGTGTCGGCCAGCCCACGCGCCCGCACGAGCACCGCGTCGATCATCGACTCGGTGAGCCTGCCGGTGAACGTGTTCTGCTGGCTCGGGTGGTAGCACCCGAGCAGCCGGTAGCGCCCGCGCTCGAGCTCGGCTCCGTGGGCGAAACGTGGCCGCGGGCGCAGCGGCACGGCGTCCGGCTCGGACAGGGCTCGCATCAGCAGCAGGGCGGCATCCCAGGCGAATCCACCGAGGCACACCACCACCCGCACCTCGCTCAGCAGCTTCAGCTCGGCGACGCTCCACGGCAGACAGCGCTCGCGCTCGGCGGGGGTCGGGCGGTTGGCCGGGGGCGCGCACCGCACCGCCGCGGTGATCCACGCGCCGGTCAGGTGCAACGAGTCCTCGCGATCCCGCGAGAGCGCCTGGTTGGCGAAGCCGCACCGCCACAGCGCCGCGAACAGGAAGTCCCCCGAGCGGTCCCCGGTGAACATGCGCCCGGTGCGGTTGGCGCCGTGGGCGGCCGGCGCCAGACCCAGCAGCAGCACCCGCGCACACGGGTCCCCGAAGCCCGGGAGGGGACGCCCCCAGTACTCCTGCGCGGCGAACGCCGCCCGGCGCTCGCGCGCGACCTGCTCACGCCACGCGACCAGTCGCGGGCAGCGCCGGCAGGCGCTCACCTGCTCGGCGAGCTCGCTCAGCCCGGGGCTGTTGCGCGCGCCCGCGCTGGCGCTTCCCGATCTCATGCCGCAGTAGTACCATCGCAAGATGCCCTTGTGGGTCTGGGTTCTGTTGTTGGCTGCGATGGTGAAGATCCCGCTCGCAGCACTGATGCTGTGGATCCCGTATCGCAACGACCAGGCGGTCGAGGCGCGCGACGTGCCGGACTCCTCCGACGAAGACGGAGGCTCGAAGGCGCTCCCCGGCGGGCCGCTCGACCCGCACCCCCGCGCGCCGCGTCCCCGCCGCCCGCGCCGCGGTCCACACGGCTCCCCCTCCCCCTCCTCGCCGTCGCGCGTGCGCCGCTCCTGGCGCGCCCGGCCCGTGCGCCCGCTGCGCGTGTTCCACTAGCCCGCCGCCAGCCACAGCCGGCCACACCGAGCTCGCCGACCCGGCGCTTGGCATTGGCTCAGCGGTCGCCGTCGGCTCAGCGGTTGCGCTTGCGCTGCCTGCGGGCGGCCTTGGCTTTGGCGCGTCGCTTCTGGAGCGCCGCCTGCGAGTGGCCCGACGCGGTTTCGGCGAGTTCGCCGTCCGCCGCCGGCGCCCACCTGCGTGCGTCGCGCACGATCACGAACGCCACCCCCAGCAGCAGCACCAGGCCCACCGCGATCAGCGCCGCGGTGACCGAGCTGGATTTGTGGTTTTCGCTTTCCGTGGAGGCGGTGGTGGAGGTGGTCGCGGTGGTGGCTTGTTCTTCGGCGGAGCCTTCCGTGAGGTTGCCCAACGCACCGCTGCCACCGAAGCCGGCGGCCGTCGCCGCCGGCGCCGGCGCGAATGCCAGCGCACCCAGGGCCAGTGCCACAAGCGCGCTCGCGCGCAGCCCCGGGAAGCTCCACGAGAGACATCTGCTCATCCGGCGAGCATACCGCCTGCGAGTGGCCCCGCAGCGAACACGGGCTCGCCCGGCGAGCCGCTTTCAGGGCGGCGCTCGTCCACGCCATAGAATGCCGGGCCATGGCCCCCAAACAACGGCAGGTTCGGGTTGAGCAGCGCGGCTCCATCGAGGCGATCCAGGCGCTGGAGCAGCGCTCCGACGAGGAGCTGGAGTCCGAGACCAAATACAAGTCCGCGGCGCTCGCCATCCTCGGCGCGCGGGCATCCGAGCGCTTCGACGCCGAGGCCGCCCGCGGCTACTTCCAGCGGGCGATCGCCGCCGCCCGCCCGCAGGAGCGCATGCAGATCAGGCGCATGGCGGACGCGTCGCTGGCGCTGGCCGAACGCCGCGCCGGCGACCTCAAGGTGGCGGTCGAGCGGATGGGCCAGACACCGCCCAGCGGCCGCCAGCTCTTCGCCCTGCGGGCGATGGGGCTGCTCGCTCCCCCCTCTTCGGCCGGGATCCTCGCGCGTGTGCGCGGCGTGCTGCTGATCGTCGTCCTGCTGATCGCGCTGCTGGCGCTCGGCCTGGGGATCGTCGAGCTCGTATCGCTGCCCTTCGGCGGACTGGGGCTCGCCCCCGGCATCCTGCTGGGGCTGTTCGTGGCGATCGCCGCGGTCGCCATCATCGCGGTGATCGGCCGGCGCCGACGCGACCGCGCGCGCGCCGAGCGCGCGGGCTGACCGCGCCGGGCGCGCGGTGCCGTGCATCTAGGCTTGGGCTCGTGCCAGCCCCCCTGTGCCTGATCGTCAATCCCGCCGCCGGGGGCGGCCGGGCCGGGCGCACCGCGCCCGAGGCCGAGCGGGCGCTGCGCGAGCGCGGGCAAGAGGTGCGCCGTGCCGACACGCGTGACCTCGACCACGCGCGGGAGCTCGCCACGGAGGCCGCACGCCGGGGCGAGGCGATCGTGGCGCTCGGCGGCGACGGCCTGATCGGGGCGATCGCCGACGCGCTCAGGCACGCCCCCGGAGCGGTCCTCGGGGTGATCGCCGGCGGGCGCGGGAACGACCTCGCCCGCGTGCTCGGCATACCCGAGGACCCGGGGCAGGCGGCGGCGGTGATCGCCGCCGGACACACCCGGCCGGTGGACCTCGGCCTGGTCGAGGGCGAGCCGCCCGCGACGCTCGGACCGGCTGGCGCCGGCGCGACGCCCGCGGGCGGCGGGCGGGCGTTCGTGGGCATCGCCTCGGCGGGCTTCGACAGCGACGCCAACCGCATCGCCAACGAGGCGCCCGCGCGGCTCGGCGGCCTCGTGTACGTGTACGGGGCGCTCAGGGCGCTCGCCGCGTGGCGCCCGGCGCGCATGGAGCTCGAGCTGGACCCGCCCGGCGAGCGCCACTCCTTCTCCGCCTTCTCGATCGGAGCGTGCAACTCGAAGGCCTACGGCGGCGGCATGCTGGCGGCGCCCGACGCGCTGCTCGACGACGGCCTCTTGGAGGTGGTGGTCGTGGAGAGCAGGAGCAAGCTGGCCTTCCTCACACGGATCCTGCCCAAGATGTTCAACGGCACGCACGTGCACGAGCCGGGCGTGCACGTGTTCCGCGCGCACACGCTGTCGCTCAGCGCGGACCGCCCGTTCACGATGTACGCGGACGGCGATCCGATCGCGGAGCTTCCCGTGCGCGTACGCGCGCTGAAGGGAGCGGTCACGATGCTCGTCCCCGCCGAGCCGAGCGCGGCCTTCGCGGAGAGCTGATGGCGGGGACGCTCTCCATCAAGCTCGCGCTGGCCCGCGGCGTCGGGGCCGTCTCGCGCCGGCGCGGCGGCGGCGGCACCAGCGCGCCGGGCAAGCTGCTGATCAGGCTCTCCCCCGGCGCGATCGGCGAGCTCGCCTCGCGTCTGCCGCGCGGCAGCGTGCTGATCTCCGCCACCAACGGCAAGACCACCACGGCCACGATGGCCGCCGGCATCCTCGAGCGCGCGGGCGTGCCGCTGGTGCACAACCGCGCCGGGGCGAACATGGCGGGCGGGATCGCCACCACGCTGCTGGACGCCGCGCTCCCCGGTGGCGCGATCGCGGGCGAGCTCGGCCTGTTCGAGGTCGACGAGCTGTGGCTCGACTCGCTGGCGGCGGAGCTGCACCCGCGCGGGATCCTCCTGTGCAACCTGTTCCGCGACCAGCTCGACCGCTACGGCGAGCTCGACACGATCGCCGAGCGCTGGCGCGGGGCGATGAGCGCCCACCGCGACGCCACCCTCGTCCTGAACGCCGATGACCCGCTCGTGGCGGACCTCGGCCGCGAGCACCCCGCGGTCGTGTACTTCGGCGTGGAGGATCACTCGCTGGCGCTGCCCGGGCTGGCGCACGCGGCCGACGCAAAGCACTGCCGCCGCTGCGGCGCGCCGTACGTGTTCGACGCGGTGTACCTGGGCCACCTCGGCCACTACCACTGCCCGAGCTGCGGCCGGACGCGCCCCGCGCCGACGCTCACGGCGAGCAACGTGCGCCTGGAAGGGGTGCGGGCCGCCCACTTCACGCTGCACGCGCCCGCCGGGGAGCTCGAGGTCTCGCTCGCGCTCCCCGGCCTCTACAACGTGTACAACGCGCTGGCCGCCGCCGCCCTGGCGAGCACGCTGGAGGTGCCGCTCGAGACGATCGCGGCCGGCCTCGAGGACACCCGCGCGGCATTCGGCCGCGCGGAGTCGGTGCTCGTGAGCATCCCGGACACCGCCGCCCCCGGCGCACCCGGCGCGGGCGAGCGGACCAGCGCGTCCGGCACACCCGCCGCTCCCAGCCGGCGCGAGCTGCGCATCCTGCTCGTCAAGAACCCGGCGGGCGCCAACGAGGTGCTGCGCACGCTGGCGCTCGAGCCGGGCGAGCACGACCTGCTCGGCGTCCTCAACGACGAGATCGCCGACGGGCGCGACGTGTCGTGGATCTGGGACGCCGACTTCGAGCTGCTGGCCGGGCGCGTGCGGGTGGCCACGTGCAGCGGCACCCGCGCGGCGGACCTGGCGGCGAGGCTGAAGTACGCCGGCATCGACCCCGGGCGCATCCGCGTGCACGAGGACCTCGCCCAGGCTCTGGACGCGGCCGCCGCCGCATCGTCCCCGCAGGGGGAGCGCCCCGACGGCGCCCCGGTGCCCGCGGCGCCGCTGTTCGCGCTGCCCACGTACACGGCCATGCTGGCGCTGCGCGAGCTGCTCGTCGCGCGCGGGGAGGCGAGCAGCGCGTGGTCGTGAGCGCCGGCCGCCACGACGGCAGCGACGTCGAGCCCCGCCGCAAGCCGGCCGCGGGGAGCGCGAACGCGGCCGTGTGGCACGACCTCGAGTGCGGCTCCTACACGGCCGACCTGCCGCTGTGGCGGGAGCTGGCGGGCGCCCCGGGCGAACGGGCGGTGCTGGACATCGGCGCGGGGACCGGCCGGGTGGCGCTCGATCTCGCCCACCAGGGGCATCACGTGACCGCCGTGGACCGTGACGCCGCGCTCCTGGTCGCGCTCCGTGAGCGCGCCCACGCGGCGACGGGCGCGGGCACGGGCACGGTGGAGGCCGTGTGTGCCGACGCTCGCGCGCTGGCGCTCGAGCGCGAGGACTTCGGAGTGTGCCTCGTGCCGATGCAGACGATCCAGATGTTCGGGGGCGCGGACGGCCGCGCGGCGTTCCTGCGCGGCGCCCGCGCCCATCTGGCGCCCGGCGCGGTGCTCGCGTGCGCGATCGTCACGGAGGTGGACGCGTTCGACTGCGCCGCGGGAGACCTCGGCCCCTCCGCGGAGCTCGCGCGCGTGGCGGGCGCCACGTACATCAGCCGCGCCACGCTGGTGCACGTCGGCAGGCGGGCCGTGCGGATCGAGCGCGAGCGCCGCATCGTGGCCCCGGAGCAGCCGCCGGGTGGCTCGCCGGGGGCGCCGCCCTCCCCCGCCCCGGCGCCCGCGCTGGAGCACGACGTGGTGGAGCTCGACCGCGTGTCCGTGCCCCAGCTCGAGCGCGAGGGCCGCGACGCCGGACTGACGGTGATGGGCACCCGTGAGATACCCGCGACCAGCGAGCACACGGCCAGCGTGGCGGTGATCTTCGGTGCCTGAGCCCCCGCACGCCGGCCCGGGCGCCCGCTCCCCCGCTCCCCCCCGCGGCCCGCTGCGCGTGTGCGCGCTGTACCCCGACCTGATGAACATCTACGCCGACCGGGGCAACCTGATCGTGCTCGAGCGCCGCTGCGCGTGGCGGGGCATCGCCTTCGAGCTGTCGGCGAGCGGCCTCGGGGCGGAGCTCGACGGGGGCGCCCACGACCTCTTCTACATCGGCGGCGGCCAGGATCGCGACCAGCGCCTGTGCGCCCGGGACCTGCTGGACACCAAGCGCGCCGGGCTGGCGGCGGCGGCGGCGCGCGGCGCGGTGGTGCTGGGCGTGTGCGGCGGCTACCAGCTCCTCGGTCACTCCTACACGCTCGGCCCATCCTCCCCGGAGGGCAACGAGGAGATCCCGGGCGTGGGGCTGCTGGACGTGCGCACCGTGCGCGAGGACGGCCCGCGCCTGATCGGCAACGTGGCGATCGAGGTGGAGCTCCACGACGCGCCGGCGCAGGTCCTCGATGGCGCGGCGGATTCGGCGCGCCAGAGTGTTGAGGGGGCCGCCCCGGAGGGCGGCCGGGGGGTGTTGGCGGGGTTCGAGAACCACGGCGGGCGTACTCACCTGGGCGCGGGGCAGCAGCCGCTGGGACGGGTCCTGAAGGGGTACGGCAACGACGGGCGCAGCGGCGCGGAGGGCGCACGCAGCGGGAACGTGATCGGCACCTACCTGCACGGCCCGCTGCTGCCGAAGAACGCGTGGTTCGCCGACTGGCTGATCGCCCGGGCGCTGGGTATCGAGCGCGACGAGCTGGCGCCCCTGGATGACGAGATCGAGCGCCGCACCCACCTGAGCGCCCGCCGCGCCGCCGGGCTCTGAGCGGCGCGGGCGCCGGCACGCCGCGGCGATCGCCCGCAAACTCGGCGATCACGACGGCCCGGCGTCGGGCTCGCCCCATACGATCGCAGCGATGGAGCTCTCCGACTACCAGCGCCTGTCGCGGCGCACGGCCGAGTACCCCCGCGAGGCGTGGCTCGCCTACCCCGCGCTGGGCCTGGCGGGCGAGGCGGGCGAGGTGGCCGAGCACGCCAAGAAGGCGATCCGCGACGACGGCGGCGAGGTCGGGGAGGAGCGGCGTGCGGCGATGGGCAAGGAGCTCGGGGACGTCCTCTGGTACGTGGCCCAGCTCGCCAGCGAGCTCGGCCTGGAGCTCGAGGAGATCGCCCAGGGCAACCTCGACAAGCTCCTCTCGCGCCAGCGCCGCGGCGTGCTCTCCGGCAGCGGCGACGAGCGCTGAGCGCGCTGCGCCGGCGCCGGGCCTGAGCGGCTCGCGCCGGCGTCTGGCCCGAGCCTCTGGGCCGCACCGAGCGCCGATCCCGAACGCTCGCCGGGCGCCGGTGGGCCCGCTCCGGCAAGCGCGCGCGGGCGTGTAAGGATGACCTGTGGGCGTACCTCGGCAGGACACCAGCCGGATCACCGCGGAGGAGCTCGACGTCAGGCAGATCACCCCGGACGAGCTCGAGGTGCCCGAGGAGCTCAGCCGCCGCCGGCTGCGCTCGCGGCTGCTGGTGGCGTTCGCGATCCTGCTCGCGGTCATCGCCGTCGTCACCCTGCTGCCCGGGCTGGGGAACCTGCGCTCGCTGCTCGCCCACGCCAAGCCCGAATGGCTGCTGCTCGGCGTCGTCCTGAAGCTGCTCTCGGGCCTCGGCTATGTGGCGGTCTTCAGGATGATCTTCTGCCGGCGGATGAGCTGGCGGGTGAGCACCCAGGTGGGGATGTCCGAGCTCGGCGCGAACGCCCTGTTCCCCACCGGCGGCGCCGGCGGGCTGGCACTGGGCGCCTGGGCGCTGAAACGGGGCGGGATGGCCAGCGAGGAGATCGCCCGGCGAACGGTGTCGTTCTTCCTGCTCACGAGCGTGCCCAACGTGCTCGGCGTGATCGTGCTCGGCTTCGCCCTCGCCGTGGGGATCCTCCGCGGCGAGGGGAACCTGCTGTTGACCGCCCTTCCCGCGGCCATCGCGGTGGCGGCCGTGGCGGCGACGCTGCTCGCGGGTCGCGTCGCCGGGCGCTGGGGCGCACGGGCGCACGCTGGTGGCGCCGGCGAGCCCTCGAAACGCCGGGCGGCGATCGCCAAGACCCTCACGGCGGTGGCCCATGGCGTCAGGGAGTCGCTGGCGCTGCTGCGGGAAGGCAACGTCGTGCTGATCGCCGGTCTGCTCGCCTACCTCGTGTTCGACGTGGCCATCCTGTGGGCGGGCTTCCGCGCGCTCGGCGCCTCCCCGCCCCTGGCGCTGCTCGCACTCGCCTACCTGATCGGCGAGCTCGGCGGCCTGATCCCCGTGCCCGGGGGCATCGGGGGGATCGACGCGGGCCTCGTGGGGACGCTCCTGCTGTTCCACGTGTCCATCACCCTGGCCGCGGGAGCGGTGCTCGTGTACCGCGCGATCGCGCTGTGGGTTCCCGCGATCGTGGGTGGCGTGGCGTTCGTGGCGCTCAGGCGGACGCTCAGCAACGAGGTCGAGCAGGTCGCCTGCTGCGGCCCGCAGACCGAGATGGACATCATCGGCGCCGGGCGCGTCATGGTCCACGGCGAGCAGTGACCGTCGAGCGCTCCGTCATGGTCCACGGCGAGCAGTAGCCGCAGCGCGCTGCGTCGTGGTCCACGGCGAGCAGTAACCGCAGAGCGCTCCGTGGCGGACGGACGGCCGTGGCGGGCTCGATCTCAGGAGGCGACGGCGAAGCGGGCGAAGCGCTCGGCCAGCCTCGCCGGCACGAGCGCGTGCACGCGCACGCCCTCGGCCGTGTCCTCGCGGCTGACCTCGCCCGCCAGCTCGTGCAGCTCGGCGAGGCTGCCGCCGTCGGCGTACGGGACGAGCAGGTCGAGCGAGCGCAGGGTGTGGGCGAGCTCGTGCTCGAGGCGCTCCTCCAGGCGCTCCAGGCCGGCACCGCTCTCGGCGCTGACGAGCACCGCGTCGGGGTGGCGGAAGCGAAGCTCCTCGACGGCCTCCTCGTCGAGCAGGTCAATCTTGTTGAGCACGAGCACCCGCGGGCGCTCGCCCGCGCCGATCTCCTCCAGCGTCTCCTCCACCGAGTGCTTCATGATCTCCTGGCGGGCCTCCGGGGCGGAGGCGTCGAGCACGTGCACGAGCAGCTCCGCCCGGCGGGTCTCCTCGAGCGTGGCCGCGAACGCGTCCACGAGCTGGTGGGGGAGCTTCGAGATGAAGCCCACCGTGTCCGTCAGCAGGTGCGCCCGCCCGCCCAGACGCAGCGTGCGGGTGGTCGGGTCGAGGGTGTTGAAGAGGCGATCGCGGACGCTCACCTCGGCGCCCGTCAAGGCGTTGAGCAGCGTGGACTTGCCGGCGTTGGTGTAGCCCACCAGCGCGATCGTCGGCAGCGCCGCGCGCTCGCGCTCGGCGCGCTGCACCGCGCGGGTGCCCTTCACGTGCTCGAGGCGCCTGCGCAGCGTGGCGATGCGGTCGCGCGCCAGGCGGCGATCCGTCTCGATCTGCGTCTCCCCCGGGCCCCTCGTGCCGATCCCGCCGCCGAGGCGCTCAAGGTGGCTCCACAGGCCGCGCATGCGCGCGAGGTTGTACTCGAGCTGGGCCAGCTCCACCTGGAGCTTGCCCTCCGCGCTGCCCGCGTGCGAGGCGAAGATGTCGAGGATCACCGTCGTGCGGTCCACCACCGGCAGGCCCAGCTCCTGCTCGAGGTTGCGCTCCTGGCGGGCGCTCAGCTCGTCGTCGCACGCGATCACGTTCGCGTCGCACGCCTTCGCCAGCGCCTTCGCCTCGGCCACCTTGCCGGGGCCGATGTACGTGTTCGGGTGGGGCTGCTCGCGGTGCTGGACCAGCTCGCCCACCACGCCCACGCCGGCTGTCCGCAGCAGCTCGCCCAGCTCGGAGAGGTCATCGCCCTCGGGCAGCGCCGCGATGCAGAACGCGCGTTGGCGGGCGCGCTGGGCACCGTTGCCGCCCTCTTCGAGGGGGTGTGCTGTGACGGCGCTACGGCCGTTGCGGCCTTTCTCCATTCACCCTCAGTGTAGGAGCGCGCGCCAACGCCGTGTGAACGGGCGGCAACCGGCACCCGCACACGGCGCTCCGGGTCGCCGCGCGCGACCCCTCTCATCTAAATGTCAATCCTCGAGCGCGCCGAGCCGCTCGACCGCCTCGAGCAGGCGATCGTCCGGGGTCGTCAACGAGATGCGAAACCAGCCCTCGCCCGCCGGCCCGTAGGCGGCGCCGGGCGTCAGCACCACGCCCGTGTGCTCGAGCACGTGCTCGCAGTACGCCGCCGAGCTCGCAAAGCCCTCTGGTACGGGCGCCCACACGTAGATCGTGGCGTGCGGCGGGCGCACGTGCACGCCGATCCTGCTCAGCGCCTCGCACACGAGGTCGCGCCTGCGCCGGTAGAGCTCGGTCATCGAGGCCACCTCCGCGTCCGCGTCCGGCGAGAGCGCCGCCACGCCCGCGAGCTGGACCGCCTCGAACAGCCCCGAGTCGATGTTCGTCTTCAACTGCCAATAGATCTGTAGCGCCTGCGCGTTTCCCACCAGCACCGCGCAGCGCCAGCCGGTCATGTTGTAGCCCTTGGACAGCGAGAACACCTCGATGCCCACCTCCTTCGCCCCCGGCGTCGCCAGGAACGACGGCGCCCGGTAGCCGTCGAAGGTGATCTCCGAGTACGCGTTGTCGTGCACCACCAGGATCTCGTGCTCGCGGGCGAACTCCACCACCCGCTCGAAGAACCCCTCCGGCGCCACCGCCCCCGTCGGGTTGTTCGGGTAGTCCAGGTACATCAGCTTGGCCCGGCTGGCCACCCGATCGTCGATCGCCTCGAGGTCCGGCGTGAAGCCGCGGTCGGGCTCGAGCGCCATCAGCACCGGCTCCGCCCCCGCGAGCCACGGGCCCGCCGTGTACACCGGGTAGCCGGGGTCGGCCGCCAGCGCGCAGTCGCCCGGGTCCAGGAACGCCAGGTTGAGGTTGAAGATCGCCTCCTTCGCGCCGATCGCCGGGATGATCTCGCCGTCGGGGTCGAGCTTCACGTCGAAGCGGCGCTCGTAGAAGTCGCGCACCGCCCCGCGGAAGTCCTCGCGCCCGCGGTTGGTGGGATATCGATGGGTTTCCGGCTCGCTCACCGCCTCCTGCATCGCCTCGACCACCAGCGCCGGCGTCGGGCGGTCGGGGTCGCCGATGCCGAGGCTGATCACGTCCACCCCCGCCGCCCGCTTCTCGGCGATCTTGCGCTCGAGCTGGGCGAACACGTACGGCGGGATGCGCTCCAGGCGCTTACTCGGTCTCATGCAGCTCCTTTTCGAAGTCCTCGCTCAGCTCGCCGGCGAACACCGGCCGCGCCCAGCCTGTCAGGTTGACCCGCAGGTCCTCCCCCACCTCCACCTCCAGCTCGCCGCCGTCCAACCCCACCGCCACCCGGCGCGGGCGCAGCGCCGGGTCGAACATCTGGGCGTGCGCAACCGCCGCCCCGGTGGCGCCCGTGCCCGAGGACAGCGTCTCGCCCACCCCCCGCTCGAAGATCCGCGCGCGGATGCGGCCGGGCGTCTCCGGCGGGGTCTCGGTGAAGAAGGACACGTTCGTGCGGTTGGGGAACTGCTCGGCCCGTTCGATCGAGGGGCCGATCGCCGCGAGGTTCAGGGCGTCGAGCTCGCGCTCGCCGTCGACGTGGATCGCGCACTGGGGGTTGCCGATGGAGACGTGGCGAAACGCCCACAGGCGCCCCACGGCGCTCACCGTTCCCTGCCCGTCCGCGGGGCCGCCGGGGAAGTCGTTCGAGCGCAGGCTCGCCTTGCCCATGTCCACGGTGCAGGTCTCGCGGCCGGTGATCGTGGGGCGTATCTCCCCGGCGACCGTGTGGATGGCGAAGGTGTCCTCCTCGGTCCAGCCGCGACGGCGCAGGTAGAGGATCGCCTCGCGCGCCCCGTTGCCCGACAGCTCCGCCTCCGAGCCGTCGGGGTTGAAGATCCGCAGGTCGGCCACGTGGGCCGGGTCGGACGGCGGCGAGAGCAGCAGCACGCCATCCGCGTACACGCCGAAGTGGCCGGCGCACAGCTTGCGCACGCGCGCGGGCGTCAGCCTGAACGGCAGCCTGTCGCGCTCGACGATCAGGTAGTCGTTGCCGAGCGCCTGCCACTTCTCGAATCTCATGCCCGCCATCCGCCGGCGCAGTCTAGGTCAGGAGCCCCGTCCAGGCGCTCGAGGATCTCCTGCGCCACCGCCGCCGGCTCGCGCCCGGTCACGTCGATGGTGTACACGCCCGCGAGCTTGCGCATCCACGTGAGCTGGCGCTTGGCGTAGTTGCGCGTGCGGCGCTTCATCGCCTCCACGTCCCCCGCCAGCAGCTCGTCGAAGCCGAGCGCCTTGCGCGCCGTCTGGGAGGCCCCCGCCGCGTGCGCGCGGCGGACCTCCTCGCGCACCCCCGCCGCCAGCATCCCGTCCACCCGCGCGTCGGTCGCCGCGTACAGCGCCTCGCGCTCCATCGTCAGCCCCACCAGCAGCGTCGGGTGGCGCAGCTCCTCGCTCCACAGCTGCGACGGCCCCTCCGGTGGCTCGAGCTCGCCCAGGTCCGCCAGCTCCAGCGCCCGCACCACCCGCTGGCGGTCGTTGGGGTCGATCCCCGCCGCCGCCCACGGCGCGCGCTCGCTCAGGCGCGCGTGCAGCGCCGGCGCCCCGTCGCGTTCGAGCTCCGCCGTCCAGCGCTCGCGCACGCCCTCCGGCGGCGGCGGGCGCAGGCTCAGCTCGGTGAGGGCCGCGCGCAGGTAGAGGCCGGTGCCGCCCACCACGATCGGCCGTCTGCCCGCGGCCAGCAGGTCATCGAGCTGGGCGTGCGCGAGCTGCGCGTACTGGCCGGCGCTGAAGGTCGCATCCAGCGGCAGGAACGACACGAGGCGATGCTCCAGCGCCGCCCGCTCGGCGGTGCCCGCCACCCCCGTGAGCGTCTCCAGGCCCTGGTACACCTGGAGCGCGTCCGCCGACACCGCCACCGGATCCTCGCCGCGCTCGCGCAGGCGCGCGGCGAGCGCCACGGCCACTGCGGTCTTGCCAACGCCCGTCGGTCCGAACAGCGCCAGGATCCTCATGCGGATAGGCTCACAGGTGATGCAGATCTCCGGGTCCACGGTGCTCCTCACCGGCGCCACCGGTGGCATCGGCCAGGCGCTCGCGCGGGCCCTGCACGCCGCGGGCGCCACGCTCGTCCTCACCGGAAGGCGCGCCGACGTGCTCGAGCCGCTCGCCGCGCAGCTCGGTGCCCGCGCCCTCGCGGTGGACCTCAGCGACGCCGCTCAGGTGCAGCGGCTGGCCGGCGAAGCCGGCGACGTCGACATCCTCGTGGCCAATGCCGCGCTGCCCGCGTCGGGGCTGCTCGACAGCTTCACCGTCGAGCAGATCGACCGCTCGCTGGACGTCAACCTGCGCGCCCCGATCGTGCTCGCCCACGCACTCGCCCCCGCGATGGTCCAGCGCGGTCGCGGGCACCTGCTGTTCATGGGCTCGCTGCAGAGCAAGGCGCCCACGCCCGGAGCCTCGCTGTACAACGCCGCCAAGTACGGCCTGCGCGGCTTCGCCGCCGCGCTGCGGGGCGATCTGCGCGCCAGCGGCGTGGGCGTCTCCGCCGTGTTCCCCGGCTTCATTCGCGGAGCCGGCATGTTCGCGGACACCGGCGCCTCGCTGCCGCCGGGCGTCGGCACGCGCTCTCCCGAGGATGTCGCCCGGGCGGTCATCGACGCCATCGAGCGTAACCGCGGCGAGGTGGACGTCGCGCCGCTGCCACTGCGCGCCGGCACGCTGTTCGCCGGGCTCGCGCCCGAGCTCGGCGTCAGCGTCCAGCGGCTGCTCGGGTCCGAACGGATCACCCGCGAGATGACCGCCGCGCAGCGCGACAAGCGCTGAGCAGCTCAGGCCGCAAGCGGCGGCTCACGCGCGCACGGCGGCGCGTCGCGCGTCCTCGCGGCCGGACTTGTCCTCGTACAGCGCGAGGTCGGCGGCGTGGACGATCTCCTCGGGGCTCGTGTGGACCGCCGTGGCCGTGCCGATGCTCATCTGCACGCCGTCCGCCAGGCCGATGTCGCTGAGCGCGGCCGCGCTCGCGGCGGCGGCTGCGTGCAGGCGTGCCGCCAGGACACGCGCGGCGGCTTCGTCGCCGGCGGGCATCAGGACGAGGAACTCATCGCCGCCCCAGCGGCCGTACACGTCCTCGGCGCGGAGCACGTCGCGCATGCAGTCCGCGACGGTGCACAGCACCCGATCGCCCGCGGCGTGGCCGAAGCTGTCGTTGATCTCCTTGAAGCGGTCGAGGTCGATCATCAGCACCGATATCGGCTCCCCTCGACGCCGGGCGTGCGCCGCGGCGCGCGTGAGGTGGTCGGCCAGCGCGCGGCGGTTGAACAGCCCCGTGAGCGAATCCCTGTGTGCGCTTCGCGCCATGCTCTGCGACAGCGCCGTGACGCGCGCGAGCAGCGCCAGCAGCAGCGCCCCCAGCACGCTCACCAGCGCGAACACCACCCATGGGATGCGCGCGGTCCAACCGCCCACCGACGCGTACAGACGGCTGTCCGGCACTGCGATGATCACGCGCCAGGAGGTTCCGGGAACGGCCGCCACGGTGAACGTGCTCGGCGTGCGCGCGCCAGGAATCGATCCGAGCGACGAGTGGGTGACGGCGCGTGCGAGCGAGGGCGCCACTTCCTTCAGGCTGGACGCGGTCGTTCGCGGGCTCGCCGCCACCAGGTGCCCGGTCGAGTCGACGAGGTACACCTGGTGCTGGCGATAGGAGATCGTGTGATCCACGAACGCTTCCAGTGTCGAGCCGGACACGCCATACGCGACGCTCAGCACGCGCCGGCCGCGAGCGCTCGCAAACGGCACGGCGACGGCCGCCACGGGTACTCCCTCGACCGCCGAGGCCACCACGTTCGAGACCGCCACGCGGCCCTGCTCGGCCGCCGCGAGATGCGCATAGCGAGTGGCGATCGGCTTGCCGAGCAGGCCCGGGTCCGACGGCGCGACCGCGAGCACGCGCCCGGAGGAGTCCAGCAGCACCGCCGCATCGCTCCCGAACGCGGCGATCACCGTTCGGAAGCGTTCGTCGGAGACCCTGGGTTCGGATAGGAGCTGGCGCGCGGCTTCCTGCTCGCGGTCTGCCTGCTGGGCGATGAAGGCGGACACGAACGTGGCCGAGCTCGTGCCCCTGAGGCCGAGAGTGGAAAGTACGTGCGAGCGGGACTGCGCCTGGGTCAGCACGATGCCGCCCGCCAGCGTTCCCAGCAAGAGCGCGAGCGCGAGCGCGGCGAGCGCGAGGCCCCGAGAGCGGTGCGTGTGCCCACGCGCAGGCGGACGCCCCCCGGTTCGGGGCGCCGCTGGCGTGATGGGCGGGGACACACGGTGATGCATAGGGCGGGGCTCTGGCTGGCGGCTGCGGAACTCGGCCCGCAATTGCCGCTCTCAATCGGCGTATTCGGCCGCGCCTAGCACGCCCATGCGCGACCTCGACAGATGTACGAGCCCGCTAACTTCCGTGGGCAGCCCCGACGGACAGCCTGGACAAACCACGAGCAAGGTCTCGCCTTTGAGCACACCGAGCACACCCGATCCGGTCGCATGGCCGCTGCTGAGCGCCTCCGAGCTCGCGCAGGTCTCGGCCTTCGGCAGCGAGCGCCCGACTGCTGACGGCGAGGTGCTGTTCGCGGCCGGGGAGGCGTCCGACGATCTCTTCGTCGTCCTCGAGGGCGAGGCCGAGGTGGTGCGATCGGACGGCGCGGGCGATGGACCGGTCGCCACGTTCGCTCCGGGCGGCTTCATCGGCGAGCTGACGCTGCTGACCGGCCAGCGGCGATTCCTCACGGCCCGTGTCACGCGGGCGGGCCGCGTGTTGGTGGTGGGCTCGGATGAGCTGCGCCGCCTGATGAGCGCGCTGCCCGCGCTCGCCGAAAGGATCTTCAGCGCGTTCGTCGCCAGGCGCGAGCTGCTACGTTCCGGGGCGGGAGCTCAGGCAATCCGCATCATCGGCTCACGGTACTCCCCGGCGGCGATCAGCCTGCGGTCCTTCGCCGAGCACTCCCGCCTGGCGCACACGTGGATCGACGTCGAGGACGCAGACGACATCGACGACCTGCTCGCTTCCATGGGTGTGCGCCCGCAGGACACCCCTGTGGTGATCACGCCCAACGGGATGCTGCGCCACGCGACGCCGGCGAGCTTCGCCGAATCCATCGGGCTGACCTACCAACCCGTCCCCGGCTTCGTGTTCGACCTCGTCGTCATCGGCAGCGGGCCCGCCGGTCTCGCCGCGGCGGTGTACGGAGCGTCGGAGGGGCTGAAGACGGTCTGTCTGGATGCGGTGGCGGTCGGTGGGCAGGCCGGGGCGAGCGCGCGCATCGAGAACTACGCCGGCTTTCCCAACGGCATCTCGGGGGGCGATCTCACCGCGCGGGCGGCCGTCCAGGCGATGCGACTCGGCGCTCGACTGAATGCGCCGTGTGAAGTGGTTGCCTCGCGAACCGAGGGGAGCTTCCACGTGGTCGTCCTCAAGGACGGCAGCGAGATCCCCACACGGGCCATCGTCATCGCCTCGGGGGCGCGCTACCAACGGCTCCCCGTCCCGGATCTCGAGCGCTTCGAGGGCGCCGGCGTCTACTACGCGGCCACCGACCTGGAGGCGCGCGTGTGCGCGGGAGCCCCTGTGCTGGTGATCGGAGGCGGCAACTCCGCGGGCCAGGCGGCCATCTACCTCGCCCAGAACGACTGCGGCGTCGCGATCGCCATCCGCCGTGACGACCTGCGCCACGGCATGTCCGAGTACCTCGTCGAGCGCATCGAGGCCAACCCCGCGATCAAGGTTCTCACCGGCGTGGAAGTGCGCGCTCTGGCCGGCGACGATCACCTCGAGCTGGTGACACTCGGCGACACCGCGAACGGTCAGGAGCAGGCGATGCCGTGCTCGGGTCTGTTCTGCTTCATCGGCGCCCAGCCCGCGACCACCTGGGTGGCTCCAGAGCTGCTGCTCGATGAGGACGGATTCATCCTCACCGGCCGCGACCTCTCTGACGGGCCGGCCGTGAGCGCGTCAACGCCACTGCCCTTCGAGACCTCCATCCCGGGCGTGTTCGCCGCCGGAGACGTCCGCCGAGGCTCGATGAAGCGCGTCGCGGCGGCGGTGGGCGAGGGCTCGAGCGCCGTACGCTCGGTCCACGAGCGCCTCGCCACCCAGGTCTGAGGCGCGGCCCGCTTTCTCAGAAGAGGCTCTCCTGGCGCTCGACCGAAGCGGACTCCAGGGGCTCCCATGCGGGCGGATCGCCCGGCGGCGGCCTGCGGCGCCAGAACGCGCCGGGCGCTCCGCCGCGGCGCACGAGGCGCGCGAGGCGCTCCCGTTCCTCACGTGGCGCGTACGCGCGGCGCCGGTAGAGCTCCTGGTAGCGCGGCACGAGGTCGGGTCGCTGCGCCTTCATCCACTCCATGAACACCTGACGGACCTCGCCGCGCAGGTGCAGGGCGACGCCCGCGATGCTCGTCGCACCGGCCTGCGCCGCCTGCTCGAGCAGTGGCTCGACCTGGTGCGGTGCGTCGTTGATCCCCGGCATCAGCGGCGCGATCAGCACGCCCGTGGGAATGCCCGCGCGGTTGAGCTCGGCCACCGCCTCCAGGCGCGCGCGAGGGCTCGGCGTGTGCGGCTCGGTCGCACGCCAGGCCTTCTCGTCGAGCGTCGGGATCGACAGGCAGGCGGTGAAGCTCGTGCGCGCGGCGATCTCCAGCATCAGCGGCAGGTCGCGCAGCAGCAGCGGCGACTTCGTCAGCACGGAACACGGATTCCCCAACCCGCCCGCCGCGTCGCGCAGCGCTTCCCAGATCCCGACCATCAGCCGGTAGCGGCCCTCGACCCACTGATACGGGTCGGTGTTGGTGCCGAGCGCGACGTGCTCGCGCTTCCAGGATGGGCGTGCCAGCTCGACGCGTAGGACCTCCGGCGCGTTCACCTTGACCACGATCTCGCGCTCGAAGTCGCGTCCCGGGTTGAAGTCGAGGTACTTGTGGGTCGGGCGAGCGAAGCAGTTGTGGCTCACCACCCCGTTCGCGATGAAGTCGCCCGTCTCCGTCGTGAGGTCGTACAGGCGCATCGCCATACCGACAGGACGGATGGAGCTCACGCCGAGGCGGCTCGCGGTCTTCAGCGCCTGCCCGTCGATCGTCCGCTTGCGTGTGATGGCGGGATCCGTGCCGAGCAGGAATCGCATCCGCTCGGCAAGGCCGCCTCGCAAACGGATGCTGATGAGACCATTTGGCTGTTCCGGCTCTACCACGTAGTCGAAACCGAATCGTGCCAGGGCAGCGCCGACCCATTGCAGGATCTCCGGATCCGTGTTGTGAATGCGCAGGGCGTGTTTGTGGCACGAGCCCTCCGCGTCGAAGATGCCGGCGAGGAATCCCTTCAGCCATGACGTGCTCGGGAGGGCGGGCCAGCCGATGAGCTCGGTGATGCGCTCGAAGTTGTCGCGTCGCTGAGTGCGAATCGCCGACATGGCCCGGTGGCGCGCCGTGGCGGCCGAGAACGCAAACGCCTGGGTGACGACGGCGAAGTGCGCGAGGTAGTCGGTCGCGCGCTCGAGCGCCTCGGTATCAGCAAGGGCCAGTCGGAAACGGTGGAGGATTGAGTTTCCTCGCCCCGGTCTTGAATCGGGATAAGAGCCCAGGTGACCATCGCCGCGAATCGCACCACAGAGGTAGCCCCGTCGATAGTCGTCGTCGAGCGCAGGGGCGCTGACGCAGCCGCCCGGACCCAGGAGCCTGCTCTTCGCTGTCAGATGCGGACGTTGGAGCAGCCCGAACTGCGTACCCACCACGTGCTTCCACCCCCGGTCGGTGAGAAACCGATGCTCCTCACTCGCGATCAGCTCGGTGCCATCGTCGAGCGCCACCTTCCATGCCGGCTTGATGCTCGACCACTTGTCGAGCACCTGCGTTTGCACGAATCGCCGGTATTTGCCGACCCTCCTCGTCCCGTAGATGGAGTCACCGACCTCGATGTCCGCGATCCGCTTCGTGCGGCCGTCTGCCATCAGAACCAGTGTCTCGGGGCCGACACAGTAGGCACAAGCATGACTGCATCCCCTGTACGGGTTGATGGTCCAGCGGAACGGCATGCGCGACTGCTCGGGGACGCGGTTGAGCACCGACTTGGCGTGCACCTCGTAAAAACGCATGTCGAGCGCCTCGGGTGCCTCGAAGCGGCGCACCGACGCCGGATCCCGGTAGCCGGGCAACTGCCGCTGGCCGAAACGGGGATGCTCGCCATCGGCGAGCGTCTCCCGGCTTCGGTCCTCTCCGTCGAGCGTGAGATTGCTCCAGCGCACGAACATATGTTCGCATAGGGTGCGGACGCCCGTCTGCCGGCGCCCTTATGGAACCCCTACGCCACGCCCGCCCGCGCGCTTAGCGCTCCCCCCCACCATGGTCGGCACATCCCCAACCGACTCAGGAGGTTCAACCCCGATGACCATCTCCAAACTCCTCGGCGCGACCATGGTGGCGGGCGCGCTCGCCACCGGCGGCGCGGCCGCGGGCATCACCGGCGCGGCGGCCGCGCCGAGCACGCAGGGCGCCACGAGCACCGGCTCGACCACCGCGGCGAGCACGCCGTCCACCTCGGCGGCGAGCACGAGCTCGAGCACCGCCTCGCCATCGACGAGCACGACCACGCCGAGCCAGAAATCGGGCTCCACGAGCGGGCACCCGTGCCCGAACATGGGCTCTGGCTCGAGCGGCAGCTCGAACTCCGGCTCGAGCTACCAGGGAGCGCCTGCGGCCGCGGCGAGCGCGCAGTAGGCGCGACGCCTTCGAGTGAGCCGAAGGCACTGCGGGGCGGAGTCGCACGCGGCTCCGTCCCGTGCCCCCTGCGGCCGCGACGGGGCAGGATGACGCGCTCGAGCATGAGCTTTGCAGGAGCTCTTGCGGGCTCGGCAGTTGAGTGCAAAGAACTGCGGGTTCCTACGCTCGCAACGTGCGTCCATCGGGCCGAGGAGCGGTAATCGAAGCGCCGGCATCGGCCGAGCGATTACTGTGAATTCAGCTTCTCCCGCCTATCCCGGCCTTGGATCAGACCGCTCGTCGTGGCTGTGTCCGGACGACGGCGCCCGCGAGCGGATGCTCGATATGGATGCGCGCGTGCGCCCCTACCGCCAGCGGACGTTCGCGATCCTCGGTGTGGCGATCCTCGCCTCCGCCGCCTGGACCGGCTGGTGGCCGCTGCTGTTCATCGTGCCCTCGGCGGCGTTCTTCGCCACCGCCGACCGCCTGCTCCCGCGCGTGGCTCGCCCGGAGCTCGTGATGTTCACGGCCTGGATCGGCAGCGAGCTGACGATCGCCGGCGCGGTCGCGCTGGCCGGAGCACGGGGCATCCCGGCGCTCTCGTGGATGGCCATCCCGCTCATCACGCTGAGCGCGCGCTTCTCCACGCGCGGCGTCGTCGCGGGCGTGGTGATCGCCGCCGCGCTCGTGATCGCGGTCGCCTTCGGCGTGGACCCCCATGCGGTGGTGCATGCGCCTGAGCTCGTGCTCGCGCCGCTCGCGCTGGTGCTGTGCGTGGCGGTCCTCTCGACGCCGTTGATGCGCTCGGACATCCAGCATCGCACGGATGCGGTCATCGACCAGCTCACCGGCATGCTCAACCGCAAGGCGCTCGGGGCGCGCACGCACGAGCTCGCGCAGCAGTCCCAGATCACCGGCGAGCCGGTGGGCGTGATCGTCGCCGACCTCGACCACTTCAAGCGCATCAACGACACCCGCGGGCATGCGGTGGGCGACGCGGTGCTCAAGGAAGTGGCCTACCTGCTGCGCAAGCAGCTGCGCGCCTTCGACCTCGCCTACCGGCTCGGCGGGGAGGAGTTCCTGATCCTCGTGCCGGGCTCGGACCTGGAGCAGACCGTGGAGCTGGCCATGCGCCTGCGCGCTGGCGTGGCCACCAGCCTCATCGCCGGCAACATCGCGGTCACCCTGAGTCTCGGCGTGGGGGCATCGGCGCGCGACGAGAGCTTCGACTACGCCGCCGTGTTCGCCGCGGCCGACGCGGCGCTCTACAAGGCCAAGCGCGGCGGACGCAACCGCGTGTGCGTGGCCGACTCGCCCGCCGAGGCCGCGCCGGCGGGCGAGCTGTACGGCGCGGAGGGCACGCCCGCACTGGCTTCCTGAGCGTCGCCCCCGCAAACGGGCTGCTACAGCTCGAGCACGCTGCGGATGCCGTCCTGCGCCTGCATCAGCTCGAAGCCGCGGTTGATCTCATCCAGGCGCAGGCGGTGGGAGATGAAGGGGTCGACGTCGATCTCACCGGCGAGATAGCGCTCGATCAGCGCAGGCACGTCCTCGCGCCCCTTCAGGCCGCCGAACGAGGAGCCACACACGCGCCTGCCCGTGATCAGCAGCCGGGGCACCACGTCGAGGGTCTCGCCGCGGCCGGCGACGCCACAGACGGTGCACAGTCCCCAGCCCATGCGGGCCGCCTCGAGCGCCTGGCGCATGACCGCCACGCTGCCGGTGGCCTCGAAGGTGTAGTCGGCGCCGAAGCCCCCCGTCATCTCGAGGATCTCCTCGACCGCGCCAGCGCCGCCGATCAGCACGTGCGTGGCGCCCTGCCCGCGCGCGAGCTCGAGGCGCTCTGACGCGAGATCGACGCACACGATCCGCTCGGCGCCCCGCAGGCGGCATCCCGCCACGGCTCCGAGGCCGACCATGCCCGCGCCGAACACCACGCACGTCGCGCCCTCCCTGACGGCCGCCGTCTTCATCGCCGCGCCCAGCCCGGTGGACAGGCCGCACGCGAACAGGCAGGCGCGGTCGAGCGGCGCCTCGCGGTCGATGCGCGCGAGCGCGATCTCCGGCATGACCGTGTACTCGGCGAACGTGGAGGTGCCCATGAAGTGGCGCAGCGACTCGTCGCCGCGCGACAGGCGGGTGGTGCCGTCGGGCAGGTAGCCGAGGTTCTGCTGCTCGCGGATCGCCAGACACAGGTTGGTGAGCGGGCTCAGGCAATGCACGCACTGCCCGCATTGCGGCGAGAACAGCGTCACCACGTGATCGCCCTCGCCGACCAGCGAGACGTCCGGGCCACAGCGCTCGACCACGCCCGCGCCCTCGTGGCCCAGCACCGTGGGGGCATAGCCGGAGGGATCGACCCCGGACGCGGTGTACATGTCGGTGTGGCACACGCCGCACGCGCGCAGCCGCACCAGTACCTCGCCCGGCCCGGGCTCGGCCAGCTCGAGCTCCTGCACGACCAGCGGCTGGCCGAACTCCTCCAGCACGGCCGCTCGCATCTTCATGCGCCCGTCCTCGCGCTCGTGCCCGGGACTCCGCTCATGCGCACGCGCGCGCCAGGAGGCTCTCCTCCCCGGAGAGCGTCTGGCTGGTGGCCGCCACGATCTCGACCTCGGTCAGCTCGCCGACGCCGGCCAGGCCCGAGAAGTTGACCACCTTGTTGTGGCGCGTGCGTCCGCGCAGGCGCTCGCCATCGGTACGCGACGGGCCCTCCACGAGCACCTCGAGCGTGCGCCCGACGAAGCGCTGCGCGCGCTCGCGGGCCCTGCGCTGAACGACCTCAACCAGCTCCTGCATGCGGGCCACCTTCAGCGGATGGGGCACCACGCCCTCGGTGATTCCCGCCGCCTCGGTGCCGCGTCGCGGCGAGAAGATGAACGTGAAGGCGCCGTCGTAGCCGACCTCCTCGACCACTTCGAGCGTTTCGCGGAAGTCCTCGTCGCGCTCCCCGGGGAAGCCCACGATCACGTCTGTCGTGAGCGCCGCGTCGGGGACGTGCTCGCGGATCATCGCCACGCGCTCGAGGTAGCGCGCCCGGTCGTAGGTGCGACGCATGGCCTTCAGCACGCGGCTCGAGCCCGACTGCAGCGGCAGGTGGATGTGCTCGCACACGCTCGCGAGCTCCGCGTGCGCGAGGATCACGTCCTCGCGCATGTCCTTCGGGTGGGGGCTCGTGTAGCGGATGCGCTCGATGCCCTCGACCGCATCGAGCCGCCGTAGAAGCTCGGCGAAGCCGATGCGTGCGTCGCGCGGGAGATCGCGCCCGTAGGAGTTCACGTTCTGCCCAAGCAGCGTGACCTCCTTCACGCCGTCGCCGGCCATCGCCCGGACCTCGGCCACGAGCTCATCCGGCGGGCGGCTGACCTCGCGTCCGCGCGTGGATGGCACGATGCAGTACGAGCACGCGCAGTTGCAGCCCACGCTGATCTGCACCCAACCCTGGAAGGGACGCTCGCGCCGTGCCGGCAGATGACCGGTGAAGCCCTCGAACTCGAAGTAGCCCTGGGCGGTCAACGAGTCGCTGGTCAGGAACTCGGCGAGCTTGTGCACCTGGCCGGGGCCGAAGGCCACATCCACGAACGGGAAGCGCTCGAACACCTCCTCCTTGACCGACTGCGCCCAGCAGCCCCCCACGCCCACGATCCGTTCGGGATGCTCGCGCTTCAGGCGCCTGGCCTCGCCCAGGTGGGCGATGAAGCGGCTGTCGGCGGACTCGCGGATCGAGCACGTGTTGAAGAGGATCAGGTCAGCCTCGCCGCGCTCGCCGGCCTCGGCGTAGCCGAGCGACTCGAGCATCCCCTTCATCCGCTCGGAGTCGTGCTCGTTCATCTGGCAGCCGAAGGTTGTTAGGTGGTAGGTCTTTTGCATGTGAGCTGGCTCCGTTGGCGCTCTCAACTGCGAGGACCGGGATTCATCGGCCATGGCCAGCCGGGCTATCCGCGTGACGGCGACGGCAGCGCCTGGTCCCCGGCGGACGCTGGTCCAGTGCCGCGAACTGGTGTCGTGGGCGGCGGTGGCGCGGGTACGAAGCCGATAAAGGCCACTGTCGCAGCCGGAGGCTGCCCGGTCATCTTGATCTCGGACTCGCGCAGCTCACGTTCGCTTATCTGTCTGTCACTGGGCACTTGGCACGGCTCCTTGCTCGGACACCCATTCTACGGTCTCTATCTCGCTCCCGGCCACGAATGCACCGAGTCCGTAGGCCGTGTGGTAGTACCTCCCGTCCTCGCCTTCACGCCACACCTGCTCGAGGTACACGTCGCGCGGCTGGGGAGACGCGGCAACTCGCGAGCGGTTGGCGACGGTCCCAATGATCTCTCTTCCGCCCTTGGTAGTGATCCGCGTAAAGACATATGGCTGGGTGCGTCGGATCTGTTTCCATGTTCGGTCCCATGTCGTCGGACCCTCGTGGAGCAGACGCGTTGAGAGCGACATGAGCAACCATCGCTTCAGCCGTTTCAGCGGCGCCTCCTTGACGTCCAGATCGTCAGGTGCCTCGGGGAGCTTCTCGCGTGCCTTCCATACGCGGCTGGCGGATCCATCGACGATCTGGGCGAGCAGAAATGCGGCCAGCGGCGGGATCAGCAAGAGCCCGAGGATGAGCCGGTAGGTGGTCGCCTCATGGCTCGTCAGCGCTGTTCCCGCCTGGGCGTGCTCGTAGAGCTCGCGGCCACCGAGCCTCCATGCGATCACGGCAATGAACACACTAACTGTGATCACACGCGCAGTCGTGACGAGTCCCTCCGGGTGCTCGGGCACGGCTCGGCCAGCGCGGTAGCTGCTCATAGCCAGGAACCCTGGCACGATGACCGCGAGGAACGTTAGGATCGCTTGGGCTGTGTCGGGCACGCTGGCACCGTAGCGGCGAGATGGGATGGCTCGTGCCGTCGGAACGGTTCTTCAGCGCCAGAGGCCGCTCTGACTGGGCGTGTTGCCCTCGACGTCGTCAAGGGCTGCCACGCTACGAGGCATCCAATGTTGGCGCACCAAGCGTTGCGGGGTTCGCGCAACGTACGATCCTCTCTACAGATCGAAGCGCGACCGCCCGATGGCGCGAGAAGCTCGAGCCCCAGGCGTTGCCCTTGCCCGCGTCGCCCGCGGTGTCAGCGACGCCTCTCCGGCACAGATGCGCTCGCCTTGCTCGCCATATGGGAAGGGCGTAACGTGTTCAGCGTGCCCGGCTGACGCTGACCACTGCCGTATGCCGCCTACCCTCGTCCACCGCCTGAGGGTCTATTAACGGGCGCCCAGCTGAGCGCTTGCAGCCTTACGCGGCCGCTACGGCCGGTTCGCTGGCGATCGGCGGCTTGACCGCATCCTTCGCCGCCGCATCGTCCCCGGTCGTGTCCCGGTCGCCTGTACCCGCATGGGTGATCGGCGTCACCAGATCCTTGCCCAGGCCAAGCGCCGCGTAGATCTTCTCTTCGATCTCCTTCGCCAGCGCGGGGTTCTCGTCCAGATAGGCCTTGGCGTTGCCGCGACCCTGGCCGAGACGGTCGTTGCCGTAGGAGAAGAACGAGCCCGACTTGGAGACGATGTTGTGCTCGAGGCCGAGGTCGATCAGACAGCCCGAGGTGGAGATGCCCTTGCCGAACTCGATGTCGAACTCCGCCTGGCGAAAAGGAGCCGCCACCTTGTTCTTGACGACCTTCACGCGCACGCGGTTGCCGACCGCCTCGGTGCCGTCCTTGAGCGTCTCGATGCGCCGGATGTCGAGGCGCTGGGAGGCGTAGAACTTCAGCGCACGACCGCCCGGCTGGGTCTCGGGCGAGCCGAACATCACGCCGACCTTTTCGCGGATCTGGTTGGTGAGGATGCACAGCGTCTGCGTGCGGTTGAGGTTGCCGGCCAGCTTGCGCATCGCCTGGGACATCATGCGCGCCTGCGAGCCGACCGTCTGATCGCCCATCTGCCCCTCGAGCTCGACCTTCGGGGTGAGCGCCGCGACCGAGTCGATCGCGACCACGTCCACGGCGCCCGAGCGTACGAGCATGTCGGCGATCTCCAGCGCCTGCTCGCCGTAGTCGGGCTGGGAGACGAGCAGCTCGTCGATGTCGACGCCGATCTCCTTCGCGTAGAGCGGGTCCATCGCATGCTCGGCGTCGATGAACGCGCACACCCCACCGAGCTTCTGCGCCTCGGCGAGCACGTGGTAGATCATCGTGGTCTTGCCCGAGGACTCCGGGCCGAACACCTCGACGATCCGCCCCCTGGGCACGCCACCGATCCCGAGCGCCAGATCGAGCGACAGCGCACCCGTGGGAATCGCGTCGCAGCGTACCTGGGCACCCTCGTCACCCATGCGCATGACCGTGCCCTTGCCGAACTCGCGCTCGATCTGCGTGAGCGCACCCTGAAGGGCGGCGTCGCGCGCCTTGGCGGCCTTCTCCTGGTCGGTGACAGGCATCGTCTTACTCCTCCGGTTCGGGATGGAGCGCACAAGCTAGACCTCACCGCGGACGGAACAGTTGTTCGGGTCGCCGGCGCGCGGGCGCCGGGTTTCCCGCCCCTCCGCGGCACGTGTGGCCGGCGCGACGGTCCTTCGTCCACGGGCCGACTTCCGGCTCGGGTCGGGCGAACGCCTCGTCGATAGGCCAACAGATCCCAGCCGTACCTGAGCCTCCACCCTCTCCCTTGACCGCGAAACCCCCCTTCCGACGCCTCGCCCGGGTCCTGGCGCTCGCCCTGTCGCTGGGCGCGATCGCTGCGGCTCTCACGGGGGCCTCTCAGACGCTCGCCCAGACGCACAGGCCGGCGTGCTCGACCGCCGGCGCGCACGCCGCGAAGGTCAAGAGCCACGCGGGCGCATGCGCCACGCACAAGGGCAAGCCGGATCACGCGGACAAGCGCCGCGGCAAGCACGCGCACGCCAGGACCAAGGGCAAGGGCGGGTCCCGCGGCTCGCACCACCCGGCGACGGCCCGCTGCGAAGACGGCAGCGCGCCCACGCTCGCCGATGCAGGCTCCTTCGCGTGCGCAGACGGCTCCGAACCGGAATGCGAAGACGGCGCGACGCCGACGCCCGCGAGCAATGGCAAGAGCCTGGTGTGCCCCCCCTCGAGCGAACGCGAAGCGGGCGCGAGCGAAGCCGAATGCGAAGAAGACGAAGAAGAAGAAACGAGCTGCACGGGCGAACCGAGCCCGCAGGCATGCGAAGCGGCCGACCCGCAGTGCAAAACGGAAGGCTGACGCCGCTCACCCGTCCGTCGGCTCGCCGGCCAGCGCGCGGCTGACGATCGCCTCGTAGCTGGCGCCCTCGGGCGCGAGCCAGGAGCGATACAGCACGATCGCATCCGGCGTGAAGCTGAGCCGTGGCGTGGGCGGCAGCGGCCGCGCGCGGGCCGCGCGATCGGCGGCTCGAGCGCCCCGGCCGGCGCCCTGGCGCACGCGGGCAAGCGTGATGTGGGGCCTGAAGCGACGCCGCTCGGGCTGCCAGGAGCTGGCGCCGGCGAGCGCCGCGCTCACCCGCTCCTGGGTGCGCGCCAGCTCGCCGCTGCGATCGTGGACCTCCACCGCCAGCGCGCGGGCCCGCCGCGGGGGCAGCCACTGGGGCGCTCCCACCGACAGCTCGAAGGGCAGCGCGGGACAGGTGCCGAGGGCGTCGGCGAGCGCGTCGATCTCCCCCACGGGCCGGCTTGCGAGGAAGCACAGGGTGACGTGCATGGAGCGCGGATCGAGCAGCCGCAGCATCCCGCGAGCCGCGCCGTCGGCGCGTGCCCCGGACGCGACCATGCGCGCCCACTCACCGAGCTCCTCGGCCGCCGCGAGCGACGGGTCGACAGCCACGAACAGCCTTGCTGAGGCACCGCGGGACATCGCCTGGGGCGATGCTAGCTCCCGCTCAGCGCGCGGCGCAGCAGGTGCAGGGCGACGGTGGTGGCGCGATCGCGTACGTCGGCTCTGCCCCCGGGGAGCTGGACCGAGCGGGTGAGCGGGATGGATCGGTTCGCCCCGCCGGTCGTGACGCTCAGCCACACCAGGCCCACGGGCTTTTGCTCGCTGCCGCCGCCGGGGCCGGCCACGCCGGTGACGCCCACGCCCACGTCGGCGCCGAGCGCCGCGCGGGCGCCGTCCGCCAGCGCCCTGGCGACCTCCGCGGAGACCGCCCCGTGTGCCTCGATCAGCGCCTCGGGCACCCTTGCGAGGGCGACCTTGGCCGCGTTGGAGTAGGTGACGATGGCGCCGCTGAAGTACTCGGAGGAGCCGGGCAACTCGGTGATCCGCGCGGCGAGCAGCCCCGCGGTGCAGGACTCGGCGGTGGCGAGCGTCCGTAGCGGACGAGCTCCCCCCTGGGGTCCCCGCAGCAGCGCCGCCACCTGCTGATCGACGGTGGCCCCATCGGTGGAGAACAGCGTGTCGGTGTGACGTCGTTGGACGACCGCCACGAACGCGTCGTAGACGTCCTGGGCGTCGGGCTCGTATCGCGTGACGACCTCCACCTCGCCCCGTTTGAGGCAGGTGGTGACCTCCATGCGCGCCAGCTCCACGCCCTCGCGTTCGGCCACGCGGAGCGTCTCTGCGATCTCCGACTCGGGCATCCCGAACAGCCGCAACGTCCCGTTGCGGTACACGCGCGCGCCGGCGAGCGCCGAGCGCAGCGCGTCCGTGTCCAGCGCCCGCGGCCACATCGGCTGCAGCTCGCGCGGCGGGCCGGGCAGGACGACGATCGTGGGCCCGGCGGCCTGCGGGGCTCCGCTCACCGGCGCTCGCGCGTCTCCGCCAACGCTCGTGCCGGCGGAGGAGGGCGTGTCGGCCGGGGGGACGACCAGCCCGGGCGCGGTCCCCACCGGCTCGAGCACCGTCGCGCCCCGTGGGATCGTGGCCTGTTTGCGGTTGCCCGCGCGGACGGCGTCCATGTCGAGGTGGGGAAAGCGCGCGGCCAGCCCGCGGAGGATCTCGGCGATGCGCCCCTCGAGGGCCTCGTCGAGCACCATCTCGCGCCCCTGGAAGAGCCCGACGACCTCCGCGGTGAGGTCGTCCGCGGTCGGCCCCAGCCCGCCGCTCGTGACCACGATGTCCATGCCCTGGGCGGCCATGAACGCGAGCGCCGCGCGCATGTCCTCGGGGCGGTCGCCCACGATCGTGGTGTGGGCGAGCTCCACCCCCACCTCCTGCAGGCGTTCGGCCAGCCACGGCCCGTTGCGATCGCTGACCCTGCCCGTGAGCACCTCCGTGCCGGTCACGACGATGCCGGCGCGCACGCGTCCAGCGCCGGCGTCGGCACCGCTGAGCGGGGACTCGCTCACGTGCAGGTCGGCAACTGGCCAGCGGCCAGCGGCCTGCGGCCGGTGGCCTTCGTGATCGAGTAGCCGATGGCCTGGCTGGATGGCGCCACGGTGCGGGGAATGCCGTCGACCACCATCGTCACGGAGCTGTTCCCGAGCGTGATCTGGAAGCGCTTTGCATGGTAGGTGCGGGTGGTTTCACCCGGCTGCAGCTCGATCCCGGGAATCAGCGTGCGCCCGTTGTCACCGAGCAGGCAGACGTACACCACGGCCGAGGGCTTCAGCGACAGCGCGACGAACTGGGAGGAGGCATGGTGGACGCCGGCGCTCGCGCCCGTGTGGTGAGAGGTGCTGCCATGGCCGTGGGTGGCGGCGACGGTCGAGCTGCCGGTGGTGGGCGAGCCGGAACCTCCGCCGCCGCTGAGCAGCGCGATCAGCAGCACGACGATCACCAGGGTGATGACCCCCACCGCGATCATGTAGCCGCGCGAGGCGCCCTCCGAGGATCCGCCTCGCCCCCGGCGGCGGAGCTGCGAGCGGCGATTGCTCTGGGGCGTGGAGACGATCGGCTCGAGCATGGCCTCGCTCGGGCGCTCGTGGTGCAGGCGGTACTCCTCCACGAGCGCCTTGCCGTCAAGGCCGAGCGCCTGGGCGTAGGTGCGCAGGAAGCTCTTGACGAACGTCGGCCCGGGCAGCAGGCCCCACTCTTCGTTCTCCAGCGCGCGCAGGTACTTCGCCCGGATCTTGGTCTTGGCCTCGATCTCGGACACGTCGATACGCTCGCGCATACGCGCCTCGCGTAGCGTTGCTCCGATCTCAGGCATCGCGCGAAAGGCTAGTCGCTTACAGGCGCGGCGGCGGACTCGCTGCCCTGCGATTCAAGCGCGGCGAGGACCCGCGGCAGGTCGGCCTCGGTGATCAGCACCTGGCGCGGCTTGGAGCCCTCGTAGCCGGAGATCACGCCGCGGCGCTCGAGCATGTCGATCATGCGCCCGGCACGGGTGTAGCCGAGGCGCAGGCGTCGCTGCAGCATCGAGGTGGAGGCGGTCTGCATCTCGGCGACCAGCGTGATGGCGTCCCTGAGCAGCGGGTCCTCGTCCGGGTCGAACTCGTCGCGCCCGCCACCGGCACCGTCGCCCCCCTCCGGCTCGACCTCCTCGAGCAGCTCCTCGCGCAGCTCGGGCTCGCCCTGACGGCGCCAGCCGTCGGTCAGCTTGGCGATCTGCGCCTCGTCGATGTAGGCCCCCTGGATGCGCTGCAGGCGCGATGAGCCGACGGGGCTGAACAGCATGTCGCCCTGGCCGAGCAGCGACTCGGCTCCGTTCTGGTCGAGGATCACGCGCGAGTCGGTCTGGGAGGAGACGGCGAACGCGATGCGCGAGGGCACGTTGGCCTTGATCATGCCCGTGATCACGTCCACGCGCGGGCTCTGGGTGGCGAGCACGAGATGGATGCCCACGGCGCGGGCCTTCTGCGCCAGGCGGATGATCGAGTCCTCGACGTCGGCGGGCGCGACCATCATCAGGTCGGCGAGCTCGTCGATCACGCAGAGTATGTAGGGGAGCGGGGCTTCGCCCCGCTTGGAGCGGGCCGCGTTCAGCTCTACCAGGCCGCGTGTCCTGGCCAGGGACATGATCCCGTAGCGCGCCTCCATCTCCTTGACGAGGTTCTGCAGCGCGTTGGCCGCCATTCGCGGGCTGGTGATGACGGGCGTGAGCAGGTGGGGAATGGACTCGTAGTGGTTGAGCTCGACCTGCTTGGGGTCGACCAGCACGAGGCGCACCTGATGGGGCGTGGCGCGCAGCAGCACGCTCGAGAGCATCGCGTTGATCGCCCCGGACTTGCCCGCGCCGGTGGTGCCGGCGACGAGGATGTGGGGCATCTTGGCGAGGTCGGCGCCGATCGCCTTGCCGGCGACGTCCTTGCCCAGCCACACGGTCAGCGGCGACCAGTCCTTCGGCGGCTCCTGGAAGACGTCGCCGAGCTTGACGATGCGCCTGTGCGCGTTTGGCACCTCGACGCCCACGGCCTGCTTGCCGGGGATCGGGGCGAGTATGCGGATGTCGGTGGCGGCCAGGGCGTAGGCGAGGTCATCCTTGAGCTGGGCCACCTTGGCGACCTTCGTGCCCGGCGCGAGCCGCAGCTCATAGCGCGTGATGTGCGGGCCGGCGACCGTGCCGATGACCTTGGCCTGCACGCCGAAGTGCCCGAGCGCCTCCACCAGGCTGGTGGCCGTGCGCTCCTGCCCGGCGGTGTCCGGCCGCGTCTGCTCGGCGCTCGAGCGGGTCAGCAGCCGCCCTGCGTCGGGCAGCTTCCACACGAAGTCGGGATCGTCGGTGACGGACCCTCTGAGCCGGCCCTGGGGCGTGAGCGCGGCATCTCCGGCGTGGACCACGCCGGAGAGCTGCCCGTCCTCGTCGGCGAGTCCGTCGGCGGCTGAGGGCTCCTCCTCGCCGGCCACCGCGGGACGCTCGTCGCCTTCGCTCTCACCGCCCGCCTCATGGTCGTAGGGCTCCTCCTCCTCGGCCCAGTCGTGGGCGGGCGCCTCGACGTGCGTGGCCCGCACGATCAGCTCGCGTGCAGCGGGTTCCGGGGGCGCGAGCGGCGGCGCCGGGTCGAGCTCCTCGGCGGCGGCGCTCGCCGCCGTGGCCGCGGTCCGTTCGGCGCGGCGCCGCCCGGCGCGCTCGCGCCGTGCGCGCACGGAGCGGGTCGTGTCGAGCATGCCGCTGCCGGTGACGCGGATGACGCTCGCGATCGAGGCGCCGGTCAGGAGGATCAGCCCGGCGAGGGCGAGGAACACGACGAGGATGGCGACGCCCACCTGCCCGACCAGGCCGTGGGCGAGCGCGTACAGCGCCTGCCCGAGCACGCCTCCGTGCGCCTGCAGGTATGCGCTGCTCCATGCGCCGCGTCCGCTGGCCATGATCGGACCGTGGCCGGCGGCGAGCCCGAACATGCCGGCGGCGAGGGCGAGCGTGACGGCCGCGAACACGCACAGCCCACCGGCGCGCAGCGGCCGCAGCGCGGGCAACACCGGGCGCAGCAGCAGGGCGCCGCCGCCGAGCACGATGGCAACCGGCGCGAGCGCGCGAGCGCGTCCGAGGGCCCAACCGAGTGCCACCGCGAGACCGTGCCCGAGCCCGCCGCCGAGCGTGGCCGAGCCGCTGGCGCCATACAGGACGAAGCCCATGAACACGCCCAGCGCCACCAGTGCCAGGCCGAGCACGTCGCGCTGGCGCTGGTCGAGCACTCCCGGCCACGCCGGCCCGCCGGGCAGCAGGGCGGCGAGACTCAGCCGCCGCCGTCCTCTCTGCCGGCTGCGGGGCCCTCCTCGCGCCCGTCCGGCCCCGCGCGTAGACGCGCGTCTGCCGGTGCCCCTGGGGGTACGCGTGGTAGGCATCGCTCGCTCCTTCGACGCCTGCCGGCCAGACCCTCCCTTACCATGCCTTTACCGCACCACCTATACATAAAGACCATGAACGACTTCTCCCGCGCCCCCCGCGTCCTCGTGGTCGAGGACGACGATGACATCGCCCAAGCGTTGCAGCGCTCACTGCGCATGGAGGGCTACGAGGTGCGCACGGCGGCGGACGGCCGCGCGGCCCTGGAGCAGGGCCACGCGTTCGCCCCCGATCTGGTGATCCTCGACCTCGGCCTGCCGGAGATCGACGGCGTGCAGGTCGCCCGCGCGCTGCGCGCGGACGACGACGTGCCGATCCTGATCCTGACGGCGCGCGACGCGATCGAGTCGCGGGTGGAGGGCCTGGACGCGGGCGCGGACGACTACCTGGTGAAGCCCTTCGAGCGCCAGGAGCTGCTGGCGCGCATGCGCGCGCTGCTGCGTCGTCGCCCGCCGCGGGGCTCGGCGCCGCTGCGGGTCGGGGATCTGACGCTCAACGCCGACACGCACGAGGTGCGCAGGGACGAGCGCGGGATCGAGCTCACACAGCGGGAGTTCGAGCTGCTGGAATACATGATGCGCAACGAGCGGATCGTGATCTCGCGTCAGCGCCTGCTCGACGAGGTGTGGGGCTATGACCCCTTCTCGACCACCAACACCATCGAGGTGTTCGTGTCCAACCTGCGCCGCAAGCTCGAGGCCGGAGGCGAGCCCCGCCTGCTGCACACGATCCGGGGAGCCGGCTACGTCCTACGCGCCTAGGCCCCCCGCAGCGCTGCGGCGCGCCGGAGCTCGCGTTTCCGCCAGCTTCGACCGGCTGCCCATCCGCGTGCGCCTGGCGGGCGTCTCGGCACTGCTGACATTCGTGATCCTGTGCGCGTTCGCGCTGGCGATCGGCTCGCTGACCGTCCATCGCATTCGCGAGGACTTCAACCACGACGTCAGCGAAACGGCCAAGGATCTGCCCTCCGAGCTGCGCGTGAGCGCCGACCCGGTGCGCGGCACGCTCGAGATCACCCCGCCGCTGCACGACATCGCGACGCCCGGCAGCGTCATCAGGATCCTCTACGAATCGGGCCGCGTGCTCGAACAGTACCCCGAACGGATCCCCTCGTTCGGGACGCCGCGACCGGGGATCAGCACCGAGGTGACCACGATCCACGGCTACCGCGTGGTGACCAGCATCGTGCAGGTGTACGGACCGACGCTCACGCCGATCGGGCATCTGTACTTCCAGTACGGCCGCAAGATGGCGCCGACGGAGGCGACCGTCCACCGCGTGGAGCTGTTCCTGGTGCTCGGCGTGCTCGCGGGCAGCCTGCTGGCGCTCGCCGCGGGCATGGCGATCGCGCGGCGGGCGATGGCGCCGATCGCCACGCTCACCTCGCGGGCGGCGGAGATCGCGCGCACGCGCGACCCCTCGCGGGGCATCCCCCAGTCCCAGGCCGAGGACGAGGTGGCGGAGCTGGCACGCACGCTGGAGGGCATGTTGCGCGAGCTCGACGCCGCCCGCGCCGAGACCGAGTCCACGCTCGCGCGCCAGCGCCAGTTCGTGGCCGACGCCTCGCACGAGCTGCGCACGCCGCTCACCAGCGTGCTCGCCAACCTCGAGCTGCTCGCCGAGTCCCTGGAAGGCGACCAGGCGGATGCGGCGCGCTCGGCGCTGCGCTCCTCGCAGCGGATGCGGCGGCTGGTCGCCGACCTGCTGCTGCTCGCGCGCTCGGATGCCGCGCGCGTGGTCGCGCACAGCCCCTGCGACCTGGCTCAGGTGGTCGTGGAGGCGGCCGCCGAGCTGGGGCCGGTGAGCGCCAGCCACGAGATCTCGCTGGACATCCACGCCGCGCCCGTGATGGGCGTCCGCGATGAGCTGCACCGTCTGACCATCAACCTGCTGGAGAACGCGCTGCGCCACACGCCGCCCGGCACCGCCATCCACGTCTCGACGCTGACCACGCCCGACGGCCAGGCGCAGCTGATCGTCGAGGACGAGGGCCCGGGCGTGCCGGCCGACCTCGCGCCCACGCTGTTCGAGCGCTTCGTGCGCGGCGCCGGCGACCGGGGCGGGTCCTTCGGCCTGGGGCTGGCGATCGTGCAGGCGGTGGCGAGCTCGCACGGAGGCAGCGTCACGCTGGAGGCGCCGGCGAGCGGCACGGGTGCGCGCTTCGTCGTGCGGCTGCCGGCGAGCTCAGACCTCGACGACGACCGGCAGCACCATCGGGCGCCGCTTGAGGCGGTCGTAGACTAGCTGCGCCAGGTCGTCGTGGAGGGCCTGCTGGAGCAGGTCCACCTCGCGGATTTCCTCGCCGGCGGCGCGGCTGAGCGACTGCTCGACGGTCAGGCGGATCTCCTCGACGAGCTCGTCGGCCTGGTCGAGGAAGGGGACGCCGCGGAAGATCACCTCCGGGTCGGCGACCGAGCTGCCGTCCTGCTCGGCGATGGTGACCACGACGATGAAGATGCCGTCCGCGGAGAGCATGCGCCGGTCGCGCAGCGCGGCGTCGGCCAGCTCGCCGATCTCGACGCCGTCGACGAAGATCATGCCCGCCTGCTCGCGCGAGCCGAAGCGCGCGCCGCGCTCGTCGAGCTCCAGCGGCAGCCCGTTGTCGCCTTCGAAGATGTCCCGCGGCTCGATGCCGACCGCCTCGGCGAGCTGGGCGTGCATGCGCAGCCGCTTGAAGTCGCCGTGGAAGGGCATCACGTAGCGCGGCTTGACGAGGTTGAGCATCAGCTTGACCTCCTCGGCGTACCCGTGCCCGGAGGCGTGCACGGGCGCGTCGCGGGGGGTGACCACGTCGCAGCCGATGTGGTAGAGGCGGTCGATCGTCTCGTTGACCGCGCGCTCGTTGCCGGGCACGGGAGTGGCCGAGAAGACGACGGTGTCGCCGCCCTTGAGCTCGACCTGGGGATGGTCGCGGTAGGCCATCCTGCGCAGCGCCGAGAGCGGCTCGCCCTGCGAGCCGGTGGAGATGATGACGATTCGCTCGTCGGGGAAATCGTCGATCTCCCGTGGGCCGACGAGCATCCCCTCGGGGATCTCGATGTGCCCGAGGGTGCGCCCGATGCCGACGTTCTTGCGCATCGAGCGCCCGACCAGGGCGACCTTGCGGTCGAGCGCCTGGGCGGCGTCCACGACCTGCTGCACGCGGTGGATGTTGGAGGCGAAGCTCGTCACCACGATGCGCCCTTCGCAGCGCGCGAACACCTCCTCGAGATGCGGTCCGACGACCGACTCCGACGGCGAGAAGCCCTCGCGGTCGACGTTGGTGGAGTCTCCACACAGCAGCAGCACGCCCTCGCGGCCGAGCTCCGCCAGGCGCGAGACGTCCGCGGGCGCCCCGTCGACGGGCGTCTGGTCGAACTTGTAGTCGCCGGTGATCAGCACCGTGCCCAGGTCGGTGCCGAGCGCCACGGCGCTCGAGTCGGGGATCGAGTGCGTCATGTGCACGAGCTCGAGCGAGAACGGTCCGAGCTCGAGCGTCTCCCCCGGCTCGACGTCGGTGAGCTGCACGTCGCGCAGCTTGTGCTCCTCGAGCTTGGAGCGGGCCATCGCCATGGTCAGCGCCCCGCCGTACACCGGTGGCAGGGCGTTCGCGCCCCGCAGCTCGCGCAGCACCCACGGGAGCGCCCCGAGATGATCCTCGTGGCCGTGGGTGACGACGATCGCCTCGATCTCGCGAGCGCGCTCGCGTAGATATGAGAAGTCGGGCAGGACGAGGTCGATGCCGACCATCTCGGGCGTGGGGAAGCGCAGCCCCACGTCGACCACGATGATGCGACCGTCGTACTCGACGACGGTCATGTTCTTGCCGATCTCGCCGAGCCCGCCGAGGGGCAGGACGCGCAGCCTTGAGCTCACGCGGGTGCGTGGGCGGGCGGGACCGCCAGCAGGCCGTGTCGTCCGAGCATCGCCTGTACGGCCTCGAGCTCGTCGGGAGTGGCCTCGACGATCGGCAGGCGCACGCCCCCGACGTTGTGGCCCAGAAGGTTCAGCGCGGCCTTCGTGCACGTCGGGCTGGAGGTGAGGAACAGCGTCTCATAGACGTCCTGGAGCGAGGCGTCGAGCTCGGCGCGGTGCTCGGGCTCGTCGACCATGCGGCGCATCTCGTTGCCGACGACGTGGCTGGCGACGCACACGCCGCCGGCGCCGCCGATGTCGAGCGTGCGCGCGAGCGAGCCGTCGTCGCCGGCGTACACGTCGAGCCCGTCGATCAGGCGCAGCTCCTGGGCGTTGGCCTGCTTGACCCCCTCGATCCCGTCGATCTGCGCGAGCTCGGCGAGCAGCTCGGGACCTATGTTGGTGCCGGTGCGGGTGGGGATGTTGTAGAGCAGGATCGGCTTGTCGGTGGCGGCGGCCACCGCTTCGTAGTGGCGCCTCAGTCCGAGCGGGCTGGGCCGGTTGTAGTAGGGCGTCACGGAGATGATCGCGTCGGGCCCGAGCGCGGTGGCGCGTTCGGTCAGGAACACCGCGTGGCGCGTGTCGTTGGTGCCCGTGCCCGCCACGATTGTCTTGCCGGCGGGGCACTCGGCGACCGCGAGCTCGATCAACGCGAGCTGCTCCTCGTCGGTGAGCGTGGCTGCCTCGCCGGTGGTGGCGGCGACCACGAAGCCGTCGGAGCCGTTGTCGGCCAGGTGGTGCATGAGCGCGACGAACGACTCCTCGTTGACCTCGCCCCGCTCGTCGAACGGCGTGACGATGGCGGTCAGGATCGAACCGAGGCTCCCAGTGGACATGGGCGCAGTATCGCATGCGCGAGCGCCCGCCGGCAGCGAGTCCCGCGGCGCTCGCGCGGCCTCGCCCGCCAGCCGGACGCCTGCGCGCCTACATGCTCGGACCTATTCGGTCACCGTCCACTTCTGTATGCGGTTGTTGCCGCTGTCGGCCACGTATGCCGAGCCGCCGGCGACGGCGACCCCCCACGGATACCAGAACCCGGGCGCTCCACCGCCGGAGCCGAGCTGCGTGAGGTATTCGCCCGTCGGTGAGAGCTCCTCGACGCGCTGGTTGTAGGAGTCGACCACCCAGATGTTGCCCTGCGTGTCGACCGCAAGGCCGGCGGGCTGGTCGAACTGGGCTTCGCCGTCGCCGGGCGTCCCGAACTCGCTGATGAATCCGCCGGATGCCGAGAGCTCGGCCACGCCGCTGTTGTAGGAGTCGGTGACCCAGATATTTCCGCTCGGGGCGACGGCGACGCCCACCGGGGTGGCGAATTCGTGGCCGTTGGGCAGTCCAACCTGCTTGATGAATTTCCCTTCGGCGGAGAACTCCTCGACGCGGTAGTAGCGGGGGTCCGCCACCCACACGTCGCCGCTCGCATCGACCGCGACACCGCTCGGTTCGACGAACTGGCCTTCACCGAGACCGCTCGAGCCGAATTGCCTGAGGTATTTGCCGGCCGAGGAGAACTCCTCGACGCGGCTGTTTTCGGCATCGACGACCCAGATTTCGCCTTTGGGCGCGATCGCGATTCCCGCCGGTCGCTTGAACTGGCCGTTGCCCGAGCCGGCGATCCCTGCTTTGCAGCTGCTGGTGCAGGTCTCGGCTTCGGCTTTGCCGTTCTTCACACCCCAGCCGAACATCGTGGTGAACGTCCCCGTCGAGGAGAACTCCTCGACGCGGTCGTTGCCGGCGTCGGCGACCCAGACGTTGCCGGCGCCGTCGACGGCCACACCGACCGGGTCTTTGAGCTGACCGGCGCCCGTCCCTTCCGTGCCGAACGAGGTCGTATAGCTCGGCTGCCGCGCCGTCGTGAATGTCCGATCCTTTCCGTACGTGGTGCCGACCACGTTGCTCGCCACCAGCCGGAAGTGGTAGGTGGTGCCGGCCGTCAGGCCGCTGATCCGCTGGCTCACCGATTCACCCGCTTCGGAGATCAGACCGACGTCCGGGACGGGCACGCTGTGGCCGTAGGATTCGCTCGGGCCGTATTCGATGTGGTAGGTCGTGGCCCACTGGTTCGCGGTCACCGATCCAGTCAGCGTCGCGGCGGTTTCGCTGACGCCGGACGCGGCGCCGGTGCTCGCGCCGGGGGCGCCGAGGCCCTCGGTCAACGCGACGTGGGCTTTGCCGGAGCTCGTGTACGTGCCCGCGGCCTCGCACGCGAACGTCGAGACACACGAGATGTCGGCGAGTTCGCTGCTTTCGGCGCCGGCGGGCGCGGGCGCGGACCACGCGCGCCATTCCTCGCCGTTCCACAGCTCGGCGAGCGGCGTGGGCGCGCCGCCAGCGGTGTGGTAGGTGCCGACGACGGTGCAGGCGCCGAGGGTCGTGCACGAGACGGCTTGCTCCTCGCTGTTGACGGCGCCGGCGGGGCTTTCGATCGCCTCGAGCTTCCATTCCGAGCCGTTCCAGGCGACGGCCAGGCTGGTCGTGGCGCTGCTGGCGTTCACGTAGCTGCCGACCGCCGTGCACGCGCTGGCCGCCCAGCAGGAGACGCCGCTCAGTTCGGTGGCGCTGGCGCCGCTCGGGCTGGGCGTGGACTGGATCTGCCACGTCGAGCCGTTCCAGCGCTCGACGAGGCTCGCCGTGCCGGCGCTGCCGACGTAGCTGCCGACTGCGGTGCACGCGCTCGCCGAGCTGCACGACACGCTCGTCAGCTGCGCGCTCGTGGCGCCGCTCGGGTTGGGCGTCGACTGGACCGTCCATTCGGAGCCGTTCCATGCCTCCGCGAGCGTGAGGAACCCTCCTGAGCTGAGCTTGTACCTGCCGACCGCCGTGCAGCTCGTGGCGGAGGTGCACGAGACGCCGCTGAGCTGGCTTTCCGTCGCTTTGCTCGGGGTGGCGGTCGTCTGGATGCTCCATTCGGAGCCCGTGAGTCGCTCGGCGAGCGTCACCGCTTTACCGGATTTGGGCTTGTCCGAGCCGACCGCCGTGCACGAGGTTGCGCTCGTGCACGAGACGTGTCGCAGTTCGGAGACCGTCGCACCGGAGGGGTTGGGCGTCGAGGAGACGAGCCATTCGCTGCCGTTCCAGGCGAACGCGAGGCTCGAGACCGTGCCCGACGCGTTCGTCGATGAGCCCACGTCGATGCACGCCGTCGAGCTCACACAGGACGAACCCGACAGGGACGTCTGCGTGGCGCCGCTGACGGTGGCGGTGGCTTGGAGGCCCATCGTGGTTTCCGCGCGCGTCTCGGCGAACTGCTGACCGTACCCGGCTTCGACGTCGTAGCCGACCGAGGCGCAGGTCGACTCCAGCACGCACGAGACCGCCCCGAGCCGGTCTTCGATCGGTTCGTTGTTGGACATCGTCTCGACGCCCCAGGAGCTACCGTTCCACCTGGCCTCGTAGGGCTCCCACAGCCCGGTCTTCACTTCGTAGGTGCCAACGGCGAAGCACGATTCGGGCGTGGTGCATGACACGCCGCCCAGCCCGTCCTGGAGCTGGCCCGGCTTCTGGTAGGGCTGTTCGCTCCATCCGCTCCCGTTCCAGCGCTCTATCCACGTCCCCCAGTAGACCGATTCGCTCGGCGGGTGGGGACCGAGGAACTGGCCGACGGCAAAGCACGCGCCAGGCGAGGTGCAGGACACGCTCGAGAGGACCCCCTTGTCCTCCCCTGCGGGTTTCGCGGGCGAGGCGATCGACCAGCTCGTGCCATTCCAGCTCTCGGCGAACCCGGTCCCGGAGCCGATGTTGCCGGCTTCGCCTTTGGTCCTGCCGACCGCCATGCACGAGCTCGCCGTCGGGCACGAGATGCCGTACAGGTTCGTGAGCGTGCCGCCTTCGGGCGGGGTCGGCAGCGTTTCGACGCTCCACGTCCCGTTCTTCAGGATCACCGCGAACGGCACGGTGACGCCGTTGGCTTCTTCACTCCAGCCAACCGCCATGCAGGAGCTCGCGGATGAGCACGATACGGCGGAGAGCTGGGTTTCCTTGGCGCCGGCTGGCGCCGAGACCGGCTGCAGCGACCATTCGCTGCCGTTCCAGCGCTCGGCGAGCGGAAGGTGGGTTCCCTTTCCGTTGACGTATTCGCCAACTGCCTCACATGCGTTCTGGGATGCGCAGGAAACCCCCGCGAGATTGCCGGTTGTGGGAGTGTGCCGTTCTTCGATCGTTTCGCTGCCGCCGAACCAGGTCGAGAACGTCGGCGTCGAGCCTTCGCCGCTCGTGGTCCACTTCTGCACGAAGCTGCACGGAGGATCGGAGGTGTACTCGTTTTCGCCGGCCACGGCCACGCCCCACGCGTAGTACATGTGCTGGACTTCGCAGTTGCCGCCGCCACCCGCCTGCGCGATCGACTGGCCGCTGGCGGAGAACTCCTGTAGCCGTCCTTCGTTCTGACCGTCTATCACCCACACGTGTTCGTGTGTGTCGAGCGCGATTCCCTGCGGTTCGGGAAGCGTGGTCGCGAACTGGCTGAGGTATTCGCCGCTAGAGGAGAGCTCCTCGACGCGGTTGTTGGCTGCGTCGGCGACCCACAGGTCGCCCGCAGCGGAGACGGCGATCCCCGCCGGGCGGCTGAACTGGCCGTTGCCGGCGCCCTGCGATCCGACCTGCTTGATGAACGCGCCGCTGGCCGCGAACTCCTCGAGGCGATCGTTGCCCGCGTCGACCACCCAGACATTCCCACCGGAGCCGATGGCCACACCTTGGGGGCCGTTGAGTTGACCTTCTCCGCTCCCGGCCGAGCCGAGCTGACCCAGGTATTCGCCCGCGCTCGAGAACTCCTGCACGCGATCGGCTTCCGAATCGCTCACCCAGACCGTGCCATTTGGCGCGATGGCGATGCCGAACGGGTTCTTGAACTGGCCGTTGCCAGTGCCCGCGATCCCGGCCTGGCATTTGCTCGTGCAGGTCTCGGCCTGCGCTTTGCCGTCGCTCACACCCCAGCCGATGGCCTTGATGAATTTCCCGGAGGCGGTCATCTCCTGCACGCGGTGGTTGCCAGAGTCGGCGACCCATAGGTTGCCTTCGGCGTCGACCGCCACACCGGTGTCGCCGCTGAACTGGCCCGAGCCGCTGCCCGCACCCGTTTCGTGCCGGCCGACATCTTCGACTTCCACGGGTGCCCGGGCCGCGTGCTCCGTCCATTCCTTGCCGTTCCAGATCTCCGAGTACGGGGTGTAGGGCACCTGATAGCGACCGACGCCCATGCACCATTCGCTCGCTGCGCAGGAGACGCCGAACAGTTCGGTTGTCGCCGCGCCGGCCGGCCTGGGCAGCTTTCCGATCGCCCACAGCGGCCGTTCATAGTGGAAGCGGTCGGCCGCGGTGATCGGCGTGGTGCCCGCGGGCGTGGTGACGGTCACGTCGACGGTCCCGCTTCCGCTCGGGCTGACGGCGTGAATCGAGCCTTCCGAGATCACGGAGAAGCTCTTGGCTTTGGTCGCGCCGAACTTGACCGAGGAGGCGCCGGCGAAGTTGGCGCCGCTGATCGTCACCGAGCTGCCGCCCCTCGCCGGGCCAATATCGGGCGCGACGCCGGAGACCGACGGTGCGCCGGTCCTGAACACGCTGTCCTCGCCGTGGCTGGTTCCGTTGGCGCTGCTCGCAGTCAGGCGGTAGTGGTAGGTCGTGTTGGCCTGTAGGCCGGTGATCGGCTCGCTCACGAGCTCCCGGCTGCTGCCGGCTCCGGCGGAAGCGTCGGGCACGGGCACGTTCGTGCCGTAGGCCGTGCTGGTGCCGTATTCGAAGTGATACGTGGTGGCCACGCCCTGCGGGTCGATCGATCCGTTGAGCGTGGCGCTGCTCGCTGCGACCGCCGTCGCCGCCGTCGTCACGGCGATCGGCGGCAGGCTGGTCAGTTCGAGCGGTCCGTCCGGCGCCCCGACGCCCGTCGGGCCGTCGTAGCCCACCTCCGCCGTGCACAGGTATTCCGGTTCGCAGCCCCTGCTGGAGCTGCTGCCGGCGGTCACGTCGAACGCGGCGCTCGGGTCGGAGTAGAAAGCCTCGGCTCCCGGCAGGGATCGCGCGAAGGCGCTCGCGTGCGCCTCGATGCCGGCGACGAGCGGCGACGCGGCGCTCGTGCCGCAGACGAGCCACCAGCCGCCTTCGAGCGCCACCGATACCGGCGTTTCACACGAACCGACGGCGGCTACGTCGTTGTCGGTCCGGAAGGCGCAGCCGGTGTCCGTCTGCCAGGCGGGCTTCGGCTCGGACACGCTGCACCCGCCGCCGCTGCCCAGGCCCCGTCCGGATTCGAGCCATACTTCTTCAGACCAGCCGCGGGCGTTCGATGCTTTTCTCAGGCTCGTGCCCCCGACCGACACGACGTTGGGCGAGGATGCCGGGAACCACGGGGAGCTGGTGCCGGCGAATTCGCCGTCGTAGCCGCTGTCGCCGGCGGCCGCGGTGATCATGATGCCCGGGTGGTCGTAGGCGGCGTTGAGTTCTTCGAGTTCGCGGTCCGCGGGCTGACCGAAGTATTCGTCGGCAAGGCCATAGCTGTTCGAGATCTCGGTTGCGCCGAGCGCCGCCGCTGTGTTGACGGCGACGCTGAAGTCGCTGAAGAAGTTGCTGTTGGCCTCCACCAGCATGATGTGGCAGGAAGGGCACGCTGCCGAGGCCATGTCGACGTCGAGCGCTGTCTCCAGTTCCCAGCCTTCACCCGACGGGTAGTTCGCTTCTTCGCCGAGCTGGTTGATCTTTTTGAAGCAGCCGTTCGCTTTCGTGCACGCCGGCAATCCGTATCGTTCGCGGTATCTGGCGAGATCTTCTTCGGCTCTTGGGTAGCCGTATGCGTCGACCAGCGCGATCGTCTGTGTTGAGCCTCCCGACGTCGGGATCTTGTAGGCGGACCGCAGGTCTTCCGGATCGAGCCCCCCGAATTCGCCGCTGCCTTCGTACGCGGGCCCGCCTTCGGGTGCTTTCCACCGACCGGCGATCCTCACCGGTCGCGGATCGACGATCGCTTCGCACAGGTCTTCGGGGCAGGCCCAGTAGGGCTCGGTGCTGGAGCGTCGCAGCGAGATGTGCTTGTGCGCGCGGCGATGGCGCTTGAGGCGGAAGCCTCCCCCAACCTCTTCCTGCACCAGCAGGCTGCTCATGCCGGCGCCCACTCGGGCCTGCCGCGTTTGCGGCGAGCTGAGCGCCGCGCGTTCGAGCGGCGCGGCCGCCTGAGCCTGGGCTGTGACGCCGAGCGCGGGCAGGATCGCGAGCGTGCTGGCGAACGCGGCTGCCGCCAGCAGCACGGAGCGCGCACATCGTGTGCGCTCGGCCGCGAACGACGTGGCGCGACGCGCCCGCCGAGATGCCGACATTTGCGAACCACGCGGCTGTCCCATGTTCCCCACTCCTCGCCTCGCCGTTGTGATCGTGACTGCCCTGCTCGGCGGGCGATGATAAGTTGCGCCTGCAGTGTTTCCAAGCGATCCACCGAGGGTCGATGAACTAGTTCCACTTGGTGCACTGGTCCGTCGAGAGTGACTAGTTCGTGGATATGAACCAGAGACATACCCGCCCGGAGCCGGACGCTGTGCAACGCGCACTGGACACGCTCGCCGAGCGCTGGACGTTCCTGATCCTGCGCGAGGCGTTCTTCGGCGTCAGACGCTACGGCTTCTTCCAACGCAACCTCGGCATCGGTCGCAACGTGCTCGCCGACCGCCTGGCAGCGTTGGTCGAGCACGGCATCCTCAAGCGCGTGCGCTACCGCACCGACCCCGACTGGTACGAGTACCGCCTGACACGTGCGGGCTTCGAGCTGTTCCCGGTGATCGTGGCCCTCAAGGCCTGGTCCGAGCGGTATCTGCTCGATGCCGGGGACCCGCGGTTCGACATCCACCACTGCGCGTGTGGAGCGGAGCTGGAACCGTTGGTCGTCTGCGCACACTGCCGCGAGCCGATCACGGGCGACAACGTGGAATACGAAGCAGAGGCCGAGCCCGCGGGCAAGCCTGAGCCCATGGCGTCCACGCTCGCGGGCGCTCGGCGGCTCAGAGCAGCAGGCTCTCCAGCCCCACGACGAGGGGTTCGCTGAGGCTCGCCACGCGGCGCACGGCCAGCAGCACCCCCGGCATGAACGACTCGCGGCCGGTGGAGTCGTGACGGATGGTGAGCGTCTGTGCGAGGTCTCCGAGGATCACCTCCTGGTGGGCCACCAGTCCGGGCAGGCGCACGGAGTGGATCGGCGGGGGCTCGCCCCCGCTGGCCTCGGCCATCAGCTGCGCTGTGCGCTTGGCGGTGCCGCTGGGCGCGTCGAGCTTCTGGTCGTGGTGGAGCTCGATGATCTCGGCCTTCTGCATGTGCCGCGCGGCCTCCACGGCGAAACGGGTCATGAGCACCGCGCCGATCGCGAAGTTCGGGGCGATCAGGACGTTGGCTCGCGGGCGATCAGCTGCCCGCCCACCCTGCTCGGGTTGGGCGTGCTCGAGCGGGGCGGAATCGAAGCCGGTGGTGCCGATCACCACGTGCACCCCAGCCCGTATGCACGCGAGCGCGTTCTCGAGCGCTGTGTCGGGCTCGGTGAAGTCCACCACGACCTCGGCGTCCTCTAGCACGTCCGCGAGCGTCGTGTCCAGCCGCGGGTCGGCGCGTCCGACCAGCTCCATGTCAGGGGCGGCGAGCACCGCCTCGCACACGGTCTGGCCCATGCGCCCGGCGGCGCCGGCGACGGCGACCTTGATCATCGCCTCGCGCGTGAGGCGCTGGCGGCGCCCTGGGCGGGCACGTCCCCGTAAGGGGAGGGTGCGTCCCCGGAGGGGGATGAGGCGGCGAGCTCCGCCGCGGCGCCTCCGAGTGGCTCGATCGCGGCGAGGAACTCCGTTTCGGCGGGTCCCACCCCGGCAGCCGAGAGCTGGCTGGGCGTGAACAGCCCGGCGGCGAGCGCGCGCACCTGGTCGATGTCGACGGCGTCGATTCGCTCGATCATCTCGTTCATCGACAGGATCGGCAGCCCGTGGAGCACCGATGCGCCCAGACGGCTCATGCGCGCGCCGGTGGACTCCATGCCGAGCACCACACGCCCCTTGAGGTTCTCGCGCGAGCGCACGAGCTCCTCCTCGCTCGCGGGATCCTCGACACAGCGCTCGAGCTCCGCCGCGATCACGGCCAGCGCCTGTCTGAGGTTGTCCGGACGGGTGCCCACGTACAACCCGATCTCGCCCGTGTGGGCGTACAGGTTGGCGAACGTGAACACCGAGTAGGCGAGCCCGCGGCGCTCGCGCACCTCCTGGAAGAGCCGCGAGGAGGTCGTCCCGCCGAGCACGCCTTCCAGCACGCGCAGCGCATAGCGACGTTCGTCGTCGCGCGCGATGCCGGCTCCGCCTACGCACACGTGGTACTGCTCGGTGTCTTTCTCGAGGAAGCGTGCCCGGCGCTCGAAGTCGGGTGCCCGCGGCACGGCGGGCACCGGCGCGGCGCCGTTTCGCGTGCCTGAGGCGTCCTGCGGCTGGGAGGCTCCGGAGCCCTCCCCCGGCGCTGTCGCGGCGGCTGTGTCACCCTGCCCAGCCGGCTCCTCCGGGGAGGACGCGGCGGCGCACGCCATCTGCACCAGCGCGTCGTGGTCGATCGAGCCGGCGGCCGCGATCACGACGTCGTGCGGGCGATAGCGCTGCGCGTGGAACTCGGCGAGCTGCTCGCGGGTGACCGCACGGACGGTCTCGGCGTTGCCGATGACCGCGCGGCCGAGCGGATGCACGCCGAAGATCGCACGGCCGAGTACGTCGAAGACGCGATCCTGGGGGTCGTCTTCGTACATGGCGATCTCCTCGAGCACGACCTCGCGCTCGGCCTCCAGCTCGCCGAAGCGCGGCTGCCAGAGCATGTCGCTCATGACCTCGAACGCGCGCTCGAGGTGCCTGTCGAGCACGCGCGTGTACAGCGAGGTCGTTTCCTTGTCGGTACCCGCGTTGATCTCCGCCCCCATCGCGTCGAAGATCTCGTCGATCTCCTGCGAGCCGAAGCGGGCGCTGCCGCGGAACAGCATGTGCTCGAGCAGGTGGGAGATGCCGGCCTGATCCTCGCGCTCGGCGACCGAGCCGGTGGCCACCCACATGCCAAGCGCCACCGAGCGCACGCCCGGCACGCGCTCGCTGACGACTCGTACGCCTGAGTCGAGCGTTGTGATCTGGTGCTCGGCGCTCACGCGCTGGGGCTCTATTCGGGTCAGTCGCGGTCGCGACCGTGGCGGGGGCGCCCCGAGCCACGCTCGCCCTCACGGCGCCGTCCACGGTCGGAGCGCTCGCGGCCGTTGCTGGACGAGCGCCCCCCGCCCTCGCGGGGCCCACGGCTGCTGCCGCCACCGCCGGGTGGGTGGGATCCCGTTCCAACGCCGGCGAGCTCCTCGACGGACTTGCCGGCGATGTCGGGGTCGTCGGTCAGGCGCAGGCCGATGCGCCCGCGCTCGCGGTCGACCTCGACCACGCGCACGTTCACCTCGTCGCCCTTGTTGAGGACGTCCTCGACCGTGTCCACGCGCTGGCCGGGTGAGACGTTGGAGATGTGCAGGAGCCCGTCGGTGCCCTTGGCGAGCTCGATGAAGGCGCCGAACGTGGTGGTCTTGACGACCTTGCCGAGGTACTCGTCGCCGACCTCGACCTCCTTCATCATCATCCGCACGCGCTCGACCAGCGCGTCGCCGAGCTCGCCGTTGGCCGAGTAGACCAGCACCTGGCCGTCGTCGTTGACGTCGATCTGCGATTCGAACTCCTCGGAGAGCCCTCTGATCGTTTCGCCGCCCTTGCCGATCAGCAGGCCGATCTGCGAGGGGTCGATCTGGATCGTCTGGATGCGGGGCGCGAACTGCGAGAGCTGCGCGCGCGGGGAGCCGATGACGTCTGCCATCTTGCCGAGGATGAACGTCCGCGCCTCTTTGGCCTGGGCGAGCGCGTCGCGCAGGATGTCGAACGTGACGCCCGTGATCTTGATGTCCATCTGCAGCGCGGTGATCCCGCGCTCGGTGCCGGCGACCTTGAAGTCCATGTCGCCGAGATGGTCCTCGACGCCGGCGATGTCGGTGAGGACGATGTAGTCATCGCCCTCCTTGATCAGGCCCATGGCGATGCCGGCCACGGGGCGCTTGATCGGCACGCCCGCGTCCATCAGCGACAGCGAGGAGCCGCACACCGAGGCCATCGAGGAGGAGCCGTTGGACTCGAGGATGTCCGAGACCACGCGAATCGAGTAGGGGAACTCCTCGATCGAGGGCACCATCGGCGCGAGCGCCCGCTCGGCGAGCGCGCCGTGTCCGATGTCGCGGCGCTTGACGCCGCCCATGCGCCCGGCCTCCCCGACCGAGAAGGGCGGGAAGTTGTAGTGGTGCCAGTAGTACTTTTTGGTTTCCAGGCCGAGCGTGTCGATGCGCATCTCCTCCTTGAGGGTGCCCATCGCCACGACGCTCAGAGCCTGCGTCTGCCCGCGCGTGAACAGCGCCGAGCCGTGCGTCCTGGGGGTGACGCCCACTTCGATGGTGATGTCGCGGATCTCTGACTCGGCGCGGCCATCGGGGCGCTTCTTGTGCACCGCGATGCGCTCGCGGATGATCGACTTCTCGAGCTTGTCGAACGCCAGCTGGACCGCCGCGCGGCGCTCCTTGGCGGCGAGCAGCTGCTCCTCCGAGGCGCCCTCCGGCGCCGCCGGAGCGTGCTGCTCGAGGATCGCCTCCTCGACCGCCTTGGTCGCGTCCTGGCGCTCGAGCTTGTCCTCCACCTGGGTGGCCGCGTCGAGCTGGGTGCCGTGGGAGGAGCGGATCGCCTCGAGCACCTGCGGGTCGACCTGGATCGTCTCGAAGACTTTCTTCTCCTTGCCGACTTTGGCGGCGAGGTCGCGCTGGAGCGCGCACAGCTTCTTGATCTCGGCATGGGCGATGTCCAGCGCGTCGAGGATCTCCGCCTCGGGGATCTCGTTGGCGCCCGCCTCGACCATCAGGATGGCCTCCTCGGTGCCGGCGACGATCAGGTCGAGGTCCGAGCGGCTCTCCCCCTCCGAGGACGATCCGGCGTCCGTGAGCAGGTCCTCCTCGCTGGGGTTGACGACGAAGTTGCCGTCGATCTTGCCGATGCGCACGGCGCCGACCGGCGTCGGCAGCGGGATGTCGGAGATCATCAGCGCGGCGGAGGCGCCGTTCATGGCGAGGATGTCATAGGGGTGAACGTGGTCGATCGACAGGGGGATCGCCACGAGCTGGGTGTCATAGCGCCATTCCTTGGGGAACAGCGGGCGGATGGGGCGGTCGATCATGCGCGCGGTCAGGGTGCCCTTCTCGCCGGGGCGACCCTCGCGCTTGAAGAACGAGCCGGGGATTTTTCCAGCGGCGTACATGCGCTCCTCGACGTCCACCGTCAGCGGGAGGAAGTCAACGTCGCGCAGGCTTCCAGCCACAGCGGTGGCCAGGACCATGGTGTCGCCCTGGCGGACGACGACGGCGCCGGAGGCCTGCTTGGCCATCCTGCCCGTCTCGAACGAGATCTCGCTACCGGCGATCTCCACGGAGACCCGTGTAACGGCGTCACTACTCATATTCACTGCCTTCCTGTTCCGCCCGTCGGTCGGCGGTCCGTTTCATTTTTCTCTTTTCCCGAACGGACGCAGCTTAGCGAAGTGCCGCCCGGCGACCGTTCGCCCCGCGGTGCCCGACCTCGCAACGTGCCGGCGAAAGTCGAGCTAGGCGGCGGCCGCCGCGAGGCCCTCGCGCAGCAGCTCCACGCCGGGGAGCTCGCCGGGCGAGGCGGCTTCGTAGCTCCAGCGCACGACGGCGTCGGGGCCGGTGATGAGCAGGGCGCGCTGGGGAAAGCCCCCGGGATGGAGCACACCGAAGGCGGCGCAGGCCGCGCCCTTGGGCTCGAAATCCGAGAGCTGCTCGCTGCCCACGCCGAGCTTCTCCTTGAACGCGCTCTGCGCCCAGGTCGAGTCGCAGGAGACGCCGTACAGCGCGTCGCCGCCCTCCTCGAGCTCGCCGCGCAGCTCCTCGTAGAGCTGGAGTTGGTCGGTGCACACGGGGCTGAAGGCGAACGGGTAGAAGACCAGCACGCTCGTGCGCCCCTGCAGGTCCTGCTCGGTGAAGCTCTCCCCGTCGGCGCGCGCGAGCGTGAAGCTCGGAGCGGGCGTGCCGGGAGCGATCACCGACACGATACCCCTAGCGGCGCAGGCCGAGCTCTTTGATGAGCGCGCGGTAGCCCTCGAGGTCGTGGCGTTTCATGTAGTCGAGAAAGCGGCGCCGACGCCCGACGAGCATCAGCAGCCCGCGACGGGAGCTGTGGTCCTTGTGCTGCTCGCGCAGATGCTCGGTGAGGTGATTGATGCGCTCTGTCAGCAGCGCGATCTGGACCCTGGTGTTGCCAGTGTCCTTCTCACCGGAGCCGAACTTCACGGCGAGCTCGCGCTTGCGCTCTGATGTGATCGCTGCCATCCGCGGCACCGTAGCAGACGTCGAAGTGCAGCTCGCCCAATCCGCCGGGTTGGGAGCGTGCCCGGCAACGGGCACGCCCGGAAACGGGTTCAGGCCGCGGCGGCGATCTCGCGCGTGCGCTGGACGTCGCTGTGCATCTGCTCGACGAGGCGCTCGGCGCTGTCGAAGCGCCGCTCGCCGCGCAGGCGCGCGAGGAAGTCCAGCCGCAGCGGCTGGCCGTAGAGGTCGCCGTCGAAGTCGAGCAGGAACGCCTCGATCAGCTCTGCGCGGCCGGTGTCGAAGGTGGGGCGCACGCCGATGCTCACCGCCGCAGGCAGCGGCTGCGTGAGCGCCGGCAGCCCGCTCGCCAGGCACGCGTACACGCCGTGGCCGGGACACGCGAGGGCCTCGTCGGGGATCAGGTTGGCCGTGGGGAAGCCCAGCTCGCGGCCGCGCTGCTCGCCATGGATCACCTCTCCGCGAAGCTGGAACGGCGCCCCCAGCAGGCGGGCGGCCTCGGCGACCTCTCCGGCGAGCACGAGCCCGCGGATGTGGCTCGAGGAGACGATCTCGCCGTCGATCTCCAGCAGCGGGTGCACGACGGTGGTGAAGCGCGCGTCGGCGGACAGCAGCGCCGGGTCGCCCTGGGCCTTGTGGCCGAAGCGGAAGTTCTCGCCGACTGCGACCTGGCGCGCGCCGAGCGCGGCGATGAGCACCTCGTCGATGAACTGCTGAGCCGAGCGGCGGGCGAAGTCCGCGTCGAAGGGGATCACGATCAGCTCCTGCACGCCCAGCGAGGCGACCAGCTCGGCCTTGCGCTCGAGCGTGGTCAGGAGCTTGGGTGTGTGCTGCGGGGCGACCACCGAGACCGGGTGGGGATCGAACGTGAGCACACTGTCGGCGCCGGCGATCACCTCGCGGTGGCCGAGGTGCACCCCGTCGAAGGTGCCCACAGCGACGCTGCGCCCGCTCGCCGGCCGCCCGTCTCCCTCCGGGGAGGATTCGAACTCGGGCAGCCGGGTTACCTTCACGGGTGCAAAGCCTATTGCCGCTGCCCGCCGGCAGCGTGCCGGCCCGCCATCGACAGGGCGCGCTCGAGCGCGATCAGCGGCGGCTCGCGCCACCCCTCTCCGCGCGGCGGCGGCGGGCACGCGTCGCGGACGTCGAAGGGCCCGATGCCCGTGCGCCTGAGCTCCAGGCAGTAGGCGTCGTGCAGGTCGGCGATCAGCGAGCGCACGTAGGTCCCCGAGCCGCATTCGATGTGGAAGCCGGCGCGCGGGAGCTGAGCGAGCTCCAGGCTCTCGGGCGGGAACGGGATCTCATCGCCGGGCGGGCCGGGATCCCGCCAGAGCTGTTCGAAGCGGTGGACCGTGACGATCCGCTCGGGCATCTCCACACGCTCGCCCCGGCGCGCGCGCTTGTACGCGCGCTCCCCGCCGATCTTCACCGCCGAGTAGATCGGCGGGCGCTGGCGGATCTCGCCGGTGGGCAGCTCCGGGGGCTGCTGCGGAAGTCGCCCGGTGAGCGTGATCTCGCCCTCGGTGTCGCCGGTGCTGGAGCGGGCTCCGAGCTGGGCGACCGTGTCGTAGCGCTTGGGCAGGGCCATGAACGTGCTCTGCGCCTTGGTGGCCCTGCCCACGAGCACCACGAGCAGGCCCGTGGCGAACGGGTCGAGCGTGCCCGCATGACCGACCCGGTCGACACGGTCGGCGCGGCCGGCGGGCACACCCGCGAGCGAGCGTCGCACGGCGTTGACCACGTCGTGGGAGCTCATGCCCGCGGGCTTGTCGATCAGCAGCACGCCGTCCGCGGCGGTCTCCCCCATGCCCCGTGCGTACCGGACTCAGGCCAGCTTGGCGGTGGACGCGTGCCCGTTGGAGGACGGGTGCAGTTGCGCCGCGATCGCCTGGCGCAGGAACGCAACCAGCTCGTGCTGCTCGAGCGTGGTCGAGAAGCCCGCGGCGCGGCGGTGACCGCCGCCGCCCTGGGCGCGGGCGATGATCGACACGTCGACGTCGTCGTCGGTCGCGCGCAGCGACACTTTGTGCTGGCCCTTGCGCTCGCCGCTGGAGAGCTCGCGCACGAGCGCGGCGACCTTCGTGCCCTGGAGCGCCCGGAGCTGGTCGATGATGCCCTCCGAGTAGCTCTCCTCGGCGTCCGCCCGATCGAAGTCCGCGGCGCTCAGCGTCGCCAGCGTGAGCTCGCCGGAGTCGAACCGCTGCAACTGGGCGAGCGCCAGTCCGAGCAGCGTGAGCTTGCCCAGCGGCAGGCCCTCGTACAGCCTGCGGTACACGCCGGGGACGTCCACGCCGGCCTCGATCAGCTCGGCCGCCATCAGGTGGGCGCGCGGCCCTGTGTTCTCGTACATGAAGCGCCCCGTGTCGGTGACGAGCGCGATGTACAGCGCCTCGGCCACGCTGGGCGTCGGGCTGATGGCGAGCCCGTGCATCAGCTCCCACACGATCTCCGCGGTGCACGACGCGTCGGGCACGACCAGGTTGAGCGTGCCGAACAGCGTGTTGTCGTGGTGGTGATCGATGTTCAGCAGGTGGGCGCCGTCGCGCAGTACGCTCGCGGAGTTGCGGTCGATGTTGCCGCAGTCCAGGAATATGACCGTCCGCTCGGCGATGTCCTGCGGCGGCGACTGGATGAGCCCGTCCAGCGAGAAGAAGCGATACTCGCGCGGCAGCGGCAGGTCGTTGGGGGAGATGAACATCACCGAGTCCTTGCCCAGGGCCCTGAGCACGCCCTGCATCGCCACCAGCGAGCCCAGCGCGTCGCCGTCCGGGTTTTCGTGGGCGGCGAGCACGAAGCGCTCGTCCTCGCGCAGCCGCTCGAGCACGAGCTCGCGCGTGGCCCGGCGCTCGAGCGCGGGGCTGGTCTGCGGGTCGGTCGCCTCGCTCATACGGTCTGCTCCCCGTCCCCTTCCTCCTCCTCCGGGGATGATGCCGGGGACGATGCGATCAGCTCCTCCACGCGCATCGCGCGGTCGGTGGTCTCGTCGTAGGAGAACTCGAGCGTGGGCGTGCGCTTGAGGTGCAGCTCGCCGGCGACCCGCGCCTGCAGGAAGCCGTGGGCGCTGCGCAGGCCGTCGAGCGTGGCCTCGCGCTCGGCCGGGGTCGACGGCTCGGCGGCGGCGCCGAGCACGCTCACGTAGACGCGTGCATGGCGTAGATCTGGGCTGGTTCTGACATCCGTCACGGTTACGAACCCCACTCGTGGATCCTTCAGGTCCCCTGCCACCGCGTCACCGATCACCTGTCGGATCGCCTCGTCGACCCGACGCATCCGTCCTGTGCTCATCCTACTCGTCCAATTCCCTGCCGCGACCCGCGTCCCTGCCCGGACCGGGGCCTTTGGCTATCTCTCTACGGGTTCTGTATAGCGACGGTCGTACTGTGATGAGAGCACCACAAGCGCCTCGGACAGCTCATGAGGAGAGCTCGCGTTCGACCTGGCGGGTCTCGTAGGTCTCGAGCACGTCGCCCTCGTGGAGGTCCTGGAAGTTGGCGAGCACGATGCCGCACTCGAAGCCGCTGGCCACCTCGCGGACGTCGTCGTTGAAGCGCCGCAGGCTCTCGATGGTGGTGTCGTAGATGACCGTGCCCTCGCGCACCACCCGCACGCGGGCGCCGCGCGTGACCTTGCCCTCGGTGACGAACGAGCCGGCGATCGTGCCGATGCGGGACGCTTTGAAGAGCTGGCGCACCTCGGCTGCTCCCAGCGGTGTCTCCACCTCGGCCGGCTCGAGCATGCCCTGCATGGCTGCGCGCAGCTCCTCGATCGCCCGGTAGATGACCGCGTAGGAGCGTATCTCCACGCCCTCGCGGTCGGCGATGTGACGGGCGTCGCCGACGGGTCGCACGTTGAACGCCAGGATCACCCCGTCGGAGGCGGCCGCGAGCATCACGTCGGACTCGTTGATGCCACCGACGCCGCGGTGGATGATGTTGACCGTCACCTCCTGCTGGGGCAGCTTGGCGATCTCGTCCTCGATCGCCTCGAGCGAGCCCGCGACGTCGGCCTTGACGACGAGCCCGAGCTCCTTGACGGTGCCCTCCTGGGCGAGCTTGAAGACGTCCTCTAGCGAGACCTTGCGACCCGAGCGCCGCGCGAGCGCCTCGGTCTTCAGACGGTTGGCGCGCTCGCCGGCGAGCTGGCGCGCCCGGCGCTCGTTCTCGACCACGCGCACGTGCTCGCCCGCCTCTGGCACGCCGTCGAAGCCGAGCACCTCCACCGGCTGGCCGGGCATCGCGCGCTTGAGCTTTTCGGCGGTGAAGTCGTGCATCGCGCGCACGCGCCCGAAGTGGGCGCCCGCGACCAGGGCGTCGCCGACACGCAACGTCCCCCGCTGGATCAGGATCGTCACGACCGGTCCGCGTCCCGGATCGAGCTTCGACTCGATCACCGTGCCGGATGCGTCGGCGCCGGCGTTGGCCTTCAGCTCCTCGAGGTCGGTGACCACCTGGATCGTCTCCAGCAGCGTGTCCAGGCCGTCGTGGGTCTTGGCGCTGACGTCCACGAACTCCGTCTCACCGCCCCATTCGGAGGGCTGCAGGCCGTGCTGGGTCATCTCCGTGCGCACCCGCTCTGGCTGGGCGCCCTCCTTGTCGATCTTGTTGACGGCGACGATGATCGGCACTTCGGCCGCCTTCGCGTGGTCGATCGCCTCTTCGGTCTGCGGCTTGACGCCGTCGTCGGCCGCCACCACGATCACCGCCAGATCGGTGACTTTCGCACCGCGGGCGCGCATCGCCGTGAACGCCTCGTGGCCGGGCGTGTCGAGGAAGGTGATCTCCTTGCCCGCATGGCGGACCTGGTAGGCGCCGATGTGCTGGGTGATCCCGCCGGCCTCGCCCGCCACCACCTCGGTCTCGCGGATCGCGTCGAGCAGCGAGGTCTTGCCGTGGTCGACGTGGCCCATGATCGTGACCACCGGCGGACGTTCGATCAGGTCCTCCTCCGCGTCCTCGAACACGGGCTCGACCTCGACGTCGTCGGCGGCGTGGACGATCTCTATCTCCTTTTCGAACTCGTCCGCCAGCACCTGGATGGCGTCGTCTGAGAGCGTCTGCGTGAGCGTGGCCATCTCGCCGAGGGACATCAGCTTCTTGATCACCTCGGGGACCGCCACGCCGAGGTACTCGGCGATGTCCTTGACGGTCGAGCCGGAGTTCACGCGGATGAGGTCGGTGGCCTCCATCGCGGAGGTGTCGATCGGCGCGATCGTCTCGTCGTAGGTGCCGCGCCTGCGACGGCCGCGCCGCGGGCGTCGCTGGGGCTGATTGGAGGGTCCGCCCTGCTGGCGGCGGGAGGCCTGCGAGTCGATCACCACGCGCCGGCGTCCGCCCGGCCCGACCTCCCCGGGCGTGCGCTCGCCGGTGCGCGAGTCGCGCGTCGGTCGCACGCGCTCGGCGGCAGCAGCGGACGACGTCGCTGGGGCCGGCGCAGCGGTGGACGCGAGCGCGGGCGCCGGGGATCCGCTCGCTGCGGGCGCGGGCGCAGCGTCGGGACGCACGGGTGCGGGCGGCGGCGAGCTCGCTTGCGCCGTGGCGGGCGGCGCCTGGCGCGGCGCGCCAGCGGGTGGCTGGGCCACGGCGGGCGTGGCGCTCGCCGTCGGCGTGGCGGCGGCCTGCGGCGGCGGCGGGGAGCCCACCCCGCTCGCGCCGCCGCCGTTGGCGCTTGCGGGCGAGACGCCGCCCGCGCCCGGCGAGCCGCCGTCACCGACCCCGAGCGCCTTCAGCGCGGCGGTCTCCTCCACGGAGGAGGCGGCCGCCTTGGCCTCGATGCCGGCGGCCTTCAGCTTCTCGAGCAGCTCCTTGCTCGAGAGTCCTTGCTCCTTGGCGATCTCGTGTACGCGCTTCTTGCTCATGGCTCAATGAAAAATAGTGGGGCCGGGCGCACCGGTGTGGGCCCGGCTTCGCCACCCTCTGGCGATTCTACGAGCTCAGGGTCGAGCGCCGCTGCCGATCGCAGGGCGCGTGCGATCGCGCGGCGGCGGGTGGCCCGCTGCAGGCACGAGCGGGCGACGACGGCCGAGCCCGGGCCCGCGTCTGCACCTACGAGGGCGAAGCGCTCGCGACACAGGTAGGCGCCGCGGCCAGGACGCGTACCGTCGCGATCGACGATCGCGCGAGCGCGCTCGCCATCGACGTCGAGCGCGATGCGCAGGAGCTCGGTCTTCGGCGCGGTCCGCCCGCAGCCCACGCAGCGGCGTTGGGGAGGCATACGGCCGGACCCGGCGTCGTACGCCGTGTGCCCGCCGGGTCGCGGCGCTATGTCGACTGCTCCTCGGCGCCCGCCTGCGCTGTCTGCTGCTCGATCTGCTCTGGCGGGATGCCCGCGGACGGCGCGGCGGGGTCGGCGGCGGCGTGCAGGGGCACCTCCCCCTCCGGGGGCGGTGCGGGCGCCTGCTCGACCTCCCCCTCCGGGGACGATGCGGCCTCGGACGTGCCCGCCCCGCCGTCATCGGCCAGGTCGCCGATGTTGTCGCTGGCGATGGCGGCCAGCGCCTGGTGGCTTTCCAGGCCGCAGTAGCGCGATCCGGGGAGCGAGGCGTTGGGGCAGCGCCGGCCGTTGGAGAGGATGGCGGCGCAGCGGCCGGTGACCTCCTCCTCCTCGTAGGCGTGCTCGGCCTCCTCGGCGGCGAACTCGGTCTCCGAGCGGATGTCCACGCGCCAGCCGGTGAGGCGCGCGGCAAGGCGCGCGTTCTGGCCCTCGCGGCCGATGGCCAGCGAGAGCTGGTCGTCGGGAACGATCACGGTGGCCTGCTTGGCGTCGTCGTCGACGAGCACCTCCCGCACGCGCGCGGGTGACAGGGCCTTGGCGACGAAGCGAGCGGGCTCGTCATTGAAGGGGATGATGTCGATCTTCTCGCCCCGCAGCTCGGAGACGACCATGCGCACGCGCGAGCCGCGCGGGCCGACGCATGCGCCGACGGGGTCGACGCCGTCGGTGTGGGAGATGACGGCGATCTTCGAGCGGTAGCCGGGCTCACGGGCGACGTTGGCGATTTCCACCAGCCCGTCGGCGATCTCGGGCACCTCGAGCTCGAACAGCTTCTTGATCAGCTCGGGGTCGCGCCGGGAGACGATGATGGCGGGACCCTTGGTGGAGGGCGAGACCTCCTTGATGACCGCCTTGATGCGCTGCGAGTGGTCGTAGCGCTCGCCGTCGACCTGCTCTGACTTCGGCAGCAGCGCCTCGACGCGTTCGCGCAGCTGCACGAGCGTGTAGCGGGAGTCGGACTGCTGGACGATCCCGGTGATCAGCTCGCCCACGCGGTCGCGGTACTCCTCGTACATCATGTCCCGCTCGGCCTCGCGGATGCGCTGCAGGATCACCTGCTTGGCGGTCTGCGCGGCGATGCGCCCGAAGTCGTCGGGCGTGACGTCCTCCTCGTCGATCTGGTCGCGGTATTCGGCGAACTTCTTGGGGTCGATTTCCGGTTCCTCGGGTTCGCGCATCTCCCCCGTCTCGGGGTCGATGGTGGTTTCCTCGTCGATCGTCTCCACGATCAGGTGCGCCTCCAGGCGCTCTGGGATTTTCAGTTCGATGACGCGGAAGTCGGCGGTGTCGCGGTCCATTTCCACGCGCGCGTACTTGGCCGAGCCGGGCTGCTTCTTGTAGGCGGACAGCAGCGCGTCCTCGAGCGCGATCATCAGCTTCTCCGGCTCGATCCCCTTCTCGCGCGCGAGCGCATGCATGGCCTCAAGGATTTCGCGTGACATGGCTTTCCTTCACTCCTCGATCAGGTTCGAACGGCGTATCTCCGAGTAGGGGATCGCGATGATGGCCCCGTCGGCGGCGAGCGTGACCTCCTGCTCGGAGGCGCCTACCAGCTCTCCAGTGAAGCTCTGCATCGGCCGCGCGCCCGTGGCGCGTTCGCCGTCGCCCAGCGGGGCGCTCGGGCGGGGGTGACGCGTGCGCACCCGCGCCCGGCGCCCGACGAAGCGCCGGAAGTGGGCGGGCTTGGTCAGGGGACGCTCGCGCCCCGGCGAGGAGACCTCCAGCGAGTAGCGCTCGCGCAGGTCGCCCAACAGCGCGCTCACGCGCTCGCACATGGCGAGGGTCACGCCGTCGGGATGGTCGATGAACACGCGCAGCAGGCGCCCGCCGGAGACCTCGGCGAGGAGCACCTCGACATCTGGCTCGCTGTCGGCCAGCCGCCCTTCTATGTCTGTCTGCAACGTGTTCACGAAAAAGCACTCCTTACGCAAAAAAAGCGGGCGGGCGCCCACTCTCGGTACTGCTGCCGGCGCCTGCGCGCGGGCACGAAAGCTGTCGATCGAGCATAGCAGCGCACCCTCCGCGCATATCGCCCTCAGGCCCGCTCCCCCTCGTCCGTCGGGGACGATGCGGCGTCGCGGCGGGCACGGTCGCGGTACAGGCGGTAGTCGGCGCGCTCGGGCGCCAGCGAGCACGCCAAGGCGAGCGGGCCGCGCGCCTCCCGATGTCGCCCCAACAACTGCATGGAGCGCCCGAGACAGAACAGCGCGTAGTCGTTCGTCGGTGAGCTGGAGGCGACCGCGCGGAACTCGACGGCGGCGCTCTCGTACCGCTGCGCGTGGAACAGCGCGCGGCCGAGCGCCTCGCGGATTGACGCCTTGTCCGGCTCGAGGTCGCGGGCCTTGCTCAGCGGCACGATCGCAGCCTGGTGATCGCCGTGATCCAGGAGCTCGCAGCCCCGCTGGTAGAGGTCGTACACGCTCTCCATCGGATCAGCTTAACCGCTTGCCCGCAGGGCCTGAACGGCATCCAGGATCGCTTGCGCGACGTGTGCCTTGCTGGCGCGGGGGACGTGTCGTTCGCCGATCTCGCCCGCCGCCGGCGGCTGCTCCGGGGCGTCGTGCGTGCGGCCCTGGTGCCCGTGGGCGCAGAGGATGGTGACCTCGTTGGCGTCCACGTCAAAGCCGATGTCCGGGCGCGAGATGTCGTTGACGACGATCGCGTCGAGGCCCTTCTCGGCGAGCTTGCCGCGGGCGTACTCGATCGCGCCCCCGCCGTGCTCGGCGGCGAAGCCCACGAGCGTCTGGCCGTCGCTGCGCCGCGATGCCAGGCCGGCGAGGATGTCCGTGGTCGGCTCGAGCTCGATCCGCAGGCGCTCGCGCCCGGACTTCTTGAGCTTGCCGTTGGCGGGGGCCGCGGGCGTGAAGTCCGCCACGGCGGCGGCCATCAGCAGCACGTCGCAGTCGCCGAACTCCTGCTCGCAGGCCCGCTGGAGCTCGGCCGCGGTGACGACGTCGAGCCGGCGCACGCCGGGGGGCGTGGGCAGCGCGACGTTGGCGGCCACGAGCGTCACCTGCGCCCCGCGCTCGCGCGCCGCCTGGGCGAGCGCCAGGCCCATCCGCCCCGAGGAGCTGTTGCCGAGGAAGCGCACGCTGTCGATCGGCTCGCGTGTACCCCCGGCGCTGACCAGCACCCGCACCCCGGCAAGGCTCGGCGAGGCCGTGGCGCTCGCGCCGCCATCGGCTTCGGCGAGCGCGTCCTCGCAGGCAGCGAGCAGGCGGGCCGGCTCGGCCAGGCGCCCGATGCCGGCCTCGCCCTTGGACGCCAGGCGTCCGACGTCCGGCTCGACGACGATCGCCCCCCGCTCCTGCAGCGTGCGGAGGTTGGCCTGGGTGGCGGGGTGCTCGTACATGCGGTTGTTCATCGCCGGCGCCAGCACCAGTGGACAGGAGGCGGCGAGGGCACAGCTCGTGAGCAGGTTGTCGGCGAGGCCGGCGGCGAGCTTGGCGATCGTGTTGGCCGAGGCGGGCGCGATCAGGTAGACGTCGGCGTTCGCCACCAGCGCCAGATGGTTGAGCGGCTCGTGCTCGGGCGGCGGCTGGTCGGGAAAGGCGCCGCGCGCGGGGTCGTGCTCGAACTCGCTCACGAGCGCCGGGGCGCCGGACAGCGCTGCGAACGACGCCGCCCCCACGAACCGGCGGCTGGCGGGCGTCTGCACGACGCGCACCGCGTGCCCGGCCGCCGTCGCCAGGCGCACCAGCTCGAGCGCCTTGTACGCGGCGATGCCGCCGCTAACGCCCAGCAATATCCGCGACATGACTACAGGTTGTAGAGCGCGGCCCGGGACCTAGCAAGCCCTGGCCAGGACGTTGCGCCAGCAGGGACCGATCGAAGATCGGCCAGCACCGTGCCCGCGGCTACCTGTAGTGGTACTTCATCTTCCCCGCAGCTACCTCCTCCAAGGCGATGGTCAAGTAGTTTTTGGAGGCGGTCTCGACCATCGGGGGCGGGAACTCGTCGAAGGTGCCCTCGCCGAGGTTGTGGTAGTAGCTGTTGATCTGGCGAGCGCGCTTGGCGGCGACGATCACGCCGGCGTAGTTGGAGTCGACCTGCTCGAGCAGGCGGTCGATTCGGGGGGAGATCACAGGGGGGCTTGCCTTTCCTCGTTGGTACTTGCAGTCTAGTGATGTGCGGCGCCGATCCGTGTATAACGATGGCTATACAGACCGTCGGGTAGTGGTCCGGACGCCGATGCGGCCGTGTCAGTCAGTGGGTTGAGCAGTCTTCGATACATCGGCCTTCGAGCGCGAACACGACTTCGGTGCCCCTGTATGGCAGGTAGCGAGCGTCGCGCTTGCTGATATGTCTGCCCCTGAACCAGATAGACGGGAACGAGTCCACGAAGACGAAGATCAGTTCGCGCTGGCGTTCGGCCGTCGCGACGCAGTTGGTGGCCGAACGGCGCGACGTCTCATGGATGCAGTAGCTCGGTGCGCGGACGAGTCGTGCGCCGAATCGGGCGAGCCACGTTGCGAGCAGATCCGTTGTTAGCGTCGTGCCCCCCGGGCGCCGAAAGCAGAAGTCGTAGCGGGTTACGTGGACAACGCAGGGCGAGCGATGGAAGCCTGGGGGTAGGCGGATCGCGGACGCGAGCGCCGCAGCGGCGGCAGGGGTGGCGGCGTACCTCGTTTCTGCCTGGTTGGCAACGGCGCGCTCAGCGTGCTGCCATCTCAAGCCGGCGATCACGGTCAAGACGAGCACAGCGGTCAGCGCGACGATCCTGCGACGCATGACCTTCTATCGACATGACCATACGGGGCCTTGACGCGAAGCGGAACGCGCATCACGTCAAACTGACCCACTACCGTCGAAAGGGAATCTGAGACCCGGAGAGCTGGCAAGCAGCCCCCCGCGGGCAACGCACACCGTTCCTGCGCCACGGTACCCCGATGGGGCTACGGCGAGCTCGTCGTGGTGGTGGTGTCCTCAACGTTGGCCTGCACGATCCGGACGAGCTGTGCGAGCGCGTCCTCCAGCCGGTCGTTGACCACCACGTGGGCGAACTCGGGCTGGGCGGCGAGCTCCTGCTCGGCCACGCGCAGCCGCCGCTCGACCTCCTCCGGGTCGTCGGTACCGCGCCCCACGAGGCGCGCGCGCAGCGCCGCGAGGGAGGGCGGCGCGATGAACACCTGTACGGCCTCGGGCATCGCCTGGCGGACCTGACGCGCGCCCTGGACCTCGATCTCGAGCACCACGGGCACGCCGGCACGCACGCGGCCCTCGAGCTCGGAGCGGAGCGTGCCATAGCTGCGCCCGGCGTAGTCGGCGTGCTCGACGAACTCGCCGGCGGCCACCCGCCGGTCGAACTCCTCGCGGCCGAGGAAGTGATAGTGGACACCGTCGTGCTCGCCCGGGCGGGGGGCGCGGGTGGTGGCCGAAACGGACAGCTCGAGCTTTCCCAGCCGCTCCATCAGACCGCGGATGAGCGTCCCCTTGCCGACCCCCGAGGGGCCCGTTATGACGAACACGCGCGCCACCGCCGGCACCCTAGTGGCGAGTCCGGTGGGAACGGCTCAGTGGTGCAGGAGCTGGACCAGCTCCGAGCGCTGGCGCTCGGACAGGCCGCCGATGGTCTTGGAGGGGGCGATGCGGCAGTGGGCGAGGATCTTGTTGACCTTCACGCGGCCGTACTTGGGCACGGCGAGCAGCATGTCGAAGACCTTGGCCGTCTCGATGTACTCGGGCGGCTCGAGCAGCAGCGAGTGGATGGAGCGCCGGCCGGACTTGAGGTCGCGCTTGAGCTGGGCCCGCTGGATGCGGATCTGGTTCGCCCGGGCAAGCGCATCCATCCTCTGATTGAGGGAGCGCTCGGGAGCGGTGGAGGTGCTTGGGGACGTCGTTCCGGTCGCCGGCGCCATGGGCGGCGAGTCTACACACCGGGGGCCAGCGATCAAGGGAAAATCGCCAATTCACCTGTACCTCAAGCTGAGGTGCAGATACGTCGAGGCTCCTGGACGGTGTCAACCCCTGTTTGCAGGGATTTTTAGGCCTCGCATGTCTTCCAGCTGCCGGGACGACCCCCGTTAGCGCAGTGCCCGTGCGATGTTGGCCGCAACGGCGGGATCGCGAAAGCTCTCAGTGCCCACGGCGACGAGCGTGGCGCCCACTTCCAGCAGATCGCGCGCATGGGTGGCGCTCTGCACGCCGCCCATGCCGATCACCGGGATGCTCAGCCGCGCGGCGACGGCCGCCACCTGGGCGAGGGCCACGTTGCGGATCGCCGGCCCGGACAGCCCGCCGGTGCGCCCGCCGAGCCAGGGACCGGCATGCCCGCCGACCCTGCCCGCGCGCGGCGCGAGGGCGCCCGCGCGCAGCGTGTTGATCAGCGAGACCGCGTCCGCGCCGCCGTCCTGGGCGGCCTGGGCACAGGCCGCCACGTCGGCGGTGTTCGGGGTGAGCTTGACGATCAGCGGCCTGCCCGTGGATCCCCTGACGGCGCGCACGACGTCCTCCAACTGGGACGGGTCGGCGCCGATGTCAAGGCCGGTCTCGACATTCGGGCAGGACACGTTCAGCTCGATCGCGGCGATCTCCGGCCGCGCGTCACACGCCTGCAACAGCCGCGCGATGTCCTCGGCGCTGGAGCCCATGACGTTGGTCACGAGCGGCACGTCGCGCCCGACTCCCAGCTCGAGCAGCTGGGGCAGGTCCTCGGCGATGTAGCCGTCGAGGCCCTTGTTGGGCAGCCCGATCGAGTTGATCAGCCCCGCCGGAGCCTCCCACAGCCGCGGCGGGGGATTGCCCGAGCGGGGCTCGAGGGTGATGGTCTTGGACACGTAGGCGGCGAACGGGAAGTGCTCCCGCAGCTGCTCGGATCCGAACGCGCGGGCGGCGGCGATCGCGTCGAACGTGCCCGAGCCGTTGATGATCGGATGCGCGAGCTCGAGCCCGCAGAACTCGACGGTCATCGAGTCCCGCCCGCCCCTCCCGCGTGCTCGTCCACGCGCTCGAGCTCGGCCGCGTCGATGACGGGGCCATCGACGCACACCCGCAGGTATCCACCGCCCCGGCGCGGGACGACGCAGCCGAAGCACGCGCCGAAGCCGCAGGCCATGCCCGCCTCCAGGGCGAGCTGGGCGGGTACTTCGCGGCGCTCGCACAACGCGCGCACCCCCTCGAGCATCCCCGCGGGCCCACAGGCGTAGACGACCGCGTGGGGGTCGCGGTCGAGCTCGAGGGCGAGCAGGTCGGTGACGAGCCCGTGGTGGCCCACGGAGCCGTCGTCGGTGGCCACGCGGGCGTGGGACAGCAGGGCGGCGCCCTCGGCCCTGGCGCTATCTCGAAAGCCGAGGAGGACCGTGACGGGCGGGCCGCCATCGCCGGCAGGGCCGGCGAGCGTGTCCTGGAGGATGGCGAGTGGGGCGATGCCCACGCCGCCGCCGACGAGCAGCGCGCGACGCCCTTCGGTGGGGGATTCGAAACCCCGGCCGAGGGGGCCGAGCGCCCACAGCGAATCGCCGGGCGTGAGCTCACATAGGCGCTTGGTGCCAGGGCCGACGTCCTCGATCAGGTAGTGGGCCTCGCCGGCGGTGAAGCGGGCGACGGAGAAGGCGCGTGGGAGAAATGGTCGTTCGTCGTCCCCCCCGCCCCAGCGCTCGACGGCCGCGAGCATCGCGAACTGGCCGGGATCGGGACTCCGCCCGCCCGGTCCCTCCGGATCGGCTACCCGCAGGACGGTGTAGGCGCCGAGCTGTTCGACGGCGGTGACGGTGAGCTGGCGACGGCCGAAGGGAGCGGTGCTCACGCCGCGCCGGCTCCGTTCGAGGACCCCCCCGCCCTGGCGCCGTGGAGCTCCTGCAGGCACAGGACCTCCGGCGCGCCGTCGCGGCGAGCGCGGGCGATGGCGCGGGCGGCGGAGATGCCGGCGGCGAGGGTGGTGAGGCACGGGATTCCGTGGGCGACGGCGGCGCGGCGGATCTCGCGTCCGTCGGTGCGGGCGCCCACGCCGGTGGGCGTGTTGACGACGAGGTCCACGTCCCCGCGCTCGATCCAGTCGATCACATGGGGGGAGCCCTCCCCGATCTTGTTCAGGCGCTCCACGGGTACGCCCATGCGGGCGATCGCCTCGGCGGTGCCGCGGGTGGCGAGGATGCGAAAGCCGGCGTCGTGGAGCGTGAGGGCGACGGCGCCGGCGCCGTCCTTGTCGGAGTCGGTGACGGTGATGAAGGCGGTCCCCTCGCTCGGCAGCGGCAACCCGGCGGCGGCCTGGGCCTTGGCGAACGCGGAGGGGAAGTCCCGGGCGATGCCCATCACCTCACCCGTGGAGCGCATCTCCGGGCCGAGCAGCGCGTCGGCGCCCTCGAAGCGGTCGAACGGCAGCACGGCCTCCTTCACTGAGATGTGGTCGCCGAAGCCGATCCCCTGGCGCCCGTGCGGCAGGTCCATGTCGGCGATCCGCTCGCCGAGCATGATGCGACAGGCGAGCTTGGCGAGCGGCAGGCCGACGGCCTTGGAGACGAAGGGCACCGTGCGCGATGCCCGCGGGTTGGCCTCGATCACGTACAGCTCACCGGCGTGGACGGCGTACTGGATGTTGATCAGCCCGACCACGCCGATCGCCAGGGCGATCTCGCGGGTGGCGGCCCGAACCTGCTCGAGCATGTCCTCGCCGAGCGAGTGCGGCGGCAGCACGCAGGCGGAGTCGCCGGAGTGGACGCCCGCCTCCTCGACGTGCTGCATGATCCCGCCGATCCACACGTCGTGGCCGTCGCACAGGGCGTCGACGTCGATCTCCGTGGCGTTCTCGAGGAAGCGGTCGAGGAAGATCGATGGAGAGCCCTCCGGGCTCTCGCGCGGGGCAGCGTCGTGGGCGGGCCTCTGATCGTTTGCTCCGGCGGTGCCAGAGGCGCCGCCTGCGCCGCCGGGCGCCGCCGGGCCTGCCTCGGCCTGCCCTTGCGCAGGGTCGCGTAGCTCGCGGCCTGCGCCACCGTCCGCGACAACCGGGTTGAGCTCGCGGCGGAGGTAGTCGGCGAGGCCTTCGTGGTCGTAGACGATCTCCATGGCGCGGCCGCCGAGCACGTATGAGGGGCGGACGATCAGCGGGAAGCCGACCAGGTCTGCGCACCTGAGGGCATCCTTGAGCGAGCCGGCGGTGGCGTACGGCGGCGCTTTGTAACCGATGTCCTCGAGCAGCGCGCCAAAGCGCGAGCGGTCCTCCGCGAGGTCGATGGCCTCGACGCTCGTGCCGAGCAGCGGCACGCCCGCGGCGACCAGGCCGGCGGCGAGCTTCAGCGGCGTCTGCCCGCCGAACTGGACGATCACCCCCGCCAGCTTCGCGGGTCCCTGGCTCTCCACCGCCACGACGGCGAGCACGTCCTCGAGCGTGAGCGGCTCGAAGTACAGCCGGTCGGAGGTGTCGTAGTCGGTGGAGACGGTCTCGGGGTTGCAGTTGATCATGACCGCGTCCCGGCCGGAGGCGCGAACGGTCATGGCGGCGTGCACGCAGCAGTAGTCGAACTCGATGCCCTGGCCGATGCGGTTGGGCCCGGAGCCGAGGATCACCACCGACTCGCGCTCGCCCCGGCGGACCTCGTGGGCGGGGCCGGTCGCGTGGCCGTTCGCGCTGGGGTCGCGTCCCCCCTCCTCCTCCAGGGACGATGCGGCGTGCACGCGCGCCGGGCGCTCCCAGCCGGAGTAGTAGTAGGGGGTGCGCGCGGGGAACTCGGCGGCGCAGGTGTCCACCGAGCGGAACGTGCGCTCGCCGGCGAACGGCGCGGTGCCGTCGCGGGCGAGCTCGCGGAGCTCGCGCAGGAACCACGGGTCGATGTGCGTGCGCTCGTGGACCGCCTCGATGGTGGTGCCCCGGGCGAGCAGCGCGAGGATCGCCTCGAAGCGCTCGGCGCCCGGCGTGGCCAGGCCCTCGAGCAGCTCCTCGTCGGCCGTCGCGTGGAGCCCCGGGCGCTTGTCGAGCTCGCGCGAGCGCATGGCCTTGGCGAACGCCTGCTGGAAGGTGCGCCCGATGGCCATGGCCTCGCCCACGGACTTCATGTGGGTGGTGAGCGTGGCGGAGGTGCCGGGGAACTTCTCGAAGGCGAACCGCGGCCACTTCACGACCACGTAGTCGATGGTGGGCTCGAAGCACGCGGGGGTGACGCCGGTGATGTCGTTGTCGATCTCGTCCAGGCGGTAGCCGACGGCCAGACGGGCGGCGATCTTGGCGATCGGGAAGCCGGTGGCCTTGGACGCGAGCGCCGAGGAGCGCGACACGCGGGGGTTCATCTCGATCACGAGGATCTCCTCGGTGTCGGGGTTCACCGCGAACTGGACGTTGGAGCCGCCCGTCTCCACGCCGACCGCCCTGATGACGGCGATCGCCTGGTCGCGCAGCTGCTGGTAGAGGTGGTCGGTGAGCGTCTGCTGGGGGGCGACCGTGACCGAGTCCCCCGTGTGGACGCCCATCGGATCGACGTTCTCGATGGAGCATACGATCACCACGTTGTCGGCCCGGTCGCGCATCACCTCCAGCTCGAACTCGCCCCAGCCGAGCACCGACTGGTCGAGCAGCACCTGACCGATGGGCGAGACCTCCAGGCCGTGGGCGACGATCCGCTCGAACTCCTCCTCGCTGCGGGCGATCCCGCCGCCGCGCCCGCCGAGGGTGTAGGCGGGACGGACGATGCACGGCAGGCCCAGCGCGGGCAGCGCCGCCCGCGCCTGCTCGAGGCCCAGCTCGACGTCCACCGAGCCCGTGCCGGCTGTGCCGGCGGCCGCGGACGGGTCGCCTGCCACCCAGCCGCTGGCGATCGCGCTCTTGGGCATCCGCAGCCCCGCCGCGGCCATCGCCTGCCCGAACAGCTCGCGGTCCTCGGCGCAGGCGATCGCCTCGTAGTTGGCGCCGATCAGCTCGACGTCGAAGCGCGCGAGCGTGCCGTCGTCGTACAGCGCCTTGGCGACGTTCAGGGCGGTCTGCCCGCCGAGCGTGGCGAGCAGCGCGTCCGGTCGCTCGCGCTCGATCACCTGGGCCACCGGTCCCGGGAGCAGCGGCTCGATGTAAGTCGCGTCGGCGAACTCCGGGTCGGTCATGATGGTCGCCGGGTTGGAGTTCACGAGCACCACCTCGTAGCCCTCCTCGCGGAGCACCTTGCACGCCTGCACACCCGAGTAGTCGAACTCGGCGGCCTGGCCGATGACGATCGGCCCCGAGCCGAGGATCAGGATCTTTTGGAGGTCGTCGCGGCGCGGCATCAGCTCGCGCCCGCTCCGAGCGCCGCGCGAGGACGCGCGCGGAGGTGGTCACAGTGTGGGATCGCGGCACGCCTCTCCCGGGCCGCCCGCGACCCCGCCCCCGGACCCCCTTTGGGGGTCCTCTTGAAATCAGTCGTGCCTGTCGTCATGCGGTCTGCGCGATCCGTGCGAGGAAGCGGTCGAACAGGTACAGGCTGTCGTGGGGGCCGGGTCCCGCCTCGGGGTGGTACTGGACGGTGCCGCCGGGGACCTCGAGCAGCTCGAGGCCCTCGACCGTGCGGTCGTACAGGTTGACGTGGGAGAGGGCCGCCGCGCCGAAGTCCGTCTCCCAGCGCACCGGCTCGTCGCTGTCGATCGTGCGGGCGCCCCCCGGGCCGAGCGCGGCGAAGCCGTGGTTCTGGGAGGTGATCTCCACGCGCCCGGTCTGCAGGTCGCGCACCGGGTGGTTGGCCCCGTGGTGGCCGAATGGCAGCTTGAACGTCTCCAGGCCCACGGCGCGACACAGGAGCTGGTGGCCGAGGCAGATGCCCCACACGGGCTTCACGCCGACGAGCTCGCGGACGGTGTCCACGATGTAGGACAGCGCACCCGGGTCCCCGGGGCCGTTGGAGAGGAAGATCGCGTCCGGGTCCTCGGCGAGCAGCTCCTCGGCGCTCGTCGTGCACGGGTGCAGCGTCACGCGGGCGCCGCGGGTGACGAGCTCGCGCACCATCGAGGCCTTGATGCCGCTGTCGAGCACCGAGATGCGGGGACCGGCGCCCGCGGCCTGCCCCTCACCGGAGGCGTCGTCGTAGCCGTGGCGGGTGACCATCTCGGGGGTCACCACCCGGGCGAGATCCTGGCCGGCCATCGGCGGCTCGGCGTCGATCAGCTCGCGGGCTCGGGGCTCGGGCATGGACGCCGGGAACACACCCCCGCGCATGGCTCCCGCCTCGCGGATGTGCCGGACGAGCGCCCGCGTGTCCACGCCGGTGATCCCCTGCACGCCGCAGTCAGCCAGCCAGTCGAGCCAGCCACGCTCGGCGCTGGGCGCGTCCTCGCCGTTGCCCGCCTCCCGCATGATCGCCGCCCGCGCCCACGCCCGCTCGGACTCCATCGCCTGCGAGCTCGCTCCGTAGTTGCCGATGTGCGGGTAGGTGTAGGCGATCAACTGGCCCGCGAACGATGGATCGGTCATCGACTCCTGATAGCCGGACATGCCGGTCGTGAACACCACCTCGCCGACCGCGGGGTGGGCGGGATCCACTGCACCGCACGCCTCGCCGTCGAAGCGCGCGCCGTCCTCCAGCAGCACGTATGCCGTGGTGTCGCTCACCGTGAGCCGCTCACCTGATCAGCGCCTGTACGGCCTTGAACTCGGGCGTGCCGGCGCGCTCGAGGAGCTCGAACAGCGCGGCCTCCACCGTGCTCACGACGGCGCCGGCGCGCTCCAGGCGCTCGAGGCCCCGCTCGTAGTCGATCCGGTGGCGCGAGCCGACGGCGTCGGCGGGGACGTGGACCTCGATGCCGTCGGCGAGCAGGTCGTGGACGGTCTGGCTGACGCACACGTGGGTCTCGATCCCGCACACGATCGCCTGCTCGGCGCCGCCGAGATCGAAGCCCTCGGCGCGGGCGGCCGAGAACACGGTCTTCTCGATCCGTCGCTCGTCCTCCAGGCCGACCTCGGGCGCGGTGTGCCCGAGGCCTTTGGGGTACTGCTCGCTGACGAGCGTGGGCAGGGCGAGGATGCGAGCCGCCTGTACGAGCTTCGCGCATGCGCCGGCCACCCCCGCGAACGCGTCATACGGGCGAAAGCCCTCCTGGACGTCCACCACCACCAGCGCCGCCCGGTCGCGCGAGAGCAGGCTCACCGGGCACCCGCCAGCGCGAGCGTGCGGTCGCGGTGGGCGATCGCGCCGGCGGCGAGCGTGAGCAACACCCGGCCCTGCAGCCGCCGCCCCGCGAAGCAGCAGTTCTCCGAGCGACTCTCCCAGCCGTGCTCGCCGGCCACCCACACGGCGTCGAGGTCCACGAGCGCGAGGTTCGCGGGCTGCCCCACTGCGATCGTGGGCGTGGGCAGCTCGAACAGCGCGGCGCCCGCGGTCATACGCTCGACCAGCTCCGAAAGACCGAGCGCACCCGTCAGTACGAGGCCGGTGTGCAGCGCTGCGAACGCGCTCTCAAGACCTGTAGTGCCCATGGGGGCCTGCTCGAAGGGGACCTCCTTCTCGTCGCGGGCGTGCGGCGCATGGTCGGTTGCGATGCAGTCGATCACGCCGCTGCGCAGCCCCTCGACGAGCGCCACGCGATCGGCCTCGGTGGCGAGCGGCGGATACATCTTCATGCGCGTGTCCAGCCCGCGGACGTCCTCCTCGGTGAGCAGCAGGTGGTGCGGGCAGACCTCGCCGCTGACGCGAAAGCCGCGAGCCTTGGCATCGGCGAGCGCGTCCACGGAGGCTGCGGTTGACAAATGTTGGAAGTGCACCCGCGCATCCTCGTAGCCGGCGAGGGCGGCGTCGCGGGCGACCATCGTGGACTCGGCCACGCTGGGGATGCCCGCGATCCCCAGCGCCGCGCTCACCGCCCCCTCGTGCATGGCCCCACCCCGCGACAGCGTGGGGTCCTCCTCGTGCAGCGACAGCACGCCGCCGCACAGGCGCTGGTACTGGAGCGCCTTGCGGAGCATGCCCGCGCTCGCCACCGGACGCCCGTCGTCGGTGAAGCCCAGCGCGCCCTCCCCGCGCAGCTCGGCCATCTCCGTCAGCTGCTCACCCTCGAGGCCGCGGGTGATCGCCGGCAGGAAGCCGACCGGCACCCGTGCTTCGCGGGCGGCCGCGTCCCGCAGCGAGCGCAGCAGCGGCGCGGAGTCGAGCACCGGGTCGGTGTTGGGCATCGCGATCACCCCCGCGAAGCCGCCGGCGGCGGCCGCCCGGGTGCCGCTGTCGATGTCCTCCTTGTGCTCCTGGCCGGGCGTCCGCAGGTGCACGTGCGGGTCGAAGAACCCGGGGGCCAGCAGCAGGCGCCCCTCGCCCTCGACCAGCTCCTGCGCTCCGTCTCCCCCGCCCTCGCCCTGAAGGGGGAGCGTCCCCGGCGCGCCCACCTCGGCGATCACCCCGCCGCGCACACGCACGTCGTGGCGGGCGTCGATCCCCGCGCGGGGGTCCAGCGTGTGGACGTCCCGCAGCAACAGCTCGGCGGGCGCTCGGGGCCCGCCGACCAGCGGCTCCACATCCGACGACGACGCCACGGCGCTCATGCCTGCTGGCTCCCGATCAGCGATGCCCGCCCGCCCTCGCCGAGCGCCGGACCCGCCGCCGGCCGGGCGTCCCTGCCCGCGAGCAGCTCGTACAGGACGGCCATCCGCACCACCACGCCCGCTTCCACCTGCGCGGTGATGACGGCCTGCGGGGAGTCCACCACCTCGCCGGAGAGCTCCACGCCGCGGTTGACCGGACCCGGGTGCATCAGGACCTGGCGGGGCGTCAGGCGGGCGCCGTTGATCTGATACCAGGAGGCATACTCCCGCAGCGAGGGCACCCACGTCTCGCTCATCCGCTCGCGCTGCATGCGCAGCGCGTACACGACGTCGGCCGTGTGGAGCTCGTCGAGCGTGTACCGCACCTCGCAGCCGAGCCCCTCGATCCCGCGGGGGATCAGCGTGGGCGGCCCGGCGACGGTCACCTTGGCGCCCATGCGCTGGAAGGCGAGCACGTTCGAGCGCGCCACCCGCGAGTGCGCGACGTCGCCCACGATCCAGATGGAGGCGCCGTCGATCGCGCCCACCCGCTGGCGCAGCGTGTAAACGTCGAGCAGCGCCTGCGTGGGGTGCTCGTGCTTGCCGTCGCCCGCGTTCACGATCGCGGCGCTGCACCATCTCGAGACGAGCTCCGCCGCGCCCACCCACGGCGTGCGCAGCACGATCGCGTCGGGCTTGTGCGCGCTGAGCGTGAGCACCGTGTCCTTCAGCGACTCGCCCTTCTCCACGCTGGAGCCGCTGGCCGCGAAGTTCACCACGTCGGCCGACAGGCGCTTGGCGGCGAGCTCGAAGGAGCTGCGGGTGCGGGTGGAGGCCTCGTAGAAGAGGTTCAGCACCATGCGCCCCCTCAGCGCCGGCACCTTCTTGATATCCCGGTCGGAGACCTCGGCGAAGGCCTCCGCCTGGGTGACGATGCGCTCGATGTCCGCACGCTCGAGATCCTCGATTGAGAGCAGGTGGTTCATGCGCCGGCCTCGGTAGCGCGCGTGCCTGGGCGCGCAGGCCAAGCTGGTCCAGGACGCAGCGAGCGTGGCGTGCTTTGCACGCGAGTGAGCGAGGACACCGATCCAGCGCCGGCATGCGCGTCCAGGGCGATCGCCACCTCGTCGACGCCGTCGAGCTCGCTGACGCGCACGTGGACGTGCTCGGCTCTGGAGGTGGGCAGGTTCTTGCCGACGTAGTCCGGGCGGATGGGCAGCTCGCGGTGGCCCCGGTCGACGAGCACGGCGAGCTGCACGCGCTCGGGCCGGCCGTACGCGAACAGCGCCTCGATGGCCGCCCGCACGGTCCGCCCGGTGTACAGCACGTCGTCCACGATCACCACCGTCATGGCGCTCACGTCGAAGTCGATGTGCGAGGCGTGCACCACAGGCGCGTCGGGGCGCGTGCCCACGTCGTCGCGGTAGAAGCCGATGTCGAGGTCGCCGAGCGGCACCGGCCCGCCGAGCAGCTCCTCCAGCAGCGCGTGCAGCCTGTACGCGAGGAACGCGCCACGGCGGTGAATGCCCACGATCGCGGGAGCAGGAGCGCCATCGCCGGGGTTGCGCTCGAGGATCTCGTGCGCGATGCGCGTGAGCGCCCGACCGACTTCCTCCTCGTGGAGGACCACCTTCTCGTCGACTGCCATCTTTTCCTTCCTGGCCTCGCGGGACCGGGTTAAAGGAGCAGCACGAATGTATCAGGGGGATGCGACGGGCTCCACCGCCGGAGAGCCGTCCGGCGCGGAAGGCCGAGCACCCTCCCCGTTGATGCCCTCCGCCCCGGCGGGCGCGTCGGGGCTGGCGGCCTGCGCCCGCTCGCGGGCGAGGCGATCGGACCAGCGCTCGAGCGTCGCGCGACCACGCTCGGGGAACGGCACGTGAATCGTGTCGAAGTCGCGCACCGCCTCGGTGGGGACGAAGATCGAGCGCGCCTCGTCGCGCAGCTCCCCGCCGGCGTATCGACTGGAGACGTGGGTGAGCGCCAGCAGCCGCACGTCCGCGTCCCGCGCCAGCTCTGCCGCCTGGCGCGCCGTGCTGTGCTGCGTCTGGCGCGCGCGGTCGGCCTCCTCGTGCAGGAAGGTGGCCTCGTGGACGAGCACGTCCGCCTGGTGCGCGGCGATCGCCAGCACCTCGCACGGGGCGGTGTCACCGGAGATGAGCACCTTGCGGCCCTCGCGGGTCGGGCCCATCACCTGCTCGGGTCTCACCCCCGCGACGGTCTCCCCGCGTTGCAGCCGTCCGAAGTCCGGGCCCGGCGTGACACCCAGCCGCTCCGCGAGCTGCGGGTCGAGGTGCCCCGGCCGCGGCTCCTCGACGAGCGCATACCCGAGCGCGGACCCGCCCTTGTGACGCACGGGGATGGCGGCCACCAGGTAGCCGTCGCGGGCGAGCGTCTCCGCCGGCGCCAGCTCGACGATGCTGAGCTCATAGGGCAGGCGCCCGTACACGATCCGCATCACGCCCATCAGCTCGTTCAGGCCCCGTGGGCCGTACACGCTCAGCGGCTCTGAGCGCTCGCGCAGCGCGAACGACTTGAGCATCCCCGGCAGCCCGAGCCAGTGGTCGGCGTGGAAATGGGTGATGAACACGCTGTCCAGCTCGAGCAGCCCCACCGAGCGCAGGAGCTGGCGCTGGGTGCCTTCGCCGCAGTCGAACAGCAGGCGCTCGCCACCGCGGCGCACGAGCACGGCCGGCAGGCCGCGACGCGCGCTCGGAACCGAGCCGGCGGTACCCGCGAAGAACAGCGACAGGTCCATGCGGCTACGGTAGCGGCGGCGGGCAGGCCGCGACGCCCGCGCGCTCCTGGCCGCCGGGACCGGCGCCGCGGCTGTCGTGCCTGCGGGCGCCGGGTCGGTAGCACGCAGCACCTGACCGGCATCGCTCTCCGCCCTCCTGACAGTTTGTGCGCAATGTGTCTAGGATTGCCAGCGATACGCAGGGTCATGGAGGACACCTTTTGCCACGCCGTGGCGAAGGAGGCTCCTCGGGGGTCCCAGCAGACGGACGCATCACCGGGGGGTCCGATGCCAAAAAACACAGCTCGGAGGATGAGGATGCGACGATTGCTGCTGCTGGTGCCACTGCTCGTGGGGATGCTCGCGCTCACCGGTGTATCCGCCGTCAGCGCGCAGGCGGAAGAGCCGGAATTCGGTCAGTGCGTGAAGGCCTCGCCGAAGAAGTCGGGGAAATACAGCGACAAGAGCTGCCAGAACGGGGTGGCCGAAGGCGGGAAGTTCGACTGGTCACCCATCAATCCAATCGATCCGATCGGCTTCAACGACGAGGATCGTGGCGCCACATTTCGCTACTTCGGGTTCATCGTCATCTGCCCGAAGAGCGAGAGCACCACGCTCATACTCGGACCGCGTGACGTGATCACCAGGATTGTGTACGTCGACTGCACCCTCCACCGGCTGATCTACTGCAACAGCGCGGAAGCGGCGGCCGGCACGATTGAAACCTCGTCCCTCACCGGCACGCTCGGCTACATCGCCAGGGAAACCCACGAAGTGGGAGTGGACTACACCGGAGAAGGCGGCGTGATCGCCAGGTTCCAGTGCGGCTCCGAACCCCCCGTCACGCTCAAGGGCTCGGTGATCGCCAAAGTCACGGGCGACGTCAACAAGATGAGCTCGAAGAGCGATGCGACGTTCGAAGAAAAAGGCGGCACGCAGGTCCCGGACGAGCTCGAAGGCGGCATCCCGGACACGCCCATCGCCGAAATCGGAGGCGAAGAAGGTCCGGCGACGATCACCGCCGTGGAGAAGGAAAGCGGCAAAGAAAAGATCGAGATCAAAGGGTAGGCGACAGCCGGCACCTGCCTACCGAGACAATCGGCGGTTGCACGGCAGGGCGCGTCCGAGCTGCTCGGGCGCGCCCTCGCCTGACCGAGGTGTAATCGCAATGTGAACGTGGCCTCGCGCTGCCCGCACCGGCCGCGGGGACTTGGCTATCCGGCCAGCCAAGTGTCGTTCTCACCAACCGCTTGACCGACGCGTGTCGCTGTGCCATCTTGGCCGGTGCGGCCCGCTGGGCTCGGACAGGGCGCAGCCGTGGGAGCGCGTCAGCTCGAGCGCCCGCTTCCCGATGCGAACGGGTCGAACAGTGCTGGACTACTAGGCACGGAGGTACTGGGCAGGTGAAGGGAGTCAGGCTCGCGACTTGCTGCTGCGCCGCCCTCGCCCCGCTCACGGCGGGCGAAGCAGCGCTCGGCGCGACGGGCACGCCGGCGCCAGCAATCGACGCGGTGGCGAGCGCCCGAGCGCATGGGCGCTCCCGCACGCTCGCGAGCCCGAAGCTGCACACCTACAGCGCCCATGCCCTCGTTCTCGTGTTCGTCGAGGCAAGCGGGTCGGGTCCGGGCGAGCGGGTCAGCCGCGTCTCAGGCGACGGGCTGCGCTTCTCGCCGGTGGCACGCAGCGACAGCGGCGGGAGCGCCGCGGAGGTGTGGCAGGCCCACGCCACCCGCAGGTTCGAAGGCCCGATCGTCGCCGCTCTCCACACCGCGGCATATCCGGCGAGTATCACCGTAGTGGCATTCAGCGGCCCCTCCCCGTACGTGAACGCACATGCCGTCAGCCAGGGCCACGCCTCCGCACCGGGGATGAAGCTCGATCCCGCCGCGGGATCGCTACTGTGGGCGGTCGGACGCGGCGAAGGCCAGCGGGCCGGGATCAGCCCCGTGGCCGGACAGCGCCTCGTCTTCGAGTCCCTCGGCCGGCGCGGTCATACAGGGGGATGGGTGCAGGTCACCACCCCCACCTCATCGCCAACCGTGCGGGTGGCGGACCGCTCGCGGTCGCGCAACTGGGGCCTGGCCGCCGTGGACGTTGCAATCCCGGCGGCGTCGGGCGCCGGGGCGGGCCGGTCGGCGAAGGCCGTCGCCGCCGGCAGCAGCGAGCCGGGCTGCACGCCCAGCTCGGGGTTCGAAGTGGGCGTGGAGGACGACCCGGTGTTCCTCGGCCAGCAGCCCGCGATGACCCCGACCGAAGGCTTCGAACTGGGCGCCAGGGTGTTCGACGCCCACCTGCTGCGCCTGAATGTGATCTGGGGTGAAGTCAAGCTGTACGGCTGGGCACCGTACGACCGGGCCGTCCAGATGGCCCGCGAACGCTGCTGGACGGTGCAGATGACGATCATGCCGACACCGGCCTACGCCGAAACGTATCTGAACAGCGAACTGAGCGCTTCCAATCTCAATCTCGGCCTGCTCGCGTCGTTCACCACCGAAATCGCCACCCGCTACGGCAGCCAGGTGGGGCGCTTCTCGATCGGCAACGAGCCCAACGAGGGGAAATTCCTGGGCCACGTCGGAAGCCTCGAAGAAGACATGGCCGCGTACGACCAGATGTACATGGTCGGCTACAACGCCGTCAGGGCGGTCGACCCCGGCGCGCAGGTGATCGCCGGCGAGCTCGCCGGGAACCACCTGATCGAATGGCTGGAAAACGTCGACAAACTCCCCAGCAACGGGATCGCGATCCACCCCTACGGCCTACCCCACCAGATCGCCCAGTTCGCCAGCATCATCTACCCCATCCCCCTGCTCGTGAGCGAGGACGGCGTGCAGGCGTCGGATCCCAACCAGATCGAAGACGATCTCAAGCGCGAGCAATGGGCCCGCGAAGCCGGCGCCACCGAGTTCGTCTTCTACCAGCTCTCGAGGGCGGACATCAACGAAGGGTCGTGGGACACGGGGATTCAGTGAAGGGGTGGGGGCGTGGTTGCGAGCCGACGTGCCCAGTGCACCCAGTCAGAGCCCTTGCGGCGCTCCCATTAGCTGCGCAGCGCGGCGAGTTCTGGCAAGCGGTCCAAGTCCAGCGGCCCCAACGGCCACTCAGCCGACAGGGCGGCGAATTGTCCCCGCTCCTCATCCGTGGCGTCTTTCAGGAAGCTCTCTCCACCCTCTGTGCCGGTGCCGGCTCCGCCAGCGGGTATAGCTCCGGAAGAAGCCCGATGACGCGATCCTCGGCCATGCGGGGGAGACTACCGCCGAGCGAGGGACGCCACCGTGCGCGCCTAGCAGGCCCGCGAGCTCGTCGAGCGGGCCTTCGTTGCATCCTTGACGCCCGTCACCCCTCGCCGCTACCATGATTCACACCCCCCCTGCTTGCTTCGGCAGCAGGGATGCGAGGCCGCCTCCGGGCGGCCTTTGCGATTTCAGGACCAGCTCGGCGGCTTGTGGACGATCCCCTTGGCGTCGGGCACCTGCGTGGGGAACTGGCTGGCCCTGAGTGCGGCCCGCCTGATCGGCTTGTAGAACGAGCCACGGGGGAGCACCTTCGGCGAGAGGGCGAAGCTCCGGTTGCCGTGGGGATTGAGCACCCCGACGGGTAGCCTCAACTCCTGCCGGACGAAGTGGATGGGGTCCTTCAAGTCGCCGTCGTTGGAGATCACGACGGCGAGGTCGTAGCGCACACGAAAGGCGTCGATCAGTAGATGGCTGGCGAGATTCACGTCCGAGCCCTTCTCCTCCGTCTCCCAGACCTCGACGAACGCCGGTTTGCCACGGCGATCCTTGACACACCGCCTCGTCGCCCGCCTCGTCATGAAGCGCCCGTAGTGGATCGTGAGATGTGGCACGGTTGCCAGCGCGCGAAAGTAGGTCTGCTGGCGTTGGCCCGCGTGCGGATTGCCTGGCCTGCCCTTCACGCGTGCCGTGAAGTACTTGATGCCAACAATCTCGCTGTCGTCACTGAGCATCCGCTCGCACAGTGAGCCGACATCGAGCCACCTCTCTGCGGAGTCCTTCAAGCAGCCGTAGTAGAGATTGAACCCGTCGATATAGACGATCGTGCGAAGGCGCCCTGAGCCGCGGCGAGCCATAGGCCATGGCACTCTAATGAGCGGCGTGGACGAGGCTCGCCTGCGGTTGGCGGCGGCTCTCGGATTGCCTCAAGCGGAGGGTCGGACGGGTCGATACCAGTCGCATGCGGGCCGTCAACGCCTGGTCACACCCCTGGCAGACGAAGCTGAGAGGCGTCCTCGCGCTCGCCGCTTCGATAGCCCCCGGATTGGGCACGCCGGCCCCGGCGCACGCAGCAAGCGCCATACAGATGCGGACTATCCATCCTCGCCGCGGCATCGGCGTCATCCATCTGGGAGAGTCGCATCGCGGCGTTGACCGCACCCTCGGTTGGGGCCGGCGGATTACGCACGGTCCCGACGTAGGGCTCTATGTTTACCGCTCTGGCGAGCTGACATTGGAAGTCAGCTACGAAGACACCCGTGTCGCGTCGATGAGCACTAACTCGCGCTCGGCGGTCCTCTATGGCCATCTGCTTGACGAAGGGCTCAGCGTTCTCGAACCCATCCTCTCAGCACGGGGATGGACGGTGCTCACCTGCGACGGCGAAGTGTTCACAGCGCTCTTGCCCGGAGGTCCCGGAACCGGCATCGCATGGAAGAACGGCCGCCTTCACGAAGTAGTGATCGACGAAGGCGGCAGCTGGGGCCAGCAGTGCGAACCTCCCTGAACTAGCTCGCCCCTGACGACCACCCGCGGTCGGACGCAACGATTAAGTGCGGGGGCGCCGGCAGAAAGGAGAAGACTGGCGCTCCCGCCGTGTGCACACAGGAAGGACGTAAGCCCATGAGCCGCCCACGCCCGGCCCGTCACATAGCCGGGCGCAAGAGTGACCCGGCCGCCGCTTCTCTACACGGCGGCCCTCTACGCCCTCGGCGAGAACCCGGCGACGGCCATGGCCGAAATGGGGCACCGCGATCCGGCGCTCTCACTCGCTGTGTACGCTCAAGCAATGCGTCGTGATGAGCACCAGATCGCGAAGATCCGCGCCGTCGTGGACGGGTTGATTGGGCGAATATGGGCGAACAGGACGCAGAGGCCGCTACCGGAGCGGCCGCAGCAGCACCACAAAGTGCCCGTTTGCAGGCATAAGCGCCCGTAGCTCAGAGGATAGAGCGCTCGCCTCCGGAGCGAGAGGTCGTAGGTTCGACTCCTACCGGGCGCGTGAGCGATTCAGCGCTCCGTAGAGCCATTCTCTGGACCAGCGCCGCCCACTCGCCGGCGCGCTCGGCACCACCAAAATCGGGCTTAAGTGTCCATTGAGTGTCCAAACTGACTCGTGAGGGTGAGCTACTCGCTCGCCGACGGCTTCCGGATCAGCACCTCGTACTCGGCCTGTGCGGGCGGTTCCGGCCGCCATTTCCAATGCGCGAAGCCCCAGCTATCCACGTAAATGCTGCGCGCACGGTCGTTGCCGACGTTGACGTCGATCCTCAGCGGCATTTCATCGTTGCCCTTCTCGTGTTCGCGCATAGCCTGCTCGGCGCGGGCCACAATGGCTCTCGCCACGCTTGGCCCCTCGGTGGTCTTCTGCCCCCGGTAGGCGAGTGCAACCCCGAGGAGCTGGATCAGGCCCACGTACTCCTTAGCCTGGATCCACCGGTGGGTGAGCGGTTTCCGTCTGGCTGTGGGCAAAGAATGACCTCCTGAGCTGGGCTTTCTCAGGCTGTGCTGGCAGCCGGGGCCCGGCGTCAGGAG
>Ga0302326_10000771_pt1 | contig 84420 bp, 63 predicted proteins | sample Palsa_T0_3_FD_202264 | JGI IMG/M metagenome (GOLD analysis project Ga0302326, IMG submission 202264) | Peat permafrost microbial communities from Stordalen Mire near Abisko, Sweden - Palsa_T0_3 | ecosystem: Environmental > Terrestrial > Soil > Palsa > Peat permafrost | place: Sweden: Abisko...
GCCTGGGCAGGCAGTCGCGCCGAACGGGCTCATGAGGCGGTTCGACGAGGCCGTCGCCCTGAAGCGAGCCCGGCGGCAAGGTGACCGGGGCGGCCGGACTGCTCCTTCTCCTCACGACGGCCAGCCGGAAAACTTTCCGGCCGCACCCCTAGGAGGGCCGCCGGACATCCAACGCTGCGCTGTTGCCGAACCTCGCCCGGGTTGCACTCCTCCAAGAGCCCCAGGGCCCAGTCCTTCCTCTGAGAGAGGGCGCGCAGGCTTCGAAGGACCGCCACCGTCGCCGGGCTTCGGCGACGGCGTAGGCGAATGCGGCCACCAGCAACGCATCGCCATTGCCCAGGAAATGGCGGACGACCAGGAAGACGACTGGTGGGAGAAGCAAGTTCTGGACGGCCGGTCGGAGCATCTTCGTGACCTTAGGTTTACTCGGGTTGTGTGACGGATGGCGCGCGCCCAGGCCACGAATGCGTGAGGGGCCACCACACCCCTGGCCCTGATGAAGGCAACGGACGCCAAACGCGCACACCGACGGACCCGGGGGGCGGCGGATGCGAGCCCCCGTCTCGGCTCGTGTGTTTGACGGAACGCTTCGACATGGCTTCAGCGCCGACGTCAGCGGGCACGAGTCCGCCGTGCGGCGATGGCGGCGCATGTACGTCGCAACGAAATGAATGTTCGGCGGGTTGAGACCTCTAAGATGTTGAACTGCTGCCGCGCGCCAAAGGAGACTCACCCATGAAATCGCCCATCGCCACCGCATTCCTCACCGCTGTCGTTCTCTCTGCCTCAGCTCTTGGGGCCGAGGTCGACAACCGAGAGGCCAATCAGCAGGCTCGCATCGCGCAGGGTGTGAAAAGCGGCGAGCTCACGCCTGGAGAGACTGCCCACCTCGAGCATCGCGAAGGGCGCATCAACAACGAGATTGCTCGAGACCGGGCCGCCAACGGCGGGCATCTCACCGCGGCAGAGCGCGGCCGTGTGAACCGCCAGCAGGACCGGACGAGCGGTGCCATCGCCCGCGACAAGCACAACGCCCGGGTTCGCTGAAGCGGGACACAGGGACGTCGGCGGCCGGGCTTCCTCCGACGCTGGCGCAGCGCGTCGGCGCTGGGCACGCTTTGAGCGACCTTGGGTTGGCGCCGGGCGCCGCCTGGGGGAAGCTGCCTGGCTCTAACGTGAGGAGGCTCCCGATGATGTGGAGTTGGAACGAAGTGGGCAGTGGTGTGAGTGCCGCGCTTGGCCTGGTGCTCGTTGCCGGGTGTAGCTCGGCGCCGGTGGCTGCGCCCAGCGTCGTCCCGGCCGCCATCGAAGCTCCAGCGACGGTAGCGCCGGCATTGCGCTGGTACGCGCGCGGGACTCAGAATTACACGTGCACCGCGCGGCCGGACGGCGCGGGCGCCGAATGGAAGCTCACCGCGCCCGAGGCCAACCTCTATGCAAGTGCCGACCCGGGCGCGCCACAAGTCGGAACACACAGCGCCGGCCCCTCCTGGGTCGCGAGCGACGGAAGCCACTTCGTCGGGAATGGTGCGGCCGCGAAGAAGGCTTCTCCAGACCCGTCTGCCATCCCCTGGCTCCTCGTTCCCAAGAAGGAGGGCGACACCGCCGGGACGCTGGGCGGGGTGGAGTACGTCCAGCGCGTGGACACCGTGGGAGGCCAGCCGCCGGCGACCGGGTGCGATGCAGGCAGCACCGGCGCGACCGTGAAAATTCCTTACTCGGCGACCTACGTGTTTTACCGGACGCGCTGAGTCGGACGCGCTGGGGGCGCGGCTTCGACTCGAGGCACGGCCGCCTGGGTGTCTCAGTCCGCTTGGAGGATGGGACCGTACTCCGGCACCCAGGTACTTTCCTGCACGCGCAGACGCAGGACACTCTCGGTGGCCGCGGGCGCCACTCCTGCCCGCACGGCCTCCGCCGCCACCGCCGTGGCGACGTGCTGCGCCAGCGATGGGAGCGCCTCCAGCGGCGGGAGAAGCGGGGCGTCGGAGTGGCTTCGCGCCGGGGAAAGCTCCCCCAGCGCCTCGGCGGCGGCAAGCATCATCCCGTCGGTGACACGCGAGGCCCGGGAGGCGGCCACTCCGAGGCCCACCGCAGGAAAAATGTAGAGGTTGTTGCACTGGGTGATGGCGATGGTGCGACCGCCGAAGTGCACTGGTGGGCAGGGGCCTCCGACGGCGACCAGCGCTCGCCCATCCGTCCAGCGGATGAGGTCAGCGGGCTCCGCCTCCTGTCGCTCGGTTGGGTTGGAGAGCGGGAAGATGATGGGGCGTGAAACCTTACGCGCCAGGCTGCGCACCACGGGCTCGGAGAAGGCACCGGGCTGTGCGGAGACCCCCACCAGCACCGTCGCCCTGATGCGCGTCACCACGTCGAGCAAGCCGATTTGGCCTCCCGGACCCGTTGCCCACCCTGCCACGGCCTCCCGGGGCTGCGCGAACCGTTGCTGGATGGGGGAGAGGTCGGTCATCCCGGTATGGAGTAGCCCGTTCAGGTCGAGCAAGAAGAAATGCCGACGGGCTTCCGGCTCCGGAAGCCCATCGCGCACCATCGCCGCGAGGATGTGCTCGGCCAGTCCAGTGCCGGCGCTTCCCGCGCCGAAGATGACGACGTTCTGCTCCGACAGCCGCTCCTTTGTCACCTGCAACGCGCCGTGGAGCGCCCCCGCCACCACCGCTGCTGTGCCCTGAATGTCGTCGTTGAAGGTGCAGAGGCGGTCTCGGTACCTGTCCAGGAGGGGCCGGGCGTGCGGCCGGGCGAAGTCTTCCCACTGGAGGAGCACGCGCGGCAGCGTGCGCTCCACGGCGACGACGAAAGCCTCGACGAAGTCCCAGTACTCCTGCCCCGCCATGCGTTCGTGCTTCCAGCCGATGTAGTCCGGTGCCCGGAGCAGCTCCGGGTTGTTGGTGCCCACGTCGAGAAACACCGGCAGGGTGCGGGATGGCTCGACGCCGCCGATGAGCGAGTAGAGCTGGAGCTTGCCGATGGGGATTCCCATCCCACCGGCCCCCTGGTCCCCGATGCCCAGGATGCGCTCTCCATCGGTGACAACGATGACGTCGACGTCGTGGTACGGGCGGCTATCGAGGAGCTCGGCGACGCGCTCCCTCAGCGGATAGGAGATGAAGAGACCCCGCGGACGCCGGTAAATGCGGGAGAAATTGATGCAGCCCTGGGCCACCGTGGGCGTGTAGACGATGGGCGTCATCTCCTCGATGTGGCGTCTGAGGAGCGCGAGGCAGAGCGTCTCGTTGGTGTCCTGAAGCGCGCGCAGGTAGATGTGGCGCTCGAGGTCGTTGTCCTTGAGACGGTAGGCCTCATAGGCCCGCGCGCACTGCTGCTCGAGCGTTTCCACGACCGGTGGCAGCAGCCCGTGAAGCCGAAACTCGCTGCGCTCGCTGTCGCTGAAGGCCGTGCCCTTGTTGAGCACCGGGTCAGTGAGAAGCCGCTGACCGCGGAGGTGAGTCCGGCTGACGGGACCCGTCGTCTTCTCGGCGGAGGACATCAAGCCTTCGCTTTGCGCCCGGGCGGGCGCTTGTCGGCGGCCGGGAGGTGGGAGCGGCCTTCACCGGTGACCATCGCTGCGAGCCTGGCCGGGGCAACGGCCTGGTAGCTCTCGCTCAGCCACGCCTTGAGCAAGGAAAGCGGCGGCCGGGACCCCCGGGCGAACCGGGCCGTCACCCACCCGGCCTTGCCGAGCCCGTAGCCCGTTGGCCCAGCGAAGGGAAACATCAAGGCCGCTCCCTGCGAGGCCGGAAGCTTCAGGGAAAGACTGAGCGCTTGGGCGTCGTACCGCATGAAGAGAAAAACTTTCTTCTTCACCTTCAGCGCCCGCTCTCCCCAGGGAAAATCTTCGTGCACCTCGGGGTAGCTGAGCGCGACCTTGCGGAGCGCTCGTCCAACCGACGCGGTGGTGCTTGCCGTTGCCACCCTAGAGTCCGCTCCTTCTAGATGCCGGGGCCAATCGTCACCGTCTTCAGGTACGCGCCGCAACCCCGCAGCGCCCCCGGTGGTCCCCCCGTCTCTCCGTGTGCCCTGCCAGCCCGTCGCAGGACTTCGTTCCGGCGGGAAGCATCATCCGCCAGACCGTGCCTCGAGACTGTTATTCGGACCAGAACGGGGGACAGGCCCAGCGCCCGAGTGGGGGCGCAAGCCCTCTTGCTTGCTGGGAAAGCGCACCCTTGGCCTTGATGCGCCCTCGCAGTTTCCTCAAATTCAGCCGTTGCAGAGGGAGGGGCGCTCTGAGATGGTGCCGCCCCACTTGGATACCCAACTGAAGCAGTGTCTGACGTACCGGTCCAGCGCCGGAGCTCCGGAAGCGCTACGCGGGAAAGTCCCGATGTACGACTTCATCGAGGGCTACATCGACGGCCGGTACGAAGTCCACGAAGACCTCGAACAATTCCTCCGCCGCAAAGAGGAGTTCATCAACTACCGGCTGACGGCCGGTCAGATGGGTTTCATCCTGTCTGGATTCCTGCCCTCGGTGCTGGTGCACACCAAGGCCATGGACAAGAAGCTGGTCACTGGCCACTACGACCGCGGAAACGACTTCTTCGCCGCCTTCCTCGGCGAGTTGATGGTCTACACCTCGGGATTCTTTCTCAAAGGCAACGAGACGCTGGAACAGGCCCAGACGAACAAGCTCAACATCGTGGGGCAGAAGCTGCAGCTGCGAGCCGGGGAGAAGCTCCTCGACGTCGGTTGCGGCTGGGGAACGCTGGTCCGTCACTGCGCACAGCACTTCGGGGTGGACGCCACCGGTGTCACCCTCAGTGCGCGTCAGGCCGAGCTGGGCAACGAGCGCATCGCTGCTGCGGGACTCCAAGACCGCGCCCGTGTTCTGACGCTGGACTACCGGGCCATTCCCCCCCAGCGCTACGACAAAATCAGCGTCCTGGAGATGGCGGAGCATGTCGGCATCCGCAACTTCCAGAAATTCCTGCGCCAGCTGTCCGGGATGCTCACCGACGATGGCCTCTTCTTCCTGCAAATCGCCGGGCTTCGCCGGAACTGGACCCCGGAGGACTTCAGCTGGGGCATGTTCATGTCGAAGTACATTTTCCAGGGCGCGGACGCGAGCCTTCCGCTGAGCTTCGTCACCAAGCAGCTGGAGCGCGCCGGCTTCGAAATCCACAGCGTCGAGAACATCGGCATCCACTACTCGATGACCATCGAGCGCTGGTACCGAAACTGGCTCTCCAACCGTGAGGCGGTGGTGAAGGGCTACGGCGAGCGCTGGTTCCGCTTGTGGAACCTCTTCCTCGCCTGGTCGGTGGTCGTCCCCGAGCGAGGAGGCTCCACCTGCTTCCAGGTGGTGTGCAACAAGAACACCTCCAGCTTCGACCGGAGCCGCTTCGTCGGCGAGCAGCGGCGACTGGGCGAAACTCCCGCGCGGCAACTCCCGGCGGCGTGAGGATTCGCTAGCGGGTGTCATCAAGGAGTGCCTCGGCCTCGGCAACCGAGGTCGCCAGGTGTGCGCTGTAGCCGCTGGCACGCGCCTTCCGTTCGAGCTTGACGATGATTTCGGGCAAGGGGCCGCAGACGCGCACCACCCGGCCCACTTGGCTGGCAACCAGGAAGGACGTCAGCCGGTCCACCTGGGGCATGCACCGGTTGGAGAGGCTGCTCAGGCCCGAGACATCGGAGATGACGTCGTAGCCTGCCCGGAGTCTCGAAAGCTCCGTCATGGCGGCCGAGGCGCACGCGAATGCGCCCTCAGCCGTCGGATGTCCCCAGGCTTTGAGATGAAGGCGGTTCCTGGCGCGAATGGTCTTGAGCTCGAAAGGCAGGGGGACTCCTCGATGCAGCGGGATGGCGACAAATGTGAGGCAGCCCATCTGCGAGGCGTGCCGGCAGAGCGCAACCAGCACTCGGACTGACGGCCAATCTGCGCTTATGGCGCGCTGCAGCATTGATGGGTGAGAGCCCACACAGAGGGTGGGCGAGACCCCCGCACCTGGGGAGAGGGCTCCTCGTCCTCAATAAAATACGTAAATGTTTCCAAGGTTTGCACATTAAGCAGGAGCCTGACCCACGGCCAAGGGCCTTATGGAGGCCTGGCACGGGCCCTGCTTTGACGCCATGCAAGTCCCGGTCGTCGGGGGCTTTCGGGAGTGCCACACGGATGCTTTTCAATCTCGGTAAGCGCGCGCCTCAGGGCGCGCCAGTGCGCTGCAACTGGTGCCGAGCGCCCCTGGCGGTGCAAGGCCCGGCTGGCCTTGCGCCAACCGCCACCGAGCTCCATGGGCGCGGTGCCGTCTCGGTGAAGCGGGTGGGCTGGTTCTGCGGCCGGCCCTGCGTGGCGTCCTACGAGGCGCGCTTCCGGGTGATTCTCGAGCCGGAGTCCCCCGGCGCCCCGGAGCCGCGCACCGTCTGACGGACCGACACCCCTCTCCTGAGGGGGAGACGACGCCCGCGCAGCGCCGAGCAAGACGGCGCTGCCTGGAAGGGAGCAGTGCCTATCTCGAAAAGGCGCCCGGCCGGTTTCGCCTGCGGCGACTTTTCAGGGCGCAGCCAAGTGCTCGGGGTCAGGGTCGAACTGACACGTCCCCTTTCGAGGACCACGGATTTTAAGTCCGCTGCGTCTACCGGTTCCGCCACCCGAGCCGGGGGCAACGCGCGAGCCTCCCCTGCCCTCCGTGTCGGCTGCAACCGACGCGTCACTCCTCCGCGCACGGGTCGCCTCGCCCGTGGCGCGTGGTGTAAGAGCAGCGCTCCATGCTGGAGACCGTCACCAAGGGCTTTCGTGCCGCCAAGCAGCGGTTGACGGGTAAAGAGGAGCTCACCGCCGAGCTGGTGGACGAGTCTCTTCGCGACGTGCGCGTATCGCTGCTCGAGGCCGACGTCGCCTTCGACGTTGTGAAGTCCTTCGTCGCCAGGGTTCGCGAGAAGGCGGTGGGCGAGACGGTCCAGACGCGCACCACGGACCGTTCGGGGCGGACAATCAAGGCCTCAGCGGCCGACCAGTTCGTGAAAATCTGCCACGACGAGCTGGAAGCGTTGATGGGGCCAGTGGACACTGGCCTCGGCCTGAAATCCAAAGGCCAGGTCTCGGGCATCATGCTGGTGGGGCTTCAAGGTTCCGGTAAGACAACCACCGCGGCCAAGCTGGCTGGGCACCTCCTCAAGCAGGGCCGGAAGCCTCTGCTCGTCGCGGCCGACGTCCAGCGGCCGGCCGCGGTGGAGCAGCTCCAGACACTCGGGCAACGCATCGGGGTCCCCGTCTTCTTCCAGGGAGGCCTGACTCCGCCCGAGCTCGCCCTGGCCGGCTACGCCGCGGCGCGGGAACAGAAGCGCGACGTGGTGCTGCTGGACACCGCCGGCCGGCTGGCCATCGATGAGGCATTGATGGCCGAGTTGGGGGCGATGAAGGCCTCGGTCCACCCGGAGAGCGTCCTCTTGGTGTGCGACGCGATGATTGGTCAGGACGCGGTCCGCAACGCCTCCGAGTTCAACCGCGTGCTCGACCTCGACGGTTTCATCCTCACCAAGCTGGACGGAGATGCCCGGGGGGGCGCCGCGCTCTCCATCAAGGAAGTCACCGGAAAGCCCATCAAGTTCCTCGGCCTGGGCGAGGGGCTGGACCGGCTGGAGGAGTTTCGCCCGGCAGGCTTGGCCAGTCGCATCCTCGGGTTTGGCGACATCGTCGGCCTGATGAAGGACTTCGAGTCCGTGGTGGACGAGGAGAAGGCCGAGGCCGACGCCGCCAAACTCCTGAGCGGTACCTTCAACCTCAAGGACTTCGTCGAGCAAATTCGCACCGTGCGGAAGATGGGGCCACTGAAGGAGCTGCTGGAGAAATTTCCGGTCTTCGGGGAGATGTCCGAGCAGTTGAACCCCGACGAGAAGGAGCTCGGAAAAATCGAGGCGCTCTACGACTCGATGACCGAGAAGGAACGGCTCACCCCGAGCCTCATCGACGACTCTCGGGCCACGCGAATCGCGCGCGGCTCGGGCCGCGCGAAGAAGGACGTCGGCGAGTTGATGGGGAAGTACCGGATGATGCAGCAGGTGATGGGTGCGGTCGGGCAGAACCCGGGCCTCCTCGGCCGCATCCCCGGCTTCAAGCAGCTCGGCCAGCTCGCCAAGATGAAGAACATGGACATGGGAGCGTTGTTCGGGAAGGACGGGCCGATGATGGAGCAGGCGCTGGGCGGACGAGGCCCGATGCAGCTGCCTTCGCTCGCGCCCGGCTACACCTCCCCCGTGGGCCAGGCGGCGATGAACCGTGCCCGGCTGATGGGGTATTCCAATGCTCCGGCGAGCAAGCCCCTGGACCGCGACGCGCTCAACGAGAAGCGCAAGCGCGAGCGACAAGCGCGGAAGAAGAACCGCAAGCGCCGCTAGACGTCCGAAGAAAAGGGCGAGACCCCTCCGCACGCCTTGGAGCCACTGCCAGGAAAACGAGAGGCCCCAGGGGGCCGTCGTCACTCCGCCTCGCCGGGTTCCGGCTCGACGTGCTTCGGCACCACCAGGCCCCTCGAAAGCCGACGCAGGACCTTCAACCGCTGGCGGTGCTTGTAGCGGATGTGAGCGCTGTCGCTCGTTGGTGGCTGCGGTCCGCTCGTCCAGAATCTGAAACTCCACGAGCGTGAAGGTGACGCGTCCCTTGCGCTCGCGGACGTCCTCCTCGGGCGGCGGGAGCCAAGCGTCCAGCCGAAGCGGCATGTCCACGACGAAATTCAATGCCCGGTAGGCCGCTCCGCTGAAGGGGTTCCCGCCGGTACCCTCCCGGTCCTCGAAGTTCGGGTCGAGGTGAAGGTCGTTGGCGTGGGCCGCAAAGTGGGGGAAGTCCCGGAGCAGGCTCTTGAAGGGCAGCAGCGAGTTCTCCGTCTGGCCAGGCACGACGAAGTTGAATGGGAAGAGCCGCTGGGTGAGGAAGTACAGCACCGGGAGGATGTCGCCCCGTGTCCTGGTGACGATTCGAAAACGCGTCTTGTCGTAAACCTGCGCCGCGACGGTTTCCTTCTTGGCCAATAGCTTGGTGATGAGCGACTCGCGCGTCTTCACCGAATGGTAAAATTCTGAAATCGGGAGGCCCTTTCCACGCGCCTCGTCCATCGCTCCCGACACCTTGCGAATCACCATCTCCGCCAGCGCGGCCTCGGACACTGCCAGGCGGTACTGGAGGTCTCGGCCCTCGATGTGCTGCATGACGTGCATGCATTTGAGGACAATGCAGGCGATGCGGCGCAGCCGCGGCTCCTTGACGCCGGACGCGGAGAGGAAGAGGTCGTGCAGCTCCGCCGGGCGAGCCACGGATTCCGCCACCCGGTAGCCGAACGTCCGGCGCAAGTACTCCACCGAGTCCTCCAGCACCTTGCGGCCCCAGGCCTCATCATGCGGCTGGGTGAGGTCCAGGCAGCACAGGCGTAGGAAGCGGTCCACTTCGTCGCGCGTCCGGAAATGCAGGCGACGCCAGTCGACGACGCTTCCACCGCGCAGGATGAGCCGGACACGCTCCAGCTCCTTGAGGCCCATCTCCCCCACCGGCCGAATGGGGAGGTCGGGCAACGGCGGCTCGAGCGGAAGTCGCATCGCGGCAGTTCGGCGAGCCTCGGAAGGCTCAGAACTTGAAGGGGAAGTCCACGGCCTGGCCAGGCGCGAAGCGATGCTTGGGGAACTGCCAGGTCTTGACCAGACCGGTCATGCAGGTGGCGAAGTAGGAGCTCTTGTAGCTCTCGGTCACGGGCGCAACGTTGGTCGTCCTTCCCGACGTCTGGATGACCCAGTGCATGACCAGCGTCCCGTGGAGGTTCGAGTCCCGAGACTTTTGCTCGTCCACGCAGCGGACCATCGAGCTCTTGTTGGCGAGGACCACCGACATGATGTCGCCATCGCCCACCTTCTCCGGGACGTCGGAGACGCCCGGTGCCGGCGGCACGTAGGCCGTCTTCTTTCCCTTGTCCCCGGCGGGCGCTGCCTTCTTCCCGTCCGGCGTTCCGAACACCTCGTCGAAGAGGTCATCGGCCTTGTTGCGCGGACGCGAGGCTTCGATGGTGTCCTTGGCCGGGCCTTCCAGCTGCGCGTCCGCGGGGCTGCCGTTGCCCTTGGCAGTGGTTGTCCGGCGCGTCGTCCCGGTCCCTGTCCCTCGCCGCTGCGGTGAAGCCTCGGCCGCAGGCACCGGGGTGGGCGCCTTGGCCAGGCTCGCCGGGCCAGAGGGTGGTTTGGTCGAAGCCGCTGCGACGGCCGGGGCGGCACTGGCCACGGTGGTAGGTGCCGACGTGCTGCCAGGGGGCGGCGTGGGGGGGCCAGCGGGAAGAGCCGCCGCTGGTAGTGGCGGCTGAACCACCGCCGCCACCGGAGAAGGCTTGCGCAGCGACTGGTAGATGAGGAAGCCCACCCCCAGGGCCAGCACCACGACCGCCATCCCCAGCACGGTCAGCCACTTGTTGACGCCCTTGCGCGACGCGGGCATGGAGGACGTCGAAGAGCGGTAGGCGAAGGGCGTGGGCACCGTCGGCGCACCGTTCGCGCCCGGGCGTACGGCCGGCATCGCCGTCGCGGACGGGCCGGGCCGCTTCACGGGCTCCTCCGGCACCTCGAGGATGGACCGGGCCGCCGGCGCCGGTGGCTCCTTGGGCGGCGGCGGCTTGTTCAGCGCCTCAATCTCATCCTTCACCAGCGAGGCCAGCGCGGCGGTGGCGCTGGGGCGGAAACCCGTGTCCGGCGTGGCCACCGGCACTTCGGAACGGACGGTGCGCGTCATGCCGCCGGCGCTGAAGGCCGACTCCACCGGAACGGTCATCACCGAAGGCGGTACCGGCGTGGTGGCCGGGGCGAAGAGCGGCCTGCTAGGTCGCGGTGCCAGCAGAGCAGCCAGGTCCCCCACGTCGGAAAGCGGAATCCAGTCGGAGAGTCCCTGCCGCCAGGTCAAGCTGTCGGGGCCAATCTCCCCGCGGTCCCAGAGCTCTTTCACCCGGCCCTCGGTGAGCGGACCCGTCTGGACCTCGTTCACTGCGACGAACCACTCATAAGGCGTGGCTGACGAGGAAGGAACGGGCGTTGGTGTCTCGCCCTGGGACATCTCGGCGAAGCGCTTCACCGACTCCCCGTCCATGACGCGAGTCGAGTCAACGTCTTCCTGCGGCTGGAAGGGATTGGTGACGTTCATCCCCTCCCCGCCGAGCGCCTTGTCGAAGGCGTCGCCAATCTCGTCCTCGTCGACTCCGCTGAAGATGTTGTTTTCCTCGGCGGGCATCTCCGCCTGCGCCGCCGGCGCCTCGGCTTCCTGGGGCGCGGACGCAGCTCCCTCTGCCTCGGCGTCGGGGCGACGGACATGGATGACATGCCCGCACTTCTTGCAGCGCACTTTGACCCCGCGCGGGCCCACCTTCTCGTCGCTGATCATGTACTGCGCGCGGCAGCTGTCGCAGACGAAGCGCATCGGGACGGCGAAGCCTCTGAAAGGTCGAGGGTTTATCCCGCCAGAATCACCTTACACCGGCCCTGGCGGCACCGGTCAAGGAACGCGCCGGACCCACCCCGGAGCAACCCCTTTTTTTGAACGCACGGAGGGGCCCAGGGACTTATTTCCGGCTCGGGACCTCGACCGCGGTCCCGACCGCCGCACGCAGGGCCGCCAGGTCCTCGGAAACGGCGAAGGTCATCAGCTCGCGAATCTTCGCCTTGCCCGGGACCCGGTAGGCGGATCCGGTCTCGCCCTGCACCAGGCGCTTCACCGGCTCGACCTCCCCGGCGACGAAGAGGGCACAGCGGACGCCGGTCAACTCGGCCCCCTCCAGGTACTCCTTCAGGCTGTCGGTGTTGCCCCGCCGGATGACGTCCTGGGCGGCACGGGCGAGCGCGACCCGCGCGGAGTCCGGGAGCGCCGGCTCGAGCTTCTGGCGTTCGGCTTCGATGACAGCGTGCGGCGCGGTCCACCGCCAGCTGAAGCCGGCCAGGGCCAGCGCCGCCTGGAACACGGCATCCAGCTGCTCGGGGAGCAGCCTCTGGGCGAGCGCAAGCTCGGGGCGGAGTCCGACCAGCGTCCGGCCGAGCAGCGCGTAGGTGTCCCGCTGGTTGGGCTCGCCAAAGAAGCGCCCACCGACCTTCAAGCACACCGGATGCGTCGGGCAGATTTCGATGCCCACCAGAGGCTCCGGGACAGCCTCCGAGGTGCGTTTGGCCAGCTTGTCCCGGGTGGCCACCAGGAAGGGCGAGAAGAGCTCCACGGCCTCCATGCCGAGAAGCTTGGCCACCGAGCGGTAGTGGTGGATTTGGTACTCCGGCGCGGTATTCACGTCGATGCGGTGGCGCTTGGGGTTGATGCCCACCTGGCTGAGCGAGCTCGAATAGAGGTGGCCGGCATGCTGGAAGAGCAACCCGAGCATCTCCGCCACCGGCGTGCGTAGCTTGGGATGGAAGAGCTGGCCGGTCCATAGCCGGTCGGTGAGCCCCCGCTGCGCGACCTCGCGCTTCTTGGCGTAGGGCCCCAGCTTGGTGAGGATTTCCTTCTCTGCCGGCCCCGGGTCCCCGATGAGGCCATTCACCACCTGCGCTGCCATCCACGCCCCGTCGTAGTCCTTCCGCTTGGCCGCCAGCTCGGCGAGGGCCGAGGCCACCTTGCGCGGGTTCTGCGTCGCACCCAGGGCGCGGCGGTAGGCCCCCACCGCCTTCTCCTCGCTGCCCGGTGTCTGCATCAGCAAGTCGCCGTAGCTCTCCTGCACCGAGGCGTCGTCGGGAAGCCCGGCAGCGGCCACCTGGAAGGCCATCAGCGCTTCCTGCGGCTGCTTGAGGACCTGCTGGTAGAGCTCCCCCAGTGTGCGCCAGAGCACCATGCGGGCCGCGTGCGTGTCCTCGGTCTTGGGCAGCCGCTGAATCATCCGCGCGTAGTTCTCCTCCAGGGGCTTCCACTGCTTCTCCGAGGAGAGCATCTGCTCGATGGCCCCGAAGGCCTCCACGAAACGCGGATCCAACTCCAGCGCGGCGTTGAATGCCTCGACAGCGCGCGGCACGTCCTTCAGCTCGTCGCGGTAGGACTCTCCGAGCGCATACCACACCCGCTTGGCCCGCTGCGGGTCGGCCTGCATGGCCGGGGTCTGGAGCATGCGCTCGAGAATTTCCGCCGCCTTCTGCGATTGGCGCGTCTCGCGGAAGAGCATGTACAGGGCGTCCATCACCTCCACGTCATCGGGCCGAATGCGGTTGGCCTGCGCGTAGGCGTCGATGGCGATGTGCGAGTCCTTGAGCTTCTCACGCGCCAGCTTCCCCAGCTCCAGCGCCGCGTCGGCCTTGGCATCGCCGTCGAGCGACTGCAAGAGGCTGTGGCGATACTCGGCCGAGCGTTCCCACTGGTCGTTGGAGTCGGCCAGCTGGATGAGCGCACGAAGCGTTGGCTCGTGGCCCGGGTCGATGGCCAGGGCTTTCTCGAAGTTGTTCTGGGCGCGGTCAGGCTGTTTCAGCGCGCTGTGGACCTCGCCGATTTGCCAGTACACCTCCACCACCTCGAGGTCGGTCAGGTCCTCCCGGTGGTGAATGAGGATGGTCTGCAGGACCTTCAGGGCCTGTTCATGCCGCTGTGACTGCACCAGGAGGTGGGCGTAGCCCTCCAGGGCCGGAAGGTAGGTGGCATCAAGCTGGTAGGCCTGCTCGTAGTGCTCGAGCGCAGCATCGCGTTGGCCAAGCTTCTCGGCCACGTAGCCGAGCCGGTACACCTGACGGCACAGCTCCTTATCCGCGCCTCCCTCGGGTTCCGCCGCGGCGCGCGTCCGGAGCTGGCGGACCACCACCTCGAGCATCGCCTCGGCGCGGTCCCAGGACTCGCGTGCGATGTACAGGTCGGCCAGCGGGAGCGCGGCGTCGAGCAGGTCTGGTCGGTGGCGGGTCGCCTCCTCGTACCAGTGGGTGGCCGCGGCCACGTCCTCGCGCCGCTCGCTGTGAAAGCGGGCCAGGGCCAGCTCTGCCTGGGCCTTCTCGGCCGGCTCCTCGGCAGCACGAGCCTCGGCGGCCAGGACTTGCTCGTAGGCGTCCCAGTCCTGCTCGCTCTCGTGGATGCCGCGCAGGGCACGCAAGGTGGTGAGGTGGTCGGGGTTGATGCGCAGCCCTTCGGCATACCAGCCCTTGGCGGTAGCGACGTCCTGCAGCATGTCCTCGTTGATTTTCCCCATCCGGTGCAGCACCTCGACTGCCTCCGGACTCTTTCCCAGCACCTGCGACTCCTGGTGGAGAATCTCCAGAGCGAACGGCCAGTTCCCGCTCCGCTCGTACAGCATCCCCAGGGCATGCATCGCCGGACGGTGAGTGGGTTGCACCTGGAGTGCCGCCTGGTAGGCGTCGACAGCCCGGTCGGCGCGGCGCAGCTGGTCGCGAAAGACGTCGCCCACCTGGACGTAGAGGTCCGCCTGCTCCTGCGGCTCGGTGGCGAGTTGGATGTGGCGCTCCAGGACGCTGACCAGGTCCTCCCAGCGGCCCTGCGTCAGCCTCAGCCGTTCGAGCGTCTTGATGGCCTGGAGGTTGGTCGGGTCAAGGGTGAGGATTCCGTCCACGCAGGCGTCGGCATTGGCCGCGTTCTGGTAGGTGTCCTCCCAGATGGCGGCGGAGCGAAAGAGGATGCGGACTTTTTCGCGGTAGTCCTCGGTCAGCTCGAGCTGCCGTTCATAGACGGCAAGCAGGTCCGCCGGGCGCGCCAGCCGGGTGTAGAGGCGTTCCAGGGCGTCCACCGCCTCCTTGTTTTGGGGATTGAGCTCGAGTGCTGAGCGGTAAGCCTCGACCGCGGCCTCCTCGTCGCCGAGGTCCCGCTCCTGCACCTGGGCCACCTCCACCTGGATGCGGGCCCGCTCCTCGAGCGAGGGGGCAAGGTCCCGGGCACGGGCCAGGGTGGCGGCCAGGTCTCCCCACATGTGCTGCTCGCGGTAGAGCTTGGCCAGCTCGGCCAGCGTCTCGGTATCCGGCTCGAGGTCCAGCGCCCGCATCAGCGCGCTGGCTCCCTCGTCGATGTCGTTCAGACGGGTGACGTAGGTGCGGGCGATTTCTCGTAGAATTTGCTTCCGCGCCTCGATGGAGGGCGCGGCCTCCAGCTTCTGCTCCAGCGCCACGACGTATTCGCGGTCCTGGCCGCGCCGGGAGAAGGTGCTGGCCAGTGCATCCAGGGCCTGGGCGTTGGTCGGGTCGAACTCGAGGATTTTCCGCAGGGCGGCCTCGGCCGCACCGGCGTCATCGAGGTTCCTGTCCTGGACGCGGGCCAGCACCAGGTAGAGCCGCGTGGCCAGCGGCCCCCGGGGCAACTCGTCCGCGACCTGCTCGTAGACCGCCGCCAGCTCCTCGTAGGAGCCGGTCTCCTCGGCCAGCCGCTCCACGTCCTCTCGGAGCGCGTCGTCGGAGGGGTCCAGCTGCAGCGCCCGGCACAGTGCCAGGAAGGCACCGTCCTTCTGGCCGAGCTTCTGCTCGCGCACCTTCCCCAGGTCTCGCAGGGCGCGAATCTTCTCTTCCTCGGTGACCAGGTTGGGCAGGTACCGGTCCACCAGCTGGGCGTGGGCGCGCCAGTCGCTGACTTGGGCATACAGGGCGAGCAGCCGCTCGTAGGCAGTCCGGTTCGCCGGGTCGACGTCGAGGAGCCGCTCCAGCACCGGGGCGGCGGACTCCGGCTTTCCCCCGGGTCCGGTCCACAAGTCCGCCATCTCGAAGAGGGTGGCCACCACCTGGTCTCGCTCTTCGAGCCGCTGGTAGACCTCGGCCTTGAGCTCGAGCGCTCGCACCGCATCGCCGAAGGCGCGCAGGGTGACGAAGACCTGCCGCACCCGGTCCAGCTCCGGGATGGTGTGTGGCTCGACTTCCAGGGCTCGCCGGGCAGCGTCCAGCGCCTCCTCCCGGCGCTGCAGCTCCGCCAGCACCTCCGCCATTCGCAGGCGGATGGACTTCACGCCGGCGGCATCGTCCTGCAGGGGGATGAGCCTTCGGAGAATGAGAATCAGGTCGTCGCGACGGCCCAGCTCGGCGAACACATCGCGCAGCGTCTCGAGGGCCGCCTTGTGGCGGGCGTCGCGCTCGAGGGCTGCCTTGAGCGGGGCCACCGCCTCTTCTGGGCGCCCCAGCTTGCGGTAGAGCAGCGTCCCGAGACGCTCGTCCAGGCGCACTTGCTCGCGCGGATCGTTGGCCTGGGCGCGGCGCCCGGCGAGCAACGCGCGGAGGTCCTCCCAGCGCTCGGCCTTCTCCAGCGCCTGCTCGAGCGCGGTGAAGGCCTCGTCGGAGCGCGGGTTTCTGGCGTGCAACTCGCTGTAGAGCTCGATGGACGCTTCCAGGTCGGCGAGGCCCTCGGCGGAGACCTTCACCATGCTGGCCAGGATGCGCTCCCGCTCGGCTCCGGTGGCCCCATCCCGCTGGATGCGCAAGGTGGCGAAGAGACGGTCCTGACGCCCCGACGCCTCGTAGAGCGGCTCGAGCAAACGCGCCGCCTGAAGATTCTTCGGGTCGAGGGCCAGCACCCGCTCGCCAGCGTCGGTCGCCCGGGCCGGGTCCTCGAGGTCCACCTGCGTCACCTGCGCCAGGCGCAGCAGCAGCTGCACCTTCTCGGTGGGGTCCGCGGTCCGCTTCTCCAGCTCGTCGAGCGCGCCGGCGAGCCGGTCCGGTCGCGACACCGTGGCGTACAGACGCACCAGGGCTTGCAAGGCGGGCACCGTCAGGCTCGGGTCGAGGCCGCGGGCTCTCTCGTAGCTGTCGACCGCCTTGGCCGGGTCATCGAGGCGCTGCTCGAGAAGCTCGCCCAGCCGGAACGAGATCTGCGCGGCGTCGGTCGCCTCGGCGATGCGCGGCAGCTCGTCCTCGTAGACGGCCGCCAGCTCGGCGTGTGACTTGGCCACGTCGGCGAGCTTGTCCAAGCGCTGGCGAAGCGCGGCGTCGTTGGGGTCCTCCTTGAAGGCGCGCCACAGGGCGAGGAAGGCGGGCTCCATTTCCCGCGCGGACTCGCGGAGCGTGGCCAGCTCGATGAGCAATGTCTTGCGCTCGAAGGGGTCGGGGGAAGCCCCCACCCGCGTCTCGAGCGCCCCGGCCAGCTGCGGGCCGGCCTCGCCGGCGCGGTAGGCGGCGAGCAGCACATCCACCGCCACCTTGTTTTGGGGGTCCTTGCGGACCAGTTCCTCCACCCTAGGGAGGGCCACCGGGTGGCGCGGCTCGGCAGTGAGGACTTCCCGGTAGAGCTCGACCGCACCAAACTTGTCCAGGAGGCGCAGCTCGCGCACCTCGCCGAGACGGGCCTTGAGCTCGAGCGCGGATGGACCTTCCGCCAGAGCGGTGCGGCGGGCCAGCACGTCGGCCACCTCGGGCCAGCGCTCCGCCCGGGTGCAGAGCGCGTCCATTCGCTCCAGGGCCTCCGGGTCGTCCGGCTTGAGCTCCAGGAGACGCCGGAGGGTGGCCAGCGCGCCAACCGGGTCCTGCAGCGCACCGTCCTGGAGGTTGGCCATGCGCAGCAGGAGCGCCGTCTTGGCGGGCGCTTCCTCCGCCGCCGCCAGCTGGCGGCGCAGCACCTCCAGCACCTCGGCGGAGCGGCCGGCCTGGCCGTGCAACCGTTCCAGCGCACCGAGCGCCTCGCCATCCGCCGGGAGCGCCTCCAGAAGTCGTTCCCAGGCGTGGACGGCCTCCTCCGTCCGGTTGAGCGATTGCTGGGCTCGGGCCAGGGCCCGGGTGATGCCGACGCGGGCCGCGTCGCTGGAGGCCCGGGGCAGGACCTCCTCCAGAAGGGCTGCCAGCTCCTCGTGTGCCGGAGCACGCTCGGCCAGGCTGACGGCCAGCGCCAGGGAGGGTTCCTCGTCGGGGAGCTCGCGCAGCGCGCGCGCCGCGGAGACGAAGGCCAGCTCCGGATTCTGCATCGGCCCGGCGTAAAGCTTGCCGACCTTGCGCAGAAGCGCCGCGCGGTCCGTCGCCTTCGGCTCGGTGGCAGCGCGCGCCTCGAGCACCTGCACCAGCCGAAGGTGGTCGCCGCCGGCGGTGAAGATGGGCTCCAGGGCCTCGGCCGCCTCGCCCCTGAGGGGACTCTGCGAGCGCGCCATCTCCTCGAGGGCCCCCACCGCGCCGGCATGACCCTGCCGGCGGCGGAGCACGTCCTCGTACATCTCGAGTGCGCCACGCGGGTCGTCGAGCCGCGCCAGCCGCAGCCGACCCAGGCGCACCATGAGGTCGAACATCTCCTCCGGTCGCTTGCCGGCCTCGGCCAGCTGGATTTCACGCACAATCAGCGACGCCAGCTCTGGCCAGCGCTCGCTCTCGGTGAGCACCTTGCTCAGGGCACGGATGGCGCCCTCGTCGTCCGGCTTCCGGGCAAGAATCTCCCCGTAGGCCTGGGCGGCGAGCTGCTTGTCGGCCAGCGACCCTTCGGCCAGGGCCCCCAGCTCGGCCAGGAGCTCGATTTGCTTGGTGGCCGATGGCTCGGCAACCACCTGGCGCTTGGTGACCGCCGCCAACGCGTGCCAGTCATTCTGACGGTGGTGGAGCCGGGCCAGCGAGGCGAGCACCTCGAGATTCTTGGGCTCGCGCCGCGCCAGCTCCTCGAAGGCCTTCACCGCCAGCTCGGGCCGCTCCAGCCTTTCCGAGTACAGGTGCGCCAGTCGCCGCCAGAGCTCGGTGGAGGTGGCGTTGGTGACGCCGCGCTCGAGCTGGTCCTCGTAGGCAGAGGCCAGCTCCTCGAAGGCCCCACACTCGGCCGCCAGTCGCTCCACCTGCTCGCGGGCCTCGAGATTCTCGGGCGCTTCGGCGAAGACGCGTGCCCGCGCGGCGAAGGCCAGCTCCTTCTGTCCCAGCGCCTCGCGCAGGGTAGAAACCTCTTCCAGCAGGGCGATGCGCTGGGCGGTGTTCGCGCTGGCGATGCGGATTTCGAGAATGTCGACCAGGTGCCGGCCGTCGTTGAGGCTGCGGTAGACGCCCTCCAGGACGCGCGCTGCCTCCTGTCGCACGGCTTCGCTTTCGAGGAGGCGCTCCAGGCCGGCGACGGCGTTGGGGTCGCTTGGCGCGCCGTCGAGCAGCTGGGCGTAGCCGGCCACGGCCGGGGCGAGGTCTCCCTGCTTCTCGAGCAGCTGCGCGCGCCGAAGGACATAGCCCCGCCGCACGTCGCCCGACGTCGCCTGGACGAGCTGGGCCAGGACATCGCCCTGAGCGTCGAGGTCCTTGGCCTTGCCGTAGAGACGGTCGAGGGCCTCGAAGCCGTCGATGCCGCGGTCGAGGGCCAGGGCTTCCTTGAAGGCGTCGATGGCGCGCGGCTCATCGCCCGCGGCCTCGAGCGAGCCCCCAGCTCGCATCAGCAGCGCGCGCCGCTCGGCGGGGGCACCGGCCAGCTGCGCCTTCTTGAGGGTAATTTCCGCCAGCTCCTTGGCGTTCCGGCTCTGCTCATAGAGACGCCCCAGGGCGTCCAGCGCCTGCCGGTCTTGCGGCGCCGCCGTCAGAAGCGCTTGCCAATCCTTGATGGCGTGCTCGGACAACCCTAGGTGCTCGCGCAGCTCGGCAGCCCGCCGGAGCACTTCGATGCCTTCTGGGTCGTTGAGCTTCGCCGCCAGCTGCTCGTACACCTGGGCCAGCTCCTCGTAGGTGCCACTGGTGCGGGCGAGCCTCTCCAAGTCGGCCCGCGCCGCCTGACGGTCGAGCCCCTCGCGGAAGGCCTGGGCGGCAGCGGCAAAGGCGCGGTCCGGAGCAGCGAGGTCCCGTTCCAGAATTCCTCGCAGCTCGCGCGCCAGTCGCACCTTCTCGTCCGTCAGCGCATCGGCCATGCGCGCTTCGCGGATGCTCACCCGGCGGGCGTGGTCCCCGGTACGGGCCAGCACCGGGTCGAGTATTTCCAGAGCGGTGGTGCTCTCAGCGTCATGCGAGCGCGCCCACGCCTCGAGCAAGTCCCGGCTGGCCTGGTGGCCCGGGTCCTCGACGAGGACGGCCTCCAGGAGCTGCAGCGCGCCGGCCGTGTCCCGTAACTTGTCGCGGCGCAGCTGCGCCAGGCGGAAGGTGGCCTCGCGGCCCTGCGGGCTCTGGCCCTCCTGCGCCCGCCGCAGCTCGAGGGCGAAGGCCAGGCCTTCGTCCTTTCCGAGCTCGATGTAGAGCCGGTCCAGTGCGGTGACCGCCTCCCGATTCAAGGGGTCCGCCTCGGCCACCCGGCGCCAGAAGACGGAGGCCACCTCGCGGTCTCCGAGCTTTCCCTCGTGCAGCAGCGCTGCCTCTCGCCAGAGGGCCACCCGTTCGGCCGGCTCCTTGACCAGCGAGGCGAGCGTGTCGAGCACCTTGGCCAGACCCGCCCACTGCTCGCCGGCGCGGTGGAGGCGCTGCAGGGCGCGAAGCGCGTCCACGTTGGCAGGCTCGATGGCCAGGAGCGCCTCCAGGTGCGCCACGGCTCCCTTCCGGTCGTCCAGCTTCTTCTCCTGCACGTCGGCCAGCTCTCGCAGAAGCGCAGCCCGCAGCGGGGGGGCGTCCGCCTGAGCAACGAGCTCCTTGAGGACGCCAGCGAAGGCATCCATGGCGTCCGCGTCCTCGGCGGCACGGCGGGCGGCGGAACGGAGCCCGGCGTCGCCGGGGGCAAGACGCAGGGCGCGAGAGAGCGCTGCGAAGGCGAGCTCCGGCTGACGCAGGTGGTGGAGGTGGACGTGCGCCGCCTGCTGCAGGGCGAGGACGCGCTCCATCGGGTCCTTGGTCAAATCGGCGACGATGTCCAGAACGCCGATGAGCTTCCGGTGCTCCTTCACCGCCTCGTAGGCGGCCACCAGGGCGCGCGCCGCGTCCTCCCGGCGGGCGGGGTCCTCCAGCAAGCCCTCGAGGCCAGCCAGCGCCTCCACGTCGGTGGGCTTCTTGTGGAGGATGGTTGCGTATTTCTTGACGGCATCGGCACCGCTGGCCAAACGCACCTCCATGGTTCCTGCGGGCGGCGCCGCCGCGGGCTGCACCGTCTGGGCGCCCGAGGACGGCGAGTCCAATGGTAGCAGATGCGACGCCTCTGCTCCGGTATCCGGTGGTGCAAGCGCAAAGGGTACCGGCGTGGGGGGGCTGGGACGGGAGGTCCAGACCGGGGCCGAAGGCACCGTGTCGAGCGAGGCCCCGGCCGGCGGGAGCAGCTGGACGGAGCCCGGCCGGCCGCCGGCGGCAGCTTCCTGCGCCGCGACGGCCCGGCCCTGCAGCTTCACCAGGTTGAGCGTCCGCAACGCCGCGGCCTCCCGGGCCCTCCCAGTCGCCTCGAGCCGGTCCGCCAGAGAGGCGTAGGAGGCGAGCGCCTCGGCCGCACCGCCACTGTCGAGCAAGAGCTCCGCCGCCAAGCTGACGGCGTCCGCTCGTCCCGGGTCCGCGGCGGTCGCCTTGCGGAAGTCCGACAGCGCACCGGGTGTGTCCAGGAGCCGGCTCAGACGCAGCGTTCCGGCGCGCACCCACAACTCGGCCTGCGCCGCGGCCTCGGAGGCATCGGTGGCCATCTGTTCCAGCACGGTGGCGAAGCCCGCCCAGTCCCCCCCGCGTTCGGCCATGCGCTCGAGGAAAACGAGCGCCCCGGGCATGGCTGGCCAAAGGACGAAGCAGCGGTCCAGCGCTTCCTTGATGCGCCCGGCGCCGCCCGGGTCGTACCAGGAGAAGAGTCGCGCGACGGCCAGCGAGAGCTCGGCGGCGTGTTCCGCCCGCTGCTCCGCCAGCGAGGCCGCCCAAAGCGCCGTCGCCCGCTCTCGCCAGCTGGCATCGAGCGCGGCCAGCGCCCCGTCAACGGCGCGCGTACGTTCCTTGTCCGCCGAGAAAATCCCCGCCCAGTGCAGCGCCTGGCGGGCCACCTGGTGCTCGGTGGGGTCATCCACCAGGGCCTCCGCCAGCCCGAGGTAGGCCTCGCCCAGGCCCGGGCCGCCGCGTCGCTCGCGCTCGCTCTCCAGGGAGGCGAAGACGGCGCGAAAACGTCGGTCGGCGAAGAGCTCCGTCCTCAGCTGCTGGGGCAGCGAGCGGTCAGCAGGGTCGGCGCGCGCGGCCTGCTGAAAACAGAGGATGGCGCGGTCGCGGCGGCCAAGCTTCTCGCCGTACACCTGCGCCGCCTCGAGGAAGAAGGCGGCAGCCGACGGACCGCGCGTCCGGCCGGCGCGCTGCAGGAGGGCCGCTGCCTCCTCTTCAAAGGAACGCTGTTCGCGGGACGTGGGCTCCATCGTGGGCGGGGTCAGGAAGGCGCTCGCGGGCTGACGCGCTCAGGGCGGCCCCGGAGTGGCCTTGCGAGGCCCCTCGCGGACGAGCGCGAGTCTACCGTCCGCGTTTCTTGCCAATCAAACGGCTGGTGCGGTGCTTCCGCCGGTTTCCGCCTCGGGTGCGTCGGTGTCGCCCATGTGGGCGTCCTCGGCGGGCGCAGGTGGGGGCGTGGACGGTGGCGTCGCCTCCAGCCGCTCCGCGGCCCGGTCATCGCCGGCCCGGCGGTAGAGGCGGATGGCCTGGTCGCGATGCCCGGAGGCTTCGGCGAAGGCGCCGGCCTTGGCAAAGTTGCCGAGCGCCTCGAGAAGTGGGTAGGCCCGGTCCTGGCGTCCACCCTCCTCCCAGGCCTGTGCCGCCTCCGCTTTGCGTCCGAGGAGCTCGAGCCAGCGTGCTTGCGCGCCTGGCTTCCCCTCCGTCCGGGCAGTGGCAAGCTCGGTCTCGCCCAGCGTTCGCGCCTCGTCCTTGAGCTTGAGCTGCTCGAGGAAGCGGAAGGCCTTGGTGGCCGGCAGCGTCTTCAGCACCTCGGCCGCCTCGGCGCGCCGGTTGCTCTGGATCAGCACCTGGGCAGCGCCGAGCCGGTCGCCCCGCTCCACGAGGCGCTGCACCTCGAGCGCTCGCACCCGCTCGGCACCCGAGGCGTCGTGGGCCCGCTCATAGGCCTTTCGGGCCGGCCCCAGTTTTCCGGCCCGCTCCCAGGCCAGCGCGGCCTGGTCGAATTGTCGGGCCCGCTCGTACAGCTTGGCGACGTCGTCGAAGGCGTTGCCCTTGACGAGGAGCTCCATGAGGAGCTCCCACGCCTCGGCGCGCTCCAGCTGGGCACGGGCCTCGGCAGCGGGGAGGGACTGGGCCAGCCGGCGTGCCACCTCCATGTCCTTGGCGGTGAGGGCTGCGCGCAACGCGCTCTTCAAGTCTCCCCCGGCCTCGTACAGCTTGAGCGCCTCGGCGGACGCGCCGTGGCGCTCGTGAAGGCGGGCCGCATCGCGCGTGCGCCCCCGGCTGGCGTAGGCCTCGGCCTGCGCCTGCCAGTCGCCAGGAGCGATGGGAGGCATCGGCGCCGGCACGGCACGTTCGCGCGGGCCCCGGGTGGGCTTCTTCCGCTCCAGCCCGGGCTTGCGCCCACCCGACACGGCCCGCGCACTCTCAGGCTTGGGCGCAACAGCTTCGGCGTTGTCCAGCTCGCCCCTGGAAGGGCTTCGCCCGGCCGCGCCGAAGGCAGCCTCGGCGCGCTCGGCCTCTTGCACGGCGAGCCAGGCCAGCCCCACCCGGTAGAGGACCTCCGCATGCAGCGCAGCCGGCATGGGCGCGGTGGCACCCGAGGGGCTGGTGGCACCGGGCTCGCTCGGCGCGGCCTCCGGCCCGGTGGCCTCCCCGCCCGTCGGCGTCTCGGCCGCCGGCGCCGCGGCGGACGCCGCCCCGTCGGAGGCGGCCGCTTCGGCCGGTGCCAATTCAGCCGGTGCTTCCTCGGACGGCGCCGCGTCGACCGGCGTACCCTCAGCGTCCCTCTCGACGGCTGGCGCTGCCTCGGCCGGTGCCGCTTCGGACGGCGCCCCCTCGGACGGCGCGCTGGCCTCGCCGGGGCTGGGCTGGCCCGAGGGCTTGGGCTGGCGGCTCACCCGCAGAAGGGTGGTGATGAGGCGGCCCCGGGCATTGGGCTCGAGCTCGGAAAGGGCCTTGACGCGGAGTGTCCTGAGCGCGCGGACCACTTCGTCGAGGTGCCGAAGTTGCCCCTCGAGGTCGCTCTTGCCGAGTGCCTTCTCGAGGGAGGACAGCTCGACGACGACGCGCTGGCCCCCCGAGGAGGGCGCGCGTTCATCCCGTCGGCCCTTGCCCGGAGGGCGGCCATCGCGCGGCCGGCCCCCGCGCTCTGCGTCGCGCGGACCCCTGCCCCCCTGTGGAACCTGACTGTTCACTTCTCTGCCCTCGTTTCAACCGAAAGGGGGCTGCACATACCAGCCTCGGGCGGCGGAGGGCCAGCCCCTCACGTCCTCCAGCGCCGGCCGTCGCGCCGGGCCTCGGTGCACCCCGGGGGGACACGCGGAGCCGCCAGCGCTTTGCCCGAGGCGCCCTCCTTCGTGGGGGCCAGAAGGCGAAGGGCGCCCGGCGTGAGCGCCGCCCTTCCTAGAATGCGTAGCGGATGTTGGGCGTCACCTGGAAGCCCCAATCGTTGCTCTTGCCGAGAAACGAAGCGTCCACTTCCAGGCCGATGGAGAAGTGCCGGAGGTGCGTGTAGTACTGCACGCCCACGCCAGCGAAGGCGTAAAAGGCCGAGTAGGAGCTGGTGGAGGGCGGAGTGACAAAGAGCGCTCCGGGCTGGAAGAAGGCCCAGCCGGCACCGGCCTTCACATAGAGCCACGTCCGCTGCACGCCCTGGCCGTCCGCGAAGCCGAGCGCATTGAAGCGCAGCGCCACTCCGGGGATGAGCTGGGTGAAGGCCCCCGAGGCCTGTCCTTCCGAGAAGCCGACGTAGTCCGAGCCGGCGCTGTAGGCGGCGAAGGCTCCAAACAGGCTCACCGTCAGGTAGCGGCCAATGTCGAAGCCCGCCTCCAGACGCAGCATCATGCCCGCCGAGGAAGGAGAGGGTGTCGAGGCCCTGGCCGGCAGGCCCGAGAGAAAGGAGAGCCCCACGTCGGCGCCGAGGTAGAAGCCGCGCTCCACCTCGTCGATGGGCGCCTCCTTTTCGAGGAGGGGTGCGGCGGCGACGCTCGTGCTCTGCGCCCGCGCCAGCGCGGGGACATTCGCCGCGAGCATCGCCACACCGAGGAGCAGCGTCCGACGCATCGAGACCCCTCTCAGGGCTTTCAAGCCCCCGGTTCCTTGAAGACGAACGGGTAGGTTACCACCGCCACGCCGCCGCCCTTGGGCTTGGGGAAGACCCACGTCAGGACCCGGCCCGCGACGCAGGTGTCGAGCTCGTTGTTTCCGGTGGTGGTCTGCGCCACCACGGACGAGGACACGGTGCCCTGCTCGGTGACCACCCACTTCACGGCCACCTTGCCGGACAGTTTCGGGTTCTTGGTGAGCTGGACCTCGTAGCAGTACTTGAGCTGGTCGAGGTGGCTCCTCACCACCCGGCGGATGAGCTCGCGGTCGATGGAGCCGGTAATTTCCGGGTCGCTCGCCGCGATGGCGATGTCGGCCGTCTTCTTTCCGCCCAAGCCCACCCCAGTGCCGTAGCTGCCCTGCCCGCCGGCGACGCCCTTGGTCCCGACCGAGCCGATGCCCAGGGTGTTGCCCGTCCCACCGCCGCCGCCACCACCGCCCTTGAGGCCCATGCCCAGGACGCCGCCGGCATCCCCGACGGTGGTGCCCTTGATGCCGCCCAGGGCCGCCTGCAGCGCGCCTCCCAGCCCGTTGGTGCCGAAGAGGGTGGCCATTCCATTCGGGCCCTTGCCGCCGAAGATTTTCTGGGCGAGCAGCCGCGCCTGGTCCTTGCTGTTCGGGTCGATGGCCTTGGGCGCCGACTTGGTGTTGCGCTCCGGGGCGTTGTGCTTGCCCGACTTGCCCTCGTCGCCTTTGAAGGCGGCGGCGGCCTGAGCCCCAGTTTCCTTGGACTGGTTGAGCTGCTGGATGAAGGGGTTCTTCTGCATCTCGGGCGGCTTGACGATGAGCTTGGTAATCAACGCGTTGTTGGCCGACAGCTCGTCGGCGTACTCGTCGCCGGCCGCAGCCCGATTCAACATCGCCACCAGTCCCACCGCGCCGAGGAAGAAGACGAGCAGGAAGATGTTCAGCACCGTCCAGTCCACGCGTTGGCTGAAGGGGACGGGCTTCACGTCCGGCGGCGGCTGGAAGCAGACGTCCAGGATGAGCTGGCCGACATGCACCCGGGCCACGTCGGCTGCGTCGAGCGAGATGGCGAAGGCCTCCCCGTCGCGCTGGGCCACGCCCTGCTCCGGGGTGCGGGAGAGGGCGATGACCTGACCCTTCCGTTCGATTTCCCCGCCCATCTTCCCGCCAAACCGCAGGACGAAGGCCTGACCATCGCCCTTGACCATCTCGAAGGGGTCGACCGGGAGCGACGTCTCTCCGACATCGAAGGTTGCCGAAGGCGTGCTGCCCACCGTGGCCGCGCCCTTGAACCCCGGCGGCAGGAATTCCTCGGCGAGAATCTGGTCGCCCCAGCGAAGCCGGAGCTCGAGCCCCAGCGGTCCCTTGCCGGTGCGGGCGGAGGGCCTGAGCCGAGCATCGGCGTGACGCGTCTTGCTCTTCTCGAGCAGGGGTGCGGGAGCAGGGGGCGGTGTCCGTGCGGCGGGCTTGCGCGCTTCCACCGGCTCGACCACCGGAGGCTGGACGTAGGACTGGGCAGGGACGCTCGCCGACTGGGCCAGGGTGGTGGCCGCCGTGGCGCGGGCCGCATCGGCGCTCGGCACCGGCGTGGGGCGCTCGGCGGGCTGGGCCACCGGCGCGCTCGCCGGCGCGGGCGTTTCCAGCCGGATGGTGGTGTTGCCGAGCCGAATCTCGTCGCCGAAGGCGATGACGCCCTTGTTGACGCGCTTGCCGTTGACGTACGTCCCCTCGACGCTGCCCATGTCGATGATGGAGAGCCGGCCGTCGGGCGCGACCTCAATCACCGAGTGGATGCGGGAGACCTTGTCGTCGTCGAGGCAGAGGTGCGCCGAGGCCAGTCGACCAATCTTGATGATGTCGCGGTCGTAGTCCCGCGATGCGACCAGCGCGCCGCTCTTGAACACCTTGAGGGTGAGGGGGACGGGCACGGCTCGGGCCTCTCCTAGAGCTCGTCCACCGACTGCATCACCTTCTCGTGGAACTCTTCGCGAATCTTAATCAAGTTCGAGTGCTTCACCTTCGCCGCCGTGTCGATGTACTCCCCGTCGGGACGCGTCAGGTCCCCCTGGATGGTTTCGTCCTCGAAGTTGATGACCGTCTGCTTGGACGACCCCGAGCCGGTCGAGGCCGGTTCAGTCGTCTTCGACTCTTGCGCTGCGGCAGGTAAGGCAATGCCGAGCGCAAGGACCAGGAGCCAGTGCCTCATGCGGCCCTCCATGCTACCCCAAGAAGTTCCAACCTGCCCAAACCTGGGTCGGCTTTGCCATCCCTTGTACGAGACACCCCGAGCACATGAGCCTACAGCACCATCCCCACTCTAGGGAGGGCTGGCAGGGGCCGCTAGGGGTGGGTCGGGCTCGCCGCCGGAGCTTTGGGCGGCGGCGGCGCCGGAGCAGGCGCCGGCGTCCGGGCCTGCTCCTCCACCTTGTGCGCCTCGGCCTTGGCCCGCACCATCTGCTCGGCTTCCCGGCGAAGCGCGGGGACTGGCGAGTCGGCCGCCAGCTGGCCCTCCCCGCCGATGAGGTCCACGTAGCGCTTGTATTGCTCGAGCGCACGGTCCGGCGCGCCCTTCATGCGCTGCAGGAGGATGCCGCGGTCCAGGTAAATGGCCGCCAGCCGGCCGTTGAGCCGCTCCGCTGCGTCATAGGCGGCGAGCGCCTTGTCAGGCTGTCCGAGCCCCTTGTAGGCGACGCCCAGCGCGAGCTGGACTTCTGCCGTCGCGCCGCCCGTCTCCACCAGCCGGCGCAGGGAGGCCTCGGCGGCGACATAGTCCTGGTCGGTGAGCCCCAAGCGCGCGAGCTCGGTGAGTGCCCCGTGGTGGTCCGGCTTCACCTCCAGTGCCTTCTTGAACTGGATGGCCGCCTGGTCCGGCTGGCCTTCGGCGAGCTGGATGTCGCCCAGGGCGACGTACAGGTCCGGGTCCTTGTCGTCGATTTTGAGGGCGCGCAGCCCCACCAGCTTGGCCAGGGCGTACTGCTTCCCGTCGAGGTGGCTCCGGAGCATGACCTTGTAGGCCGGGAGGCTCTTCGGGTCGCGGATGAGCGCCTGGCGCGCAAAGTCGAGCGCGCGGTCATGGTCGCTGCTGTGCCGGTAGAGCTCGGCCAGGGCCACCCGCGAGCCCGCGTCGTCGGGAAACTTCAGGGCGATGTCCGTCCACTGGGCGATGGCCGAGGGAATGTCGCCCTGCTCTGCGGTGAGCCGGGCCAAGGCCTCGGCCGCCGCCTTCAGGGAGGGCTTCTTGTCCAGGGCCGACCGGTAGAGCGCAAAGGCCTGCTCGCGCTTGCCCTGGCGCTCCGCCAGCACGGCGAGGTTGAAGTCCGCCTCGGCGAGGCGTGGGTCGGCCTGCCGGGCAGCGTCGTACTTGCGCTCCAGCGCCACGTTGTCCGGCGTCTTGGCGCTCGCTTGCGAAGCGGCCGCCTGGTTGGCGTCGTCGAAGAGCATCAGCGCATGGGTGCTCGGGCCGCCGTCGGCGGGGCCTGAGGCGACCGGCGTCCGGACCGGCACGCTCGGCGGGGGGCCGCTGGTGTCGGAGGTGGCGCAGCCGGCAAGGACGAGAAGGCCGAGGGCGGCGAGTGACGCTCTGGGAAGGGGCCTCTTCACGGGGGCGGCTCCTCCGGTTCCCCATCGCCGGGTTTCGCGGTGCGGCTGCCCGCCGGCGGCGGCGGAGGCGCTGCCGCCTCTCTGCCATCGCGTGGGGCCTGGCCTGGCTTGAGGTCCGAGGCGTCGTCCTGGCGCAACCCGCCGGTGGGCAGGGCCGCCGTCCTTTGCGAGCCAGCCGGACGGGGGGTGGGGAAGCCCGCCGCCGGGCCCTTGAGCACCACGCCCGGGACGGGCGGCTGCACCCCCACCAGAAGGGCGGGGGTGCGCGCGCCGGAGTGCGGCACGCTGAGCGTCGCCACCTCCTCCGGCATGGCTGGAAACTGCTCCGGACGGTAGGTGGTGCGCAGGAGTTTCAGGCTCCGGGCCGAGCAGGCATTCGAGAGGCCGAGCTCGCGGCTCTTGGCCACCGCGGCGGTGAAGGTTTCGGCCGCCTTCTCCTTCACCGGGTCGGCCTGCTGGGCCAGCTGGTCCTTGAGCGCCTCCTGCGCCTCGGGGGGGAGAAATTTCGGGGCGGGCGCATTGGAGATGCTGTCCGCCATGTTCTCGTAGGCCAGGCCGATTTTCTCCAGCGCGCAGATGGCCGGACCGCCCGCCTTGAAGGCGACCGTGGCGGTGTAGAGGCGGCTAATCTCCTCCAGGGCGCGCGTCTTCACCGACAGGCTCTCCTTGAATTCGCGCGTCGGGTCCGGGGCGCGGCCCCAGCGCAGCTTGAGCCTGGTGAAGTACAAGAACTGTTCCTCATTCTTCTGGAGCGAGGCCCGCGCCACCGCCTCCAGGGCGGGTGGGTCGAGCGCCTTCTTCAGCCGGGCGGGAAGCTTGTCGTAGTAGTCGAGCACCTGCTTGTTGGTGCGGGCCAAGGCGCGCTGGTCCTTGAGCTTGCTCTCGTAGAGGACCTGGATGCGTGCCTCGGTGGCCAGGACCTTGTTCGCCTCGTGCTGGTTGTCCCGGATGCGCTGCTCGAGGAAGGCGACGGCCTTGCCGTACTGCCCGGTCCGCTCGTAGAGGTCGGCGATGGAGAGGCTCACCGCGTCGGCGTCCTTGGCGCTGGGGAACAATTCCAGGTACAGCTCGCGGTCGCGCAAGCTGCTCTTGAGCTGGGCCAGCCCCTCTCGGTAGACGGCGGCGTTGTAGAGGGCAATCTGCGCCTTGGCCTCTTCCCACACCGGGCCGCTCTTCGGCGGCGGCTCGGGGGCGGCCGGCTTGGCGCGCTTGCCCTTCTTGCTGCGGGTGGTGGCCTTCTTGGGGGCCGCCGTCACTCCCCGGCTCTGCTGATAGCCCTGGACGTAGGCCTCGTAGGCGTCGGCGGCGCGGTCGAAGTCGCCGATGGACTCGTACCCCTCGGCATTGGCCCAGATGCACAAGGGGACCAGCTGGCTCTTGGGGTAATTCTTGAAGAGTCGCTCGCGGGTCTCCAGCGCCTTTTCGAAGAGGTGGGCTTTGAAGAAGTCGACGGAGGCGTTGTAGAGCGCCTTGTCCGCAATCTCCGTCCGGGGAAAGTCCTTGACGAAGGAGAGATAGGCCTCTGCTGCCGGGGCGTACTCGCCCTTCTGCTCGAGCTGGGCCACCAGCTTGAACGAGGACTGCTCGATGATTTTCGAGAGGTCCTCGCGGAACTTCCCAGTGGCCAGCTTGTCATTGGCGTAGAAGCGTCGCGCCCACTCGTTCACCTTCTGGTAATTCCCCAGACCGTTGTAGGAGTCGAGGACGAGGTTGGCGGCGATTTCGCCGGCCCGGTCTCCATTGTCGAACTTGTAGTCCGGGTAGCGGAGCGCAATCTCGCTGAAGCGCAGCACCGCCTCGTCGTAGCGGTGGTACTCGTAATAGATGCGGGCCGCCTTGTAGGCCACCTCCACCCGCTTCTCCCCGTTGGGCAGGTACTTGAGGTAGCGCTCGGCGGCATCGAGCAGCTCCTTCTTCACCGGGGGGATGGTGAGCGGCTTGGTGAGGTCGGTGCTCACCTCGGCCTTCAGCTCGCCGCGCTCCTCGGCCCGCTTCACCACCTCGTCCCAGGCGTAGACCGAGTCGTAGGCGGCCAGCGGCAGCCACTTGCCGGGCTTCTGCGGCTTGGTGGTCCAGGCGCCGTTGGCGTCCTTCACCCCGTCGATGCGTTTGCCGTCCTGCTTCACCACCTCGGTGTACTGGACGGCTGCCCGGTCGAAGCGGTGCAGGTTGTCGTGCAACAGCTCGGCCCAGAAGAAGCGCAAGTCATAGGCCTTGGGGTTGTCCGGGAAGAGCGCCAGGTAGTCGCCGTAGACCTCGTCGGTGGCGACGAATGTCTCATCATCCCGGGTCTTCTTTCCCTCGTTGTGCCAGTTGACCGCCAGCAAGGAGAGGATGGCTTCGGACTGCTTCTTGGCATCGGCCAGCACCTTGCGGTCGGCGTCGGTCTTGACGTTCCCGCTCTTCTCCACGTCCCCAATTATCTTCACCAGGCGCCGCACCTGGGCGACGGTGCTCTTCTTGTTCCCCTCGCGCAGGACGCAGTCGACGATTTTGGCCTGGAAGCCAGGGGCCTCGGGGCTGAGGGGACGCTCCTTGATTAAGAGGAAGTAGGCAACGGCCGCGTACTTGTCGTTGCCGTTGTCGTAGTAGAGGTTGGCCAGCGTCTTGTACATCTCCCAGACGTCGTCGGAATTGCGCGCCACCTCGGGAAAGACGTTGCGCGAATTGTCAGGCGTCCCGCCCGAGCGCTCGTAGGCGCGGACGAAGTCCCGCCGCGCCTCGCGAATCAGCGCCGACTTGCCCTTCGCCCCACCGGCCTTCTCCAGCGCGCTGGCCCCGCTGAATTCGCCGTAGAGGACGACGGCCTTCCAGAGGTCCATGGCCTTCCCGTAGTCGGCCAGGTTGAAGTAGCACCAGCCTTCCTTGTAGAGCGCGAAGGCGTACACCGAGCTGTCGACGTAGGAAGCGGCCTTCTTGTAGTTCTCCAGCGCCTTGGCCAGGAACTCCCGCTTGGCCCGACTGTTGTTGAAGTAGTACTCACCGAAGGCCAGGTAGGCATCGGGCAGGTACTTCGACTTGGGGAACTTGTCGACCAGGCGGTTGTAGGCCACCAGCGCCTTGCGCTCGTCCCCCATCTCCATGAGGTTGTAGCCGAGGAAGTACAGCACCTCATCGGTGCGCTCGAAGTCCTTGTAGCGCTGGACAATCTCCGTGTAGGTGTCGATGGCCTTCTTGGCGTAGACGTCGCGCTGGGTGGTGAGCTGGTCCTTCTGCGCACGCGCCGCCGCTTCGGCCGCGCTGTCCTTGGCCGCCAGCGCTCGAATCAGGTCGTCGTCCTTGCGGTTGGCCTCGAAGAAGTAGTACCGCGATTCCTCCCAGTAGAGGTCCGCCAGCCGGAAGAGAAGGCTCGGCTGCTCCTTCTGGTCAGGGGAAAGCTCGATGATTTTCTTCAGTGACTCAATCTGCTCCCGCCGCTTGTCGGCGACCTGGAGTTCGATGCCGAGCCGGAACTCGTCGTACTGCAGGGGCGCACCCGAGGTCTCCTGCTTCTGGCGGGTGATGTCGCCGGCCAGCGACGCATCGACGTCGGTGCTGGTTTTCTTGCTCAGCGTGGGCGCCTGCTTGGCCTGGGCTGCTGCCGTGCCGGCGAGGAGGAGGAGGCTCAGAGCGAGGAAACGGCGCATGCGGACCTTGAGCGCAAGGCGGCCCGCTGTCGGGCGGCCGGGCAAACCATTGACTGTCCTGGAGAAATTACCGAGACGGACGGCGAATCATCCACACAAGCACACCGGTCCGTCAACGTTCCAGCGGGTGGGAGTCCACCGCCCAGGATGAGCCTATTGCCGCCAGAGGCGACGTTTGCAGAGGTGGTGCAGGAAGCATTCGTCCGTCTGCGAGGCAAGGGGCTCATGCTGGGGGCCCTGGACAACGAGCTGCTCAGGAGGTGGGCGGAGACCGGCGTCCCGGCCGACGTCGTCGTCCAAGGACTGGAGCGGGCGGCGACCAGGACGCTGTGGGACGCGCGCCCCGGACAGCTTGGCCCGAGAAGTCTGCTGGCCTGCCGCCCCGAGGTGGAGGCCGAGATTGAAGGCTGGCAGGCACGCGTCACCGGAGCGGGCGCAGCCGGGCGAGAAGAGGCTGGACAGCTGCGGGCAAGTCTGCTTGCGCTCGCCGCGGCGCGACCTCGTTTCGGAAAAGTTGTGGAAGAGCTGTGGGCGGCCGGCGTGCTGGCGCGCGCAAACCCCCGAGATACGGTCGTCGCTGCGCTGCTGCGCAGAATGCCCTTCAGCGAGCGACTTACGCTATTGCGCGCCGAGCGCCGCCAAATGGTAGAGGAAGCGTCACCCTGCGCCCGTAGCATTCTGCGCCGGCGCATCCGCGCCGCATGGGCAGCGAACGAGTTTGGCTTGAGCTTGAGGGGAGCCTGAGACAATCACCGATGGAAGCCGTCGTCTCCAAGAGTCCAAATGTGTGCAGCGAGTGTGCGGGCCGCGGCTACCGCATCTCGACGACGGCGGACCGTGCGCGGGCCAGAGTCTGCAGCTGCATGGCCAGCTGTGCCCACTGCGGCGGTCAAGGCTACGTGCTCTCCATCCAGGAGGAGACGTTCAGCCAGAAGGTGGGTCCGCGACGGTACGAGACGGTGGCACCGTGCCTCTGCCGCGTACTCAGGGGCCGCGTGGAGTCCTTCAACCGGGTGGGCATCCCCGGTGTGCTTGCTCGCGCCAGCTTCGAGAACTACCTGCCCTTTCATGAGGCGCACGATGCGGCCAAGCAGGCCGCGACGCGCTTCGCCTTCGGGTTTCGGCGCGGGGCGCCCAGCCGCGGCTTCATCATCAGCGGGCCGGTGGGAAGCGGGAAGACACACCTGCTCACCGCCGCGCTCGCCCGTCTCGTCCTCGAAGGAGGCGTGGAAGCTCGCTACCTCGAGATTTCCTTGCTCTTCGCCGACATCCGCCGCGGCTTTCAGGAAGGAAAGAGCGGCGGGGAGATTATTGGTCCCCTCTCCGAGGTGGACGTGCTGGCCATCGACGAGCTCGGGCGAGGCCGGGGAAGCCCCTTCGAGATGGAGACGCTCGAGGAGCTCATCGCTCGCCGCTACAACGCAGGGCGGACAACCCTCTTCGCCACCAACTACTCGCTGGAGCCAGAGCGCAAGGCTCGCACCCACGCTCGCAACGGCTACCGCTCCACTGCCGAGGAGGCTGCGCAGCCGCGCGACACCGAATTGCTGCGCGACCGCGTCGGCGAGCGCATCTACAGCCGGCTGTGCGAGATGTGCGAATTCGTGAGCTTGCCGCCGGAGACGCCGGACCATCGGCGCACGCGGCAGGAGCTGCACCCCCGCGCCAGCAAGCCGCGCGCCGTGGGCCATTAGCGGCCCTGCTCCGGCCAGCTGCCACGCCTCGCCTCCGCGGGGGCCGGCCAGCCGAAGTGTCCGGCGGCCCGAGGGCGGCTTCAGGACGCTGGCAGGCGCAGGCGGAGCTGGGTTTCCAGGGCACGGCGGCCGGCCAGCGTCAGCCGCACCGCCCGACCCTCCGGGATGCGCACCACCCAGCGGAGCGCGAGCAACCTTTCGAGCAGCGCCGCCCCCAACGCCCCAGCCAGGTGCGGCCGGCGCTCGCTCCAGTCGAGGCAGGCCCTGGCGAAGGGCCGGCGCCCTTGCCGCAGCGGCCCCGGCGGCATGCCCCATCCGGCAAAGTGCAACTCCCCGCGCGGCGTCGTCCGGTAGCTCAAGCCCTCCTCCACCAGGAAGCCTCCGCCAGTGAGGGCCTCGGTGAGGGCCACGCCCAGGACGCCAGCGAGGTGGTCGTAACAGGTGCGCGCAAACCGCAGCCCCATTGGCACGGGGGAGGCCGCGCGCCTCGGCAACGCCGGCTCGAGCGCGGCCAGCGCCTCGAGCGCCTGGGCGACGTCCCTCCCAGAAAGCCGGTAGTGGCGCTGCCGACCGCGGGTCTGGACTTCCAGCAGCCCGCTCGACAGAAGCCGGGCGAGGTGGTTGCTGGCAGCCTGCGCCGACACCCCGGCACGGGACGCGAGCTCACCAGCCGCCCGGGCGCGACCGTCGAGGAGACTGGCCAGAATCGCGGCGCGCGTCGGCTCGGCCATCAACAGAGCGACACCACTGACGTCGGGGACGGGCACCATGGTGGGTCAACTTAGCGGACCGCGCCTCGGCCATGTTTCAGCGTGGCGTGAAACATGGCCGGGGCCCGGGACATTAGTCTTCGCAAAAGGCATGCAGTCCCTTCCCCCACCGAAAGATGCTCTCGCCGCGGCCACCCACCCCGACCCCTACCCTTTCTACGCTGGGCTCCTAGGAGAACGACCGCTTTACCGGGACACGGCGCTGGGGATGTGGGTGGCCTCGAGCGCCCAGGCCGTCACCGAGATTTTCATGAGCCGGCTGTGCCGGGTGCGCCCCGAAGGCGAGCCCGTGCCGGCGCACCTCGGCACCTCGGCCGCCGGCCTGCTCTTCGGCCGGCTGGTGCGGATGAACGATGGCCAGGAGCACGCGCGTCTGAAGCGGGCCGTCTTGCAGACACTCGGCTCCATCGAGGTGGCGCATGCCGAAGCGTTGAGCCGGGCCTGTGCCTACGCGCTGGCCAGCGAGCGGCTGCCAGGAGCCGGGACAGAAAGCGTCGATGACTTTGTCTTCCAGCTCCCGGTGCATGTCCTTGGCTTGCTGCTCGGCCTTCCCCCCAGCACCTTCCGGATGGTTGCCCAGGGCGTGGAGGACTACGTCGGCGCCTTCGCGCCCGGTGCCAGCAAGGCATGCCTGCAGCGTGCCTCGGCCGGGGCGACCGCGCTGCTCGAGCTCTTCGGCGCCCAGCTGGCCTCCTCGGACGCAAACGGGCTCCTCGCCCGGCTTCAGGAGGAAGCCCTGGGGGTGGGCCCTTTGGGGCGTGACGTGGTGGTGGCCAACGCCATCGGCTTTCTGAGCCAGGCCTACGAGGCGACCGCCGGACTCACCGGCAACACCCTCCTCGCACTCGCCGCCCAGCCCGCGCTGGCGCTGGCCCTGCACCGCCAGCCCCCCCTCCTCGACGACGCGCTGGCCGAAGTGCTCCGACACGACCCGCCGGTCCAGAACACCCGCCGCTTCGTCGCAGCCGATGGCGTCGTGGCCGGGGAAAAAATGCAGGCCGGGGACGTCATCCTCCTGGTGCTGGCAGCAGCGAACCGGGACCCGTTGGCCAACCCGGAGCCACACCGCTTCGAGGTCTGCCGACAGGCCCGGCGCACCTTTGGCTTCGGCAGTGGCCTCCACCTCTGCCCCGGCCAAGCGCTCTCGATGGCCATCGCCCGCGCTGCCGTGGAGCGCGTACTCTGCGTGGGCGTACCGCTAGGAGAGCTCCGCCGGACGGCCCGCTACCGCCCGTCCTTCAACCTCCGAATTCCCCGCTTCGGAAAAGGAGACTGACTGCCGATGGTTGCCATCATCTTCGAAGTGAAGCCCAAGGAAGGCCAGCGGCAGGAGTACCTGGACCTGGCCGCTTCCCTGAGGCCGGTGCTGGAGAAAATGGACGGCTTTCTGTCCGTCGAGCGATTCGAGAGCCTGACCGAGCCCGGGAAGATGCTCTCGCTGTCCTTCTGGAGGGACGAGGCGGCCGTCCGCAGATGGCGCGAGCTCGAGGTCCACCGCGCCGCCCAGGAGCGCGGGCGAGCAAGCGTGTTTCAGGACTACCGGCTCCGGGTGGCCAGCGTCGTCCGCGACTACGGCATGTCCGAGCGCGCCGAAGCTCCGCCGGACAGCCTGCGCTTCCACGACGGTCACGGAACGAAACGGCCCTGAGACGACGTCAGCCCGGGCCCTGCGTCAGTCCATGCAGCGCGGCCGTTAGCTCGGCCAAGTCGCCCACAGGCACCAGCAGCGTCGCGTGGAGTGAGCCGGTGTGGACGGCGTGCACCTCCACCCCCAGGACCGCCGCCGTGGAGAGCGTCCGTTCGAGGAGGCGGGGGTCGGTGCCGATGCCAGCCCCCACCAGCGTCACCGTCCCCAGCCCGGACACGGCCCGCACCGCGTGCCCGAAGCTGCGCTCGACATCGGCCACCAGCGCCTCCGGGCCATGCACGTCGGCCAGGGGCACGGCCACCAGCGTCTCGGAAAGAGGGGCACTGCCCTGTCCGAGGACGAAGCGCGTCCGCACCCGCCGCTCGGCCAACATGGAGAGGAGCGCGCCCAGCGTCTCGGTCCGGACCAGAAGCACCAGGAGGTCCGCGTCCGAGGCCACCGCGGTGACGGGCGCCTGGCCGGCGCCCGCACCGGGAATGCGCGTCCCCGTCCCCGGCGCGTGGGCGTGAAGGGTGTGCAGGGCAATTCCGTTGGCCTTGGCCCACTCCACCGCCTGGGCGTTGAGCACCCGGGCCCCGGCCGAGGCGAGCTCCTGCATCTCGTCGTAGCCCAGCGACGACAGCTTCTGCGCCGCTGGCACCAGGCGTGGGTCAGCGGAAAACACGCCGTCGACGTCGGAAAAAATCTCGCAAACCTGAGCGGCCAGCGCCGCGGCCAGCGCCACCGCGGTGGTGTCGCTCCCTCCTCGGCCAAGAGTGGTCACCTCCCGCTGCCGTGACACCCCCTGGTAGCCGGCGACGATGACCACTCGGTCCCGCTCCAGCTCCTCGAGAATCCGTACCGGCCGCACCTCGACGATGCGGGCCGAGGCATGGGACTCATCGGTGATGATGCCACTCTGGCTGCCGGTGAAGCTGATGGCCGGGACCTCGAGCTGCTGAAGGGCCATGGAGAGAAGCGCCATGGAGATGCGCTCGCCACAGGTGAGCAGCATGTCCAGCTCGCGCCTGGGGGGGTCCGGTGACACCTGCTTGGCCAGCCCCAGCAGCTCGTCGGTGGTGTCGCCCATCGCCGACACCACCACCACCAGGCGGTGGCCTTCGGCTCTTCGCGCCCGCACCCGCTCGGCCACCAGCCGAATCCGCGCCACGTCGGCAACCGACGAGCCACCGTATTTCTGGACGATGATTGCCATGGCTGTGAGGCCGCTCCAGGGTCCAGGCCTTTAGCATGGCCGGCAAGGAGGCAGCCCGACGTGGAAGGCGCCCATTGACAGGCCCGGCCGCACGGCTATGAAGCCGCGGCCGCAACGAGCGTCCCACCTTGAGGGACGAGAGGCCGGAGTCGACCCATGTCGATGATTGAGGTGAGCCATCTCACCAAGCGCTACCGCGACCGCGTCGCGGTGGACGACCTCAGCTTCAGCGTGGCCGAGGGGGAGATTCTTGGCTTCCTCGGTCCCAACGGCGCCGGGAAAACCACCACCATGCGGGTGCTGACCGGCTTTCTGCCTGCCTCGTCTGGGCTGGTGAAGGTCGCCGGCCATGACGTCTTCGAGGAGCCGCTGGAAGTGAAGCGCCGCATCGGCTACCTGCCCGAGACGCCTCCGCTCTACCCGGAGATGACCGTCCGGGGGTACTTGCGCTTCGTGGCCACCCTGCGTGGAGTGCCCGGAGGGCACATGGCTACCGAGCTGGAGCGCGTCGCGCACGCCACCGGCACCACGGCGGTGATGGGCCGCGTCATCCAGAACCTCTCCAAGGGTTTCCGCCAGCGCGTCGGCATCGCCCAGGCACTCCTCGGCTCTCCTCCGGTGCTCATCCTCGATGAGCCGACGGAGGGACTGGACCCCATTCAGCGGGCCGAGGTGCGTCGGTTGATTAAGGGTCTGGGCGGAAAGCACACCGTCATCCTCTCCACCCACATCCTCCCGGAGGTGACGATGACGTGCGAGAAGGTGCTCATTCTCCACCAGGGGCGCCTGGTGGCCTTCGATGCCTTGACGTCCCTGGTGCAGACCGAGGGCTCCGTCGAATCCCTCGAAGAAACGTTTCTCAGACTCACCCGGGCGGCCTGAAACCATGCGCAACGCACTCGCCATCGCTCGCAAGGAATTGAGCATCTACTTCACCACCCCTTGGGCCTACGTCGTCTTCACCGCGATGCTGGCCATCTCCTCCTTCTTCTTCGTCGCGCTGCTGCAGGACTTTCGTCAGGCCCATACCCTGGCCCGGGCCTACGGCTGGGACCGGCTCGGGCCCGACTACGCGGCCTTCAAGAACCTCACCGATGGCGTGGTGGTGAACCTCTGGAACACCGTGGCCGTCATCACCCTCTTCGTCGCGCCCTTCCTCACCATGCGACTCTTCGCCGAGGAGCGCAGAAACCGCACCCTCGAGCTCTTGCTCACCCTGCCGGTCAGGCCGCGGGAGATTGTCCTCGGGAAGTTTCTCGGTGGCGTTGGCATCTCCACCGCCGCCCTGGGCGTCACCATCATCTACCCCATCACCCTGGCCCTCTTCGGCGCCAGCGAGTCAGGCCGGACGCTGGAGTGGAGCACGGTGCTGCTCGGCTACGTCGGGCTCCTCCTGTGGGGCGCGACCTGCATCGCCATCGGCATGTTCATCTCGGCCCTCACCGAGTCGCAGATGCTGGCCGCCATCCTCACCTTTGCCGTGGCGCTGGTGTGGTGGCTGCTCCAGGGCGTCGTGGCCGGAGCCGATGAGCCCTGGCGGAGCATCGGCGGGCATCTCGCCTTCAGCACCGAGCTGGCCCCCCTGCTCCGCGGAGTGCTCGACCTCAAGTCCGTGGTGTTCTTCTTCTCGGTCATCCTCTTCTCGCTTCTGCTCACCGATCGTGCGGTGGAAGCTCAGCGCTGGACGTGACGAACGTGATGACCAAGGCGACGGTGGGCAAGGTTCTTGGTGCGCTGGGGCTGGTCTCGCTCCTGTCGGCCCCCTACACCTACTTCATCACCGCCTCTGGCCCGCTCACCGCGCTCAAGGCGGTCCTCGGCCTGGGCCTGATTGGCGCCTACTTCGCCACCAACCTTGGACAGCTCAACCAGTTTGCCAGCCGCCGGTCCACCTTCTACGTCGCCTCCTCGGCGCTGTTGGCGCTGGGAGTCCTGCTGGCTCTAGGGGCGGTCAACTACATCGCCGCCAAGAAGAACAAGACGTGGGACCTGACCGCGAAGAAGATTTTCACCCTCGCCCCGCAGACCCGCGGGGCGCTGCACGCTCTCAAGGTGCCGGTGACGGCCTACGCCTTCCTGCCGCCCACCGACCCGGACTACGCCTACGCGGACCGGCTGCTGGCGCGCTACCACGCCGAGGCCAGGGAGAAGTTCCTGGTGGTCTTCAAAGACCCGCACAAAGCGCCAGACCTGGCGGCGAAGTACCAGCTGCGCGAGGGCCAGACCACCGTCGTCCTCAGCCGTGGGCAGGGCGAGCAGGAAACACACACCACCGTCTCCGTCGCGCCCGGCCAGGGTGTCACCGAGCAGGACGTCACCAACGGCCTGCTCAAGCTCGACCAGGTGGGAGAGCGGCACGTCTACTTCCTCACCGGCCACGGTGAGTGGCCGCTCGAGCCGGCGGCCGAAGGGGCCAGCCTGTCGGAGATGCGCAAATCGCTCTTCCAGGAAGGCTACCAGCCACTCCCGTTGAATCTCCTCGGCGCCAAGGGCGTTCCCCGCGACGCCTCGCTGCTCATCATTGCCGCCAGCCGCAGCACCCTGGCCAAGCCGGAGGTGGACCAGCTGTCCAGCTACCTGGCCGAGGGCGGAAGGATGCTCCTCTTCGTCGACGCGCTGCTCGAGCCGGGTCTCGATGGGCTGCTCGCTCCGTACGGCGTGAAGGTGGACCCGGGCATCGTCGCCGACGAGGAGTATGCCGTGGGCACCCCCTTCGTCGTCGCCACGCACTTCTATGGTGACCAGGAGATGGTGCGGGAGCTGGCCCGGCTCGAGCTCAACGTCCAGTTCCCCACCGCCCGCGGGCTGAGCATCCTCAAGGAGGGGCTGCTCAGCGGTGCGCAGCCCGAAGCGGTGGTGATGACCTCCAGCAACGCCTGGGAGGAGCTCGACCCACAAAACGAGCCCAAGAAGTCCCCGGGCGAGCGCGCCGGAACCATCCCCCTGGTGGTGGAGGTGACACGCCCCGTCCCCGAAGCCAAGGAACGGCGGACGCCCGAGACGCGGCTGGTGGTCTTCGGGGATTCGGAAATTCTCCTCGACCCCAACTGGCGGGACGAGCCGAACCGAAACCTCGTGATGAACGCCGTGGCCTGGGCCTCCGGGCAGCCGGAACAAATCACCATCCGCGCCCCGGACCGGGACGTCTCCAGCCTGGACCTGGACACGCAGCGGCTCGGACGAATCCGCTTTCTGGCTACGGACTTTCTCCCGCTGGCACTCCTCGGCGCCGGGCTGGCGGTGTGGCTGACGCGGCGAAACAAGTGACGGCGCGAACCCGCACCCTCCTGCTGGGACTCGGCGCCGGGGCGCTGGCCCTGCTGCTCGGCCTGTACGCCTACTTCGGCGTCTTGCGCGGGGAGGAGAAAGCATCCGCGGAGAAGGCAGCGCGGGAGAAGCTCGTGGCGCCCATCGCCGAGCCCGACGGCGGGACGCAGCTCGTCCGCTATGACAGGCTGGTCGTGACTTCGGGCGGCGAGACGACCGAGCTCGGGCGGCTACCCGACGCTGCCTGGGTCATCATCCGCCCATTTCGCGCGCGCGGCGACCCGCACCTCGCCGAGGACATCATCTCCTCGCTGCAGTCGATGCGGCTGACGCGCGTCATCGACGAGGCGCCCAAGGCGGAGGACCTCCAGCGCTACGGCTTGCAGCCGCCACGCTTCACCGTCACCGCCTCCGCCGAGGGCGCTCCGCCGCTCACCTTCTCCGGCGGCGTGGAGAACACCTTCGACGACTCGGTGTACGTGCAGCGCGCGGGGGACGCCCGGGTGTATGCGGTGGAGGGCTTTGCCCGCACCACCCTGGCGAAGAATACCGAGGCTCTGCGGGCCCGGGACGTCCTTGGTGCCCGGGACCTCGGGCTGCTGGGCATCAAGCTCAAGAGCTCCTCCCACGACTGGGCGGTGGGGCGCGAGCCCGAGAAGCCCTGGGTCTTCCAGAAGCCCGCGGGCCTGCCCGCCGATGGAGCGGCCATCTCTTTGTGGGTGGCCGGTCTGGCGCAGCAGCGGGTGGTGACATTCCTCGCCGACTCCCCCGCCGAGCGCAAGCGCACCGGGGTGGAGAAGCCGCTGGTGGACGCCACCTTCCGCCGCATGGAGGAGACCGTCCGGGTGCGCCTCTCGGTGGGCCCGCAGGATGCGGACCCGGCGTACGTGCTGCGCGAGGACGCCTTCGGCACGACGCTGGCCGAGGTGCCGCGCAGCGCCCTGGCCTCGCTGGACGTCCCCGCCGCCGAGCTCAGGGACCGCCGGGTGCTCAACTTTGACCCCACCAAGGTGGAGCGCATCCGCTTCTTGCCCGAGGGTGGCGGCCCGACGTTTGTCGTCCAGCGGAACCGCACCGACGCCGGCGCCATTCCGGGCTGGCTCCTCGTCTCGCGGAGCCCGCAGCCCGCCTCCACGGCCAAGGTGGGCACGCTGCTCTACGCGCTGACCAGCCTCAAGTGGCTTCCCGTCGAGGAGGCCCCGCCCAAGGACCCGGGCCTCGGAGCGACAGCCCGCACCGTCGTCCTCGAGGACGCTGCCGGCCAGGTGCTGGGGACGCTGGTGCTCGGCAAGACGGCCTTCCGGAAGGCCAAGACGGCGTGGACCCGCTCCATCGGCGGAGACGTGGTGCAAGTGGACCTGGCCAGTCTGGCGAGTCTGCCGGCCCAGCCCGAGGACGTCCTCGACATCGGCGCCGTCCCCGTCCCCATCCCCCCAGGCGCGGCGCACTGAAGAAAAGGGCTCTCCCCGAGCCAAACCCCTGGTGGGAAAGTCGGGCCGAGCGTCGCCATCCTCCGCGCGGAGAGATACGAGTCCTTGGCCTCCTCTTCCAAGGAAGGCGCCAGGGGAAAAGCGAGCGGCACGGACGTCGGGCTCGCACGGGTGGACGTCCGCGACCAGCTCTTCTGGGTGGTGTGGCACAGGGCGCCGGGCCAACTCTTCCAAGTGGCGCTACGTCCTGGCGCTTCGGCCCCGGCGCGTCCCTATTCTTGGACAGCATTCGGGCGGCTTTAAGAAGGAGCGAGCCGTTTCCTGGCGCGGCACCCCGAGGCTGGCCTCGCCTGTCGGCGACACTTTCGGTCCGTCCGCGACCGGGCAAGCCCTCGCCCCGGCGCACGCCGCGGGTCGCTGCCGGTGAGACTTAAACAGGCTCGCCCCACAAGCACTTACAGCTGTCCCCGGCCGCCTGTCCGTGACACTTAAACAAGTCCGCCTCATCAGCCCTTACAGATGTCCGCGGCCGCCTTGACTTTGCCGGGCTGCGGCCGTTATTCGGCGCGCGCCCCACGAAGGAGTTCCATGGCTCGCGTCACGGTTGAGGACTGTCTCCCCCTGGTGGACAACCGCTTTGCGCTGGTGCTGCTCGGCGCCAGGCGTGCCCGCCAGCTCATGGCCGGCGGCCGCCCGGTGCTGGAGATTTCCAAGAACAAGCCGCCCGTCCTCGCGCTGCGCGAGGTGGCGACGGGCAAGGTGAAATTCGACCGGGACGTGCGCGACACGCTGTCCGGCAAGTACGACCCGCCGAAGAGGACGCCCGCGCCGTAGCCCACCCGCTGAGGGGCTAGGCCGAGGCCGACGCGCCACCGAAGGTGACGACTCCGCGGCGGACGAGGTCGCGCAGCGTCTCCTCGACCTCGACCGGAGACTCGTCCAGCCGGCTGAGCACCTCGCGTGGACTGAGCTTCTCCTCGCACAGGAGCCGCGCCGTCTCGAGCCAATTCTTCGGGCCGTTCTGCGTGTACACCCGGTAGAGGTCCGCGTTGACGCGCATGTCTCCGGGCTTGGTGAGGTGGGCGTCGCGCAGTTTCTCGGCGTTCTCGTTGAGCAGCTCCGAGGCCCGGTCGATGAGCTCGGCAACCGGAAGCATCAGCGTCTGCCGCGGTGCCGAGTCGCCAGCCGTCCAGGTGGCCTCCGCGCAGCGGCTGGCGACGAAGGCGTTCAGGGCCCGCTCGCCCACGGCCTGGTGGCCGCCGGTTTGGGCCTGGGCGTGCACTCCGGCGCCCTTGCGGAAGTGGACTTCGTAGGTGGCCCAGCTGTCGCGACCGCGCAGCCGCCCCGTCATTCCGTGCGCCGCCAGCGCGCGGAGCACCCATCCGAGCCCGAGGGTGCCCACCGCCAGGGCGGACACCTTGCCGGCGACCATGGAGGCCTGGGCCTGGGCTCGAGGAGTGAGCAGCTGCTTGACGGACTCGGCCACGGCGTCCAGCCGCAGCGTCTTCGGCAGATAGGCCTGGGCGCCAGCGTCGAGCGCCTTGAGCTGCTCGCGGTAGTCGTCCTGACAGCTGAGCAGCGCGAAGGGCACCTCGCGCGTGCGGTAGTCCTCGCGGAGCGCGGTGAGCAGTCCCCAGCCGTCGAGCTTGGGCATGTTGAGGTCGGCGATGATGAGGGCGAAGTCCCCGCGGAGGGCCGCCTCGAAGCCGGCAACCCCGTCGGCAGCGGTGATGACGGTGTAGCCAAGCCGGCGGAAGAAACTGGCGAACATCCGACACAGCTCGGCGTCGTCATCGACGAGGAGGATGGAGCCCGGCGCAGACGACACCGCCGTGGAGCTGGGCGGAGCACTGGCCTTGGGAGGCGCCGCCGGCGGCCGCTGCAACATTCCGCCATGCACCGGCGGGGAGAGTGGCGTCAGGGCTTCGGGCTCGACAAAGAGCTGCTCGCCTTCGAGGGCTTCGTCCTCAAAGACCGCCTCCACCTGCGTCGCCGGTGGCCGGCCCTTGGCCCCGGACACCGTCCGGACGGGCATCGCGTCGGCCAGGACGCCCGCTGTCAGTGGCGGCTCTTCGGCGGCAAAGCTGTTCGGGTCGAGGTCGACGTCCACGTCGATGGCCAGGTCGACTGCATCCGCGGCCCCGGCGGTACCGGACTGTGCCGGTTTGGGCAGCTCGATGACGAAGCCCGCGCCATCGCCCTGCTGCCCGCCGAGCTCGGTGAAGGCCCACGGCGTCCGTGGCAAGGCGAGCATCGCCCCAAGGGCGGTCATCCCGGTGGCCGACTGGTGCCGTGCCCATCGCAGCACGCCGTTGGCGAAGAAGGCCTGGCTCTCGTGGGGGTGGCCGGGGTTCACCTTGAGGGCGCCCGAACGAAGCGTCTGCTGGATGTGGTCCACCATCCGAGCACACTCGAAGCCCACCACCGTCCCGGTGCGCTCCGGCAGCTGCGAAAGCAGTGTCCGCACCGCCGCCGGGTGCTCGAAGCTGGAGAAGGGCTCGTGCAGCAAACCCACCACGCCGCTGCGCGCCTGGGCGACGAGCGGCTCGTCGACGACATTCAGGCACAGGGCGAAGACGGGCAGACGCGACATGGACGGCTCGTGGAGCAGCCCCTGCAGCACGTCCACCAGCGGTGCACTCCCGAGCTCCCCATGCACCAGGACAGCGTCGGGTCGCTTGATGCGAAGGGCCGCCAGCAGCCGGCGCGCGTCGGGCACGGCACGAAAGCGGAAGTCGGCCTTATGAAAGGCCTCCGTCATTTCCTTGGCCACCCGGGCCTCAGGCTCGACGGCGATGATGTCCAGGATGTCGCTCATCGCTCGCCTCCCGGATGCCACTGTGGCCGGAGATTCACAGAATGACTTATAGCAACGGCCGTGCCGAGACCTCTCTTCATGGGGATGGCTACCCAGGGTGAGGCGCGAGGGACCCCCACCAGGGGCGAACCTCACATGGAAGCTGAAGGAACCACCGCCCGTGCCCCGGACAGCGGGCGCTTGCTGTCATGCGGGGGGTGGGTACCTGGCTACCCCTTCGCCAGGACTGCACCCCCCCAAAGTTGCGCTCAGCTGCCTGCGAAGTGCTGGAACTTGGCCGCGGCGCCCAATCGGTAGGCGTAGCGCAGGGTGTGCAGCAACTGCTCGAGCCTGCGTGCGGCGCAGAACGGCAGCAGGCGTGCGCAGAAGGCCCGGGCCAGACGGTTGGCTTCACCGTAGCGTCGGGTTTCCGCCGCCGAGAGGCCCGGACGAAGGTGCATCTCGTCGAAGAGGCTGGTGTGCAGGCCGGCGGCCCACGTTCCGCGCCCGCCGCTCCAGGCCCGGAGGAGCAACAGCGCGAACTTGTCCACCTCGGCCTGGGCCTCGAGCTCGAGCAGGGACACGGGCCGCGCGAGCTCGGCGGAACGGGAGAGGTAGAGGAAGTGGCTCACGCCTTCGGCCAGCTGACAGAAGGACCCGAGGGCTCCGTCCGGAGCCCCGGCCAGTGTGCCGAAAACGTCCGGGGCGAGGTAGAGCCCGAGCTCCAACTCTCCGTCTGCCTCGTGGACGAGGAGCGCCTCCCCCCCGGTGCCCGTGTCGGCGCCCAGGGCAAGCGCCTGCTCGGCGTCGAGGAGAAAACCCCGCGCTCGGTGCGTGTAACGGACGGCGTAGATGGCCTCCAGATGGTCCTGGACGGCGTCCACCCAGGCCGGGGCCCCGCCACTCAGTTCGGAAGCCCTCCCCGCCTCGGCAACAGCCCGGCCTCGGTCAGGACTCCCTCCAGCGCCTCTCCTCCGCGCTCGGTCCACGCCTGGTACACCTTCAGCATTCCGGAGGGTGAGCCGCGGGCCAGTCCGCGCGCGGCGATGGCCTCCAGCACCGTGGCCAGCGGGCGGAACTTCCGGCCGAGCTCGCCATACACCTCACCGAAGCCGCCCCGGGCCAAATCCGCCACCTGCCCGTAGGCCGCCCCGCCCATGTGGATGTAGTAGTCCGGCCCGACCGCGGTCCGGTGCAGCGCCCCGGCGAAGAAGCCCGCCTTGTAGAGCGAGACGTCGCCCATGCGGCGCAACGTCCGGATGCGCGCCAGGCCCTCCTCCTGCATCGCCCGGCAGTAGAGGACTGCCAGCGGCTCCTCGCCGCCCTCGTCCCGGGCAAAGAGGCGGTCGGCCGCGGTGAACTCCACAAGGAGGTTGGCCAGGTACAGCTCCGTCAGCTCGCCGACGTCCACCCTGGCCTGGGCGAGCGCCTCGTCGAGAAGCGTTCGGAAGAAGTCTGCGAGCGACTGGGCAGGGACGAGCTGAGACATGTGACTTGGTGAAGGCTGCGCCAGCAAGGTTAGCAGCAACCAGCGACGCGCCTGAAAGGACAGCCGCCTGCAAATTCGAGTGGTTGGCTGGCAGTCTCCCGCGCCGGGCGCCAGCCGCGTGCTGGCAATCCAGGCGGCCGACTGCCGGGCAGCCGGACCAACGAGGGCAGAAAGGCCCATGGTTTCAGCCTGTTGGGTCGTTTACTGGCTGTCTTGACTCGGCCAGGGGCGTGGTTAGGTTTCAACAGCGGCGGGGTTGGCAGTCCCACCCTGGGAGTGCTAATCCGCGCGCCAGTTCAACAAACCCCCAACGCAACTGAGAGCCCCGGGGCACCCGGTGGCGGCTCAGGAGAGGAACACCCATGAAGATTCGTCCGCTGCAGGACCGGTTGATCGTCAAGCGGGTCGCCGAGGAGAACAAGACGAAAGGCGGAATCATCATCCCCGACAGCGCGAAGGAGAAGCCGCTCGAGGGCAAAGTCATCGCCGTGGGCAACGGCAAGATTCTTGAGGACGGGAAGGTGCGCGCGCTCGACGTCAAGGCCGGCGACACCATCCTGTTCAGCAAGTACGCGGGCACCGAGGTCAAGATTGAGGGCGAAGACCACCTCATTCTCCGCGAAGAGGATGTCCTCGGCGTCATCGAGAAGTAATCCCCACCCTTTCCACACAACAAGAACTGAGAGAAAAAGCGATGGCCAAAGACATCATTTTCGACACCCGCGCGCGTGAAGCGATTCTGCGCGGGGTGAACACCCTGGCGGACGCAGTCAAGGTCACGCTCGGTCCCAAGGGTCGCAACGTTGTGATTGAGAAGTCCTTCGGCTCCCCCACCATCACCAAGGACGGCGTGACGGTGGCCAAGGAAATCGAGCTGGAGAACCGGTTCGAGAACATGGGCGCACAGATGGTGAAGGAGGTGGCCAGCAAGACCTCCGACGTGGCCGGCGACGGCACCACCACCGCCACCGTTCTCGCTCAGGCGCTCTACCGCGAGGGCGCGAAGCTGGTGGCCGCCGGACACAATCCGATGGACATCAAGCGCGGCATCGACAAGGCAGTCGTCCTGGTCACTGCTGACCTCAAGAAGCAGAGCAAGCCCACCAAGGGCAAGCAGGACATCGCCCAGGTCGGCACCATCTCTGCCAACGGCGACACCACCATCGGCCAGATTATCGCCGACGCGATGGAGAAGGTTGGCAAGGAAGGCGTCATCACCGTCGAGGAGGCCAAGGGCCTGGAGACCACGCTGGACGTGGTGGAAGGCATGCAGTTCGACCGCGGCTACCTCTCGCCGTACTTCGTCACCGACCCGGAGCGAATGGAAGTCGTCCTCCAGGACGCGCTCATCCTCATCCACGAGAAGAAGATTGGGTCGATGAAGGACCTGCTTCCCCTCCTGGAGCAGGTGGCACGCGCTGGAAAGCCGCTGCTCATCATCGCTGAGGAGGTCGAGGGCGAGGCCCTGGCCACCCTGGTGGTGAACAAAATCCGCGGCGTACTCAACACCTGCGCGGTGAAGGCGCCGGGCTTCGGGGACCGCCGCAAGGCGATGCTCGAGGACATCGCCACCCTCACCGGCGGGAAGATGATTGCCGAGGACCTGGGTCTGAAGCTGGAGAGCCTCACCCTCAACGACCTGGGCAAGGCGAAGCGCGTGGTGATTGACAAAGACAACACCACCATCATCGACGGGGCCGGCAGCCAGAAGGACATCCAGGCCCGGGTGGCGCAGCTCCGCAAGCAAGTGGACGACACCACCAGCGACTACGACAAAGAGAAGCTCCAGGAGCGACTCGCCAAGCTGGTCGGCGGTGTGGCGGTCATCAATGTGGGCGCCGCCACCGAGACGGAGATGAAGGAGAAGAAGGCGCGGGTGGAGGATGCACTCAATGCGACCCGCGCGGCTGTCGAAGAGGGCGTCGTCCCGGGCGGCGGCGTGGCCTACGTCCGCGCCCTGAAGGCGCTGGAGAAGGGCGATTGGGCCGAGGGCGAGAAGTTCGGCGTGGAGATTGTGCGCCGAGCGCTCGAGGAGCCACTCCGGCAGATTGTCGGAAACGGCGGCCTGGAAGGCTCGGTCATCTGCAACAAGGTGAAGGAGGGCACTGGGCCCTACGGCTTCAATGCGGCCACGGGCGTCTACGAGGACCTCATCGCCGCGGGCGTCATCGACCCGGCGAAGGTTTCTCGCACTGCACTGCAGAACGCGGCGTCGGTAGCCTCCTTGATGCTCACCACCGAGGCCATGGTGGCCGACCGTCCGAAGGACGACGACGGTAAGTCCGGCGGCGGCGGTGGTGGCATGGGCGGAATGGGCGGGATGGGCGGGATGGGGATGTAGCTCCGCCGCTGCCTTCAGCCTGAAACTGCATGCGACGGCCTCCGGGGGAGAATTCCCGGGGGCCGTCGTCGTTTGGGAGGGGCCGCTAGCGGTTGAAGGGACCGGGGGAGGGCACCGGCGTCCCGCTGGGGGAGAGGCCAAACAGCTGGCGCAGCTGCGCCGGGATGTCCGTGAAGCACACCCCCATCCGGCCGCGCAGGTTGATGCGGAAGTCCCCCTGGCGGGCCCAGGCCACGCGCCCGGAAAACTCGAATTCCGTCCCGTCCACGAACACGTTGCCCTTCACCGCCGTGCCCTTGGGAAAGACGCGCATCAGCTCGGCGCAGAACCCGCCGGCAGACACGTCCACCGTGAAGCCGGAGGCCGGCCCGAGGCTCACCTTGTAGCGACGGCGCTGGCGACCCAGCACCCGCGTGTTCTGCATGGCGCCAAAACCCCCGGGGTGGGAATGGACCCCCAACGAGACCTAGCACGGGCCGGGTCGCCGCTGCACATGGGCAGGGCGACGGACCGATGGACATTGCAACGTTAGACAAGAGAAAACGTAGTGGCTCGGGAGGTTGCATGCAGCCGGTCGTCATCTACACGACAACGCACTGTGGCTATTGCCGGAGCGCCAAGGCCTGGTTCAGTGCGCATGGGGTGTCCTACCGCGAGGTGGACGTCACCGGCGACGACGAGGCGCGCGCGACACTGGTGGAGCGCTCGGGCGGACAGCGGACGGTGCCGCAGATTTTCGTCGGGGAGGTGCACGTCGGTGGCTACTCCGACCTGGTGGCGCTGGACTCCGCCGGAAAATTCACTCCCCTCCTCGACACCCCCACGGCGTGAGGCCACGCCGCTGGCCACTCCTCGCGCTCGTGTGGGCGCCGGTGGGGTGTGGAGGCGTGGGCGTCTCCACCCACGCCTCGGTGGACACCTCGCTGAGGCTCGCCGCGGTGGTGCTCGAGCCGGTGCGGGGCGCCCAGGCCGAGGACACTACCGCCCTTGGCCAACGGCTGACGGCCGTCACGCTGGAGGCCGTGGGCGGCCAGGCCATGGTGTGGGCCGGGGCCGAAGTCCAGGTGCTTCATCCCGAGCGCCACGACTGGACGGCCAACACCGCCGTGCCCCTGCTGCGTGCTGCCGCCATTGGCCCCGAGCAAGGGGTGGTGGTGCAGGCCCGGGTGGAAAGCGCCCAGGCCGCGAGCCAGCAGGAAGTGCGAGGCGCCTCCGGCTCGGCGGTGGGAGCGGCGGCGGAACTCCGCTGGCGGGCGACGGTGGAAGTCCTCCAGCCAAGCACCGGGCAAGTCCTGGTGGAGACGTCGGCGGAGGCGCGCGCTGACCCCTTCGCCCGTGGCGGGACGGAAGCCGCTACCCTCCAGCCCGCAGGCGTGCTGGAGCGAGCGGCCAGCGAGGCCCTCGCGCACCTGAGTGGCAGCTGGGCTCCGCCCCGGCCGCCGCGGGGACCGGTCCTCGTGACGTGGACGGTGGTCCCGGCGCCCGAAGGAAGTCTCCTCCACGGACTCGAGGCTGAGGTCCTCCGGTTGCAGCTCTTGCAGATGGCCAACCCCGGATTGGACGAGGAGGAGGCGGCCCGGCTGTCCCGGCTTCCGCCCGGCGTCCTGGTCCGGGCCTCTTCGCTCGGCTTCCGGCTCCGGGCAGAGGACCTGGTGCTCTCCATCGACGGTGCTCCGGCCAATGCGGCCGCACTGGCCCGGTGCCGCTTTGCGACCTCCCCCATGGTGCTCGAAGTCCGGGGTCCCGAGGGCCGCTTGCGACGCGTGAACTTCCCGTGACGCTTTGCTAAGGGGGCGTCCCCCCCCAAGGGGAATGCCACCCCCTTCCCGGAGGTCCACCCCCGTGCCTTCCAGACTCGCCCCCTTCAGCCTCGGCCTTGCGCTCCTGGTTACAACGTCCGTCAGTGCCGCGGACAAGGCGCAAAGCTTGGGAAACGTCGTCCCCTTCGACCTCGCCGTCTGCTTCCTCCAGCCGGCGACCATCCACCAGCCGGTGAGCGCCGTGACGCTCAATGGCCTCTGGATTCTGGCGCGACCGCTCGTCCGGGAGTGCATGACCGACACGCGCAGGTTTGTCCCGGGCAAAGCGCCGGGCTTCAAAATCACCCTCACGGTGACGGAAAATGGATTTACCCGCACCGTCGAATCCGAGACCCTGACCCCCGCCGGAAAGCAGTGCATCGACGATGCGGTGGGCAAGGTGACTCCTTCCATCGCGGCCCTGGCCCCCGGGAGCAAGCCGGTGGTTTTCACCGAGAATGATGCCGAGTGGCCGGCGGCGGAGCAGGTGCGCTTCGGCATCGATACCTTCTCGGACGTGGCGGCCACGGTGCGCCTGGCGATGCCGTCCATGTGCAGCTGCTTCGAGCCCTTCAAGACCGGCCCGGACCCCAAGCCCATCGGGCTCAAAATCACGCTGACGGCCGACCCGGAGAAATTTAGGGACCCCAAGGACAACAGCGTTCCCAAGGCAAAGGAAATCACCGTGGGCGAGGGGCCTCCGGCGCCGATGAAGGGCTGCATTGCCGAGAAGCTCGCCGCCCTCAGCTACCCGGCCACCAAGGCCGACATCCAGGCCGTCATCCCTTACGAATTCAGGTTTCTCGACGCGGTGGCCGACTCGACCGACGTCAGCACCCTGCCCGACATGGCGAAATTCACCCAGCTCGACGTCATGGATGGTCCGCGGCTGGCCGCCGCGCAGCTGGAGTTGGCGCGCCTCGACGCCGCCGGCGCCCGGTACAACGCCCTGGTGAAGCAGTACCAGGAGCTGAACAAGACCGACCCCAAGAAGGCCCATGGGATGCTGAAGGACCTCTCTTCTGGCTGCAAGCAGCTCGTGGCCGAGCACGACGCTTACATCGGCGTGCTGGAGAACGAGTCCAAGCTACGCCAGGAGCACCTCACGCTGACGTCGGCGCTCAAGGCCAAGGACGCTGCCTGGGCTCCGGCCGAGGCCGCCGTCAAGAAGGCGGCTACCGACAGCGAGGCGCTGGTGGTCAAGGCTCGTCAAAACCGCGTCAACGACGAGAAAATCTGCCCCAAGGTGCGCCTCTGAGGAGGGCGGCAGCGCCAGCTCTAGCCTAGGCCACCGCCGCGTCGTCATTGGCCGCGGCGGCATCCCGGAGCCGGACGCTCACCAGCTTGGAGATGCCCGGCTCCTCCATCGTCACCCCGTACAGCGTGTCCGCCACTTCCATCGTCCGCTTGTTGTGGGTGATGAGGATGAACTGCGACTGCGCGCTCATCTCGCGGACCAGCTCGTTGTAACGGCCCACGTTGGCCTCATCCAGCGGCGCGTCCACCTCGTCGAGCACGCAGAAGGGCGAGGGCTTGATGAGGAAAATGGCAAAAATGAGCGCCACCGCCGTGAGCGCCTTCTCGCCGCCAGACAGCAAGGTGACGCTCTGGAGTTTCTTTCCCGGGGGCTGGGCGACGATGTCCACCCCTGCCTCACCACCCTGGGGCTCCTCCGCCATCGTCAGGCAGGCCCGGCCTCCGCCGAAGAGGCGCGGGAAGACGGCCTGAAACTTCTCATTCACCGCGTCGAAGGTGTGCGCGAAGCGGTCCCGGCTGGTGCGGTCGATTTTGGCGATGGCGCTCCTCAGCTGGGCGAGGCTCGACTCCAAATCGCGCTTCTGGGCGGCCAGGAAGTCATGCCGTCCAGCCACCTCCTGGTGCTCCTCGATGGCGGTGAGATTAATCTCGCCCATCCGCTCCACCTGCAGTCGCAGCTCGCGCAGCTCGGCCTCGGCCACCTCGCTCAGGGCCGGAAGGAGGTGGAAGCGGTGGAGCTCCTGGGCGAGCTCGGTGTGGTGCCGCTCGCGGACTCCGTCGAGCAGGTGGGTGAGCTCGAGCACCAGCTCGCGTTCTCGCAAGCTGAGCTGTGAGAGGCCCTCGGTCAGGTCGTCCAGGCTGGACCGTTCCTCGCGCAGCCGCTGCTCCTCGGCCCGCACCCGAGCGGCCCGGGCCGCGTGCGCTTGCTGGCTCGTCTCCAGCTCCTGGCGGCGCGCCGCGAGCTCGGCACTGCGCAGCGCGTGCCCCGAGGAGGTGCCGGCGATTCGGGCCGAGAGCTCGGCGGCGCGCTCGGCGAGCTGGGCGTGCGTCTCGAGGAGACGTGCGCTGCGGGAAAGGAGCTGGTCTCGTGAGGCGACGGCCTCGGCCAGGGTGCGACGAGCCGCTTCGCTGCGCTCGGCGTGCGCCGCACGACGCACCTGAAGGTCGAGCAGCTCGACCTGGTGGGCCTCGGCCGACGTGCGCAGCGTCTCGATGCGCTCGGCGAGGTCCTTGACACCTTCCTCGCGGGCGGCGCGCTCGGCCTGGGCGTGCGCCACCTCTCCCCGGGAAGTCTCCTCCTCGCGCTGGACCTGGAGGAGCGCCTGGTGCAGCGACTCGGCCTCGAGTCCGGCGGCGGACAGGCGCTCCCGGAGCGCCGCCAGAAGCTCCGCGGCGCGGGTGAGGTCCTTCTCCAGCGCGCTCCGGTTGAGCTCCTCCTCGTGGTGGTGCCGCTGCAGCCCCTTCAGCACCTCCTCGGTGTGCAGGACGTGCTTCTGCAGCGCGTAGCCTCGGGTGACGGCTTCCTGGAAGCGCTCCTCGAGTCCGAGCAGCGCAAGGCCGAGCTCGGCAATCTCACGCTTCTTCTGCAGCGCGCCGACGGCGGGGCCTTCCAGGACGCCGCCCGTCACCGAGCCATCGCGCCCCAGCACCTCTCCGTCCAGGGTGACGCAGGTCCAGCTCAGAGGAGCCTGAGCGGCCACGGCGCGAGCCGCGGCCAGGTCCTCCACCAGCAGCACGTCGCCGAGGAGGGCCTCCACTGCGGCGCGAAAGGCCGGGGCGGTGGACACCTGCTCCACGGCAACGGCGATGAAGCCCGGGACCTCGGAGGGCGGCACGGGCCGCGCGCCCGGGACGGGCTGCGCCGAGAGGGGAACGAAGGTGCTCCGCCCCTCGGCCAGGCCGCGCAGGTGACGGGCCAGGGCGAAGGCCTCCTCGCTGCCTTCCACCAGCACGTGCTGCAGGCGGGCGCCGAGCGCGGCCTCCACCGCCTTCTCGAAGCGCGCCGAGGTGCTCACCACGTCCGCCACCAGGCCCCGCACACCGTGGCCCTGCGGCTCCTCCGCCGCGTGTTTCATCACCGCGCGCACGCCGCGGTCGAAGCCCTCGTAGTGGCGCTGGATTTCCTGCAAGGAGTGCAGTCGGCTTCGCCGGTCAGCGAGCTCCTCCCGGAGCGAGATGACGGCCACCTCGTGCTCGGCGAAGCTGGCGCGGGAACGGGCCAGCGTCTCTTCCTCCGCACCGCTGCGCTCTGCCAGCTCGAGGGTGAGCTGGCGGCTGCGCGTCACGGCGCGGGTGACCTCGGTCCGCTCGCGCTCCAGCGTGGCCAGCTGGGCACGGAGGGTCTCCGCCTCGGCCTCCGCACGCGCGTGGCGCACCTGGAGCTCGGCTCGCTTCTGGCCGAGGTTGACGAGGTTGTTCTCGTGGTTGGCCACCCGGGCGGCAAGGCCGAGCAGCGTGAGCCGCTGTTGCTCCAATTGGCCGGTGGCGTCGGCCTGCATCATCTGCACCGCTTCCAGCCCCTCCTGCGCCCGCCGCAGGGCAGCCCCTTCCTCTGCGGACGTCTCGGAGAGCGCCGCCAGCTCCGCGTCCAGGGCCAGGGCCCGCGCCGCGAAGGCCTCGGCCAGCCCCTGCACCTCGGCCAGCTCCGCTCGGGTGGAATGCTCGGTACTCTCGGCCGCCGCCAGGTCCTCTGCCCAGTGGACGAGGTTCTGGCCGTCGCGCTGGACCTCCGACTGCAGGGCGTGCGCCGTCTCGGCCAGCGCCTGCAGCCTCTGCGCCTCCGCATCGAGCGCCGAACGCTCCAGGGCGATGGCGTCCTCCAGGGCGCGGACGCCCTCCACCGCTGCACGCTCGGTGCCGCTCAGGGCCTCCAGTCGCTGGGCGAGCTGCTTCTGCTCGGCGGCCAGCGCCAGCCAGCGATGCGTCGCATGGTGCAGCTCGATGTGCTGCATGCGCGCCTTCAGCGTCCGGTACTTCTCCGCCTTTCGCGCCTGGCGGCCCAGGGTGTCGAGCCGCTTCGAGAGCTCCGCCACCAGGTCCGCCACCCGCAGCAGGTTGGCCTCGGTGGCTTCCATCTTCCGCTCCGCCGCCCGCCGCCGTGACTTGTACTTCGTCACCCCGGCCGCCTCCTCGATGAGGAAGCGGCGGTCCTCGGGCTTCGAGGAGACGATGAGGCCCACCCGGCCCTGCTCGATGATGGAGTAGGCGCGCGTGCCGACGCCCGTGCCCAGAAACAGCTCGACGATGTCCAGGAGCCGGCAACCCGTCTTGTTGATGAGGTAGTCGGACTCACCGGAGCGAAAGAGCCTTCGGGTGACGGTCAGCTCCGGGTAGCCGGCGTACTGCGGGGCGAGGCCGTCACTGGCTTCGATGCTGAGGGTGAGGGACACCTCGGCCATGGAGAGCGGCCCCTGGCTCTCACTGCCGTTGAAGATGACGTCCTCCATCCCCCGACCACGGAGCGCCTTGGCGCTCTGCTCGCCCATCACCCAGCGCAACGCATCCACGACGTTGGACTTGCCGCAGCCGTTCGGGCCCACCACCCCGGTGATGCCGTCGCCAAAGGCGAAAGCACTGCGGTCCATGAATGACTTGAAACCGGTGATGTCCAGGCGCTTGATGCGCATGCGGGGCCGCGCTCCCAGGTTGACGTACTTTCCCACAGGTTATGCGCCGCTTTCGGGGTGAGCAAGCATCACGTGACGTGACATGGCGTGACACCCGGTGAATGGTCACGCCACCCTTTCCTGTCGACGGAAAGGAGTCGCTACGCGGCGGCGGGGGGCGGGGCCAGCGGAGGTGGCCGCGGCTCGATGCGCACCTTCACCACGCGCGGCCCATCGGTTTCCGCCACCCGCACTTCCCACTCACCCACGGCGGTGGCGTCCCCTGGACTCGGCACTCGTCCCAGCTTCGCCATGAGGTAACCGGCGATGGTGGTGACGTCCGAGCCATCCACGTCGAATTCCACGTCCAACCGTTCCCGCAGGTCCTCGAGCGAGGTGCTCCCGGAGACTTCGAAGCGACCTCCGGGCAGCGTTTTTACCTGCACCGAGTGCCGGCCGAGCTCCGCCACGTCCCCCACCATCTCGGCGACGACGTCGGCCAGGCTGACAATCCCGGAGGTCCCCCCGTGCTCGTCCACCACCACCGCCAGCTGTCGCCGCCGCTTTCGGAATTCAGCCAGGAGCTGCTCGAGCGTCACGTTCTCCGGAACGAAGAGGACCGGCCGCTGCACCTGGGCCAGGCTCTTCAGCTGTCCGGTGGAAAGGAGAAAGAAGAGGTCCTTGACGTTGACCACGCCTTCTACCTGGTCGAGGTTTCCGCGGCACACCACCACCCAGGTGTGTCCGGCGGCGCGGGCCTCGGCCACGTTGTGCTCCAGGGACTCCTCGAGGTCCAGGTAGCGGACCTCGGTGCGAGGCACCTGGACTTGCCGGGCCGTCTTCTCGGTCATCGCCAGCGCCCGCTCGAGCAGCTCGGCTCGGGCGCTCTCGATGGTGCCCATCTCCGCCGCCGAGGCCAGGATAATCTTCAGCTCGTCCTCGGTATGCGCCTGCTCCTGACCCGGCTTGGCCCGCAGTCCGAAGAGCCGCAGCACGAAGCCCGAGGCCCGGTTGACGAGCCACACCCCGGGAAAGAAGAGGAGGTACAGAGCGCGCAGGGGAGCGGCCACGGCCATGGCCGTCCCTTCGGCCCGCTGGATGGCGATGCCTTTGGGCACGAGCTCCCCCAGCACAAGACAGAGGAGGGTAATGAGGGCGAACCCCACAACCACCGAGAAGGTCCGGACCGCACCGAGCACCGCCGGCCACGGACGCACCAGCGGCGTCAAAAGCCGCGTCAGGGTGTCGGCCACCGCCGGCTCGCCCACCCAGCCAATGCCAATGGCCGTGAGGGTGACGCCAAACTGAATGACCGAGAGGTAGGGGGTGAGGTCGCGGATGATGCGGAGTGCGGAGGCCGCATCGGTCCGGCCGGCGTCGGCGAGCGCCTGCAGCCGCGCCGGGCGCGCCTTCACCAGCGCCATTTCGGCCAGGACGAAGAAGGCGTTGAGGAGGATGAGGGCCACCGCGGTGGCGATGTGCCACGCGGAGGCTCTCACAGAAGGCTCTCGTATTCCGGGTCGCCCTTGAGCGCGTCGAACATCGGGTCGGTGGCCAGCCAGCCGGTCACCTTGGCGCGGTCCAGCTCGAGCGAATTCTTCAAGGCCGCCAGCGATTCGGGCTTCTTGCCCCACAACGCGTACAGCGCCGCCAGGTTGTAGTGCAGGAGGAGGTCCTCGGCGTTGAGCTCACGGGCCCGCCCATAGGCCCGTTCCGCCTCGGCGTAGAAGCCCTTCTGCGCGTAGCAGATGCCCAGGTCGAGGTGGGCCTCGAAATTGTCCGGCTCCAGACGCACCACCTCTTTGAGGTGGGTGATGGCGTTGCGGTAGTCGCCCTCGTCCATGAGCAGGGCCGCGAGCTCGTGACGGGGAAAGGCGTCGGCAGGGTCGAGGTCGATGGCGCGCTTGAGCTCGGTCACCGCCTCCTCCACCCGGCCGTGGTCAGCGTAGGTGAGGCCGAGGTTGAGGTGGGCGTCCGGGTACTCCGGGTCGAGCTCGATGGCCTGTCGGTAGGCGGAGACAGCGAATTCCGGGCCATGGGTGGAAAGAAAACACGCCAGGTTGTAGTGCGCGGTGGCGCTGTCCGGCTCGAGCCGCAGCGCGGTGAGGTACTCGGCCAGCGCTTCGCGGTAAAGCTTCTTCTCGGCGTAGACGGTGGCCAGGTTGTCGTGGGCGTGGGCCGAATCCGGGTCCAGGTCGATGGCCCGTTTGAATTCACGCACCGCCTCGTCGAGCCATCCGCGGTCGGCGAGCTCGATGCCGCGGGAGTTGTGCTCGTCGGAGAGCGCGATGTTGTCCTTCTCGCGGGCCATGGGCGCTTCTTTTCTAAGGAAAGCGGTCAGTACTTACGAGGGCGCCGCGGGCGATGCAAGGCATCGGCCCAGGGGCTCACCGAGCGCGAGAGAGTGACGAATGCCTGGACACAAACCAGAGAGCGCCCCCGATGCGTCGGGAAGGGACGCGGTGGAAGCAGTCCCCCCTGGGTGACTACTTCCCGGTCGACTTCCGCTTCCGGATGCGGCGGCGCTTGAGCACGCCACGCTTGAGCCGGGCCCGGTTCTTGAGCTTCTTCTTGCTGCGGTTGGTCTTCACGCGAGTGGCCATCGGCGGCGCTCCTTAGCACCGCCCAGGGGGCGATGTCTCTCGCTTCAGGGCCCCTGCGGGCAGCGTGCCTTGCACCAGCCCCCCCATGGCCAGTAGGGGTGTCCAACGCCCATGCTGGAGAAGCTCCAAGACGTCGAGCGCCGCTTCGACCGGCTCACCGCCGACCTGTCCAATCCGGAAACGCTCGCCGATTCGACGAAGTTCCGGAAGGTGGCCAAGGAGCGCGCGGACCTCGAGAAGCTGGTGGAGACGTTTCGCACCTACCGGGAGGTGAAGGGCGACGAAGACGAGCTCGACGCCTGGTTGAACGGCTCTGACCCCGAGGCCCGGGAAATGGCCCGTGCGGAGCTACCCGCGCTCAGGCAGAAGCGAGAGGCGCTGGAGCAGGCCCTTCACCTGCTCCTGCTTCCCAGGGACCCCAACGACGACAAGGACGTCATCCTCGAGGTGCGGGCCGGCGCCGGAGGCGACGAGGCGGGACTCTTCGGAGAAGAGCTCCTGCAGATGTACCTGCGCTACGCCGAGCAAAAGGGCTGGAAAACGGAACTCCTCGACGTGAGCCCGGGCAACTCCGGCGGCATCAAGGACGCGAGCGCCGTCATTTCAGGCGGCGGCGTCTACGGCTGGCTGAAGTACGAATCCGGCGTCCACCGCGTCCAGCGCGTCCCGGCCACCGAGGCGCAGGGGCGCACCCACACCTCCACCGTCACCATCGCCGTCATGCCCGAGGCGGAGGACGTCGATGTCGAGCTCAACCCCGCCGACGTCGAGATGCAGGTCATGCGCTCCACCGGCGCCGGAGGCCAGAGCGTCAACACCACCGACTCCGCCGTCCGGTTGCGTCACAAGCCCTCGGGCATCGTCGTCAAGTGTCAGCAGGAGAAGAGCCAGACGAAAAATCGCGCCATGGCGATGAAAATCCTCCGGGCCAAGCTCTTCGAGATGGAGCAGGAGCGCCTGGCCACCGAGCGCGATGCACTGCGCCGCGGACAGGTGGGGACGGGAGACCGCAGCGAGAAAATACGGACTTACAATTTCCCGCAGGACCGACTCACCGACCATCGGATTGGCATGACGTGGCACAACCTCGCAGCGCGCATGGCCGGCGACATCGAGGACGTGGTGACCGCCTGCCGCACGTTCTTCCAGGCCGAGCTTCTCCGAGCGGAGGGCGTCACCGCGAGCCCACCGGGATGAGCGAGGCTCCCTGGACGGTCCGCCGTGTGCTGGCGTGGACGACCCAGCACTTCGACAAGCGGGACGTGGACGCCCCGAGGCTGGCCTCGGAGCTCCTCTTGGCTCACGTCCTCGGACTGGACCGGGTGCATCTCTACACCGACCTGGACCGCCCGCTGGACAAGGGCGAGCTCGGCGCCTACCGGGCGCTCATCGAGCGCCGCGTCGAGGGAGAACCGGTGCAGTACCTCACCGGCCGGCGCGAGTTTTACGGTCGTCCCTTCCGCGTCGATGCTCGCGTCCTCATCCCGCGCCCGGAGACCGAGCTCCTGGTGGAGGCTTTGCTGCGGGCGCTTCCGTCCGGAGGCACCCCACGCCTGCTCGACGTGGCCACCGGGAGCGGCTGCATTGCCGTCACCCTCGCCTGCGAGCGCCCCGAGGCCGTGGTGCTGGCCACCGACGTGGACGAAGGGTGCTGCGCGCTCGCCCGGGCCAACGCCGAAGCCGCCGCCGTCGCCCTGCGGGTAGACGTGCGGCAGGGAGACCTCTTCACCCCGGTGGCGACCGAGCCACCCTTCGACGCCGTGGTGAGCAACCCCCCCTACGTCCGCACCGGGGACCTCGCTGGCCTTCAGGCCGAGGTGCAGCGCGAGCCGAGGCTCGCCCTCGATGGCGGCCCGGAGGGCCTCACGGTGCTGGCCCGCGTGGTGGACGGGGCCTTCCTCCACCTGCTGCCGGGCGGGCTTCTGGCCCTGGAGATTGGTGAGGAGCAAGGAGCAGCGGTCCGGGACTTGCTCCAGCAACGCGGGTATGAGGCAGTGCGCATCGAGCCGGACCTCGAGCGGCGTGACCGCATGGCGTTCGGGACACGGCCCCGCGGCTGAATGGCCGCGCGGCGAGCGGGCAGGGAGGGACGACGCAGTGGACCGAATTCTCGTGCAGGGCGGGCGGCGACTGGAGGGAGAGGTGACACTCTCCGGGGCGAAGAACGCGGCCCTCCCCATCCTCGCGGCCGGGCTCCTGGCCGACGGGGCGAGCACCTTTCGCAACGTCCCGGACCTGGCCGATGTCTCCACGCTGCTCCGCCTCTTCCGCACCATGGGGGTCGACGCAGAGCGGCTCGCAGGAGAGGACAGCCATGCCGTCCGGGTACACGCCGTCAATGGCATCACCGCCGAGGCGCCCTACGAGCTCGTCCGCACCATGCGCGCCTCGGTGCTGGTGCTCGGTCCGTTGCTCGCCCGCTACGGGCACGCCCGGGTCTCGCTGCCTGGCGGGTGTGCGATTGGGGCGCGCCCCATCGATTTGCACCTCAAGGGCTTCGCGGCACTGGGGGCCGAAATTACCCTCGAGGAGGGCTACGTCGAGGCCCGGTCCGAGCGCCTCCGCGGGGCCACGGTGCATTTCGACAAAATCACCGTCACCGGGACGGAGAACGTGCTCATGGCGGCGGTGCTGGCCGAGGGCCACACCGTGCTCGAGAACGCGGCCCGGGAGCCTGAGGTGGAGGAGCTGGCCCGGGTGCTGCGGGCCATGGGGGCCCGCATCGAGGGGGCGGGCACTGACACCCTGCACATCGACGGGGTGGACCGGCTGCACCCTGTCGACCTCGCCATCCTGCCTGACCGCATCGAGGCCGGAACACTGCTCATCGCCGCGGCCATCACCGGCGGAGACGTGCACGTGCTGGGCGCGCGGGCCGAACACCTGGACGCCCTTTTGGGTAAACTGCGCGAAACCGGCTGCTCCATCGCCCTCACCGACGCCGGCCTGCGGTGTCGCGGCCCGGACGTGCCGCGCCCGGTGGACATCCAGACCACCGAGCACCCCGGCTTCCCGACCGACATGCAAGCCCAGATGATGGCGCTGCTCAGCGTTGCCTCTGGGCCCAGCGTCATCTCCGAGAACATCTTCGAGAACCGTTTCATGCACGTGGCCGAGCTTCAGAGGATGGGGGCCATCATCCGGGTGGAGGGCCGCACGGCGGTGGTGAAGGGTGTTCCCCACCTGTCCGGAGCGCCGGTGATGGCCACGGACCTGCGCGCCTCGGCCTCGCTCCTCCTGGCCGGCCTGCGCGCCGAGGGCACCACCGAGTTGTCACGGGTTTACCATCTGGACCGCGGCTATGAGCGGCTGGAGGCGAAGCTCTCGCGGCTCGGAGCCCAGGCGACCCGGGTCAAGTGAGCCCTCTGGCCAGACCGGAGTTGCAGTCGAAATTTTCCCCGCCCTAGTATCTGTCCTTTCGTCGCGACCCACTGGGGCATCGCCCCGGCCACAGGAGAAGACCGAGTCCGCCATGAATTGCCCCAGCTGCAACGTCGAGATGGGAGAGCTAGACGGGGAAGCGACGTTGCGACGGTGCGGACAGTGCTTCGGCCTGTGGATTAACGTCGCCGACCTGAACCGCGTTCTCCTGCACAACAACCTGCCCGGGCTGGAGAGCCTGGGCGGTCGCGTCGACGCCGAGGCACTCACCGGCCAATGCCCGGAGTGCCAGGTGGACCAGGTGCGGGTGGACGGGGGCGAGCGTCAGCACCGGCTGCACTACGACACCTGCGAGTCCTGCGGCGGCATCTTCCTGGAATCCGAATTCAAGGACGCCAGCAACGCCCAGGTGGCCTTCTCGGAGATTGTCGACTTCTTCCAGCGCTTCTCGGCCAAGAAGAAGCGCGCTGCGCTCTGACATCCGTCGCCGGTTGGGCCCTCAGCGACGCTCCCGGAAGGTTTGCTTCAGCGGCCCCACCGGGCCCTCGAGGGTGAGGGTGCCGAGCGGCTTTTCCGCAGCGTCCTTCTGGATGCTCACCCGCGGGAGCCCCTGGACTTTGCCCATCCCGGGGACGGTGAGCCATACCTCGCCAGCCTTCGTCCACCACTTGCCGGAGAGCGGCTTCCCGCGCCCGCTCGGGCCCTCGGGAAGCAAGCGCCACCGCCCGTCGAGGAAAAATGTCAGCGTCCGGTCCGGAGCGCCCTCGGCACCGCCGTACCAGAGCCCGAGCACCTCGGTGCGGCCGGGCTGGTAGCCGAGTCGCTTCTTCAGTGCGGCGCCGGCCAGGGGCGTCGCTCCGGCGAAGGGCAATACGTCCGCCAGACACACCGGGGCCAGGGGGTCCTCGGCGGAGAAGCTGTCCAGCACCTCGAGGGTGAAATTCTTTCCCTTGAGTGGCTTCTCCAGCTGTACCGACTGGGCACCGAGCCGGTCCTCGAGCGTCACGGTGGCCGTGGCCTCGGGGCCCCGGAGAAGCAGTTTCCGCACGCGACTGAAGGCGCGAAACGTCTCCTCGCTGGCGGCGTTGCCGGTGGTGACCTCGAGCCTGGTGAGCGTCACCGGCTCGGCGAAACCGAAGGCCAGGGTCTCCTTGAGTGCGTCCGCGTCCCGGCTGCACCAGGCGGTGGCCGCGTTGCCGTCCAGGAGATTGAGCGGGCTGTAGCGGCTGGGCGTGGAGGGCTCGAGCTGGCCGCTGGCGCGCACCCAGCCGACGCTGGGCGCCGCCTGCGCTGCTGCTGCAAGAAGGAGGACACCGAGGGAGGCTGAGCGCATGGGCCCCATGCTGCAATGCCCGCGGCGCCGGCACCAGCCTTGACGGTTTCGGGTGACACATGGGGCACCTCCCGCCGCGGGTGGCGGCTCCTGGGGCGCCCCCACGGGAGTGCGAGCGCTGTGCTAGGCGTTCGCTCCAGCGTGAAGACATTCGCCACCCCGCTGCTCGTTCTCCTCGCCGCTGGCTGCTCGCGCCCGGCCCCCGCCCCAGCCCCCCTCGCGGTGGACGCCGGGCCCGTGCACCGCATGGAAGTTGAGCCCAATGACCGGCCCGAGCAGTCGATGGCCGTCGGCGAGTCGACCATCGTCTCGGGCAGCCTGCAGGCCGACTCGGCCCGAGCGGACGAGGACTGGTACCTGCTCTTCACCGACCATCCACGCACGGTGGACGTCCGGATGACCGGCATTCCCGGCACCCAGCTCTTGCTGGAAGTCTATGACGTGGCGAAGAATCGCCTGGCGGTCGTCACCGGTGATGGCGAAGGCAGCCCCGCCCGCCTGCCCAACCTCCTGGTGAGGGACAAGCTCTTGCTCAAGGCATCCTCGGTGCGCAAAGGCACCGGCGGCGCCTATTCCCTGTCCCTGCTCTTCGCCGAGCCCGTCCCGGGCTTCGAGCTCGAGCCGAATGACAGGGCAGCGGACGCCACCGAGGTGACGTCCAACCCCGAGGGCCAGGGGCCCTTCGTTGTGAGAGGCCTCATCGGCCATGGTGGTGACGAGGACTACTACCGCCTCGTCCTCGCGCCCCCCGAGGCGACGGACGCCGGTCCGGGGGCCGCCGGCCCAGGCACGCGGACCGAGCTGCTTCCGGCCACTGGCGAGGAGGCGCTGGCTGACGGGCCGGCAGCGGATGCGGGTGCAGCTGCACCGCCGGAGGTGCCGCGGGTGCCGCTTCGCATCGGTGTGACGGCCGTGCCCGGCGTCCGCTTTGAAGTCCAGGTGCTCTCCGAGGCCCAGGCCCAGCTCTTCCTCGGCCGCGGCCAGGAGGGACAGCCCTTCGACCAGCGCAACGTGGCGGTGCGTGCCACGGACCACGTCGTCTACGTGGTGGTGCGCAGCGCCTGGGCCGGCGCGGGCAAGGACGCCCGCCGGGGAAGTAACCCCGAGATGCCCTACACCCTCACCGTCTCCCGCGAAGCGGCCGGGGCCAACTCCGAGTTCGAGCCCAATGATGACCTGGCACACGCCACCCCGCTGCCGCAAAACGGTTACCGGGATGGCTTCCTCTCCCCGGCCGGCGACGTCGACTACTACGTGCTGCGCGTCCAGCAACCCTCCCTCGCGCGCTTCGAGCTCTCCGGGCTGGACAAGGTGGACCTCGTCCTCTCGGTGGTCGAGCCCGGCACCAGGCCTGGGACCGAGAAAGTGCTGCTCCGGTCCAACGACGGCGCGGTGAAGGAGCCGGAGCGGCTGAACAGCGTTGCCTGCACGACGGAATGCTTCGTCAAAGTGGAAGGAGCGCCGCGCAAGGTGGACGGGAAATGGGTACGCGACTTCGAGAACGCCGAGCAACCCTACCGGCTTACCGTGGTGACGACGCCGGACACCGGCGCCGAGGAGCGCGAGCCGAATGACTCGGCCGAGACGGCGACTCCCCTCTCCCCGGGAAAACCAATCCGCGGCACCGTCTACCCGAAACGTGACGTAGACTTTTACCGCCTCGACCTCGGCGACCGGCCAGTGAAGACGCCGCTCCGGGCCACCCTCACCGGCATCCTGAAGGTGGACGTGACGCTCTTCCTCTACCGCCAGGAGGCAGATGGGACCCTCACCCTGGTGCAGTCGGCCGACCGCGCCAAGGGAGACGCCCCGGAAGTCATCCACTACGCGGCCGAGCCCGGGACGTACTTCTTCAAGGTCCAGGACTCGAAGAACCGCGAATCCAATTTCCAGGACAGCTACCAACTCACCGTCGAGGAGTCAGACTGACGCCTGTCGCCCGCCCACCAGAGGCCGCTCTTCACTTCGCTGTGGCCCGAGGCGTCGTCCACTGGTTGAGCCAGTCCACCACCGTGTGGTGCCAGAGAATGCTGTTGGCTGGCTTGAGCACCCAGTGGTTCTCGTCGGGAAAGTAGAGAAAGCGGCTGGGAATGTTGAGCCGCTGCAGCGCGGTGAAGGTGGAGATGCCTTCGGTGTTGACCACCCGGTAGTCCTTGCCCCCGTGGATGACGAGCATCGGCGCCTTCCAGTTTCTTCACGAAATTTGACGGGGTTCTGAAAGGCGTAGGTTTCCGGGCTGGTCCACGGCGTTCCGAGCCGCTCCCACTCCGGGAGCCAGAGCTCCTCGGTATCGAAATACGCACTGCGTTCATCGAGGTCGCCATCGTGGGCCACCAGGCAGCGGAAGCGGTCTGGCCAGTTCCCGCTCGTCCGCTCGCGCGCTTTCTACTTTGAGGTCCTGCGCTGGCAGATAGGGCCGGTGGCTGGAGCTCTTGCCCCATTGGTCGAGCCCATGACCTGCCGCGCGACGCGTCTCCACTGCGCCATCAGGTCACGCCAAGACTGTGCGGATGTGCGGATGGTCTCCAAACCCCGGCGACCACACTCACGGGGTCAGACCGTGAGCCAGCTGCATCGTGCAGCCTCCGTAGGTAGGGCGCCGGTCTGCAGCGCGGCTTACGCTCGGAGCGAAGCCGGGCAAGGCTTGGCGAAAGCGCTGCGCTTTCGTCACTTCAGGGAAAGCAACCGCACATAATCGACAACCCGTCGAAGCCGTCGCAGCACAGATCAGACGGAACTTCGCAGTCTCCACAGCTCGGCGCACCAGAACAACTCGGAGCGGGAATACAGTCTCCCGCGGTCCCACCGCAGCTGCGAGAGCAAACCTCATCGGACGGGCAGAGCGCACCGCCGCACGTTGCTTCGACACCGCACAGACTGCAAACCGGTGCAACGAACGTCCCGTCTTCAATCAATTCGCCAAGCGACCCGACGACCAGGCCGCCATCGATGCCAGTGCTTCCCCCGCTGATGCCGGCGCCACCAAAATCAAAGTGGTAGGAGCCCTCGACACCGAGGACCGAGTCGACGCGCGTGAGCGCTAAAGTCGCAGCGACGGGTTCCGAGACGTAGCCGCCGTAGTACGGGCTAGAGAAGGCATACTGAACCGCGAAGGGGGGGCCGGCGTCAGCGGAGAGTTGGTAGGTCCCCGGCCCGAGCCCCGGCGCAAGCGTCAGACGAATGGTGGCAGCCTTCACGTTCCCGCTGGACTCGCCGAGGTCGGTTTCTAGGCCGCACCCGGCGGCGACCGACCCTGCAAAGAGAACCCGCGGGCCCAGTGGGGAAAGAAAGCTGCTCGCGGCAATGGCCTGACCAACCGAGCCCCCAGCGAGCAATCCCTCGTTCACCGTGACTTGCCCGGCGCAGCTGCTCTTGCTGCCATCGTCAACAGCACAAGCCGCCAAGGCCATCAGGACGCCGAATGTCGCCAAGATGGGTCTCATGGATTTGCCAGGAGACTGCGCGCATGCCCGCACCATCGCAACTGCCCTAGGGGCTGCGCATTTAAACCGACTTTGTAACGCGAACGGTTTGAATGACGAGTCCTCGGTCGAGGCACGACTTGAACGCTTGCGCGGGACCGCTGGAAAGCCTGCCTCCACCTGCGATTTCACACGTGCCCAGGTCCCAGACTGCCACTCGGGCCCTGCCGAAACTCACCTCGGTAGGACCATGCGGGAGAGAGAGCCGGGCGAGGCTTCGATGCCGTAGCGCGATGGGGCCCAGTGTGCTTGATTCCGCCTGCCCCCAAGTGGGGGGCTGCGGTGGTAGCTCAGTTGGTAGAGCACGAGCTTCCCAAGCTCGGGGTCGAGGGTTCGAATCCCTTCCGCCGCTCTCGTCTTCTGCTCTGGGGAATCTTCCTAGAGCGATGGTTCGTATTCCGATTCCGCTCCTGAAGGCCGTACTGACCGTAGCCCCGCGCAGTTCAAGCTGAGGCTCGGTGACACGGTTGGTGTTCGGGCACGCAAGACCTGAAAGGCGAGGCCCACGGGCGCATCGAGCGGACGCGCCAAGCGGACCGCTGCAGGCCGCCCGCTCAACTTTGCCACGAGCTGTCTCCGAAAGGATGTAGCGTTCCCTCCGTCAGCGACGCGAGGGGAACGCATGCCGGACGAGTCAAACTTTAATAACTCGGGGATGGAGGACACCTTTGCTCTGCCGCCGAAGCTCGACGCTGCGCGCGAAACGCAGCCGGAGACCGGACGGCAAGTCGGCCCGTACCGCCTCCTCCACGTCATTGGCGAAGGTGGCATGGGAGAGGTGTGGCTCGCCGAGCAACTGGAGCCGCGGAGGAAGGTAGCCCTCAAGCTCATCAAGGCGGGAATGGACACCAAGCAGGTGGTGGCCCGCTTCGACTCCGAGCGCCAGGCGTTGGCGCTCATGGACCACCCCGCCATCGCCAAGGTGTTCGACGGTGGGAGTACGCCCGAGGGCCGACCCTACTTCGTCATGGAATACGTAGCGGGCGTACCAATTACTGAGCACTGCGACCGACAGAAGTTGTCCACCTCCCAGCGGCTCGAGCTGTTCACTCAGGTCTGCGAAGGCGTCCAGCACGCACACCAGAAAGCCATCATCCACCGGGACCTGAAGCCCTCGAACATTCTCGTCTCGCTGGTGGACGGCAAGCCACAAGTGAAAATCATCGACTTCGGAATTGCAAAAGCAACCGGCGGCCAACTCACCGAGAAGACTCTCTTCACCGAGTTGGGCGCCATCATTGGCACGCCCGAATACATGAGTCCCGAGCAGGCGGACCTCACCGGTCAGGACATTGACACCCGGACCGATGTCTACGCGCTTGGCGTGGTGCTTTATGAGCTCCTCACCGGCGAGCTCCCTTTCACTTCGAAGGAGCTGCGCTCGTCCAGTTACGACGAGCTGCGCCGAAAATTGAGAGAGGTGGAACCGCCCCGTCCGAGCACCAAATTAAGCACCTTGGCAGATGAGGCGCGGCACGCAGCGACCAACCGGAACACCAACCCAGAAGCCCTGCAGCACCAGCTCAAAGGAGACCTCGACGCCATCACCATGAAGGCGCTTGAGAAGGAACGGGACCGCCGCTATTCCACCCCGTCGGAGCTTGCCCAAGACATCGCGAGGCACCTCCGGAACGAGCCGGTGGTGGCACGGCCGGCCAGCACCGCATACCGTCTCCGCAAGTACGTCCAGCGTCACCGCCTCGGCGTGAGCTTGGCCACCGGGCTGGTCGCACTCCTGGTGGCTTTTGCCCTGGCCATGGGCGTCCAGGCGCGGCGCATCGCTGTGGAACGAGACAGTGCCATTCGCGAGAAACAGTCCACGGAGAAGGCGGCGCGATTCCTCGGGAACATGCTGTCCGGTGTGAAACCGCAGGCGCTCGGAGCCGCCATCTGGAAAGACCAGCGCGAGCGAGTCGAGAAAACGCGCCGAGCCAAGGGCGCGTCGGACGAGAACGTGTCGGCAGCGCTCTCCTCCCTCGATGGAGCGCTCACCGGGGTCAATCCGACACAGACTGCACAGCACGTCCTCGACGAGCAGATTCTTGAGCCCGCCGGCTTGGCCGTCGAACAGCAGCTGGGAAGTGAGCCGAACGTCGCGGGTTGGCTGCAACACCAGCTTGGAAACTCGTATCGGGCGCTCGGTCTCTTCAAACAGGCTGAGCAACACCTGCAGCGCGCCATCGAGATTCAGTCGGCCGGATACGGACCCGACAACCCCAGCACACTTAGCACCACTGTGGACCTCGCCTCCACCTACGAACAGTACGGTCGCTACCCCGAGGCCGAGAAGCGTCTGCTCGAGACTCTGGAGCTCATACGAAAGCACGGCGTCGAGAGCACGCCAGGTGGGCAATATGGTCTGCAAAGGTGGAGTGCGACCGAAATCTTGGCGGCCGTGTATGTGCAAGAGGGTCGCTACCCGGAGGCTGAAAAGCTATTCCAGGAGAATCTGGAGCCGCGTCGTCGTCTCGATGCTCCGAGGGGCGATACTCTCCTCGCAGCCGCCGGGAATCTGGCGGCTCTCTACTATCGCACCGGTCGGATCGCGGAGGCCGAAGCGCTGCTACGGCCAACTCTGGAGGAGGACCGAAAAACCCTTGGCCCGGACAATCCGGAGACTCTTCGGGCCATGCAGCTGCTCTCCCTGGCGCTCATGGCCCAAAGTCATTACGCCGAGGCGGAGACGACCGGGAGGGAGCTCCTGGATGTCCAGCGACGCGTCCTCGGGCCTGAGCACAAGGACACGCTCGCAACGATGAACAACCTGGCCAACATCTCCGAGAGCCTCGGCCATTTCAAAGAGGCCGAGGCACTCCTCCACGAGGCCGTTGACGGCATGCGGAGCGTTGTTGGTCCTGAAGCGCCGGCGACGCTCGCGACCATGAATACACTCGGAAACGTCTACGCCGACGAGGGGCGCTACGCCGAGGCCGCGAAGCTTCTCGAGCAGACGCTCGAGGCACAGCGAAGTACGCTGGGCCCAGAGCACCCCTACGCGCTCGAGTCAGCCTTCGCTCTGGCAGACGTGTACGACTCAGAGGGCCGTTACACCGAGGCGGAGAAGCTCGCGCAAGGGGTCGTGACAACCTACGAGCGCACGAAGTTCCAGGACGTCGAGAGCGTGGCGGCAGCCCGAGTGGCCCTCGGCCGAGCGCTTGGCGGACTCAAGCGCTATCCCCAGGCGGAGCTGCAACTGCTCGACGCAGAGCACCTACTAGCCACGACGAAGGGCCTTCCACGCAAGAAGTGCCTCCAGGCGCTGGTCACGCTAAACGAGGCCTGGGACAAGGCTGCACCCGGGGCAGGGCACGCAGCGTCCGCCGCGACATGGAAGGCCGCGCTGGCCGGCACTGAATGAGAATGTCCGAGACCGCGCGGGCGCACACCATTCTCGAACGTCATTCCGAACGTACGGCTGGGAGTGTCTGGGCGCCCTTTCCTGAGGCCTCGACGGGTGGCGAGGGGTCCTGCCAAGACCCCGTGGTGACGTTCAAGAGCCCGGGGCTAGCTTCCCAAGCTCGGGGTCGAGGGTTCGAATCCCTTCCGCCGCTCTCGTTTTCTCCTCTGGGGAAGCCTCCCACCGAATATGGGATCCTGGTCCCAAGCGCCCTCTCGAACGTCGTCAGCGGGTCGTCAAGCTCGGGGTCGGCTGAGGGTACTTACGCCGCGGCGTCCAGCTGGAGTGAGCGGGCTGCGGCCGCTACCCTTCTGTTCAGGGTTGGGGCATCGCCACTCATCAGGCGGCTATCGTGTGGGCTCGACATCGAGCGCGCGGAGCAGAGCCTGGCGGAAGCGCGCGGGCTCTTCGTAGTGCGGCATGTGGGCGCTGGCTTCGAACCACACGAGTGACTTGCCGCGGGGAGCGTCGAGCGCGTCGACATATCGTGCCACCAGTTCGGGCGGAGTCGCGAAGTCGTGTCGTCCTTGGAAAAACACGATTGGGACCGCGACGCGTGAGACGAGCGTCCGGAGGTCGAAGTGCTGGAGGTGAGCGAGCATCCGCCCCTGCGTCCGCTCGATGGCACGCAGAGCCTGCACCGCTTCGACGATCGAGTAGTGCGGCGATGCCAGGAGCCCCCACACGTTCGCCCAGAGCAATCCGATGAACCCCCGACCCCGATGGATGCCGCCATACGCGGTGACCCATCGTACGCGCGTAGAGAACTTCTTCGATGTGTCGTGCGGTGGTGGACCGATCGCCTGCAGCTGCCGTTGAGCGCGGCGGTCGCCACGCCGTGCGGCCTCGTCAGAGGCGAATGCATAGGCGTACCCCTCGCTCTCGGCGAAGTCGACGTCGATGCCGACCGCAACGATGTGCCCGATGCGCGCAGGGTTCTGCGCGGCTGCCAACGTGGCGAGTGTGGCGCCGAGCGAGAATCCGAGAATATCCAAGCGATCTACCTGCAGCCGCGCGCAGAGGGCGTCGACCATGGCGCGTACGTCAGCCACGAGTTGCCTGAGGTTGATCGTCGTGGGGTCCGCACCCCACGACTTCCCCGTGCCGCGTTGATCCCAGTAGGCGACCACGAAATCTGACTCAAGGTGCAGTCGCCGCTCCAGCGCACGCGCCTCATGTATGAGCGGCAAGCCGGGACCCATCTGTACGATCAGCAGGACACGCCGCGAGCGCGGGTCGCCGCGCAGAAGCACCCATTGGGTCGCACCGTTGACGTCAAAAGATTCGAGAGAGTCGATGCGTTCCGTCGTCATCGGGTCGCCTTTCACGGTCTCTTCAACGCTCGATGGAACTGTCGCGCAGCGTGGAGTGTAGGAAGGTTTTGACGGAGTGGCATGGCTTCGCTCCAGCCTGTGGGATTCCGACTCCGCGACGCGCCGGGCCTTGCTGCGGCCTCAAGCCGTTGCTATTTGCCATTTGTTCTCCGTGGCGCGTCCTATCCGACTGGTCTTCGTCCTGACCGCGCTGGTCCTGCCGGCCGCCGCACGCGGTGAGGACGACGACCCCCGCGCTGCGCCTGCACCCGAGCGCGTCAACCTCCAACCAGACACGGCCTCTGCCGAGGTGGCACGGATGGCCGCAGTGCTCGACTCGCAGGTGGGAACTGCGCGGCTCTGGTATTGGGGCTGGTCGGGCTTCTTCGGGGCGGTCATGACGGTCGGGACGGTAACGAACGCTACGACGACCGGAGGCGCGCAAGAAGCAGCTCAGGTCAACATCGCCAGCAGCGCCGTCTACCTCTTCGCAACCCTGGTAAACCCGCCGCCGGTGGCTTTCGACTGGGAGCCTATCGGGAAGATGCCCGAGAGCACCCCGGAGCGGCGAGCCGCCAAGTCCGAGGCCATCCGCGCTCTGTTCGCGCGTGAAGTCAGCAAGGAGCGCTCCTACCGGTCGGTGTGGACTCAAATCCTCGGGCTGGCGGTGAACGCTGGCGTGAGCGCGTACATGTACTGGGGACTACACATTGGAGGTCGCGCACTCCTCAACCTCGTCGCTGGCAGTGTCATCTGGGAGGCCAAGTGCTTCACGAGTCCCACCGCGGCGTCGCACTTGGAGGCTGAACTCCAAGGCACGGGCTCGCTGCAACTCCAAATAGCCCCAATCGCGCTGGGGCCAGCTGGGGCAGGCGTGGCGGTAGTGGGGCGCTTCTAGATGAGGCTCAACCCGCCCAAGTACCATCGGCGGGCGCGGGCGGCGCCATGGGCGTTCCTGCCGGGTAAGCTCTTCTTTTCTGCTGGTCGCTCGATGAAGCAACAGTCCACAGACGTTTGAATCCCGTTGCAACGAAGTGTCCCACCCTCGAGCGGCAACGCGCGGCGGCGGTCGCCCTTCTCGGGCTTTGACTGAAACGAACGCGGCACCATCTGGAGGTCCAACGTGCCAGAGCAAGTCTCCCGCCCGCATTCAGGCAAGAGCGGATTTTGGCTCTGGCGATTGCTCCGCCAACGCAGCGTCCAGATTGCCATCGCATTCTGGGTAGTGACGAGTTGCGCTGTCTTTCCTTTGTGTGCTGACGGCAAGTTCCCTCTGAACCGCCCAGCGCTCGCGAGCCTCTCTCTGCGGTTCCAGGTTATTGCCCCAATTATTGGCGCGGCGTTTGTCTTCCTTCAGATGGGCGTCGTGTACTTCCTTACGCGTCGCCGCACGGTTCCAGACATGGCGGGCCGTGCTCCCGCCGAAGCGGTGGCCCGGCGCGAGGTTCTCTTTCTCTGGGCTTATGGAGCGATCATCCTCCTCGCCGGGCGGTGGCTCGGCATCCGGCTCTTCGGCGAGGGCATTGGCCTGCATCTCAACGGAGCACTCTTCGGCTGCACGCGCATGGTGTCGCCCAAAGAGGTATGGGTCTGGGCTGTCTACAACTTCGTGTTCTTCGCCGTCATCCCGTACTTCGTCTTTCGCTTGCGGGGGTATTCCCGGGAGGCCCTCAATCTCAAGTCGAGCAACGTTGGGAATGACATCCTCGTCATCGTGGTCATTATGGCGATAGGTGCCACCTTCGATCTACTCGTTGGCGGTTTCCTTAAGTTGTCGCCTCATCAGATGTTGATCGGCGGCGCCCTTACCTTCGTGACGCACCTCCTCGGAACCGGCGTACCCGTCATGATCTTTATTTACGCCATCCTTTTCCCGCGCTACCTCCGACTAACCAACTCGCCGGTCACCACGGTCATCTTGGGAGGCGTCAGCTATGCGGCCGTCCACGTATTTGAGTATTGGACGCGCTACGATTCCCTGCCGCACGCGGCTCTATCCGTTATCTTCGTCTTGCTCCAATTCGGTCCACCGGGCTTGATGAAGTCTTACCTGACTCTACGGACCGCCAACGCCTGGGTCCATCTTTGGGCCTACCATGCGATTACTCCGCACGTCACCAACGACACTCCCATGATTGTCGACATTTTTAGGATTCGTTGACGCCGAAGGGCCTTGATGACTGAAACCTATCGCGCGGTAATGTTGACGAAGAAGGGCGGTCCCGAAGTTCTGCAGGTCGTCGTGTTGCCGGTTGAGCACCCTGGTCCCGGCCAGTTGCGCGTACGGGTACGCGCAGCTGGCGTAGGTTCAACCGACCTGCTGATGTTCGCCGGCACTTATCGGTACGCGCCAGGAATTCCATTTGTGCCCGGCTATGAGATTGCGGGCGTGGTCGAAGCCATTGGTGCAGGTGTCACCGGCTTCGAACTAGGTCAGCGGGTTGCCGCGCTCACCGTGCATGGCGGCTTTGCAGAACTCCTCGTGCGTGGGGCCGAACACTTTCTGTCGGTCCCAGACGGAGTTAGTGACCGCGACGCGGCTGCAGTGATTCTCAACTATGTCACCGCGTGGCAGATGCTTCACCGTGTCGCCAAAGTGAGGTCGGGTCAGACCGCGCTGGTCACCGGCGCAGCAGGAGGCGTCGGCACAGCCGCTCTTCAACTGCTAAGGCTGGCGGGCGTGAAGACGTACGGTGCCGCGTCTGTGGCGAAGCACGCCACCCTTCGTGCACTTGGCGCGACGCCGATTGACTACCGAGCGGGAAGGGTTGACCGTCTCACGCGTGCTCTCGAACCGACGGGTGTCGACTTCGTGTTCGACGCGGTAGGTGGCGCTAACATCGGTCCGTGCATCGGCGCGCTGCGCCGGGGCGGCACTGTCGTCGGATTCGGTTTCATGGGGGTTTCCGGCATGTTCTCCACGCTGGCGATGTTCGCCACTCTCTTCGTCGGTGCGCTTCTTCGCGGACGCCGAGGCAAGTTCTACGGAATCAGCATGTGGTACCGGAAAGACCCCAAACCACTGCGTGAGGACTTACCTAAAATCTTCACGCTCCTCGGAGACAAAAAGATCGACCCCCTCATCGCCCGAACGTTCCCGCTCCTCGAAGCGAGACAAGCGCTCGAGCTTTTGGCGGCCGGGGGCGTCGAAGGCAAAATCGTTCTTGAGAATAGCTGAGTCGGAACGCCACTTTCGGGCAGAGGCCCACTAGAACTCGGAATCCGCTCTCAGCGTTTCGAGACATGGTGGGGAGCACTGCTCTACTCCCCTAGTTGCTGAATCGCGATACGCAGTGGAGTGTCGGAGATGCGAATGACACCGCCATGAGGCGTGTCCAATTCCTCGATTAGAAATACCCCGGCCGCGAGGGCAAACGATGCAGCTATGGCTGCTGCCAGAACGGTCGCGTTTCGTGGAGCGACCATACCCATGCCCGCGAAGATGATGCACAGCCACGAGATGAGGATTCCAAGGAATGGCGCGGGCAGCGATCCAGCTTTCCGAAACTGAATCAACCAGAGCGCCCTCGCGAGGTCGGCACTGATGCTGACCGCGCGGGCTTGAACCTCTCGCTGCATCTCGTTTTGAGGGATTAGTGCGCGAAGCCGCGTCTGGACGCCAGCGAGTTCGGCTCCTCCTCCGTCCAGTCGGTCCAGACTTGACCGTTGGAATCCCTGTTTGGTCCAGAGCGCCGCGATACTCTTCTCGGAACCCTCCTTCAAGAGACCGCGCGCTGCTGTCGATTCTCTCCCATACGAGGCCATCGTTCGGTCGAGCAGGATGATGTCAGTCGCCACCTCAGCGATTCCGCTACCCTTGGCGTCAAAGGAGTCCTTGGCCGAGCTAACCATCAGGCCGAGAACGAGGGCAGTCATCGTACTCAGCATTCCAACGATCTGCTTCAGTGACTCTTTCGAGTCGGCGTTGAGGTGGTGCGGTGGAAGCCTGGCGTTGACGACGAAGCCGAATCCAAACGCGCCAAGGATGCAAACAAAGACGACGAGGGAAATCGGAAAGGCGTTCACGGTGCGCTCCTACGGAGTAGTGCTTTCGTTCCCGGTCAGCTGTCTACTGATTTGACCCCGTTGGGGCTGGAGGCCTAGCGGTATTCGCCGCGCTCGGCTCCGGATTCGGATTCGGAGCGTTGACTCGGGTGAATGCGCTAGGGATGAGCGCGGGAGAGGGCCATGAGTCAGGTTACCCCAGTTCCATTCGCCGAACTGGCGGCTCAGGAGCAGGTCTCGACGCGGCGGCCATCAATGCGGAGCCCTTCTCAACCCTCCTGGACACGAACCTCGTCCAAAGACGGCGCAGTCAAGACGAGGAGCGGGAAGAGGACCATGCTAAGCCCCGCACTGCGGCGCGCTTGGACCCGAGCTGGGCGCGCGGCCCACCTCCCTGCTTTGCCGTGATGACAACCAGGCTGCAAGCGCATCCAGGGTCGGCGCGTTGTGGGAAGCGAAGGTCTGTCGCGTCGCGCGGGCCCAGACGGGCCGTGCCCCAGAGTCGACGAGGTTGCCGTAACCAGGCCGGTGGGGGCCGAGGTTATCGGGCCAGACCCACGACGCACCCGCCTCTCATGGATTGCTCCAAAGTGTGGCAGTTGACCAGAGCGGCGCCTTCGTCGGCTACAACGGGGAGGGCTCGGGTATCGCAAGCCCGTGCCCGTACCCCTACAGGAGCAGTTGGAGTTGCTGCGGGAGCACAAGAACTCGGACAGTCGGGGAAGGGCTCATAGTGGAACCACTGCCCCCCGACGCTGGCCTCGACCATCAATCCGGTCTTAGTCGCCGTGAAGACGGCAACGCCGCTCTCGTACTTCGCCGTCGCCGCGGCACCCGCGGAGAGAGCCACCGCGCTCACCTGCGCAGCGAGGCCGAAGTTGCCCTTCTTGAAATCGCTGAGCGTTGCCGCGTTCTCGAAGAAGATGATTTCCGAATAGGCTTGTCCTCCCGCTTGGAGGCCTATGGTTGCCTGGCCGAGGGAAGTCTTCCCGACGGGCTTCCCATTTTCGAAGAGGACGCCTGAGCCGCCGGCACCACCGACCACAAACGCGCCCTTTGTCACCGTTGGGAAGACCACGTACCCCGTAGCACTTTTCAAGAAGCCTTCGATGCCAGGGTCCGCCTTCTTGAAGACCGCCACGGTATCCTGCGCCTCGGCGACCGGGACCTCGGCCAGGACGGTTGAGGATAATCCGAGGCAAAGAACCAGTGTGGTAGCGACGCCGGCTGGGCGAACGCGTTTCGAGGTATCGGACATTGTGAATTTCTCCCCACTTGAAGGAAGTCGCCGTTGGTGCAGACCGGTGTTTGGTCCGGCGGCTGGGCGAGTCGAGCGACGCCGCTTTGTCAGAATGGCATGGCTCCAGTGTCGAGCAGCCACGATGAAGGTCGACCTCCCTGCGGCGGCGCGCGCCGCATCGCTGGCAACTGCGTTTACTAGGAGAATGATGCGTCGGATGAACATGGCACCTCAGAATTTGGATGTGCCATCTTCTAGGTTCTTCCTCTTGAGTCCCGCTTGACCCTACCGGCCGTTCGCTTGACTTGCGCGGCCACGGCCGCCGGGCGGGGGGAGCGACCCGGGCGGACTGGAGAACGTCGAAGCGACGGAGCTTGCCGTTCGAGCCCTTCTGGAGATGGCCACTGTTCAGACCTTCCGCATTCGTGCCTCAGATCTGGCGAGGCCGGCCTAGATTCAGCGGCCGTCGAAGAAACGCTCTCCAAAGCATCAACGAACCAATCGTCAGGGCCGCGCTCGACCCGCCTCGCCGCACTGCTCCAGGCTCGGTTCGCTGGTTTGTTCCGGCTTAGCCTCTGGGAATACAACGGCTGGCCGATGGAGAAGAGTCGCGGCGGAATACATGCGCGGTTCGTCGTAGCACTGGTGGAGGCCGCCGGACGCGCCGGTTATTCGGCCCATTCCCTCTACGCGCAGATCGGCATGAACGAGGAGACCGCGCGCGAGGCCGATCACCATGTGGGTCTCGACGCCTACCTCGAACTCTGGGCCACGGTGATGCGCGCCCTGCGCCGGCCGTCGTTTCCCTTGTCGTACGCGGAGGGCTTCCGCTTCGAGGTCTTCGGGGTAGCGGGCTATGCGGCCCTCACCGCCTCTGACGGCTGGGAGGCGGCGCGGCGGCTCGTCCGCTTCCAGCGCCTCACCACCGACGTCGGGCGAATCGAGTTGGAGGAGCGGGGGAACCTGGCCGTGTTCCGCTGGTTCCGGGACCGGCCGTTGACGCTTGGTCACCGCGTGGCGAATGAAGCGCTGATGGCCGAGTGCGCGGAACTGGTGCGACGTTTCGCTGGCGGCGGGGTGTGCCCATTAGAGGTCACCTTCCGTCACACTGCTCCCTCCGAAGTGGCCGGCCATGCGCGTTTCTTCGGCGTGGCACCCACTTTCTCGGCGCCCGAGGACACGCTGACCTACCCTCGGGCAATATTCATGCGTCCCATGCCGATGGCGCATGGCGACTTCTTGGCCTTCTTCACCCGCGAGGCGGAGCACCGCCTGGAGAAGCTCGGTGAGCCGACCCTCGTCGCTCGGGTGGAGCACGCCGTGCTGGCCGCTCTTCCCTCGGGCGCCCCAGCGATGCGGGCCATCGCAGCCCAGCTCGACATGAGCGACCGACAATTGCGGCGCGAGCTACAGTCGGCCGGCGTCCGTTTCCGCGGACTTGTGGAGCGGCTCCGGCGCAGGCGCGCGGCCCAGCTACTCTCCGAGACCAAGAGCTCGGTGGACCAGACCGCTTTCGTTCTAGGATTTTCTGACGTTAGCGCCTTCAGCCGTGCATTTAAGCGATGGTATGCAGTGCCACCCACGGCATACCGGGCCAACCATTCCCGGCCCTCGGATCCTGGGTGAGTCAGGCCACGCGACAGGCCATAGCGTCGACGGCCCTCGGGACTCGGCAGCTCCACCGGACCGGCACGTGAGTGGAGCCGGTCACCTTGACGCCGTGGGCGTTCGCGTCGATGGGGGAGTGCCCGGTCGCTGTGCTGTGGGTTCGTCGCTCAGAGACCAACCGGCCGTCTAAATGCCTGGAGGACACGCGAGGCGAGCTCGGCCTCGCCGAGTTCGTGCTGCAGCACGGCGATCGCGTCGTTCTGGCAGCGCGATCGATGAACAGCATGAGCGGTCTCGCCGCGCGTTACCCGGATAGGGCGCTAGCCATCGGATTGGATGTGACGCAGCCGCAGCAGCGGATCGCCGCGGTCGAGCGGGCGCAGGCGCACTTCGGCGGGATCGATGTGCTTGTCAACAACGCCGGCATCGATTTTATTGGCGCCGTTGAGGAGCAGCGCGAGGAGGACTATCGAGCGCAGTTCGAGGTCAACTTCTTCGGTGCTGTGGCAATGCTCCGTCTCGTCCTGCCAGGCATGCGTCGCCAGCAATCCGGGACGATCGTGAATATCTCGTCCATGGACGGGATTGCGAGCCTGCCCGTGAACGGCTACTACGCGTCCAGCAAGTTCGCGCTCGAGGGCGTCACCGAATCCCTATGGCAGGAAATCGAGCCGATCGGCCTGCGGGCCTTCCTGGTTGAGCCCGGCTCCTTTCGTACGGGAATCGAGCAGCGCACGCGCTTTTCAGGAGAGCCAATCGAGGCTTACGAGGCAACGTCGGGGGCGTTCAGGAAGATGATGACGACCGTTTCTCCTGACATGTTTCCGGGAGACCCAGTCCGCGCCGCTGCTGTGATCTATGAGGTCGTGGCGTCGGAATCTCCGCGACATTGGGTGGTCCTTGGGAGCGACGCGCAACGAAGGATTGGGGCCAAACTCGATATGCTCCGCGCCGAATTTGAGGCGGGCGCCGAGACGGCCCGAAGCACCGACTACCCTGGAAGCGCGAAAGCGATTCTCTGACCAGCGCCGACCGCCGGATCAAGGGGCAATTGTCGAGAACTTCATGAGGGGCCGTGGTTCGTCGAACGAGGAAAGACTAAGAACCGGTCGGAAATATCGAACCGACCGGACAGAAGGGATTAGCGACGGCGTCTTCGCCTCGGACCCCCGCCTCCACCGCTCCGCCTCCCACCCGGATGGCTTTGCTCACCTTGACGTGCGGGAACGCCCGCACTCGACTAGGCCTAGACCCTCAATCGAGAAACCCGGAGCAGCTTCGCAACCTCGGGCAATGAGAGAGCAACACACGGAGCCCCGGATCCTCACGACGGCAGAGGAGGGATTCAGCTGTGTTCATTGCGTGTCGATAATTTCGGACTTCGCTAGACCTTGCCGGACGCTACGCCCGGTCCGTAGGTGACCCTGGTTGCTCCAAGCCCCCGGACTCACTCGAAGACGGACTTTCGCAACCTCCACCGGACGCCCGTGGATCTTCCGTGGAGGAGCTTCCCAAGCTCGGGGTCGAGGGTTCGAATCCCTTCCGCCGCTCTAGTTCTCCCAGATGGGGGAGCTGCTCGCAGTACGGTCCACGTTGGGCTCGTTGCAAGGGCTCGGATTGACCGCTCAGTGCGGTGTACTCGCCTGGGCTTGGCCTTCGTTACGAGTATCTCGAAGCGTGGGTCGCCGTGGAGCGTGTTGAAGTCGGCGTCCTTGGCAAGGCCCAAAGCAGTTTCCAGGTCGAGACCGTGCTCCAACGCCTCGCGCAACGCTGCTAGCGCCTCGTTACGTTTCCCTTCCTTGGCGCTTTGAACGTCATCAGCGGATCGGCAAGCTCGGGGTCGGGATCGAAACCCGTCCGCCACTCAATCTCGGCGCCAATGCCAAAGTAGCCCTCGAGCGCACGGCCCCGGCATTCATACCTGGAGTATTGCCGTTCGTCGCGAGTCCGGGTGCCCGTTCCGTGGCGGAGGCCGGGGAAACGGGGCTGCATCCCCCTTTTGACTCTCTTGGATTTTGATGCAACTTTCGCGCACCTACCGATTCGCCGACGGGCGGGAGCCGCATGTCTACTGTCCTCGGAGGTTGCGATTGCGGCAATCTCTCCGTCGAGCTGGAGCTCCCGGAGCCTTCCGACTCGTATCACCCGCGCGCCTGCGATTGCCGCTTCTGTCGCAAGCACGCGGCCGCCTACGTCTCCGATCCCCAAGGATCGTTGCGCATTAAAGTTCGGGAGACGGAGCTGCTTGGACGATATCGACAAGGCAGCGGCACCGCAGAATGCCTGCTGTGTGCGCGATGCGGCGTTCTGATCGGTGTGTCCTACCAGGAAGGCGAGCTGCGCTATGCGGCCGTCAACGTCCAGGCTATCGGAGACGGTACGACCTTCGGCAGCCCGACCGTCATTTCACCGAAAGCTTTGGCCGTCGACGAGCGAGTCCAGCGCTGGAAACAACTCTGGTTCTCGAACGTTCGGCTCGAAACACCCCGCGACGGCGTTCAGTGACGATCGCAGCCGAGGGCCAGGTCGGACGGTTCTCCGAGCTCGTTTGGCGGGCCGCCGGCCGTGGCTACGACGCAGGCTGACCCCATCGCCGAACGTCATCCCGAACGTACTGCTGGGAGCGTCTGGGAGGCCACGGGAACGGTCTCGCCAGATGGCGAGGGGTAGTGCCAAGACCCCGTGGTGACGTTCAAGAGCCGGGAGCCAGCTTCCCAAGCTCGGGGTCGAGGGTTCGAATCCCTTCCGCCGCTCTCGTTCTCCCAGATGGGGAGAACTTCCCAGCGAATTTCCTGGCGTGGTCCGCTTTTCAATCCTGAACGTCTGACCGAACGTTCCGAGCCAACTGGCAGGCTCGGGGTCGGTCGAATATAGGCTTTCGGGAGCGTGAGATGGGCGCGAAGACGTCGTGGTTGGGACGTTGGGCTCACGAAGAAGGGCCAAGCCGTGATGTACAAGCTCTCAAGGCGAGGGGTGCAGTACCTTCAGTCAGTGATCCACGGCGACTCTGATGAAGACGAGAAGTGATTCACATCGGAGCTCTTCTACGAAGGCTGGCGCAATCCGATCGGCAAGGTTTTGAAGCGCGAGTTGCGGCGAGAACTGACTGACGGAGAGGTACGATGAGCGGCCAGCCCGAATTCCGCGCGCACAGATGGCTATCGAAGGACGGCCTCAGCCTTTACAGCCGCGTCTATGACGCGGCGGGTTCTGCTGCGGCACCGATCCTTTGTTTGCCCGGGCTCACCCGCAACAGCAAGGACTTCGAAGACCTGGCGCTGCACCTGAGCCCGCGCTACCGCGTGATCTGCCCCGACCTTCGCGGCCGCGGCCTGTCGGCGCCCGATCCCGTGTCGCAGAACTACCATTCAGGCACGTATCTAGCCGATCTCGCCGGCCTGGTCGCCGGGCTCGGAGTGCAGCGCCTTACCGTTATCGGCACCTCGCTCGGCGGTCTGCTCGCGATGTTGCTGCCGGCGTTCCTGCCGGGCGTCATCGCTGGCGTGGTACTGAACGACATCGGGCCGGAAATCGACCCGGTAGGTGCCGCGCGAATCAAAGCCTACGCCGGCAAGCTGCCGCCCGTGCGTAGTTGGGACGAGGCGGTGGCGCAGTTGCGAGAGGTGTTTGGCGCCGCTTGGCCGGGACTTTCCGACGGCACTTGGGCGCGGCTCGCCCGCCGCAGCTACCGCGAAGACGCGAACCGGACGCCGATACTCGAGTGCGACCCCAAGGTCGGCGAGGCGCTGCGTGCGGCCCCGGTAGCCGCGGGCGACCTGTGGCAGCTGTGGGCTCAGCTCGGCACCTTGCCGGTGCTCGCGATCCGCGGTGCGTTGTCCGACATCCTGAGCGCGTCGACGTTTGCGCGGATGCAGCGCGAGAAACCGGACCTCCTACCACTCACGGTAGCTTCGCGCGGCCATGTGCCGTTGCTCGACGAGCCGGAGTGCCTGGCCGCGATTGACGCCTTTGTCGCGCGGGTCGCTTACTAATTTGGCTATCGTGGCAAGAGCTTTCCTGGACGGTCCGCAATTCGAAGGTCAGAGCAGCGGGCAGTCGCGACTTCCTCAGGTAAGGGGCTGAGTGGCGTTCGCGCTGTCTCCTCATTCCTAAGCCACTTCGGCGCGTGCGGTGGCAGCAGTCCGCTCGTTCTCGCTGCGCTTAGGCGAGCTATCGTTGAAAATATTGCCCCTGTGACGCAAGACTCCAAGGCGTGATTCCCAAGCCGCCCTTCGCGTGGGAACTAACGCCCGAGGAGGAGATTGAAGCTTTCGAGGCGCTCAAACCGCGCCTGGGCGCGCTCTGGGACACCATCTTCCCGGGTGACGAGGACCATTACACCTCGGTGGTCGTTCCATCGCTCACGCTCGACCCCGCTGAGCTCCAGAGGCTCGAGGGCGCCTCCCTTTACGAGGAGCGGCTGCTCTTCCTACTCATCCGGCTGCGCAATCCCAAGGCCCATCTCGTCTACGTGACTTCGCAGCCCTTGCACCCCCTGGTGCTCGAGTACTACCTGCAGTTCCTTGCGGGCGTCTCGGCGAGCCACGCGCGCGGTCGCCTAACGTTACTCTCCGCGAACGACAGCTCGTCACGCTCGCTCACCGAGAAAATCCTCGATCGACCTCGGCTCATCGAACGGATCCGCGCGGGCATCCTGGACCCCTCGCGCGCCTACCTCACCGTCTTCAACTCCACGCCGCTCGAGCGCCGGCTGGCGGTGCTGCTCGGCATTCCCATGAACGGGATGGACCCCCGGCTGGCGCACCTGGGCTCCAAATCGGGCAGTCGGAAGGTCTTCCGCTCCGCGGGCGTGGATCTCCCGCCCGGCATTGAGGACCTGCGTACCCGGGAGGACGTGGAGCGCGCGCTTGTCGAGCTGCGGCGCATGCGCCCTGCCTTGCGACGGGCGGTGCTAAAGCTCAACGAGGGCTTCTCCGGCGAAGGCAACGCGGTTTTCCGGTACCCGGAGAGCTCGCGACGCGAGGCGATCCGCGATGCGCTCGAGCGGCTCAGCTTCTGCGCGCCTGGACCGACCGTCGACAGCTACTTCGACGCGTACGCCGAGATGGGCGGCATCGCGGAGGAGTTCTACGAGGACGGTGAACGCGCCTCGCCGAGCGTCCAGCTACGCGTGAATCCGCGCCGGCAAGTCATCCTCATCTCCAGCCACGACCAGATCCTCGGTGGCCCGAACGGCCAAGTCTACCTTGGCTGCCGCTTCCCGGCCGGAGACGGCTATCGGCGACTCATCCAGGAGGCGGGCCTACGCATCGGGGCAGTCCTCGCGGCGCGCAACGTGGTGAGCCGCTTCTCGGTGGACTTCCTGGTCTTGCGCCCCGGCCCCGATGCGCCCTGGGACGTGCGCGCGCTGGAGATCAACCTGCGCATGGGCGGAACGACCCACCCCTTCCTCGCTCTACGTTTCCTGGTGGAGGGCAAGCTGGACCCGGACACTGGCCTTTTCCAGTCTCCGGGAAGCGGTGCCAGATTTTACCGGTCCACCGACAACCTCAAGTCGGAGGACTACCGCGGGCTCTTACCGGAAGACCTCTTCGACATCCTGACCGACAACCGGCTCCACTACGACCAAGCAAAGGGTCGCGGCGTGCTCTTCCACATGATCGGCGCGCTGTCGCAGTATGGCAAGGTCGGCCTTACCGCCATCGGGAACAGTCGGGACGAGGCCGACGCACTCTACGCACGCACCCTGGCGGTGTTGGATGCCGAGTCGCGACTCGGGCATCCAGGGCGCGGCTGAGAGTTCCGACATGGTCAGTACGTTCAGGAGCCCGGAGGACTTCCTCGCAAACAGGCTTGCAAACAGGCTCGGGGATGGCCCTGGCACGTCGCAGGGGCGGCTTCGAGGCCCACCCTTACCCGGAGTCAAGACCCCATGGGGTCTGTTTGGGACCGGGGCGAAGGCTTCGGGGTCGAGGGTTCGAATCCCTTCCGCCGCTCTTCGCATTTGCCGACGTCAGGTTTCTCGCTCTGCCCGTCGTCCGGAAGGTGGAGTGTCACTGTCGCCATTCGCGATTCGCCATTCGCGATTCGAAGAAAGCGGAGCTTTGGTCATTTGAACCAATGTTTGGCGGTTTGAGGCTCAGGATCTCAGTCTCCAAACGACGCCTGCGAACCCGTTATTACGAAACTGAGACGGTCGATTTCGCGCTCCGTGTAGTCCGGCGGAGGTGGCCGTAGACGTTCGCCGTCATCCGCGGGTTGCACTACCACTGGGTTGCGCGGCGGGTCAGCCAGCCTGCGTATCCTCTCAGGCTGTGTTCAGCGGCTCGCATCGCTTCTTGATGGCTTCATCGGCGCTGGCCCTTTGCGTCGCCGGGATTGCGGCCTCGTTTCTACCGCGCGAGATTCTCGCCGAAGTGGGAGTCGCGCCACAGCCGCCGACGCCCTTGCTCGTCCAGCTTCTCGGAGCACTCCTTCTGGGATTTGCCATACTGAACTGGCTCGCCAAAGAGATGGTAGTCGGCGGTATCTACGCCCGGCCCGTGGTGGTCGGACACCTTGGGCATTTTGTTATCGGGACACTCACCTTACTTAGGGCGGCGGCAGCTGGTGACTCGCTGGCGTTATGGGCAGCGACCGGGGTTTACGCAGGATTCGCTACTTGGTTCGGACTCGTCCTGTT
>Ga0302326_10000772_pt1 | contig 84417 bp, 78 predicted proteins | sample Palsa_T0_3_FD_202264 | JGI IMG/M metagenome (GOLD analysis project Ga0302326, IMG submission 202264) | Peat permafrost microbial communities from Stordalen Mire near Abisko, Sweden - Palsa_T0_3 | ecosystem: Environmental > Terrestrial > Soil > Palsa > Peat permafrost | place: Sweden: Abisko...
AAAGGTCGGCAGGCCGTGAACGTCCGGATAGTTGGGCGCTCCCTGGATACCGTATTCCGCATCGAGATTCGTCCCCGGAACCTGCTGTACCTCGCGCGTTTCCATATAGCCCACGCGCCACTCGTTGATCAGGTTGGCGCGAAAGATGTGCGTTTCGCTTCCCACCACGGAATGAGCCTCCGTCCAGACATCGCTGGGGTCGCTCGAGGGCGGTGGCAGCGGGGCCGGCAGAACACCGGTATTATCCTGCTTCGAGTAGCGGACGAAGAAGGTGTCCTTGTCGCTGAACCGGTGGTCGCCGCGAATGTTACCCTGTTCGCCTGTAAGTCGTTCGGCCTGGTCGGATAAAAAGTTCGCGGCCCCGCTCAGGTTGGGTAGCGGATAGAGCGCCAGCAGTTTTTTCGAAACCGGGTCCCATTCGCTGGCGGGAATGGTGTTGTGCGGGAAGGGCGTCCGCACGTAGCCCGTTCCCTTTGGATTGGCGACGGTCGATGTGGGTTCGTAGATGGGAGTGCTAAAGATACCTGTCCTCTGTTTCAGCGTGGGCACGCCGGCAAGTTGCGGCGCCACATTGACCGACTGCAGGCCCTGCCAACTGGCAAAGAAGAAAGTGCGGTTCTTAATGATCGGTCCGCCAAAGGTAGCCCCAAACTGGTTCTGGGCATAATTCGGTTTCTGGCCCTCTATTTGGAAATAAGGGGTGGCATCGAAGAATGAGTTCCGCAGGTATTCCCACATGCTGCCGTGGAGCTGGTTGGTGCCCGACTTCAGGGTGACGTTGACCACCGCGCCAGCCGCTTGTCCGAACTCCGCCGAGAACGTGCTGGTCTCAACCTTGAATTCCTGCACGCCGTCGAGGACCGGCTCGATGGCCTGCGCGGCCGAGTTGTCGAAGCCCACGATCTTGTTTTTGTTGTCGATTCCGTCGAGTAGATAGGTATTCTGGACTTCCCGTGCGCCATTGGCGACAAAGGTATCCCGCTCAGCGCCACCGCGTGACGGCGACGTGCCCGCCCCCAGCGTCGCCAACTGGATGTAGTTGCGACCATTCAGGGGCAGGTTCTGCATGGTCTCGTCCTCCACTACCTGTCCCATCGAGGAATCTTCGGTTTGCAGCGGCGGCAGCCGGGACGTCACGATGACTACCGTGGACATCTGGCCCGGCGCCAGGATGAAATCGACGTCCAGACGGTCTTGCACGCGGAGCTCGATATCGGTCTTGGTCTCGGTCGCAAAGCCGGCAGCCTGAGCCGAGACGGTGTATTTCCCGATATGCAGAGCCGGGGCCGAGTAGAAGCCGTCGCCATTAGTCAGCAGCGAAAGGGCAATGTCGGTCTCGGTCTCGACAATTTTGACTTTAGCGACCTGCAAAACCCCTCCCGTGGAATCCTTCACGGTGCCTGATATGGCGCCTGTATCCACTTGGGCCAAAAGGGTTTGACCCAATAGGACAAGGATGAAGAGAAAGCTTGGTCGAAGCTCGTTCGTGTATCGCATGCGTATCCTCAGCAACAGTGAGTCAAGCCGATCCGGCTCTAAGGATTACATCGTATCGTGAGGCCGTCAATAGATTAACTGCCAAAATCTTTAAGTTTTCTAACTTCATCGCAGGTTTCTACAAGTCTGCCGGCAGATGCTGAAGCGCCGCGACCAAGCCCGGGCCCATCTGGCGCCCCAAGTTATAATCGATCATAATCGATCATAATCGATGAATTGAGCCCACCGCCCGAGGAACGCGAGACAACCAACATGCCAAACAGATTTGGTACGGATATTCTGATTCAAGCCGTAGATCCAAAGAACGCGGCACTCTTCTATGTCAATCAACTCGGATTCGAGATAACCGACGAGACGCCGAACATGATCAGCCTCCATGGCGAGCATATCAACTTGTTCATCGAGCGAGGTCCGGCGCTCGGGCCGGTGTTGGAGGTGACTGTCGACAGTGTTGAACTCGCCAAGCTCCGGCTGGTGAAGAATGGTTGCGTCATCGTCAAGGATGAGCCGGATTTTCCGAGATGCTACATCAAAGATCCGTTCGGCTTGATCTATAACCTGACTACCTGACGAGCATTAGAAATCGAGCGTATCGCCCTCGTGCAGACCGAGGCGCTTAGCCTCGCCTCCGCCCAACTCCAGCACGAATTGCGCCTGCTGGTGGCCGCCGTAGTTAGCGCACTCGCTCGCCTTGGTCTTGCACGGTGGTGTATCGGCGGAGACCTCCACGATGCGATGATTCGCATCCATCCACAGCATATCGAGCGGAATCCTTACCTGGTACATCCAGTACGGGTAGAGCCCCGGCTTGTCGTGGATGAAGAGCATCCCGCGGCCGCGCGGCAGCGAGTCGCGAAACATCATGCCCTTCTGCATGTCGGTCGGGTCGATCTCGGCCTCGGCGCGAATCTGCTGCCCGTTCGGCAGCTTGACGGTGCGCATTCTGAGCTCGTCCAGGCCCACCGTCGGCGGCCCACATCCGACGCCCACCAGCGCCAGCAACATTATCAGTATAAACATCGGCGGAACAAAATAGCGCATGCGTTAAAATGGTAGCCACATTTGCCGCATTTTGAAAGTCATGTGGAAACGCATCCGGCTTACGCTGGAGATGATCAAGTTCGAGCATTCCGTTTTCGCGCTGCCATTCGCGCTTACCGGGGCGCTGCTGGCCATTCGCGAAAGCGGCCTCGGCGCGCGCGCGGCTTTCATCCGGATCGGCTGGATCGTGGTGGCCATGGTCGGAGCGCGCTCGGCGGCCATGGCCTTCAACCGCTTGATTGACGCGGGTATCGACGCACGCAACCCGCGCACGCGCCTGCGGCACTTGCCCGCCGGAGCGCTGTCGCCCGGCTTTACCTGGGGCTTCGTGGCGGTCTCGGCGCTGGTCTTCCTCTTTGCGGCGCGGCAACTGAATCCGCTGTGCTTTCGCCTCGCTCCAGTAGCCCTGGCGATTGTGTTCTTCTACTCATTCACCAAACGATTTACCTCGTTTTCCCACCTGATCCTGGGATTCGCCCTGGGCATTGCGCCGGCGGCCGCCTGGATCGCGGTGCGCGGCTCGCTCGACCCGCGCATCCTCTGGCTCACCGCGGCCGTCACCTTCTGGACCGGCGGCTTCGACATCATCTACGCCTGCCAGGATTATGAGTTCGATTCGGTGGAAGGCCTCTTCAGCCTGCCGCGCCGCCTGGGTATTGCTGGCGCACTGCGCGTGGCGCGCTTGCTTCACGTACTGATGGTGGCCTGCCTGCTGGCACTGGTTTACAGCCTGGGGTTGGGGCTGCTGAGCTTGGCGGGCGTGGCCGCTGTCACCGGTCTGCTGATTTATGAACACTGCTTGGTGAAGCCGAACGATCTCTCGCGCGTGGATGCCGCCTTCTTCACCATGAACGGCTACGTCAGCATGCTATTCTTTATTTTTTGGGCCGCCGACATTCTATGGAAGTCGTAATCGACGATTCGCGCCTGAAGCCCATTCTGGAAAAAGTAGAGGCCGGCCAACGCCTGTCTTATGACGACGGCGTGACGCTTTACCAGACCTCGGACATCCTCGCCGTGGGTTACATGGCCAACCTGGTGCGCGAGCGCTTGCACGGCTCGGTGACTTACTTCAACGTGAATCGCCACATCAACCCCACCGATGTCTGCGTGGCCAGTTGCCGGCTATGCGCTTTCGGCAAGCGGGCCAAGGACCCGAAGGCCTACACCATGTCGCTCGAAGAGGTGTGGCATCGCGCGGGCGAAGGCTGGAGCGAAGCTGTGACCGAGTTCCACATCGTGGGCGGACTGCACCCGGAGCTCACCCTGGAATGGTACTGCGAGATGTTGCGCGGCCTGAGAAATCGCTTCCCGCAGGTGCATTTGAAAGCCTTCACCATGGTCGAAATCGGGTATCTGGCGCAGCGCGCGAAGATTTCCGCGCGCGAAGTGCTGGAACGGCTGCGCGACGCAGGCATGGATTCGCTGCCCGGCGGCGGCGCGGAAATCTTTTGCGATCGCGTGCGCCGCATCATCTGCGACCACAAAATCACCGGCGAGCAGTGGCTCGAAACCGCGCGCACGGCGCACCGGCTGGGGCTGCGCTCCAACTGCACCATGCTCTACGGTCACATCGAAAACGAAGAGGATCGGGCGGACCACCTCGTCAAGCTGCGCGAGTTACAGGATGAGACCGGCGGCTTTGTGACCTTCATCCCCCTGGCCTTCCATCCCGACAATACGCCCTTGCGGCACATTCCGAAGACCACCGGATTCCTGGATATCAAGAACATCGCCGTGGCGCGGCTGATGCTCGACAACATCCCGCACATCAAAGCCTACTGGATCATGATGACGCCGCGCATAGCGCAGATTGCGTTGCGCTTCGGCGCGGACGATATCGATGGGACGGTGGTTGAAGAGAAAATCTATCATGACGCGGGAGCCACGACCAGTCAGTCGCTGCGGCGCGGTGAGCTATTGCAATTGATCCGCAAAGCGGGCCGCGAACCGGTGGAGCGCGATACGTTGTATCGGCCCGTGACGCGAACGGAATCAACGTTCACCGTTTTGGTCTAGCGCGGCTCTAACGGAGAACGCGCCGCAGCAGCACGTCGCCGAAGTCCCGGCTCGCGTCGATCACCGCCTCGATGCGGACAGCCTCGGGATGCAGACGATAAATGATGCGGTAGCGAGAAACCAGAATTTCGCGGTACTCGGTGATACCTTGCTGTAACAGCTCGGGCACAATACGGCCTCGTAGCGAATTGCGGTCCAGCGTCTTCGATTGTTTCAAAAGCTCCCGCCCCAGCTTCCTCGCAGCCGCGGGCCGGTCTACACCGACGAACTCCAGAATCTCGATCAGGTCTTCGTATGCCGGGGCCGTCCAGCGGACCGGAAGACGCTTCAACCGGGAAACCTCTTTTCAAATTCCGCTTCGACTTCTTCTTGAGATTTCCAATTACCCTTCCGGTATTCCGCGTCGGATTGAGACAGAATCTTAAGGAGAATGAGGGCATCCCGCATTTGCTCGTAGCTGGCCGCATCCATGACGACCGCACGAGCATGCCCATTTTGAGTGATGACCACTGGGCTGCGCGTCTCATTGACACCCTGAACGAGTTCCGCGGCGTGCGTTTTCAGGTAGGTGATCGGTTTGATGTTGGACGCCTTCATGGTGCTTAATATCGTACCAAATTCGGTCTGCTGCTGCGAAATTTACAAGACTTACCTCTCTGTGCGATTTCCCAGACAGATACAATGCAAAGGGAGGACTGATGCGAAGCTTTTCAAGTCTGTGGCTTACAGTTCTGTCTCTGACGACCGGCGTGGCCGCGGCAGCCGACGCTCCGAAAGTGCTGCACTCTTTTGGCCTGGGCGAGCAACTGGGCGGAAACAATCTTTACGCCGGTCTGATCCTGGATGCGGCGGGTAACCTGTACGGGGCGGCGGAAGCGGGTGGCCGATACGGGTTTGGCACGGTTTTCGAACTGTCGCCTGAATCCGGCGGCGCATGGACTGAGACGGTACTCTATAATTTCAGAGGCGGCCAGGATGGAGCAAATCCCCATGCCACGCTCGCTTGGGACAGTACCGGCAATCTGTATGGCACCACCGTTAGCGGAGGCGGCAGCACAGCCTGCGGCGGGGGCTGCGGCGTCGTCTTCCAGTTGACGCCTTCTTCGGGCGGATGGACGGAGAGCGTGCTTTACCGGTTCACGGGCGGCACGGATGGCCGGGTTCCCTATGCGGGCGTGGCCTTGGATACGGCCGGAAATATTTATGGCGCCACTACCGGCGGCGGCGCAGCCAAACTTGGCGCGGTATATAAATTGACGCCCGGTTCCGGTGGTGATTGGGAGTACAGCGTCCTGCACAGCTTCGCTGGGAAGCCAGACGGAACTACTCCCTACGGCACGCCGGTCTTAGATACTGCCGGCAATCTGTACGGTACGACTTATGAGGGCGGCACATACAATAAGGGAACCGTCTTCGCCATCGCTCCCGCATCCGGGGGCGGGTGGACCGAGCGCGTGCTGTACAGCTTCAAGGGAGGCTCTGACGGGGTCAATCCAATGGCGCCGGTGATCTTCGACCAAATCGGAAATCTTTACGGCACGACCGAAATTGGTGGCACAGCGAACTGTGGGATTGCCTTCCGGCTGACGCCGAATCACGCGGGTGGTTGGAATGAGAGCGTGTTACACACGTTCCTGGGGATTCCCGCTCTAGATGGGGAGAACCCCAACGGACTGATCTTCGACACCCACGGGAATCTGTACGGGACAAGCCTTGGCGGCGGCGTTGACAACCCGGGAACCATTTTTGAAATTTCGCCGATGCCCGACGGTTCGTGGACCGAAACTGTACTGTATAGCTTCACGGCAGGGCTGGACGGAGCGTATCCTTCGGCGGGATTGGTGATGGATGCGGCCGGCAATCTCTATGGCACGACGCTGTGGGGCGGGCCCGGCGGAGACACTACGGGAGGAGTGGCGTTCGAGTACGCGCCGTAGTCGGTATAGGTTGCTTTGGCTCTTCAGCCCCAACCGCTGCGACAGCATGCCGCACCGTATTTTTCACTGTCCTCATGGCACCGCCCTCCTTATCATTTCCCACGCCCGCATCACATGCTCCCGCGTGGTACCCATATTCCCTATCGCCAGGCGCAGCGTGAACTTACCGTGCAACACCGTGTGCGAAAAGAAAAACTCGCCCGTGGCGTTTACCGTGTCGAGGAGGCGGCGATTCTCGTCGTCCGTGCCTTTGTAGCGGAAGCACACGACCGAAAAAGGCGCGGGCGCGGCGCGCTCGAAACACGGGTCGGCATCCACGGCGTCGGCCAGCTCGTGCGCCCAGGCGATCTGGCTGCGGATCATCTCAGCCAGCTTCTCGCGGCCAAAATAGCGCATCACGAACCAGAGCTTCAGAGCGCGGAAGCGGCGCCCCAGCGGCACGCCGTAATCCATGTAGTTGACCGCGCGCGAGTCCTCGGCGGTGCGCAGATATTCGGGAACCAGCGAAAAAGCGCGCCGCAGAATATCGGGCCGGCGCGTGTAGAAAACGCTGAGATCCACCGGAGTGAACAACCACTTGTGCGGATTGACCACCAGCGAATCCGCGCGCTCGGCGCCGTTCAGAATATGGCGGAGTTCCGGAACAATGGCGGCCGAGCCCGCGTAAGCGGCGTCCACGTGCAGCCACAGCCCGTGCCGCGCGGCGATCTCGGCAATAGCCGGCACCGGGTCGATGCTGGTGGTAGAAGTAGTCCCCACCGTGGCCACCACGCAGAACGGCCGCAGGCCGGCTGCAACATCGGACTCCACCGCCTGGGCCAGCGCTTCGGGCCGCATGCGGAATTCCCCATCCACCGGAATCTTCCGTACGTTGCACTGCCCGATGCCGATCGAAATCGCGCCCTTCTCAATCGAGGAATGCGACTGCTCGGAAGTATATAGCGTGAGCCCGCGCGAAGCGCCGAGCGTGCGCGCCTCGGGATCGGCCATTTCGCGCGCGGCCGCAATGGCATGCATGCTGCTCGTCGAAGCCGTGTCGTAAATGATGCCGAACAGGCCGCTGGGCAGCCCCATCCATCGGCGGAGCCAGTCGAGTACCACTTGCTCCAATTCCGTCGCGGCGGGCGATGTCTTCCAGAGCATGGCATTGGCGTTGAGCGACGCCGCCAGCAACTCCCCGATGATGCCCGGCCCGGGCGCGCTGTTGGCGAAGTATGCCATGAAGCCGGGATGGTTCCAATGCGTGATGCCCGGCACGATCAAGCGGCGGAAATCCTCCAGCAGGCGTTCCATCGGTTCGCCCGCCTCCGGCCCGGAGCAGGGCAGCGCATCGGCAAGCTCGCCGGGGTGAATCTTCGGCAGCACGGGATAGCGTTCCGGATCGGCCAGGTAGCCGGCAATCCAATCTACGGACTCGTGTGCGAAGCGGCGGAACTCTTCCGGGGGCATATTGTTATTGGATCACAGCGATTTCAGCCAGGCGCGAAACCACTCCCGGAACTCGTCGAGAGCGGCCCGCGTTTCGCGTTCGAGCGGCGTCGCCAGATGACCGGTCTTGATGCCGCGCTCGGCCAGCGCGGCTTTGATCCCAACCGGTGTGGGGAAGCGTTCGATGCGCTGGACAAACTCGTGGAGCCGCGCGTCGAGCCGTTCGATTTCGGCCGCGGCCTGCTCCTGAATCGCGCGGTCGAGCGCCAGCAGAAGCTCGGGGACGGCGCAAGCGACCCCGGAAACGATGCCATCGGCGCCGGCCATGCGCGCCCGCGCGAATATGGAGTCGTGTCCCACCAGCAGGGTGAACGCATGTTCCCGCGCATGGCGGAGCAACGCCTCGAAGTATTCCCAACCGCCGCTCGAGTCTTTGATGCCGGCGAAGTGCCCGCTCGAGAGCAGCTCTACCGCGGTCTCCGGGGCGATCGCGTTGGTGAAGACGGGAATGTTATAGAGATACAGCGGCGCGGCATGCCCAATCTCCTCCGCGAATCGCATATAGAATTCTCTGACCTCGGGCTGCCCATAGCGGAAGAAATACGGCGGCATCACCAACAGTCCGGCGGCGCCTGCCGCGGTGGCTTCGCGTCCCAGCGCCAGCGCGCCGTCCAGCGTGCTATGCGAAACGCCCGCCAGCACCGGCACGCGGCTGCGTTTGACCGCCAGATAGGCCATCCGCACGCGGTCGTCGGAGTCCAGATTGACGAACTCTCCGGTCGACCCCAGCAGGGTGATGCCCTGCACGCCCGCAGCGCACAGAAAATCGATCAGCTCGAGGGTACCCGCGATATCCGGCTCGTCGCCCCGTTTCCCGTGCGGCGTCACCGCCGCCACGTTGACACCGGCGAAAGGCTTCATCATTTCACCAGCGGCGTCAGCACGATGCTGCGGAAGTCCACGGGCCCGTGATCGCCCTGCAGCATGATCGGTCCGGGCACGCCCTCGTCCGCATCGCCGGCCATGGCGGTCAGTCCGTCGATCGTCCCCTTGGTCACGGTCTTGCCGTTCAAAGTTATCGTGACATGGCGCCCCACGAGGTGGATGTCGTAAATCTGCCACTCGCCTGGGGGCCTGGTGACGTTTTCCGTCGGCACGATGCGGCTGTAAAGCGCTGCGTTGGAGTGCCGGTCGAGCGGCCTGCCGTAATCTTCCAGGATCTGCACTTCGTAGCGGCCGCGCAGCGCAATCCCGCTGTTGCTGTGCGGCGGCGTGCGATATTCCACGCGCAGGTCGAAGTTCCAGAACTTGTCGTCGCTCACCAGGTCGATGGCGGCGCCATTGCCCTTCAGCATGCCATCCGCCACGGACCAGCCGAGCGATGCGCCGGGAATCAGGCCATGCCAGTTCGAGACGTCTTTACCATTGAACAGGCTGACCGGCTTCCCCGCATGCCACGAGCCATCGTCCGCGTCGGCAGTCTCCGGCGCGCGCGCGCCGCTCCACTGCAGTTTGGTGTCTCCTGATTCGAAGGCGCCCTCGAGCTTGCCGCCCGCGAGCCTGGCGCGGTATTCCTGGTGCACGGAGTGGCCGTCGTAGGTGAACCGCAGCTCGCCGTTCTCGATCCAGATATGTTGGATGTCGTTCAGATCGCCGCCCGGGAATCCGATAAATTTACCTTTGATACCAGGCGTGCCGGCGCCTTCGACTTCGAGCCACCAGGCCCGCCCGCGCGGCGCATTGTGTACCGTGATATCCCACCGGCCGTTGAAGTCCGGGTCCGCAGGGCTCTCCGCCGGCCGCGCGGCGGCGGCCAGCAGCAGGAGCAGAACAATAGTGCGCATGGTTTTGCCTGGGGATCAATTTATCATACTGCTCGTTTCCGCCCCAATCTGCGTCATATGATTGATATGCACCGGTTGCTGGTAGCCGCGCTCTGCTGTAGCGCCGCGCATGCCGCTCAGATTGGCGGCGTGGTGCTGGATGCTTCGACGGGCCGCCCCCTGGCGCGCTCTCTGGTTACGCTCCGCCCGGTGGAAGGCACGGACGGCAAAGCGCTCTCCACGCGCGCCAACCGCGAAGGACAGTTCGGTTTCCCTTCGCAGAACGCCGGCATGTACCTGCTCAGCGCCTCGCGCAGCGGGTTTGCGCCGTTCCAATACGGCCAGAAGGATTCGAAGTCGGCCGGCAAGCCGATGGCCGTCGAGCAGGAGGGTTCGCTCTATCTGGATATCCGCCTGCACCGTTACGCAGCGATTTCGGGCGCTATTCTGGACGAGAACGAAATCGGCATTCCAGACCAGAAGGTGATCGCGTATCCAGCCAGGCAGCCGCTCGAAGTCGCGGCCAGCGCAATCACCGACGACCGGGGTATCTACCGTATTCATGGCCTCGACCCTGGCGTTTATTTCGTGCGCACAGCGGCCCTTAAACTGGAGGACGACTCCGGCCTGCTGCCGACTTTCCACAAAGAAACCAACGCGGTGGACCAGGCCATCACCGTCGAAGTGGATCTGGACCAGCAGATGGACGATGTCAATATCCGCCCGCTGCCCGGCAAGCTGTTCCGGGTGACCGGCAAAATTGCGTCCTTCCCACCGGTGCCAACTATCGTGACCCTGATCTCGGATGCGGGACGCGTCCAGACCCAAACCAGCGGTGGGTTCACCTTCGATCAAGTCGCGCCGGGACGTTACGAACTGATTGGCGAGGGCAAAGATGGCAATGAAACGCTCGGGCACTACCGCGAGATGTCAGTGGATAACGATGTCGAAATACAGGTACAGCTCACGCGGTCGCGCGAGACCGAGTTTCGCATGGAAGACGAAAAGGGCAACCGCCTGGATCTGGCGACTGCCAGGCTGATGGCGCGCCGCAAGACTCTCGACGGCGTCGGCCATGCCGAAATCTTGAAGCTGGTGAACGGTCGTGCGGAGCTGGCGCCCGGGCACTGGGAGATGTCCCTGATTCCGCCGTCTGCGTATTATGTAAGCGCTTTCAGCGGCCCGGGGTTGAGGGATTCCGAGCGCGGGCGGGCGGACGGCTGGAACGAAATCGTCCTGCGCGACTTCAGCCCTGTCTTCATCAAACTTTCATCGCGCCCCGCTGCGATTCATGGCCGCGTGACCGGCTCCGGGCAGGACGCGACGCCCGGCGCGCCGGTGTATCTGGAAGCCTTCGATCAGGCCTCCGGCAAGCGTCTGATCGACCTCCGCACCGTGCGCACCGATCTACGCGGGCAGTATCGCTTCCGCGGCCTCGCCCCCGGCGTGTATCGCGTTCTCAGTACATTCGAGTTCGACAAGCCCGATTCGCAAACCATGGAGGCCGCGGGCGCGCGTTCGCTCACGCTTTCCGAAGGGGACGATACTGCGCAAGACTTAGAACTGTATGTACGGTAGCTCGAAACTCCTCTGCGCTCTTTTCGCGGCCGGCTCCGCTTTCGCTCAAACCTTTGCAGGCTCAGCCCTGCTCGACCAGACCGTCGAGCAGGCCATTGAAGAAGGGCGCATACCCGGCGCGGTGCTGCTGGTGGGCCATAACGGCCAGATCGTTCATCGTAAGGCTTACGGCAAGCGGGCGCTGACGCCCACCATCGAGGCCATGACCGTGGATACCATTTTCGATCTGGCCTCGCTTACCAAGATTGTGGCCACTACCTCCTCGCTGATGAAGCTCTTCGAGCAGGGCAGGTTCCGTCTCAACGACCGCGTCACGCAATACCTGCCCGAATTCCAGGGCGGCAAGAGCGACATCACCATCCGCAACCTGTTCACGCATTTTTCGGGCGAGCCCCCGGACCTGCCCCTGAATCCGCTGTGGAGCGGCTACCAGACAGGCATTCAGATGGCCATGACGCAGACACCCACTGCGCCGCCCGGCACGCATTTCGTCTATAGCGACATCAACTTTATTCTGCTGGGCGAGCTGGTACACCGGCTGAGCGGCCAGATGCTTTCTGACTACGCGCGGCAGCAGATCTTCCTGCCGCTCGGCATGCAAGAGACTATGTTCCAGCCGCCGGCTGCGCTGGTCCCGCGCATCGCACCCACCGAGCGCCTGGCGGCCGATAGCTTGCCCTTGCGCGGCGTCGTGCATGACGAAACCTCGCGTTATATGGGCGGCGTGGCGGGGCACGCGGGCGTGTTCTCCACGGCCGACGACCTGGCGCGTTTCTGCCAGATGATGCTGGGCCGGGGCGCCGCGCTCAACGGCACGCGCCTTTTCAGCCCGCTCACGGTGGAGAAGTTCACCACGCCCCAGAGCCCGCCGGACCAGCCCATTCTGCGCGGCCTGGGCTGGGACATCGACTCGCCATTATCAGGGAACCGCGGCGAGCTGTTCCCCATCGGCTCGTACGGCCACACAGGGTTCACCGGAACGTCTATTTGGATCGATCCGGTCACCGATACGTACGTGATTCTGCTGACCAACAGCGTGCACCCGAACCGCAGGCCGGCCATCACGGGCCTGCGCGGCAAGCTGGCGACGATTACGGCGGCCGCCCTGGGAGTGGACGCGCCCGGCGCGGCCCTCACCGGCTACAACGAGACCATTTCCGGACCCGGCCTGCGGCGCGAAGTCGCGCGTAACGGCAGCACTCTGACGGGCCTTGACGTCCTCGCCGCGGAGAATTTCCGGCCGCTCCAGGGCAAGCGCGTCGGGCTGATCACGAATCCCACGGGCATCGACCGCAGCGGCCGGCGCAACATCGACGCAATGCGGGCCGCGGGCGTCAACATCGTGGCGCTGTTCTCGCCGGAACACGGCTTTGCCGGCGCCGAAGACCGCCCCAACATCAGGGATACGAGCGACCCCTCCACCGGCATCCCGGTCTTCAGCCTTTACGGCAAGACGATGCGGCCCACGCCGGAGATGCTGCGCGGTATCGATGCGCTGGTTTTCGATATCCAGGACGTCGGCGTGCACTTCTACACTTACGAAACCACTATGGCCTACGCCATGGAAGCGGCCGCCAAAGCAGGAATTGCATATTTTGTTCTGGACCGGCCCAACCCCATCACCGGCGTACATGTGGAAGGGCCGCTGCTCGACCGCGACCTGCTTTCGTTTGTCGGCTATTTTCCGCTGCCGCTGCGGCACGGCATGACCATGGGCGAACTGGCGCGGATGTTCAATGCCGAAAACCACATCGGTGCCGAGCTGACCGTGGTGGCGATGAAGGACTGGCAGCGCGGCGACTGGTTCGACTCGGGCGGCCTGCCGTGGATCAACCCGTCGCCGAATATGCGGAGTTTGAATGCGGCGCTGCTCTATCCCGGCGTGGCGATGCTCGAATACGCCAGGAACTACTCGGTGGGCCGCGGCACGGACGCGCCCTTCGAGCAGATTGGCGCGGATTTCATCCACGGACCGGAGCTGGCGGCATACTTGAATAGCAGGCAAATCCCCGGCGTGCGGATATACGCCACGCGGCTCCAGCCCGCGCTCGAGGGTGTGCGCTTCGTGATTACCAATCGGGACGCATTCGATTCCGCGCGCCTCGGCCTCGAGATCGCGGCGGCACTCGTCAAGTTCTATCCCGGTAAAATCGATCTGGAGGCCAACGCGAAACTGATCGGCAGCGCGGAGGTCATGCGCGCACTGGCGGCGGGCGACGATCCCCGGGATATTCAGCAGAAGATGGTGGACAGCGTAACGGCGTTTCTGAAGATGCGGGAGAAGTATTTACTGTATTAGATACTGGAGCCGGCTCACGCTGCGCGGCGCATCAAATGTTTGGTTCAAAATGGAGCGGCAATGGCGGGGTTTATGCGGCCGCGGGGCCGGGTAGCGGAGCCAGACGAAGAAAACCCAACCGCCCTTTTCTGTTGCAGCCGGTGCAACGCAGCGAACTTCGAACTTTTGCCTTGAACGTGGCTGAGCGGGTCAGAAGTTCCAACGCGGCGGCCCACCGGGCGCGGATGCGGTGTGGCTGGGAAGGTTGGAAGACGTTCTCAATGCTGGTTTCAAAATACAAACTCGGATTATTGCGCATCGGGGCTGTGGTTCAGATGGGATTGCTCTTAGCTGGTTTGGGCGAGGCGCAGACCCTTCAGTGGGTCAAGCCCGCGCTTGCGTCTTTGCCCGCGGACCGATGCTGCGGCGCCATGGTCTTCGACCCGCTGATGCGAGCGTCGCTACTGTTTGGCGGGGGTAATGGCGGGATCGACCCGGCTGTGCGCTACAACGATACCTGGACTTTTTCCAGCGCCGCCGGGTGGTCGCAGCTTTCGCCGGCCTCTGCTCCTTCGCCCCGTCAAGGCGCTGGAATCGCTTACGATCCAACCACCGGAACGGTCGTTCTCTTCGGCGGCGGCACTGGATACTCGACTTACATTAACGACACATGGACCTGGGACGGAGTCACATGGACCCAGCAGTTCCCGTCGGTCTCGCCAAGGGCTTGCGAGTTTGACACACAGGGGATGGTGTACGACGCGGCAAGTGAGAACGTGGTGATGTTTATGGGCGGAAACTGCACTCCATTCCTGAACGAGACCTGGATTTGGAATGGACGGGCAAAGACCTGGACCCAACGGTTTCCGGCGACCAGCCCGCCTGCGAGCAACGCCACTATTGCGTACGATGAGGCCCACGGAAATGTGGTGCTCTTCGGTGGCAATATGAACCAGACGTGGACCTGGGACGGCGTCACGTGGACCCAACAGTTTCCGGCGACCAGCCCATCGTCCCGGTTCGCACCTGCCATGGCTTACGACCCGACGGTCGGCAGCCTGGTGATGTTCGGCGGAACCGCTGGCCCGCCCTCGGCCTTAAACGACACGTGGACCTGGAATGGAAGCACGTGGACGCAGATCCAGACCATCTACACTCCCGAGGGACGCTGGGCCGCGGCCATTGACTTCGACCCATACCTCAGGAGCCTGGTGCTTTTCGGCGGAGAACTTTCGGGCGATCCGTTTACGAATCAAACCTGGCTTCTTGTTCCAGCTCGATAAAAATTTCGTCACTGCTGAAAACTACTTTCTCCGCATTCCTCGTTCACCGTTTATCCAACCTCCGCCGGCTTGGCTGGGGACGCCTTACGACCCTTTATCTGCTGGCGGTACCCTCCCATATCACTCGACCGTGACGCTCTTGGCCAGATTGCGCGGTTGATCCACGTCGCAGCCGCGCCGCACGGCGATGTGATAGGCCAGCAGCTGCAGCGGCACAATCTCCAGGATCGGCGCGAGCAGTTCGTTCGAAGCGGGAATTTCAATCACGTAGTCCGCGGTCTTGCGCGCCGCTTCGTCGCCTTCGGTCGCGACCGCCAGCACGGTGCCCTCGCGCGCCTTTACTTCCTGAATGTTCGACAGCGTTTTTTCATAAAGCACACGGCTCTCGTCGCTCGACGGATCGCGCGTGGCCAGCACTACCACCGGGAGCTTGTCGTCGATCAGCGCATTTGGCCCGTGCTTCATCTCGCCGGCCGGATAGCCTTCCGCGTGAATATAGGAAATCTCCTTCAGCTTGAGCGCGCCTTCGAGCGCAATGGGAAAGTGAATGCCGCGGCCCAGGAACAGAAAATCGCTCGACCGAAACAGCTTGTGCGCCAGTTCTTCATACAGCGCATCGCGCGAGAGCACCGTCTCGAGCTTGCCCGGCAGCCGGCACAGCTCCTGCACCAGACACTGCGATGCCGCCGCGTCCAGAGTCTCGCGCGCCTGACCCAGATACATCGCCAGGATGAATAGCGCGGTCAACTGGCAGGTGAATGCCTTGGTGGACGCCACGCCGATTTCCGGTCCGGCATGCGTATAGATGGCGCCCGCCGCCTCGCGCGTGATCATCGATCCGACCATATTGCAGATAGCCAGTGTTTTCGCGCCCTTCTGTTTGGCCTCGCGCTGCGCCGCCAGCGTGTCGGCCGTTTCGCCGGATTGCGAGATGACCACGATCAGCGTGCCCGCATCCACCAGTGGATCGCGATAGCGGAACTCGCTGCCGTAATCCACCTCGGCCGGAATGCGCGCCAGCTTCTCGATCATGAACTTGCCCGCCAGCGCCGCGTGCCAGCTCGTGCCGCAGGCGATGATCTTGATCTGCCGGAATTCGCGGAATTCTTTGGGCGTGATGTCCATTTCGTCCAGGAAAACGCGGCCGGTCTCCTGGCCGACGCGCCCCAGCGTAGTGTCCCGGACGGCCCGCGGCTGTTCGTAAATCTCCTTAAGCATGAAATGCTTGTAGCCGCCTTTTTCGGCCATGATGGGGTCCCACAGGATGTGCGACACCTGCCGGTTCACCGGCCGGCCTTCGAAATCGCTGAGCCGCACTCCGTCGGGCGTCAGCACTGCCAGGTCGCCATCGGCCAGGAAAAACATGTCGCGCGTGTGATTCAAGATGGCCGGCACGTCGGACGCCACGAAATACTCGTTGTCGCCCAACCCGATCACCACGGGGGGGCCGGAACGCGCGGCAACGATCTTGTTCGGGTCCGAGCGCGCGATTACCGCCAGCGCGAAAACGCCGTTAACCTGCTTGACCGCCGCGCGCACGGCGTCTTCCAGATTCCCGGTGAAGTACTTCTCCACCAGGTGCGCGATGACCTCGGTATCGGTCTCCGTTTTGAACTGGTGGCCTTCCGCCTGCAATTGCCCCTTCAGCGCCAGGTAATTCTCGACGATGCCGTTGTGCACCACGACGATGTCGCCCTTACAGTCGCGGTGCGGGTGCGCGTTCTCCTCGGTGGGCCGCCCGTGCGTCGCCCAACGCGTGTGCCCGATGCCGAATGTGCCATCCACCGGATTCATGCGGATGGTCTCTTCAAGGTTGCGCAGCTTGCCGGAAGCGCGCCGTACCTCGAGGCCGCCATCGCAATACACGGCCAGGCCCGCCGAATCGTACCCTCTATACTCCAGGCGCTTCAGCCCCTCCAGAATAATGGGGACCGCTTTGCGCGTCCCGATGTACCCTACGATGCCACACATCTATCCATTATAGGGGTGACGGTTGGGTGCGCCCGGCCGTCGGGGTTCAGCCAACTATGTCGTCGTAATCCGGAAGTCCGGGGACTCGTGGTGCATCAAAGCTTCGCGGAGCGGCCGGCAGCATGATCCCGCAGTGCGCGTTCCGCGATCGCATCGAGCTTCCCGGCCGTTACATCGGCCTCGAACTGTCGGTCCCAGATGTCCGCGTCAAACTTTGCGAACCACTCCCGAAAGGCAGCCAGCTCTTCAGGCGAAAGTTCCTCGACTCTGTTCTCACGATATGCATTCTGACCTGGATGTCCTCGAATCCTGCATCATGGATGGTATGATTCCTGGCGCTCCCCTGGAAGCCCGCTGGACCCGCTTGGAGCCTCGCCGCACTCTGTCCGCGCCGGTCTTGCAGCGGATCGTTGACACAGCCTTTCCGCGCCGCCGCGTGGTCGAAATGCAGCCGCTCACTGAAGGTTTGCGCAATGCGAATTTCAAGCTTCGTCTTGACTCCACGCCGGAGCCGATCGTCCTGCGCATCTACGAGCACGATGCGTCGCTATGCCAAAAGGAAGTTGACCTGCTTCGGCTGGTCGGCGGCCCGGTTCCCGTGCCGGAGGTGCTGTTCGCGGAGCCGCGGGGGTGCCCGGATTTGTCGCCTTTTATGCTGACGCGCTACGTCGAAGGCATGAGCTTCCGCGACCTGAAACGCAGCGGCGATACAGACGCGATCGCAGAGGCGGCCTACTCCGCTGGAGAGACTCTGGCCGCGATTGGCCGCGTCGCTTTTCCTAGGGCGGGATGGCTCGCTCCGGGACCGGTTGTCGCGGCGCCATTGCTCGAAGGTGAAGACCCCACGCCGCGCTTTGTCGATGGCTGCCTCGAGTCGACGAACCTGCGGCGGCGTGTGCCGGCGGATTTACGCGATCGCGCCAGTGCCTTGATGTGGGCGTGGGCCCCGCAACTGGCATCTCTCGACGCCCAGGCGCACCTCGTCCATGGGGACTTCAACAGGCGCAATCTGCTGGTACTGCGCGTCGCCGGACGGTGGTCCGTGGCCGCCGTTCTCGACTGGGAATTCGCCGTTTCCGGCTCTCCGCTGGGCGACCTTGACAACTTCCTACGCTACGAGTGTGCCTCGCGGCCGCTTGCCGAGCCGCATTTCTCAGCCGGCTATTTGCATGCCGGCGGTACACTGCCGCGGGACTGGCGGCGGCTTGGGCAATTACTCGGTCTCACTGCGCTATGTGAGAGCCTGACGCGCGACCAACTCCCGGATACGATTGTTGCAGAGCTGGTCGAACTCGTCCGGGCAATCGTCGACAATCGCGACCCGTACTGAGTAACACGTTTGGCAACATTTGTAAATTCAAATAGTTAATTAACAAGGGGGCAGGCCGCCCGAGATGACTGCGGTGAGATAATCTGGTTTCTATGTGCCGAAGGAGAAGCACAATCATGCAAGCGCAAAATCTTCGAAGATGGGTATTGCTCACAGGATGCGTCCTGTGTCTGGCTGCGTTGCCAGGCTCACTGAGGGCCGCCAACGCTTACGTGGTTCGCAATCTGACATCGGACATTCCCGACCTGGCCGATTATACCGATCCGAACCTGAAGGGCGCCTGGGGCATTTCCGAGTCCAGCAAGAGTCCGTTCTGGATCGCGGACGCGGCTACCGGGCTTTCCACACTATATGAGAGCAACGGCAGCGTGATTTCGCTGGTAGTGACGATACCGCCTTCCAAGGCCGGAGCCGCCAGTGGGACGCCCACCGGCACAGTCTACAACGGTACGCAAGGTTTTGCGGTCGCCACCGGGGAGCCGGCGGCGTTCATTTTCGCCACTTTGGATGGCACCATATCCGGTTGGAACTCCACGGTGAACAAGACGGAGGCAGTTGTGACGGTGGACATGTCGAGCTCCGGCGCGATTTTTACGGGGCTGGCGATCGCTACTAGCGGTTCCAACACATATCTGTATGCCGCGAATTTCTCCGCTGGAACCATTGACGTGTTCGACTCCAACTATAAGCCGGTGACACTGCCGAATGCTTTCGTGGACAGCAAGCTTCCGGCAGGCTACGCCCCTTTCAACATTCAGGCCCTGGGGAGCAGCTTATATGTCGCCTATGCGCAGCAGAACACCGGCAAGGATTTTTCCGTGGCGGGCGCGGGCTTGGGATATGTGGACGTTTACGATACGTCGGGAAATCTACTGCAGCAGTTGATCGCGGGCGGAAACCTCAATGCGCCGTGGGGGTTGGCGATCGCGCCGGCCGGCTTTGGCGATTTCGCGAACGATTTGCTGGTGGGAAATTTCGGCGACGGCGCCATCAACGCCTATAACCCCACCACCGGGGCTTGGTTGGCTACATTAAACGACGTTTATGGCACTCCCATTGTGGTGCCGGGTCTCTGGGCTCTGCAGGCAGGCAATGGCGGGAGCGGAGGCGATATTAATGCCGTGTATTTTACGGCTGGAATTCCGGGTTCCGACGGCTTGCCGCACGGATTGCTGGGCAGGCTTCAGGCTGCGCCCATTGTCGCTGCCGACAATGTGGTCAACGCCGCCAGCTTTCTACCCGCCATCGCGCCCAATACGTGGGTGACCATAACGGGAGGGAATCTTTCGGGAACCACCCGCTTGTGGGAGACTGAGGACTTCGTGAATAACGCCCTTCCGACGGACATCGATAGCGTGAGCGTAACTGTGAATGGGTTGCCGGCGTACGTGGAATACGTCAGCCCCACGCAGCTCAACGTGTTACTGCCCGTGGATACGCCGACGACGGGAACAGTGCAATTGCAGACGTATAACTTCGGCCTCAGCAGCGGACCCGTGACAGTCCCGGTGCAAGCGGCGGCGCCGGCATTCTTCCTCCAAAGTGACGGCAAGCATATCGTGGCGACGCATGCGGATGGTTCGCTGATCGGACCTGCCGGGACGAGCTCCTCCAGTACCGCCACTCCGGCCGCGCCTGGCGAAACGGTCATCCTCTACGGCAATGGATTCGGACCGACAAATCCCGCGGCCGCGGAGGGTCAAGTGCTTACCACCGCGCTGCCGCTGGCGGCAACGCCCACGGTCACGTGCAACGGAACCCCCGTGCAAGTGGTATTTGCGGGCTTGACTTACGCCGGCTTGTTCCAGATCAACATTGTCATGCCCAACCCGGTTGCCGGCGGAGATGTGCCAGTAGTGGCACAAGTGGGCTCAGCATCGTCGCCGAGCACCGCGGTGATCGCGGTTCAGTAGGATTGAACTGGCGGCGCGGCTACTCATACCGCAGCGCCGCCATAGGGTCGATCGACGAAGCGCGATGCGCCGGCAGTAAACAGGCGAACGTGGCCGCTGCCACCAGTACCGCGACGACGCCCACGCTGAGCGCAGTGGATAAGAACACGAGCCGCAGCACGTGCTTCCGTCCCGCTCCCAGCGCCATGATCAAATCAAGCGCGACAGGCTGCGCCGACGCCGATGTGCGCATTGACGCCTGTGCTCGCGGTCGTGGTAAACATACTCATCTTGTCCCTGGCGGGCTTAGTGTGGACTACTGACATCGGCACCTTCTGGTTCGCCTGGATTCCCGGCGATAATTTCATGACTGTGGCGCCCACTGACGTCCAATGGCCGGCTGGCTGGACCGCGAACATTATACCCGGCTTCTCGATTCAATGGCTCGACTCCGGCTCGCTCGGTCAAGGTATGTCCCAATCCGGTTTCGAATTCGAGAGTACCTTAACTCCAGCTCAACAGGAAGGTCCTTCGATTATCCCGTCGGATCCCGTGGCTACATCCTTCGTTTACATTGGCATGCCGTTTAACGATCCCGGCTTCCAGTTAGTTGCGACTCCGGCTCAAACTACTTCCACTCCGGAGCCGGGCACGATCGTACTCACTGCTTTAGGAATTGCTTTGGCGGGCTTTGGGTTACGACGCTACCGGATTACGAGACGCTCACTACTCTGCCCAGGTTCTGGCGGCGATCGTTGCGCGGGTTCCGCCAGTTGACCTGCGGCGCGAAGAGCGACTCATCGATACGATCCCGATATTCGACCGCTATGTTCATCAGCGAGTCCAATAGCGATTCGGAGAGAAGGTGCGGTTGCAAACCGAGGTCGATCAGCTTGGAGTGCCTGGCGTTGTAATAATGTTCCTCGGCTTCCACGCGCGGAGCGGGCAGGTGATCGATTTCCACCTTAAGCCCGAGCTTCTTTCCGGCGGCTTTCACCAGGCGCGCCATTTCCATCACGGAAAACTGTTCGGTGAACTGGTTAAACACGCGGCATTCACCGGGGCGGGCGGGCGTTAAACAGGCCAACTCGACACATCGCACGGTGTCCCGTATATCGAGCAGGCCGCGCGTCTGTCCGCCCTTTCCGTACACCGTCAGAGGGTACCCCACCGCGGCCTGCACGCAGAAGCGGTTCAGCACCGTCCCAAAGACTTCATCGTAATCGAAACGATTGACCAACGCCTCGTGCATCGCGGTTTGATCGGTCACCGTTCCATACACCACGCCCTGGTTGAGATCCGTGGCGCGCAGCCCCCAGATCTTGCACGCGAACATGATGTTAGCGCTGTCATGCACCTTCGATAAGTGATAGAACGAGCCGGGCTGCTTCGGGAAGGGGAGGGTGTCCTTACGGCCATTATGCTCAATGGTGATGTAGCCCTCTTCGATATCGATGTTAGGAGTGCCGTACTCTCCCATCGTTCCCAGCTTCACCAGGTGGCAGTCGGGCTGGAACTCGCGCAGCGCGAACAGCAGGTTCAGCGTCCCGACCACATTGTTGACCTGCGTGAAAACCGCGTGCTTGCGGTCGATCATGGAGTAGGGCGCCGCGCGCTGTTCCGCAAAATGAATGACCGCTTCAGGTTCGCAGGCCTGGATCGTCGAGGAGAGGAAATCGTAGTCGGTCACATCGCCGACAAACAGCTCGATAGTCTTCCCGGTGAGCTCGCGCCAGACGTCCAGCCGCTCCGCCAGAGGCCGTATCGGCGTGAGAGTTTGCACGCCTAGTTCATGGTCCCATTGGCGCCGCACGAAGTTATCGGCAATGGAAACCTGGTGGCCTTTGCTCGACAAGTACAGCGCCGTAGCCCAGCCGCAGTATCCGTCCCCTCCCAGTACGACGATGCGCATGTCCTTTGATTCGCTCCCGATCAGGTGCTACCTGAATGTGACCGCTTCATCTTAGCAAGCCGCTGGCAGGGCCTGCTACTCATACCGCAGCGCCTCGGTCGGATTCAGCTTGGCGGCGCGGTTGGCCGGCAGCATCCCGAAGATCAGCCCCACCATCATCGACACGCCGAACGCAACCGCAATGGCAGTGGTGGAAATGGGGATCTGCACGCTATCGACGAAGAATTGAACGCTAAGCGGAATCGATACGCCCACCAGAATTCCGATGATTCCGCCCGACAGGCTGACCAGCACGGCCTCGGTCAGGAACTGGATCAGAATCTCCCGGCGCGACGCTCCCACGGCCATGCGCAGGCCGATCTCCCGCGTGCGCTCGGTCACCGTCACCAGCATGATGTTCATGATGCCGATGCCCGAGATCACCAGCGCGATCGCCGATACCAGCACCAGCACCAGGCTCAAAATGAGCGCGATGCTGTTGAACGCGGTCAGAATGGCCGTCAGGTTCTCGACCCGGTAGACCGCTCCTGACCGGTGCCGCGCTTCGAGAATCTGCCGCACCTCCAGCGTTACCGCGTCCACTTCCTGCGGAGACCTCCCTTCCACATACATCGGGTCGATGCGTTCGACGGGAGTGAAATTGCGCATCACGGTAATCGGAATCAGGATGGTTTCCCGCGCTACCTCGGTCAGGCCGAAGCTCTCCACGCGTTCCTTGAAGGTGCCGATCACGGTGAACTGCAATCCGTGTACCTTGATGATCTGTCCCAGCCCGCCGTCGCGCGTGCCGTAGAGCCGCTCCGCCAGCTTATCCGTCAGCAGGGCTACGTGTTCGCGGAGGGTTCCGTCGCTTGCGTCCAGGAACCGGCCGGAGGTGACCAGCAGGTTGCGCACCGGCTGATAGTCCTGGTCGGAGCCGAGCACCTTCACGTCCCGCTCCTTGCCGGCGACCAGGATGCGGTCGTAATCGGTCATGACGCCGGTGGCCGCGACGATGCGGCCAGCCAGCAGTTCGCGCACCGCGTCCACATCCGCCATCTTCACAAAGTCGGCGTCAGCCTGAGTGGCGCTCTGGTTTCCGACCTCATAATAGGCGGAGATCATATTCGACCCCAAGCCTTCGATTTGTTCGAGGATGTAATCGCGGCTGGTCAGAGAAATGGTGACCACCAGGATTACTGAGGAGGTCCCGATCACCATGCCGAGGCCGGTCAGCAGCGACCGGACTGGATTGGCTTTCAGAGCTTTGATGCTGAAATCGAGGGCTTCGCCCAGGAACATGGGCTAGCCGCCGGACGCTTTCTTAAGGAGTTTTTCGGCGTCCGCGCGGGACGGATCGTCGGGAGTCAGGTCGGCTTGCAGATAGCGCCTCAACAGTTGCCGCGCGGTATCCAGGTTGCGGCCTTGCTGGATGTAGGTATCGGCGCGCGCGTAAATCACCTTGGGGTTGTTTGGCGCGATCTTCTCGGCCTTCCGGAAACTCTGCTCGCTTTCCTGATAGCGGCCCTGTTTGGCCAGGAATCTGGCCAGGTCGACCAGCTTACCCACCTGCTGCGGCGCCATCGCAGCCGCGCGCTGCAGGTGCTCCTCGGCGGTGTGGAATTCCTTTTTCTTCTCGGCCAGCCGCGCCTGTGCCCAGTGCCCTTCCACGGGGTCGATCGCTGCCATCTGCTCGGCTGTAGCGGTCGCCTTGTCGAGGCCGCCGCCCATGAATCCCGGCGCCTCCAGGTAGTACTCGAACAGGTCGCTCAGCGCCTCCAGATTACGCGGGTTGAGCCGCACGGATTTTTCGAAGTTCTGCCGCGCCTTCGAAGCGTTCGGGGGCGCCGTAAACGGGCTGGAGGTTTCCGCCCGCCGTCCATACGCGCGGCCCAGCCACAGCGCGTAATCGGAGTTGTCCGGTTCGGCCGCCAGGGCTTTTTCCAGGCTCTCGGTAGCCTTCTTATATTCGCCCTGCATATAGAGATTCTGGCCGGTCAGCGCATACACCGGACCGTCTTTGGGCTGGATTGCCGCGAGGACCTGCAGCGAGCCGGAGTAATCCGTGTACCGGTATAGTTTGCGCGCGTGCTCCAGCTCAGCGGGGGACGCCCCCAGCAGGGGTAAGACGCACATTATAGCCGCTGCAATGAATCGCATTCTACGCGTTCGAAACCCTTCGCCCATGTATTTCTTCTTACATAGATGCTACGGAGTCCGGCGGGGTTGCAGTTTGCGCCTGGGGCGTTTCTTCGCCTTTTCTACGCCGGTCGTCAGATAGCGGAATATATTGTTTGGTATTATAGCGGATGAGCGCGACATGGCAAACAATGGCGGCCCTTTCGGCACAAGCTCCGCATCCCATAATGGCCACCAAACTCGATGGGCTGCCGCGTCCGGGCTGTGGCACTTTGAGGGGTCCTTGGCCAGCTACCTGGGACCATCGGGGAATCAAGGTTGGCACACAGGCCTCGCATTGACGAATTGGAGCCTGACGGACGGCTCGGTTCGAATCCGAATCAAGTTCTCCGACTTGGAAGGCGACATCGCCGCGGGTATCGTTCTGGGCTTTCAATCCGAACGGTCCCGCTACGTAATCGTGCAGTTAGGTGGTTGGGAAAGGGCATACTCGATTGCGGAGTGGGTCCCGAGCGTTGGCTTCCAGAGAATTGAGGAAGTCGGTTCGGCGCGAAACCTGGAGGCGAACAGGGCATACAATCTCCACTTGCATCAAACCGGCCAAGAGATCCGGATGAGCGTTGACGATGTTCCAGTAATCGAGCGAGTTCTCCCCCAGCCACTCACAGGGAGCCAGTTAGGGCTCTGTGCGTGGGGCAAAGCGCCAATTGATTTCAGCGAGCTCGCCGTCACGTCGGCCAAACCTCAGGTCTTTGTCGCGATGCAGTTCGGCCAGCCCTTGGATACCCTTTACCAGGAAGTGATCTATCCGCGCGCCGAAGCCCTCGGTTTGAATGTGGTTCGAATCGACGAAGTGGCCGGTCCAGGAATCGTCTTTGAGGATATCAAGCGTCAGATAGCGGAAGCCAAGATTGTAATTGCGGAAATCACCGCGCCAAATCAAAACGTCTTCTATGAGTTAGGTTACGCGCACGCTCTCAATAAGCCAACCATCCTTTTGGCTCAACGGGGCAAGGAATTGCCTTTCGACATTCGGAGCTACCGTGTGATTTTCTACGACGACTCGATCGGCGGCAAACCCACGCTTGAGCGCAGTCTGCAAAAGCACTTGGAAGCCATCCTCCGCGACTCTTGACGTGAATCAGGACATTGAATCAGGCTGCCGTCCGAGCAGCCGGATGACTCCCGCCAAGCAAATTCTTGCGATCCAGAATGCCAGTGGAAATGTCAGCCCCGCGAGCACGAGTAACGCGAACAAGCCCAGTTCGTCCATACGATCTCCTCTGATTGCTCTTTACTGGTTTTACTGACCCGCCGGCGCGCCAAATACGCCAGCCTCCGCCGGCACGCGCTCCGCGCGCAATTCCACCGCATCGCCCACCGCGACCAGCCCGAACAATTCTTCTACGTCCGCGTTTCGCAAGCGGATGCACCCATGCGATGCGCGCCGCCCGATCGAGCGCGGGTTGCTGGTACCGTGTATTCCGTAGCCTTTGATGCTGAGGCCGATCCACCGCGTGCCGAGTGGATTGCGGCTGCCTGGCGGAACCACTTTGCCCGGCCCATACCAGGCCGGATGGGTCACCCGCTCGACCACCGTGAAACTGCCCGATGGGCTGGGTGTGGCGGCCGCGCCCACGGCCACCGGATAGATCCTGACCATGCGGTCGCCTTCCATCAGCGCCAGTTTACGGTCCGGAATGCTCACCACGATGCGCCGAGCCACGAGCCCCGTTTCTTGTGACTGCGCTTCGCCAGCCGCCACGAACAGGACTGCCAGCGCATGTATGTATTTTGATTGCCGCATGGTGATCAACGAAGTGGCCTTGCTTCGTCCACGCACGGAGGACCTTTGGTATAGGCGTCGGTGCAAAACGGCGGACATCCAATCGCACACAGAACTCTGGCGGGCGGTGCAATGAATTCAGACTCCTTGCGGAGTGTCAGGAACGGCACTCCGGTGCGATCAGGAAAAGTCATCTCTTCTTCGCCAGTATGATCGACGTCTGTCAAGGCAGCAGGCATGTAGGGATAGAATTGGTCAAACTTCCGGCTCCAGGCCGGCATGAGTTGCCCTTGCCGGAAATCGAAGCCCTCCGCCATACTCAACGAGGGATAGTCGGCTCGCCCCGTGCAATTCTGAGGGCCGGCGAGAAGGAGTACGGCTTGCGTTGTCTCGCGCAGACGACGGATGCCGTATATAACCACGGCCATGTCCGGATGCGCGACGGCAACTTGTGACTGCAAGGTCAAAGATCCGCCAGACACCTTGTAGACCTCCAGCCCGCGCTTTGTATCTCCGCGCTGCACTGTATCTGTTAGTGCTACGATCTCCGTGGCGCCGTCGCGATCAATGTCGTACAGCATCGCCGTGACGAGGTAGTGCTTGCCGAGCAGGGGTCCGGGATCGCGCCGCAATTGATCGATCAGTTGGAAGTTGTAAGGTAACCAATCGACGGGCGGCCAAATTTGTTTATAGCCCTTGCCCTCCTTGCGGAAAATTTCGGGATAAAGCCCAGGATTCCCGCTCATGTACCCGAAGACGGTACAAACCGGCTCGAAGGGGCGCTCCTTATATACGACCAGGTTATAAACACCGTTCTTCTCCAGATCGATAAAGCGATAGTCAGTGCCGCTGCCCAACTTCTGCGTGCTTTTTCCATCACGACTGAGCTGATACCACGTTCCCCACATGGCCCCTCCCATGACGTCGAAAACTACTTTTGGTGTGTCCGGCGTGCCTTGCGGTGGGTAAAAGGTTATCCTCGCCATCGGTCCGCCTTCGAACGCAAATTGGCCCAGGAGCACCGCCTCTTGTCTCTGTATTCGATAAACCTGGAAATGATGAACGAAGGTACCGTTCGCCGAGGTCATCCACTTGAGGAAGACTTCCGGCTGCCCATCGCTATCGAAATCGAAAACACCAACTAGCTTGGCTCCTTCGCCGACAGTCTTCAATGGCAATTGCGCGATAAACAGCGCGGATCGCATGGCTGTAGTCTGGCGAAAAAGCCTTCCGCCATTACGAAGTTCGTACCCATTGAGAAGCTCATCGTCGCGTCTTGCCCGCAGTTCGCCAGATTGATTTCCGAGCGCAGACCCCAGCGCTAGTAGCAGCGAAACCATCTGGAGTAAGCGGAAGAACATGCCATTCGAAGTGCAGCTGACGGGCCAGAAAATTATGTGATTGATATGGCGGGCCTTCCACACGGGACCGGCCAGCGCGCGTGTCCCGGCGGACACAACATGAGCGGCGGCCCCACGCTAAAATAAAGCCTGTCGCCCCGCGAACAACAGAGGACAATGGAGAACAAAGAGATAGCGCGGCTGCTCTGGGAAACGGCCGATCTGATGGAGATCGCCGGCGAAGACTCCTTCCGCATACGCAGCTATCGCAACGGCGCGACCGCCGTCGAGGGCTATCCCGAGCGGATCGCGGATATCCTCAAAGATCCCGAGCGCAAAGTCACGGACATCTCCGGCATCGGCAAAGGGCTGGCCTTCGTGCTGGAGGATCTCATCGCGCGCGGCTCCTGCGAGCGCCGCGATGTGTTGTTGCAGAAGTTCCCTTCGGGCGCCCTCGAGTTCCTCAAGATCCAGGGCCTCGGTCCGAAAAGCATCGCCCTGCTGTTCGAGCACTATCGCATCGGCACCATCGACGAGCTCGAGCAGTTGTGCATCGACCAGAAGCTGCGCGTGCTGCCGCGCATGGGAGCCAAGCTGGAGGAGAAGGTCCTGAAGTCCATTGCGCAGTACCGCCAGCGCACCGGCCGCTACCTGCTGAGCTACGCCGAAGACATGGCGGGCGAGCTGACTGCCTACCTGGGAGAGACTCCCGGCATCGAACAGATCACGCCTGCCGGAAGCTTGCGGCGCGGACGCGAGACAGTCGGCGACCTGGATCTGTTGGTCACGGGCCCCGCCGCGGCGGAAGTGTTGGAACGCTTCGTGCATTTCCCGCGGGTGGAGGAGGTGCTGGTACGTGGCGAGAACAAGGCCAGCGCCAAAGTGGGCCGCGAGGGCCTGCAGGTGGACCTGCGGGCGCTGCCCCGCGAAAGCTTCGGCGCCGCCCTGCAATACTTCACCGGCAGCAAGGACCACAATGTCGCCCTGCGCACCCGCGCCGTCAAGATGGGTTTCAAGCTGAGCGAATACGGCCTCTATCGCAGCGCGGACGACACCAGGGTGGCCGGCCAGACCGAAGCCGAGGTCTATGAAGCGCTGGGCCTCCGCCTGATTCCGCCGGAGCTGCGCGAAAATCTGGGCGAGATCGAGCGCGCCGCCGAAGGCCGCCTTCCCGAGCTGGTGGAGATGGGGAGCATGCGCGGCGACCTGCACATGCACACCACCGAAAGCGACGGACGCGCGTCATTGGAGGAGATGGCCGCGGCCGCCCGCGAGCGGGGTTACGAATACATCGCCATCACGGATCATTCGAAATCGCTGGCGATGACCAACGGACTCGATGAAGCGCGGGCCGTCGCCTTTGCGGCGCACGTGCGCGAGCTGAACCGCGACGGCCTGGGGCTGCGCATCTTCTCCGGCCTGGAGTGCGACATTCTGAAAGACGGCGCCATGGATCTCGCCAACGACGCCCTGGCGGAGCTGGACCTGGTGATCGGCAGCGTTCACAGCCACATGAATATGGAGGCCGCGGAGATGACCGATCGGCTGCTGCGCGCGCTCGAGTGCCCGTCGCTACGCGCGCTCGGCCATCCCACGGGCCGCATGCTGCTGCATCGCGATGCATATCCTTTCGACTTCGAGCGCGTGGTGGATGAAGCCGTGCGCCGCGGCGTGTGGCTCGAAATCAACTCGAGCCCGGAACGCCTGGATCTGGGCGCGCACCTGATCCGCACAGCCAAGGCGCGCGGCGCGAAGTTCATCATTTCCACCGACGCGCATCATCCCAGGCATCTGCGCAGCATGCGCTACGGCGTGATCACCGCGCGCCGCGGCTGGCTGGCCCCGGCCGACATCATGAATACGCTGCCGGTGGAACCGTTTGCCGCGGCCCTTCGCCGAAACCGATTATGAAAATCGTCTCCACGCGTGAAGTATACAAATGCGCTCTCTTCCGGGTAACCGAAGACGAGGCCGTCGACCCCAGCGGTTTCAAGATCAAGAGATCCATCGTGCGGCACATGGGGTCGGCCGTGATGATGGCGGTCGATGAGAAGAGCCGCGTCTTGCTGGTGCGCCAATTCCGGCTGCCCGCCGCCAAGTATCTGTGGGAGTTGCCGGCCGGCCGTCTGGATGAAGGCGAAAACCCGCTGCAGGCGGCGCGCCGCGAGCTGCGCGAAGAGACCGGCTATCGCGCGCGATCCTGGAAGCGGTTGGCGAGTTACTGGCCGAGCCCCGGATTTGTAGGCGAGAAGATGACCATTTTTCTGGCCACCGAACTGACGGCGGGCGAGCCGGAGCCGATGGAAGATGAGCGCATCGAAAGCCGCTGGTTCTCCCGCAAAGAGCTCGATGAGATGATTCGCGACGGCAAGGTCGAAGACGGCAAGACCATCATCGGGTTTCTGACCTGGATGCGGTATACGAAGTAGGGCATATGCAAGGAAGGAGCAGCCATGGCGACACATGCAACTGGAACGTTTGAAGTAAAGTTGGACCCTCAGGCGGAGGACAAAGCTGAAGGTTCATCCCTCGGCAGGACGTCAATCGACAAACAGTTCCACGGCGATCTCGAAGCTACCGCCAAGGGCCAGATGCTGACCGCCGTCACGGACGTCAAGAGTTCGGCCGGCTATGTCGCGATCGAGCGGATTACCGGTACCCTGCACGGTCGCCGCGGCAGTTTCGTGCTGCAGCACAGTGGCATCATGACCAGTAACTCGCAGCAACAGACCGTCACCGTGGTGCCAGACTCCGGCACCGGTCAACTCGTTGGTCTTGCCGGCAAGATGACGGGCGCGATCGCCGACGGAAAGCATTCGTATGACTTGGAGTACACGCTCCCGAATCTATGAACGCCGCTCCACGCGCTGCCAGCAAGCGCCTGTTACCGTGGCTGGTGGCAGTCGCGTTTTTCATGGAGTCGCTCGACACCACGATTCTGAATACAGCCGTGCCCGCCATCGCGCACGCGCTCAACGTGGTCCCGCTCAGCATGAAGTCGGTCCTGGCCAGCTACACGTTGAGCCTCGCGGTTTTCATTCCGATCAGCGGTTGGATGGCGGATCGATTCGGAACGCGGCGCGTGTTCGCGTCCGCGATCGGCCTCTTCACCATAGGGTCCTTCCTCTGCGGTATATCGAGTAATATCCATGTGCTGGTGGCGTGCCGCATTCTGCAAGGCTGCGGCGGAGCCATGATGGTTCCGGTGGGCCGTCTCACCCTGGTACGGACGTTCGCTAAGTCCGAGCTCATCCGCGCCATGAGCTTCGTCGCCATCCCCGGTCTGATCGGCCCCATGCTCGGACCCATCGCCGGAGGATTGATCGTCGCGTACTTTCACTGGAGAGTCATCTTTTTCGTCAACCTTCCGATTGGTCTCGCCGGTTTGTATATGGTTGATCTGCACTTACCGGACTACCGTGAGCATACTAATCCGCTCGATGTTATCGGACTCATTCTGTTCGGCTCCGGCGTGGCGCTGCTATCGTATGTGCTGGAGGTATTCGGTGAACACACGCTGAGCGCGCGCGAAATTCTGGGGTTACTGGCGATCTCCCTCCTGCTCCTGGCAGGCTATGCGCTGCATGCGACGCGGATCGCGTTTCCATTGCTGCCTCTCACTCTATTTCGCATTCGCACGTTGAGCGCCGCGGTGAGCGGCAGCTTTTTCACCCGCCTTGGCATCGGCGGAATTCCGTTCCTGTTTCCGCTCCTCTACCAGGTGGGCCTTGGGTTCACGCCGATTCAATCCGGTCTGCTGATGATGCCACAGGCGATCGCCGCCATGAGCCTGAAGTTGACGATGCCGGGAATTCTGGCGCGCTTTGGCTATCGTGGCGTGCTGATTTCAAACACCGTGATCCTCGGTCTGCTCATCGCGTGTTTCGCGACCATCGGGGTGGGCACGCCGGTCTGGCTCATCGTGGCGCAGGTGTTCTGCTTCGGGTTCTTCACCTCACTGCAGTATACGAGCATGAACACGCTGGTCTATGCCGACGTCACCGAGGAACAGACTAGCAGCGCAAGTTCCATCGCCAGCACCATGCAACAGATGTCGATGAGTTTCGGCGTCGCAACGGCCTCACTGGCTACCGCATTCTTCATTCCCGATCGCTTTCGCTCGAGCGCCCCGGAAATGATTCACGGCATCCACCAGGCGTTTCTGGTCCTGGGCTTACTGACCATCTTGTCCACCATCGTTTTCAGCGGATTAAAAAGCGGGGACGGTGACAACGTGAGCCAGCAGAAGGTTCTTCATCACGCCGGCTGACGACCACGCGCATCGTCCTGCGGTAGCATGAAAAGAGAGGCGATTGAATGTTCACGTGGATCTGTCCGACCTGCGGACGAGAGGTGCCCCCAGCTTACGACGCCTGCCCGGACTGCGCGGCCAGAGCAAAATCCGCCCAAGCCCAGGCCGCGGCCCCGGCCGAGGTTGCAGCGGTTCCGCTTCCGCCGGCCGCACCTGCTCCAGCTGCACCGACTCCGGCTGCAGCCCCGCCACCGGCGCCCTACACGCCTCCCGCAGTCTCACCTCCCGCAGTGGCCCCTCCGCCGGCATATTATGCCGCTCCGCCCCAGCGGGCCCCCCTGCCGACCTGGTTGCTCACGGTCCTGTTCGCGCTCGCTTTCATCGGTCTCGGCGCCGGCGTGTATTGGCTTGTACAATACTTCCGCGGGGGCAGTCAGGCGGCTGCCTCCGCGCCCGTCGAGACTGTCCCGGTCAGGGGGCCGGCCAAACAGCATCCGCTTCAGAAATACGTCGAAGTGACCGGCATACGTTTCGTCCAAGCCCGCAACAAGGACACCGAGGCGCACTTTCTGGTGGTGAACCATTCCGGAGCCGACATTGCCGATCTCGCCGGTACGGTGAATATCTGGGGCCGCACCGCGAAATCCGAGGAGGAAGCGGCGGGCAACTTCAATTTCAAGGTCCCCACCCTGGGGCCCTACGAGTCCAAGGAAGTGACCGCGCCGGTAACCACCAAGTTGAAAGTGTACGAGCTGCCGGACTGGCAAAACGTCTCGACCGAAGTGCAGATTACATCGCCCTAGAGCGTAGCCCTTGCCCTCTCAATCGAAGCGCCCGAAGACCGCCGCCGAGCGCCGCGCGCGCGTCGACCGCATCCTGCGCGGCCTGGACGAGATGTACCCCAATGCCACTTGCGCTCTCGATCATCGCGATCCCTGGCAATTGCTGGTGGCCACTATTCTTTCCGCGCAATGCACCGACAAACGGGTGAATCTGGTGACGCCCGCGCTGTTCGCCAAATATCCCACGCCTCGGGATTTCGCCGCCGTGCGCCCGGAAGTCCTGGCGCATGACATTCGCAGCACAGGCTTCTTTAATAACAAGGCGAAATCGATTGTGGGCGCGGCGAAGAAAGTGGTGCAGGAATTCGGCGGCAAGGTCCCGAGAACCATGGAGGAGATGCTGACCATCCCCGGCGCGGCCCGCAAAACCGCCAACGTGGTGCTCGGTACGGCCTATGGCGTGGCGGTGGGTGTGGTGGTCGATACGCACGTGCAGCGTGTGTCCCGCCGTTTAGATCTCACCAAGAATACCGATCCCGCCAAGATCGAGCAGGACCTCATGAAGGCCATCCCCGAGGAGCGCTGGATTCTGTTCTCGCACCAGATTATTCACCACGGCAGGGCGCTCTGCCAGGCCCGCAAGCCCCGCTGCGCCGAGTGTCTGCTGGATCCGGTGTGTTATGCAAAAGACAAAACCATCGGCTGACTGACTTACTCCGCTTTAGAACGCGTTTCAGCGCTCCATCGATCTGTACGTGTGGAAGAGTCCGGTGCCGGGTCTGCTATGTTCTCCGCGAGCCGTGCGGCTTGGGTCATAAGATAATTCCTTTCCGGCAGGCTCGTCATCTCTGGCCATTTCCAGCGATGGGCACGAACGGCGTCGAGGTGATGATGGCCGGTCAGTCGCCCACCGCCCGCAACGTCAGGGCGATTGCCGAAGACGGAATCAGCGCGATTTGACAACTCATAAAGAGCAGGATGAGTGTGTCGTCCTGATCTGGTTCATTCTCAATGTCGGCCGCGGGCGCCACCAGGTTGTTGAGTTGCATGGCCTGTTGGCTTCCCGGCGGCGGCGAGCCAGCGCGCTACGCAAGTGATCGGTCATGCGCCGCGAGGCAACCTGAATCAGCCACCCGCGAAGGACTGTCGGGAAGGCGTTCCCGGGGCCATTGAATAGCCGCCGCGAACAGTGCCTCCCGAACGGCGTCCTCTGCGGCGGCGATGTCGCGGAAGCGGCGTCCCACGAGCTCGACGTCACAGGAGTTCTTCGGGGGGCCCACTCATCACCTGCCGCACTTCGATCGGCATGTTCATCGTGGTTCCGCCGGGTCCTGGAGCGGCCGACGCCCGGGCGGCGATCGCATAGGCCTGCTCAGGACTCTCGACGTCGACGATCCAGTAGCCGGCCAGAAATTCCTTGGCTTCTGGGAACACGCCGTCCGTGATCGGCGCGCGGTCCTTACCGGCTCGCACGATTTTGGCTTGGTGCGGGCTGGCCAAGCCCTCGGCGGACACCAATTCTCCGGATTCGCGGAGAGCTTCATTGAAACGTTGCATAAACGCGATGTGCGCATGGATGTCCTCCTTGGGCCAGGCGCCAAACGTGTCATAACCCGTTTTCGGACAGTTCATCATCAAAATATACTTCATGTCTTCTGCTCCTTTCGATTCTCGCACTGCCTTGTGGGCTTTCATGAGTGGGTCGGAGCACGCGGCGCATTCTCGACATCCCGGACAACTATTTCGGAGTAAATCCTGGGAGAGTCAAGCCTAGAACACGCTGCGATGGTGCGTCTCCGCCTTCGTCGCCAGTGAATAACGAGGCTCCGTCTCGCCGCCGTTCAAGAGAAGAGCCGCCACATACTCGCCGGCGGCTGGGCCGTGCTTGAAGCCATGGCCGGAGCCGCCCCCGACCAGCCAGACGTTGGTGAAATCGGGATGGCGGTCGATCAGGAAATCGCCGCTTGAAGTATTTTCATATTGGCAGACGCGGGCTTCGAGCAGCGGAGCGTGGCGCAGCACGGGGAAGCGGCCAGCGAGCGAATCGCGCGCGGCGGCCAGGCCCTCGGCGGAGTGCGTGCGATCGGCGGAATCCGGATCGATTGGCGGCCCGTGTTGGTCGAGGGCGATCTTCACGCCGCGGCCTTCGAGATCGGGGAAGCCGTAAGGGCCGCGAGGATCGCTGAAGTCGATCCATACGGGCATGGCGGGCGGCGCAAAACGGCGATCGCCGGGCGGAGCGCCGAAGAAGAAGACTTCCTGCCGGGTGATCTCGATGCGCTTGCCCAGCAAGCCCGGAAAGAGCTTGGGCAGCCAGGGACCGCAGGCGAACACGAACGCGCCGGCGCGAATGGCTTGACTTGCGCTGGTACGGACAGACTCCAGGGCGCCCTGGCCGGCGGGCGCAGACACGGCCTCGGGCAGAAACTCGACGCCGTTTCCGATGGCATCGGCCACCACGGCCTGCACCGCGCGGCGGGCCATCAGGGCGCCGCTCTCCGGCTCGAAGATGCCCCAAGCGCCGTCCGCAAAATCCATCTGAGGGAACCGCAATTGCATCCCGGCGGTCGAGAGCGTTTCAAAACGCACGCCGCATCTGGCCAGCGTTTGGCGTGTGCTCTCGGTGTAGGGATCGCCTGGCGCGGCGGTCCAGAGGACGCCGGTCGGATGAAACATTGGATGAAACAGGGGCTGGCACACCTTCTCGAAGAATTCCCGCCAAAGCGCCAGAGATCGGATTGCGGAACGCGTGTAGATTTCGTCGTCCCCATAGCCCATGCGTATGATGCGGGATTCGCCACCGGAACTGGCGCGCGCGTGAGCTGCGCCGTAGCAATCGACCAGCGCCACGTGCTGCCCCGCCCGCCTCAGGTGATGGGCTGTCCAAGCGCCGAACACGCCGGCGCCAATCACAGCCACGTCGTAGATCCGGTTCTGAGGAGGCATGCGAGCTGTCACGGATTGTTGACATTCTATCTTTATGCCGGCGCCGTCGGCGCTAAGCCGCAAATTTTTCTTGCCCTTCCCCCCAATTCTTAGGACACTGGGACTTTGGAGGAGCATAGGTGGAGAGAAACGCGAGGAAAGGCTCCCTCGTCATGGAGCCGGCCGAGCGCTGGACCGCGCAGCACGCCAGTGAGCTGTACGACGTCGCCAGTTGGGGTAAGGGCTACTTTTCGGTGGACTCCAGCGGCCACCTGCGAGTGCATCCCGAAAAGGACCCGCTGCGGTCCATCGATCTGAAACAACTGGTGGACACTTTGGTGCTGCGAGGCATTTCGCTGCCGGTCCTGATCCGGTTCGCGGGAATCCTGCAGCATCGCCTGGGCGAGCTGCACGGCGCCTTTGCCACCGCCATCGCCGAACATCGTTATCAGGGCCAATACTGCTGCGTTTACCCCATCAAGGTAAACCAACAGCGGCAGGTGGTGGAAGAGGTTTTGGAATTCGGTCGTCCCTTGGGATTCGGCCTGGAAGCCGGATCGAAGCCCGAGCTGATGGCCGTAATGGCCATGGCGGACAACGACACCCCCATCGTCTGCAACGGCTTTAAGGACGATGAATATATCGAGATGGCGATGCTTGCCCAGAAGCTCGGGCGGCACATCATTCCAGTAGTCGAGAAGTACACTGAACTGCAACTGATCTTGAAATACTCCGAGCGCGTGGGCGTGCGGCCGACTCTCGGGCTGCGGGTCAAACTGGCCAGCCGGGGTTCCGGACGTTGGCGCTCGTCGGGCGGGTATCGCTCGAAGTTCGGACTTTCGGTGAGCGAAGGCATGCGCGCGCTACAGGAGCTGAAGGACGCGGGCATGGCGGATTGTCTGAACCTGCTGCATTTCCACCTGGGCAGCCAGATCACCAATATCCGCCAGATCAAGGCCGCGGTGAATGAGGCCGTGCGGGTGTATGTGGAGCTGGCGCGCGCCGGCGCGGGGTTGCACTACCTGGACGTGGGCGGAGGGCTGGGCATCGATTACGATGGTTCCCAGACGGACTTCGAATCGAGCGTCAATTATACGCTGCAGGAATACGCCAACGACATCGTCTACCACATTCAGAGCGTGTGCGATGAAGTGGGCGTGCCGCATCCGACCATCGTCACGGAGAGCGGACGGGCCATCGCAGCATATCACAGCGTGCTGGTGTTCAATGTTCTGGGCGTATCGGGAATGGGCGAATCGGACGCGCCGGCGGAGGTTCCGGCCGATGCCGAGCAGCCCCTGATCGACCTTCAGGAAACCAATCGCTCGCTGACCTCCAAGAACCTGCTCGAAAGCTATCACGACGCGCAGCAGGCGCTCGACCAGGGGCTGAATCTGTTCAGCCTCGGCTATCTTTCTTTGGAACAGCGCTGCCAGGCCGAGAATCTGTATTGGTCGATCAGCCGGCGCATACAGAGCCTCGCCCAGAACCTCGACTACTTCCCGGAAGAGCTTGAGGGCCTCGAAGCCATGCTCTCGGACACCTATTTCTGCAATTTCTCGCTGTTCCAGAGTATGCCGGATAGCTGGGCCATCAAGCAGTTGTTCCCGTTGATGCCTATACACCGCCTGGAAGAGGAGCCCACGCGCCACGCGGTGCTGGGCGATATCACCTGCGATTCCGACGGCAAAGTGGACCAGTTCATCGACCGGCGCGACGTGAAGCGCACTCTGGCGCTACACCCTTTCAACGGCGGCGAGTATTATCTGGGCGCGTTTCTGGTGGGTGCTTATCAGGAGATCCTGGGTGACCTGCACAATCTTTTCGGCGATACCAACACCGTCCACGTGCGGCTGAGCGATACCGGCGAGACCATTCTGGATTCGGTGATCAAAGGCGACACCGTACGGGAGGTGCTCAACTACGTGCAGTTTTCCTCGGACGCTCTGGTGAGCCGGCTGCGCCGGGACGTGGAAGTGGCGCTGCGGGAAGGGCGCCTGGGGTATGAGGAATCCGGCCTGCTGCTGAAGTTCTACGAAGAGGGGCTGCACGGGTACACGTATTTAGAAGACGTGCACGAGCGCTAGGCCGCTGTTTTATTGCTGGAAATGAGCGCCAGCACCATCACCCACTACCCTCCTTACTGAAGCGTGCGTTTTTCGCTTCGCGCCGTAGTTTCGCCGCGCTTGATTTGCGCGCGCCGCCGGCCCGTGGCCAGATTCTTGGCAGCCTTGTCCTTGGCCGCCTGGCTCACCGCAATGTGGTTGACCACTTGCGTCGCTCCCGCGCTCTTGGCCAGGCGGGTGGCCGTGCCCTTGTGCTGCAGGACATCGGTCTTGCCTTCCAGCGTGGCGACCCCGTGTTGCACGTGTACCTGAAAATGATTGCGCGAGATCTTGGAAGCCGCCAGGCGCACCTTAATAGATTGCTCGACCTCCGCGTCCGGCCGGGGGGCCAGCCTGGCGCGCGCGGCGGGAGCCGTAGTCCGACGCACCGGCGCCACTGTCTTAACCGGGGTGGTGGCGGCGCTCACCCCAACGGTCATCAGAAAAACGCCTAACGCGGCAATTGTATGATTGATCACAAAACTCCTTCACATACAGCGTGGCCGCGCCGGCAACTTATTCTCAGGATTTAACCGACTGCAGAATCGCCTCGACCAGCCCGTCCACCGTGAAAACCGGCGCCTCAACCGCAACCTGGATGCCCAGCCTGCGCGCCGTCGCCGAGGTAACCGGGCCGATAGAGGCCACCCGCACACCCTCCAAGGCCGCCGTGCCGGCCGCCGCAACGAAGTTATGCACGGTCGAAGAGCTGCTGAAGGTGATCCAGTGGGGCCTGTCTACCGCACCGAAAATCTCGGCCGCCGCGGCGGCTGCGCCTTCGGGAGCCGAGGTGCGGTAGGCTTCCACCACGTCTACCAGCGCGCCGCGGCGCGCCAGCTCGGCGGGCGCCAGATCGCGAGCCACGGCGGCGCGCGGCAGCAGGATGCGCTGGCCCTGCAGGTCATGCGCGGCGAGCGCTTCGACCAGACTCTCGGCCACGTACTCCTGGCCCATCACATCGACCTTGAGGTGCAGGGCAACGATCGAGGCGCGGGTGGCCGGACCGATGGCGCAGATGCGCGCCCGGAGCGCCCGCAAGTCCACCGCGGACCGGTCCAGGCGCTCCAGAAAGAATCGCACGCCGTTGACGCTGGTGAAGATCAGCCAATGGTATGAGCCGAGATTGGCGATGGCGCGGTCGAGCGGCCCATAATCGAGCGCCGGATGAATCTCAATGGTGGGCAGCTCGATGACCTCGGCGCCCAGCGCGCGCAGCTTCGCGGAAAGCCCTTCGGCCTGGCGGCGCGCGCGCGTGACCACGATGCGTTGTCCGTAGAGCCGCAGGCTTTCGAACCAGTTGAGCTTCTCGCGCAGCCGCACCACTTCGCCCACGATGATGGTGGCGGGCGGCTTCAGATCGTGCCGATGGATCAGCGCCGGCAACGTCGCCAGGGTTCCCACGAGCGTATGCTGGTCGGGCCGCGTTCCCCAGCGCACGGCCATGGCGGGCGTTTCGGCGGAGCGGCCGTGCGCCATCAGCTCCCGGGCGATTTGATCGAAGCTGGTGATCCCCATGAAGATTACCAGCGTTTCCATGGCGCCCACTTTGCTCCAATCGATGGCCGCCACGTCGTGCCCGGTCACGAAGGTCACCACCTTGGTGTGCTCGCGATGGGTGAGCGGCACGCCGGTGTAAGCGCCGATGCCCAGCGGCGAGGTGACGCCCGGCACCACTTCGAACGCAATACCGGCGGCGGCCAGCGCTTCGGCCTCTTCTCCGCCGCGCCCGAAGATGAAAGGATCGCCGCCCTTCAGGCGCACCACGTTCAGCCCGCGGCGCGCGCGCTCGATCATCATGGCGCAGATTTCTTCCTGGCTGTAGGCGTGTACGGATTTCTTCTTGCCTACGTAAATGCGCTCGGCCCGCGCGGGCGCGAAGTCAAGCAGCGAGTGGGGGGCAAGATGGTCGTAGAGCACGGCGTCGGCCTGCTCGAGCAGCCTGAGGCCCTTGGCGGTGATCAGCTCCGGATCGCCCGGTCCGGCGCCGACCAGGTAGACCTTACTCATGCGTGGCTCATGCGTAAACGCTTTCCAGAATGTCGTCACCGCCGGCGGCCAGCAGCGCTTCCCCGAGCCGGCGGCCGATCTCCGCGGCTTCCGCGAGCGGCCCTTCGAGCGAATCGCGCACCAGGCGAACGCCGTCCGGCGAGACCACGATTCCCCGCAGATGGAGAGTGCCGGCTGCCACCGTTCCCAGCGCGCCTATGGGCACCTGGCAGCCGCCCCCTAGAGCGGCTAGGAGAGCGCGCTCGCCGGTAATGGCGGCGCGGGTGAGGCGATCGTCCAGCTTCTCCCAGAGGCCTGATAGCGGGCCCGCCCCGATGGCCCCCTCGATGGCCGCCTCGATGGCCAGCGCCCCCTGCCCCACGGCTGGGCAGATGATGTCCGGAGAAACGATCTCGGCGATACGGTCCTGCAGGCCCAGGCGGTTGAGACCGGCGACCGCCAGCACGATGGCATCATAGTGACCCTGGTCCAGCTTGCGCAGGCGCGTGTCGAGGTTACCGCGCACCGGCTCGATGCGCAGATCCGGCCGCAGCTTGCGCAACTGCGCGGCGCGCCGCAGCGAACTGGTGCCGACCTTCGCATTTTTTGGCAAATTTGCAATTGGAATGCCGACGATGGCGTCGCGCGGATCTTCGCGCGCGGGAATTGCGGCCAACATGAGTCCCGCCGGCAACTCTGTGGGAAGATCCTTGAGGCTGTGTACCGCCAGATCCGCGCGGCCCTCCAACAGCGCTTCTTCAATTTCCCTGGTGAACAGGCCCTTCGCCCCGACCTGGTTGAGCGGGACGCTGGTGATCTTGTCTCCTGTGGTCTTGATGATTTGGATGCGGCTGTCATGCCCCAGGGCTGCTAGTTCCCGTTCGACCCAGCGAGCCTGCCAAAGCGCCAGTGGCGATCCCCTCGATGCGATGACGAGCATGTCAGTCTTGCAGACGAAAAACCTTGCGAATGGCGGCGATCACGGGCGCGCCTTCCGGCCGGCCGGCTTGCAATCGCAGCTCCGAAATGGGCCCGTGGGCGACCTTGTTCATAATGCCGCGCGTCAGCATCTCCCAGGCTTCCTCCTGCTCGCGCGTGGCGGGGCCATACTTGCGGCGCACTTTCTCGATTTCAGCGACGCGTATCCGCTCCAGCTCCTCCTGCAGGCTGACAATGGTGGGAGTCACCTCCTGGACCTTCAGGTGGGCCATCATCCGTTCGACCTCCTGCGCCACGATCTCCTCGGCGCGCTCGGCCTCTTTCAAGCGCTCGCGCAGGTTGGCGTTGACCACCTCCTGCAGGTCGTCGATATCGTACAGGAAGACGTTATCAAGGTCGTGTATGGCAGGCTCGATGTTGCGCGGCACGGCGATATCGATCAGGAACATCGGCCGATTGCGGCGCGCGCCGATCACCCGCCGCATCTCCTCTTTGTGCAGGATGTAGTGCGGAGCGCCGCTCGAAGCGATCAGAATATCCACCTCCGGCAGCATGCCGAGAAAGCGGCTGTATTCGACCGGAGTACCCTGGAACAGCCGGGCCATTTCGGTGGCGCGCTCGTGGGTTCGGTTGGTAACGAAGACATTGGTCGCGCCGGAGCGCCGCAGGTGGCGCGCGGCCAGCTCGGACATCTTGCCGGCGCCCACGATCATGACCGTGCGATTCTCCAGGGAGCCGAAAATCTTGCGCGCCAACTCCACCGCCGCATAGCTCACCGAAACCGCCATCTGGCCAATGCCCGTCTCCGAGCGCACCCGCTTGGCCACGCTGAACGAGCGCGCCAGCAGGCCCTCCAGCCATCCGCAAAGTGCGCCCTGCGCTTTGGCGATGCCGTAGGCGGTCTTGAGCTGCCCCAGAATCTGCGGCTCGCCGACTACCATGGAATCCAGGCTCGATGCCACCCGGAACAGATGATGTATGGCCTGCTGGCCCTGGTGCCGGTAAAGATACGGCCCGATGGATGCGGGGGCCGCGAGCCGGGATTCCTGTAGAAAGCCATCCACGAGAGACTGCGGGTCGGCCGCGTCTTCCGTGGTCACCGTGATTTCGACGCGGTTGCAGGTGGAGAGAATGCATGCCTCCGAAACGGCTCCGCGCGATTTGAGCGACTGCAATGCCTGAGGCAGAGCCGGCTCCGGAAACGCCAGGCATTCGCGGATCTCGACGGGCGCGGTCTTGTGGCTGACTCCGGTCACCAGCAGTTTCATGGCTTCAACATCAGCACCCCGTAGCGCGCATGCGCGAACCAGGTGACGGCCGAAAGCCCCACTACCACGATCACCATGATGGCGGCCTTCCTGCCGCGCCATCCCGCCGTGACGCGCAGGAATACCATGGCCATGTAGCCGCCCCAGGTGATGAACGAGATGGCGATGGCGGGCTGGCTGATCCATTGGGTCTTGTGCTCGATGAACGCCCAGGTGGTGCCGGCGATGACCGCCAGGGTGATCAGCACAAAACCCAGAGCCATGGACCGCGAGATCAGCTCATCCAGAGTGCCGAGCGGCGGCAGGCGATAGTATAACTTGCGCGGCTTCTTCCTCTTGATCTCGCGCTCCTGGAACAGATACAGCAGCGCGGCGCCGGCGGTAAACGCCAGCGTCGCGTAGCCCAGCAGAACGCATACGATGTGTACGGTGAGCCAGGCGCCGCGCACCACCGGGCTGTTCCAGGTCTCGACAGGGTTGCCCAGGGTGGCCACCAGAGTCATCACGAATACCAGCGGGAAGATGAAGACGCTGAGACTCTCGGTCTTGTAGCGCCAGTAGACGAACAGGAACAGGGTGGTGATGAGGAAAGCGCACATGGAGAGCGTTTCGTAAAAGTTGGTGATGGGGCAATGCTTCATGAGCAGCCCCTCCTCGACGATGGAGACGCAGTGCAGCACAGCGCCGATGGCAAAAGCGGCGAGCGAAACGCGGAACAGGTGTTCGCGTTTGCGGACGAGGGTAAGGATGGCGTGCAGCAGGCCGACCGAGTACAACGCCGCGGCCACGCGCAGCCAGATAACACTCATTTCAGCCATTTTTCAGCCAGCGCAGCGCGCCGCAAACGGTCAGATATAACCAGTATAGCGTGGCACCGTGACGGAATCTGTTTGGCGCTGACCTCATCGCGGGTGGTGAGGCCCGAAACTGATTCTGGCCACACCTGGCTGTAAGACTACAAAGGCGCCCTCCAGTCGCGAAGCATAATCGCTCACCAGCTTCAAAACTGCCGGAGCGAGCAAACTCCGGGCGGAGGCCGGAAATCGGATCAGAATCACACCTGGAGAATTCATGCGTCCTGCGAATACGAGCCAGCCGAAGTCCTTGTCTTCGGTCAAGAGTATACGGTTCTCAACCAGCGCAAGGTCCATCACATCTTTGTCCACGGAATGGTGCTGCAACTCGCTCACCGCGAGCACATCGTGGCCGTGTGCCCGGAGAGCTCGGACTACGGCGAAATCGCAGCATTCATCTGCGAAGAAACGCATTAGAAGGATTCATTGGGAACTGAGCGCCAGGACGGCTTCGTGCGCAATGGTGTCGGCCGCATACGCCAGCGCCGCGCGAATGTCGTCTGCGGCCAACCGGGGATATGCGTCCAGGAGGTCTTCGATCGTCGCACCCTCTCCGAGCTTCCGCAGTAGAAGCTCCACCGTTATCCGTGTTCCGCGAATCACCGGCTTACCTTGCATAATGCTTGGATTGATCTCGATGCGATCAGCCATGGCCCAGGCCTGTATCGATTGTACCAACATTCATTCAGCGGCCCCAAAAAAGCGGACAGATCGAGTGACACTCCTGCAGGATATCGACGCGCATGATAACGCCGCTCCGGCGGGCGGCCTGAATCCACGGAATGGCGCTGAAACTCACTCAACGCAACGCATTGGCCTCGCCACTTGACTCGAATCCTGGATGGGCCCATACTCTTCAAGGGGATGTTTTATGTCCAACCGCCGCGCGTGTGCTTTCTCTGCTTTCTCGAGATGGGCAGCGGTCACCGCACTGGCGCTTTCGGCCAACGCACAGTCGGTGATCTCCACCCATTCCGGCGTAATCCACTTTTTCGAAGGGGCTGTCTATCTGGGCGATCAGCCGCTCGAATCTCATCTGGGTAAATTTCCAAGCGTGCCTCAGGGCGGCGAATTACGCACCGCGGAAGGCCGGGCAGAGGTGCTGCTTACGCCTGGCGTCTTCCTCCGCATGGGCGACCGCACCGCGATTCGCATGGTTTCGAACGATCTCGCGGACACCCGCGTCGAATTGCAAACGGGCTCTGCCATCTTGGATTCAGGGGAGCCAAATGCAGATACGTCGGTATCTTTAATTTATAAGAATTGGAGGGTGCACTTCCTCCGCAAAGGCGTCTACCGAATCGATTCCGATCCGCCGTGCTTGTGGGTCCGCCAGGGCGAGGCCGAAGTGTTCGCCGGGGCCGGCGGGCAACCGCTACCCGTGGAATACGGGATGAGTCTGCCGTTGGCGGCTGTGCTGGTGCCCGAGCGGTCGATCGAGGAGCTTGGCGACCCACTTAACGACTGGGCCGACGGCCGCGGCCAATCGATTGCGGCGGACAATGCCATTACCGCCCAGATTGACGAAGATCCTCCCTCGCAGACGACCGGTCTGGACAGCTTCACTTATTTTCCATCGCTCGGGATGTCTTCAATTGGTATGGATCCGTCCGGCCTGTATAGCTCTTACGTTCCCTATCAGCCGGGGTTCAATTCGATCTATTTGCCCGGCTATACATACGCGCCTCTCATGTTGGGACTGGTGGGACGCGGGTTGGGAATATACGTGCCTCGACTTCCGTGGCGGACGGGGATTTCACCTGGAGTTGGCACTGTCATTCGGATTCCGCGCGCTCCTGGTCCGTATCCAGTGCCTGTGCATTCCGCTCCAACTTTGGCTCCAAGTGTAGGTGTGCATGGCGTTGCTCACCGCTAGTCATCGGGTTGGTGCGTAATACCCGAGCCGCCAGTGCGCCTTGAGCGCCGAAACACCGCGCGGTTGCGTAACCTTCACTTCCACGTGGCGGAATTTTCCATCTCGGGCTTGATTTTTCGGGTAATAGCCGAGAACGTATTGATTCCGCAATTCGACCGCGATTCTGGCCGCGACGCTCGGCAGATCGCTCGTGAGCGCCGCCGCGAAAGCACGCCCGCCTGTTTGCGTCGCAATTTCCGATAGCAACCGCGGCCCGGAGACTTCCTCGGCGCTCAGCCCGAAAGGCAGGCTGGGCTCAAACACCCCCATGGCGTAGATTTGGACGTCCGCTTCGCGAACCAGCGACTCTATCTCGGCCGATGTATACTGGCTGTGGTTGTCTCCACCATCGGAAATGATCACGATTGCCTTCCGTGAATTCCTCGCCTTTTTCATCTCGCGCACTGCCAGGTTGATGGCGTCGAGCATGGCAGTCAGGCCGCCCGGCTGAGCTTTCTTGAGTGCGTCTTGAATCTCCGCGGTATGGGCCGTGAACCCGACCGTAAGTTTGGCAATGTCGCTGAACTCCACAAGAAATGCCTCATCGTCCGCGTTCATGGTCTTCAAGAACTGAGCGACTGCCGCCTGAGAAGTCCGCAACTTATAGTCCATGCTGCCGCTCTCGTCGAAGACTAAGCCGACCGAAAGAGGTGCATCCTCGCCGGAGAAGTGCGCCACGTTCTGTTCCACGCTATCTTCTAATAAGTGGAACTGATCCTTTTGAAGCCCGAGAACGAAACGATTCAGCGAATCGGTTACCGCCACCGGGATCAGCACCAGGGTGGTTTCCACTCGTAGGTTGAGTCCCGTGCCCTGCCGGGGATCCTCAGGAACGGTGGCCGGCTGGCCCAGAAGAGCCGATCCCGAAAACAGCACCCATAAACCTAAGGCGCAGTACGGAGCCCACTTTCGCCACTGCATGATCGCCAATAAGTTTAGCACTTGCACATGCGATCGTCACCGAGCCGTGACCGTCAGGGAGCGGATGCCGCGTGACCGCAGCCTACGAGCCCACTGCGATCGTGACCGGGTTCGAAGTGACTCCGCCAATGGAGATCGCGACCGGCACGGCATTGCCGGCGGGCACCCCCGGCGGCACCAACGCATTCACTTGATACAAGCCCACGAAGCCAGGCGCCAAACCGGAGAAAGTCACGGTGGCCGACACGCCGCCGATGGTCACCTGTGGAGTGGCACTGGTTCGAGCCAGCGGACTCGAAGGCGCCGCGGCGCCGTCCAGCGGCTGATTGGAGACCGCGCCCAGGCCCATGCAGTAAATCTGGATATAAGTGCTGCCCGGCGTGGCTGGGTGCGACGCATCCACCACTTGAAAAGAAGTGTTCAGGATGGCGCCTTGACCCGTGCCTTGCGAGTTCGTCGAGAAAATCGCTGGAGCCGTCGCAGCTACCGCGAAATTAAAGGAAGCGCTTTCGCCGTTATTGTCGACCATTAGAGTCGCGGTCGAGTTCGCGGGCACTTCGTAGGGAATCTGAATATTCATTTGTCCGTCCGACACGTAATAGAGCGGCGTGGCGATACCATTGATGGCCGCGAATGTGCCGGTTAGCATGGTGGGCAAAGGCACAGTCTGGGCGCTGGCGGTGGCGGAAGCCAGTTTGGCGCCGAAAACCGCCAGAATCCCGCCCGGAGCAAAGGCTTGCGTGTAGGAACCTGCATTCGACAATCCTCCGATCGAGGGCGGGCCCGTGGCCGTCGATGTCACGGTCACGTTGGCAGTGGCCGTCTGACCGTAATAGGAAGTGTTGCCGGCGTATGACGCCGTGATGCTGTTGGCGCCCACGGCTAACTTTACTCCGCTGAGAGTCAGGGTGGCCGTCGCGCTAGCGCCGGATCCCGACAGCGCCGCCGTGCCCAGCGCATAAGTCCCCGTCGAGAAGGCCACCGTCCCCGTCGGTGTCTCGCCATTTGGGCTCGTCACGGTCGCCGTCAGGACCGTCGTGCCGCCGAACGTCACGCTGGCCTGGCTGGCCGCGAGCTTCATGGTAAGGCTCTCTTTGGCGGTCACCGCGCTGGCGTGCCACTCCGTAACCAGATTGTAGACATCCGGGGTCCCCAGGCCCGTGACCTGATCGTAGCCCACGGTCGCGTTGTACCCAATCGGCGACGCAGTGCAGTTCCGCAGCCCCTCGCACGGATTCACGATGTTGTTTCCAGTGGTGATATCGTGAAACACGCCCGTGACCCGCGCCAGAGGATAGAGCGTCGCATTGACGTTGCCAAGAGCTGGGCTCGCCTGAAAGCCGTTGGCGACCAGGTACTGGCCCAGCAATACCGCAATTCCGGCAAATTGGGGCCCTCCCACCGACGTCCCTCCGACGACTTGAACCTTCCCGCTGGTAACGATTTCGTAGCCATCGTGATCGGCGGAAGCCGAGATCGATACATCCGGCACGTCTCTGGCGCCGTCAGCGGGGACGCCCGTGCCGGTCTGCCACGATGGTTTGGGGAAGAAGACACTCGCGCCGCCGCCGCCGGCCGCCGGACTGCCATCGCTAGCGCTGTCGTTCCAGGCGGTCTCGGGAATGTATGACAGCGCCGACACCCGGCCACTGCCGTCGCTGAAATTCCAATAGCTGCCGCTCCCCTCGTTGAATTCCGTGCCACCCACGCTGGTCACCTGCGGAAGGGACCCCGGCAGATCCACCGACAGGGCGTTATCGATGATAGAGCCGTCTCCATCGCCCACACAGTCCGCCGCGCCGGTATCGCCCGACGCGGCGAAGATAGTCTGTCCCTGCGCGTTGGCTTGCATGCCCCAGGATGCCCACGTCTGCGCTTGCGCGGACCCCGCGTCCAATTCGCAGTCACCGTAGCTGATACTGATCACCGGCGCCAAGTTCTGATCGATGGCGTAGTAGAGGGACTCGAATGCGCCCCCAAAGCCAAAATTGGCGGATGAATTCACGAACAGAATGGTGGCGTCCCGCGCTACCCCGCCAGAGAGTTCCAGATCGAGATCGGCTTCCGATAAATCTCCGGAGCTCTCTTGAATTCCGGGATCAGGGCTGCCCGGGACCAGTATCACGGTTGGGTCGTTTACCGGCAGACCGAAGTAGTTGCGGTATTGCTCGATATCCGATAGCTGAATGTCGGTCTGCCCGACGACCGCCAGCTTATACCCCGTTCCGTTAATGCCGGCGTTATAAAGAGGAGTGATGTTGTAAATGGTGGCGGTATCGCCCGGGCCAAGATAATTCGCGCCGCCCACGGTATCCCGCGGACCCACGCCCCGCTGTAGCATGGGCTTCGGGCGGAAGTCATGGAGACCGCGAACTGCCAGCACCACGCCTTGAAGGGCCACGGGTATGGTCGGGTCGGTGGCATTGGCGAAGTGCGATTCGCCGCCCACCTGGTAGCGATGAATCGCGATACCAAAGGCGCTGCTGATTTGGGCTGCCGTGCCTCCGAAGGCGATCGCATTGCGCGCCCGCGAGACCGACTTGACCGTAAGACCAAATTGGCCGAGCCAGGCAGCTATCTTGTCTATGTCGGCTTGACTTACTCCGAACCGGTCTCCGTATTGCTCCGGAGTCAGCCAACCATGGTAATCAGGCGACGAGGGATCCTGCTGTTGCGCCAATAACTGGTCGAGATCGGCCTGCTGGCTGGCCGATGGCTTAAGCACCAGAGTGACATAGGGAAGCTCCATGGACGGGTCCACGGGCCCTTGATCCACGCCGGATTTGGTGCGTGGACTCACATTCCCGGGCAGCGTCATGCGCCGGCTATTGTCGATGGCCAGAGTAATCCGATCCGCCGCTTCGAGCACATGGGCATAGCAGAGACCCACGAGTAGAGATACGGTTACAGCTCTACCTCGTATGCTGGGAGGCATCATGCCACTTGAGACGAGGGAAACCTCGGCGCGGTTTCCGCGCAGATTTGTTGTAAAGTTTTGTTAAGACCGGTGGGACCGGCCTCCCGGCGGTCCGCTATTCAACCACTCCGTGAATCCGAAGCTGGACCAGCTGGTCGGTGGAAAGATTCTTGTAACCGGCCGCCTGCAGCTTCTGTATCATCGGGCCCGTAACTCCATGGATGCGCATCTGCACCAGATCGGAAACCGGAACTTGATCATACCCGTAGGTCTTGAGATCGCGAATGAACTCTATGCTGACGCCGTGAATTCTCATCTCTACCAGTTCACCCGGAGATACGCTCTTATAGCCGAGCGTCTGCAGGTCCTTGACATAGTCGGTAGTAACTCCATGGATGCGAAGCTGCACCAGTTCGTCTATAGGAATGCGCCCATAACCCATGTCCTGAAATCCCTTCATGTACTCGGAGGTGACTCCGTGAATTCGCAGCTCAACCAGCTGGTCGGCGGGCACCATGCCATAGCCGGAATTCTTCAGCGCAGCTGCAAACTCGGTCGTCACGCCGTGAATGCGCAACTGGACCAGCTCGTCCGGCCGCAAATTGTATCCGAGGCCGTGCAGCTCCCGGATATAAGCCGTACTGACTCCGTGGATACGCAATTCGATCAGTTGGTCGAGCGGCAGACGGTGGTAACCCAGCGAGTCCAACTCTCGAAGGTAGGCCCTCGATACATCGTGTACGGCCAGCTGGAAAAGCCGCTCACTGGTTAGCCCGTCGTAGCCTAGCGACTGCATCGACGAGACGTATTGCGGGTCCGGAGAGAATAGGAAGGTCCCCCCGCCGCCGCCATTGCGAAAGGTCCCCTCGCAAGCCAGCGCTCCCGCATCCCGCAGCATCTCAAATTTCGCAGGGCCGCCGGCTTCGATCTGCGAGCGGCTCAGCCCGCGGAAGTCCCCGAAATCGTAACTCGATGAGGAGCTGTACTCGTTGTGCCCTTCCCAACTGCGGTGGATGCTGAACTGCACGCCGTCCCGCGGCTGCAATTCGAGCGTCCACTGCCCCGTTATCGGACCGCCGCCGGAGCCTGACTGTCCCATCAGGAAATAGAGCGGGATGGAGACGAAGACCGCCAGCCAGATAGCTTTGTCGCTCATGAAACACTCCTTTTTGCTAAATGCCGGCCTGCTTCAGCCGGAGTAACTGCTCGACGGAAAGATTGTGCATTCCATACTCGTTCAGATGACGGACAAAGGCCGCGTCTATGCCGTGGATTCGCAACTCGCGGTACTGCTCCATCGTGAGTCCGCTGTAACCCGCGCTTTTCATTTCGGCGATGAAGTCCGGAGTCACGCCGTGAATGCGCAGACTTACGATATCGCCGATCGATAGATTGCTATCGCCAATGGCCTTGAGGGCACGGATCAAATCGGGATCTACTCCGTGAATGCGCAGTTCGATCAACTCGGCCGGCGTAACACCGGCGAACCCCGCCTGTTTCACGGCGACGGCGAAGTCGGGAGTGACACCGTGAATCTTTAGATCGATCAACTGTTCCACTGTCAGATTATGAAAACCCGCCGCCGCAATCCCGGTCAGAAAGTCCTGGCTCTTCTCGATTCGGGCAACCGGCGCTTGCGCGGTCGTGGATGCCTGCGGAGCCGGCGAAGCCATTGCAACGGCCAACGGTGTTTGCGTGGGCGCTCGCATCTCGCGTCGGTCATCAGCCAACGGTTGTGCCTCCGCGCTTGCGCGCAACGTAGGATGCAAGCTCGCCAGCACGCACACTACGATCGCCAGGGCCGCCAGCGCTGAAGGCCATGCGGCGCCGCGCCGCTCCATTGTATTGGCCCCCTGCAACAGGCGCTGGATCCGATGTATCAATGAACCGCCGCTGGCGGACAGTGCGAATGCCGCGCGGTTCGCCCGAACCTGTTCCAGATTCACCAGCGTGCGCGCGTAGGTCAGGCGGTCGCCGCAGATCTCCGCGGCGATGTCATCGCAACAGTTCTCCCGTTCGATACGGATTTGCTTCGATACCCACCAGACGGCCGGATGATAGAACAGCAGCGTATCCGCCACCGTCTGCAACAGGTTGACCAGATAGTCGTGCCGACGAATGTGAGCCAGTTCATGCGCCAGCAACGCTTCCAGGGCCTGCTGGTCAAGGCCGGCGACCGCCGCCGCGGGCATGAGAATGATGGGTCGTAGCCAGCCAAGAACACAAGGAACTTGCGTCAACGCGTTCACCGAGAGTCGCACCGGCGCCACTACGGCGGCACGCCTCTTCAGATCTTCCAGCGTGCGATGCCACTGTGCCGGAATGGGGAGCGAAACCGAGCGGCGCAGCCGTCGCAAATAGGTCCAGGCGCCGATCCACTGCATGGATAGTAAGATCACGCCGCTTATCCACACGGCCACGATCCAGGGCAGCCATGGTGCGATCGATTCCTGTATGCCGGAGCGCTGTATGCCGCCGGGTTCGAGGCCATGGCTAGCCGGCGGAATAACCAGGGCCGCGGCTCCCTTCCATCCCTCGGCTACTGGCCCGGTCGGCATCTGTGACACGGAAGTAGCCACTGTAAGCGCGGGTAGCGCCAGAAGCAGCAACAAAAACAAGGAGTTCACGGCATAGCGGACGCGCGCCGGCGAGTTGCGCAGAGTCAGGTTGCAGCCGGCCATTGCCAGCGCGGCCAGCGTTCCCTGCCACAAAAAGTGAAGCAAGGCCCAACCGAGGGCCTGGCAAGCGGGTTGCGTCAAGATACTCTCGAGGTGTATCACCGCTGCGACTCCTTTCGCTTTTCAAACTGTGCGAGCATTTCGCGCATCTGCGCAATCTCTTTAGTGGACGCCCTCTGGCTCGCCAGCGCTTGCATCATGAGCTTCGTAGCCGAGCCGCCAAAGGCCCGTTTCAGCAGGTGCCCCGCCAGTTGCCGCTGCGTTTCCTCCTGCGCCGCTCTTGCCCTATAGACGTGCGCGCGGTCGGTTTCGTCCCGCTCGACAAGCCCTTTCTCCGCCATGATTTGCATGAGCTTCAACACGGTGGTGTAACCCACGCTGCGCTCCCGCTCCAGGGCGGACTGAACCTCGCGCACGGTCGAGGGGCCCTGATCCCACAGCACCCGCAGGATCTGCAGTTCGGCATCGGTCGGCCTGGGAAGCTTGGCTTTTGGCATCTCACCAGAACAATACTACGAAGGTATTCGTATTGTCAACGAAAATCTTCGTACTACTCTTCCAGGATCAGGTCGAGTGACCGGGATTTAACGCCCGGTCACCCCCCACACCACCGGACGTGCGGTTTTCCGCATCCGGCGGTTGAACTCAGCGGCGTTAATCTGCCGCAAGATCTGATGGTACGAGGAAACCGTAGCGCCGCAGGATCAGGTTCGACAACGCGCTCTGCAACGAGCCGCGCGCGGCGCCGGCGCCAGGAAGTTGCGCCGCGCCTAGCCCACCAACCCTTCCACGTCCCCGTTGGGCGTTGCCCTTTCCAGGGCGCCCCCTACTTGGCCGCGAACAGATAATGCGACTGCAATCCACCGAACGCCTCCGTGGGCTTCCGTTCCCCTTGCCCGTGATCTCTCACTGCCATCCGGGTGTGGTCATACAGGATGGTTCTGGGCGCCCCCTCAAAGTAAGCCACGGCCTGATTGTGCCCTTCGCCAAACGCCTGGGTGTTCTCAGTCGGAAAGGCCACCACGAAGCAGTCATCGGCATGTGGCAGATCCATGCACTGAAAGTGCGCCTTCTGCTCGATTCCCCCGATCACCACCAGCGCTTCGCCGAAATCGACCTGTGCGTCTCCCGGCGGATGCGCCAGTGGCACGAATACTTCACCACCGTGTAGCCGCCGCCGAAGGCCATGCTCGACTTTCAGCCGGTCCCAGATGCGCCTGGCCGTGTGACGCTGCTTCTTGGGCTGCCACTGGCCGTCCACCAGGATCTGATCGATGATGCCCAGCCAGGGCCCCAGCTTCGGTCGCTTCACCGGCTTCTTCCGCTCATAGCCCGGCGGCAACGAGTCCTGGCTGACAGACGCGATGGATCGCCGCCAGCAACAGGTAGTGGGCCGGCGAGGGTCCGGAGCGTGGCGCAGGCCAGAGCGATTCAAGCAGGGCAAAGAGGCCGGTCTGGCGGGCTGCCAGCCAGAGAGCGCCGGGCAGGCCGAAGTCCCGCGACGCCGCGGAAACCGGGACGGGAGCGGTATGGTCTTTGACCAGAGCCGCGACTTTCTCGGCGGTGCCCAGGTAGGCTTGGTGACGATGCGGGGCTCAACGCGGGCGCTCTCGACGACGTAGTAATAGAGTTGGTTGCCTTTCTTCTTGGCGACGAGCGATGCCATACAGGGTACAAGCATAAAGCATCCGCCCCCCAAACCCGTTGTCCCGTAGAAGTCCCCATTGGCGGCCTGGACTAGCCAGCGGACGGGTTTGCGCCGTCCGTGCCATCGAACCTGTGCAGCGTGGTGAAAGTCTGCGCAGGGAGTGCAATTGCCGTCATGGCGCACAGCGCAAAAACAGCGTACGCCCTCTTCCCCCAGTTAAGTTTGCCCGATTCGTTCCATCGACGCCTCCTTTTTTAAGCAGGTTTCCATCTTGGCTCCCAGCAACTCCTGGCTTTCCCGCATCCCACTGAAAAGACACCATAAACAGGCGCCAACTCCCTCTCGTCCGAGGCCCCATGAGTTACCGTCTTATTGGGCCTGGAAACAATTCGACACATTCACCGGCTTGTCGAAACGCCGGAGCGCGCTTCACCGGAAACCGCTTTGAGGAAGAGCCGGCTCGCATGTCGTGGGAGAAGGCAAGCTAGCCGGCGATGAACGCGGATAAACGCGCCATGGCTAAATCCGTACCTTGACCGCGCTGATATCATGGTATTTCCATGCAAATCGAGAAAGTCTACGAGCCCAATCGGTTCGAGCCGCATTGGGCCCAGTGGTGGATTGACTCCGAAATCTTCCGCGCCTCGAACAAAGCGCAGCCGCGCGTCTTCTCGCTCGTCATTCCGCCCCCCAATGTCACCGGCTCGCTGCATATCGGTCACATGCTGGAGCATACCGAGATCGATGTCACCATCCGCTGGCATCGCATGCGTTGCGATAACACCCTCTGGCTTCCGGGCATGGACCACGCCGGCATCGCCACCCAGATGGTAGTCGAGCGCCAACTGGCCGCCGAGGGCATCGACCGCCGCGAGCTGGGGCGCGAAAAGTTCATCGAGCGCGTGTGGGAATGGAAAGCGGAATTCGGGGACCGCATCAAGCGCCAGATGATCCGCCTGGGCGCCAGCTGCGATTGGAGCCGCGAGCGTTTCACCCTCGACCCCGGTCTGTCGCGCGCCGTGCGCGAAGTCTTCGTCCGCCTGTATGAAAAGGGCCTCATCTACCGCGGCGAGTACATGGTCAACTGGTGCCCGCGCTGCCGGACGGCCCTGTCCGATCTGGAAGTCAAAACCCACGAGACTCAGGGCCATCTATGGCTGATCCGCTATCCTGTCACGGGGACGGATCGCTCCGTGGTGGTGGCCACCACTCGCCCGGAAACCATGCTCGGCGATACGGCCGTGGCGGTGAATCCGGACGACGCGCGTTATTTCGATTTGCACGGCCGGACCGTCGAGCTGCCGCTCATGGACCGGCAGCTGCCGGTGATTCTCGACGAACTGGCCGACCCGACCTTCGGCACCGGCGCGGTGAAGGTCACCCCCGCCCACGATCCCAACGATTTCGAAGCGGGCAAGCGCCACCATCTGCCGCGCATCAAGGTGATCGACGAAAACGGCCATATGACCGCGGAAGCCGGGCCCTACGCCGGCCTGGACCGCTTCGAGGCGCGCCGCCGCGTGGTTGCCGATCTCGAGCGTCTCGGCTTCCTCGAAAAGATCGAGCCCTACGATCTCGGTGTCGGGAAATGCGAGCGCTGCGGCACCGTGGTCGAGCCTCTGCTCTCCACGCAATGGTTCGTGCGGGCCAAGCCCCTGGCGCAAAAGGCCATCGCCGTGGTCGAATCCGGGCGCATCCAATTCATCCCCGAAAACTGGACCAAGACCTATTTCGAGTGGATGTATAACATCCGCGACTGGTGCATCTCGCGACAGTTGTGGTGGGGTCATCGCATCCCCGCCTGGCACTGCGAGTGCGGCGAGATCCTGGTGGCGCGCGAAACTCCCGAACGCTGCACCCGCTGCGGATCGTCGCGTCTGACGCAGGATCCCGACGTGCTCGATACCTGGTTCAGCGCCGCGCTTTGGCCTTTTTCCACGCTCGGCTGGCCCGACGACACCCCCGAGCTGCAACTGTTCTATCCCACCTCGCTGCTCATCACCGGCTTCGACATCCTGTTCTTCTGGGTGGCGCGCATGATCATGATGGGCTGCGAGTTCATGGGCGAGATTCCCTTCCGGCAGGTCTACATCCATGGCTTGGTGCGCGACGCCGAGCGCCAGAAAATGTCCAAGACCCGCGGCAACACCATCGACCCGCTGGTGGTCACCGAAAAGTTCGGCACCGATGCCGTGCGCCTTGCCCTGCTGCTCGGCGCCGCGCCCGGCACGGACATTGTGCTCTCCGAAGATCGCATGGAAAGCGCCCGCGGCTTCGCCAACAAGATCTGGAACGCCGCGCGATTGCTCTTCGTCAACATGGAACGCTCGGGCGTCGAGCCCTGGCTGCCCAGGCACCTGGAAACCTTCCGCTCGGAGGCCGGACCCAGCATCGAAGTCGCGGTCGAGGATCGCTGGATCTTCAGCCGCCTGAATACCTGCGCCGAACAGGTGAACCGCGCCATCGAGAATTATCGCTACCACGAAGCGGCCGAGTTGCTCTGGCATTTCTTCTGGCACGAATTCTGCGATTGGTACCTGGAGCTGAAGAAGCTCCGCTTCGCGCCGGACTCCGGCCTGAACGCCGACTGGCGCAACGTGCTGGCAGCTTTTGAAACCGCTCTGCGCCTGCTGCACCCGGTAATGCCCTTCCTCACCGAAGAGTTGTGGCAGCGGCTCAAAGGCAACGCCGCGCGCCCCGTGTCGATTGCGCTGGCGGACTATCCGCAATACCGCGGCCAGTCCACCGACTTCGCCGCCGAGCGCGAAATCGGCCTTCTTCAGGAAATCGTGACTCTGGCGCGCACCTTGCGAATCGATATGAAGCTCGATCCCAAGTTGCAGTTGCAAGGCACGCTGTATGCCCGCGGCGACGCTCAGGATATCGGCCGGCGGCACGTGGATGCCATCCGCAAGCTGGCCGGCGTCAGCCTGGAGTTTCGCCCGGAGAACGCTCCGGCCGGCGCCGCCAGCCGCTCCGCCGCGCAGTTCGACCTGGTGCTGGACGTACCTAAAACGCAGATGGATGCGCAGCTCCGTCGCCTCGAAAAGGAGCGCGAGCAGTTGGAAAAAAACATCGCCAATTTGCATCGCCAGCTTTCCGACGAGACTTTCCTGAGCCGCGCACCCGCCGAGGTGGTGGCTTCGCTGCGCGTCAAGCTGGCAGAGTATAAGGCGCAGCTTTCGAGAATCCGCGCGTCCATCGACGGTATGTCGGAATGACGCCATTGGACATCGAACGCGTTCGCCGCCAGCTTCCCGGACGCCGGCTCGCGTGGTTCGAAACGGTCGGCTCGACCATGCAGGAAGCCGCCCGTATGGCGGTCGCCGGCTGTCCGGCTGGAACGGCCGTGGTGGCCGAAGAGCAGACCGCCGGCCAGGGCAGGCACGGCCATTCCTGGCACTCCGAGCCCGGCGCCGGGCTGTATGTCTCGGTGGTCCTGCGGTTGTCTCTCCCCCCGGATTCGCTGCCTGCCCTGACCCTCGCGCTCGGTCTTGCGACTGCCGAAGCCATTGCCCTGGTCTGCGGCATCAGTGCCGATCTACGCTGGCCCAACGACGTGATGATCGACGGTCGCAAGGTCGCGGGCATTCTGGTTCAATTGGCCGATTCCGTGGCCACGGCCGGCATCGGAGTAAACGTGAATCACGCCGCCTTCCCACCCGAGCTGGCTGTCCAAGCCACCTCCCTGCGCCAGGCGGCCGGCGCCACGCAATCGCGAGAAGACCTCCTCATCGCACTGCTGCCCGCCATCGACAGCTTTACGAAAATGCTGGTGGAGGGCGGCCCAAGGCCCGTGCTGGATATGTTCACACGCCATTCCAGCTACGCGCGGGGACGCCGCGTGCGCGTCGAACAGCCCGGCGGCGTTCTCGAAGGCGTCACCGCGGGTCTCAATCCCTCCGGCTTCCTGATTCTGCGCGCCGACGACGGATCGGAATCCCTTATACTCGCTGGAGGAGTCCGGTAAGACAGGCCTCCCTGCCTGCCTTGGCATTAGACATGTTACTAGCGCTCGACGTCGGAAACAGTAACATCACCATTGGCGCTTTCGATCAACGCCGGCTCGTCAGCCATTGGCGCTTGCGTACCGTACACGGGCAAACCGCCGACGAATGGGGCGTGCTGCTGCGCAACCTCTTCGCGCTATCGTCGCTCGATACGCCCGGCGTGGACGGCATCATCATCGCCAGCGTGGTCCCGCCGCTCGATGCCAGCCTCGCTTCCATGGCGCAGCGCTATTTCAGCATCACGCCTGTGTTCGTGACACCGCAGACCGATATCGGAATGGCCATACGCTACGACGATCCCAACCAGGTAGGCGCGGACCGCCTGGTGAACGCGGTGGCCGCCTTCCGGAAATACGGCGGGCCGTGCGTAGTGGTGGATCTAGGCACCACCATCAACTTCGATGTCATCTCGGTACATGCCGAGTACCTGGGAGGCGCCATCGCGGTCGGGATCGGCATCTCGATTGAAGCTTTGTTCAGCAAGACGGCACGCCTGCCCATGGTGGATTTCCGCGAGCCGCTCAAAGTTATCGGGAGCAACACCGTCGCCAGCATGCAGTCGGGACTCTACTATGGAGCATTGGGCATGATCGACGGCATCCTGGATCGCCTCATCGCCGAGCTCGGCCCCCAAACCCAGGCCGTCGCCACCGGAGGCCAGGCCGCTCTCATCGCCCGCGGCTCCCGGCACCTCAAGCACATCGATGAGCATTTGACGCTTGAGGGTCTCCAAATGATCTGGGAACGGAACGCCGCTAAGTGAGCGACGACTGGGTTTACAACTATTACAACTACTTCACCGAGATCGAGGAGCATTTCCAAAAAGTGCGCGGTACCAGCCTGTTCCGGCTGTCGCCGCTCGACTGGGCGCTGGTTGGAGCCTGGAAAGATTCCGGAGTGCCGCTCGAGGCCGTGCTGCGCGGTATCGACGCGGCCTTCGAAAAATGGCGCGGGCGTAAGTCGAAGATCCAGCTGGTCAATTCGTTGGCATTCTGCGCGCAAGCCGTGCTGACCGAAGCGCAAAGGATGGCAGGCACGGCGGCGCCCGCCCGTCACCGGGAATCCGCGCCGCCCTTTCCGCTCGACGATCTCCGCGATTATCTGGTCCGCAACGCCGCGGCGGTCCGCCAGGCGGGCGCGCTTTACGATGAAATCGCCTCCGCGCTGGAACGTATCGCCGCCCAGGCCGAGACCCAGTATCAGGATTTGGAAGAGCTCGAGCGCCGGCTTACGGTGCTCGAAGAAAAGATGCTTGCCGCCGCGCGGAGCCGGCAATCCGAGGAGCAGTTACTGGAGGCCCGCCGCCAGCTCGAAGCCCAGCTCAGGCCCTATCGCTCCAAGATGAGCGCAGGGCACCTGGCCCTCCTGGAAAAGCAGTACCTGGAGCGCAACTTATTGGAAAAAGGTAACTTGCCGCGATTAAGTCTGTTTTATTTACATTAATAAAGAGTTAGAAACTCGCAACCTTTGGGCCAATTAGCACGTCATATATGATGTCGAGGCCTCATCGAGTTAGGTTCCGCTCTAAGATTTGCGGAACCGGCTGGCGGGCATGCTCCTCCGAGTGCCCGCCGGCTTTTTGTAGACTCTGGTACAAATTGGGACTGCGTGCATCGTTGCCGTGAGTCTGCAAGCTCGCTCATCTGAAACTGCTTCTTCTCGATCCTGCTCGCCGCCACCGTAGCACCGGCCGACCTCCTGAAGGCCTGGGTGTGCTCTAATTGTTACGTTAGCAGCCATTTTAAAGGAGTGCACATGCCCACCATCACCACCAAGGACGGCATAGAGATCTTCTACAAGGACTGGGGTTCGGGCCAGCCCATTGTGTTCAGCCATGGCTGGCCACTTTCGGCCGATGATTGGGACGCGCAATTGCTGTTCTTCCTGCATCGTGGCTATCGCGTGATCGCTCATGACCGCCGTGGCCATGGTCGCTCCACCCAGACCGCTGAGGGCCACGATATGGACCATTACGCCGACGACCTGGCGGCTCTTACGGCGCATCTCGACCTGAAAAACGCCATTCATGTCGGCCATTCCACCGGCGGCGGCGAGGTGACGCGCTATCTGAGTCGGCATGGCGAAAGCCGGGTAGCCAAGGCAGCGCTGATCAGCGCGGTGCCTCCGCTAATGCTGAAGACAGCGGCCAATCCGCTCGGCCTTCCCAAGGGAGTGTTTGATGACTTGCAGGCGCAACTCGCCGCCAATCGTTCCCAGTTCTATCGCGACCTGCCGGTGGGGCCTTTCTATGGCTACAACCGACCGGGTGCGGAAGCCTCGGAGGCCGTCATCCAAAATTGGTGGCGCCAGGGCATGATGGGGGGCGCCAAAGCGCATTATGACGGGATTGTGGCCTTTTCCCAGACCGATTTCACGGAGGATCTCAAGAAGATCATCGTTCCGGTGTTGGTTATGCATAGCGAAGACGATCAGATCGTGCCCTATGTCGCGTCCGGGCCGCTGTCCGCAAAGCTGCTGAAGAATGGAACCCTGAAAACCTACAAGGACTTCCCGCACGGCATGCCCACTACGGAAGCGGCAACGATCAATTCCGACCTGTTGGCGTTCCTCAAGCTCTGAACGACTTGCAGAGCTTTTTAGCGGACTCACGAACAGAACACCGCCACGCTGGTGACTGTCCGGTACCCCATACGCTGGTAGAGATCTAAACCCTGCGGCGTGGCTTGCAGAATAGTTCGCGAGAGCCCGTGCTCCAGACGTGCCTGTTCGAGGGCATGCCGCATCACCGCCTCGCCGTAGCCCCGGCGCTGATAGCCCGGCACGGTCGCGACGTTGTAGACTCCCACGACGCCGCCGCCGATCACGGTTGCCGTCGTGGATACCGGCTCCCCATTCACATATCCGACATAACTCGCAAAGTCGTTCCACACGGATTGGTTGTCGAAGACCTCCCGAAACCATGCCAGCGGCACGTTGAAGCACATAGCTCCGATCGCGCAAAAGGCGTCCTTCACCGCCTCGCCGGCTACCCGCCGCACTTCCACCAGGGGAAGCTGCCGTTGCGGAGACAACACCCTTTCCGCGATCATCCCTGGCAGCTCCACGGCCTGGTAGAGATTGTGCTTCCCGAGAAGCTGTTTGAGGCGCCGGCGGGGCCGCCCCTCCAGCCAGTCCTCGCAGATCCAGTAAGCCCAGCGCTGGCCGCGCGCCGCGAAGTGTACCGCCGCCTGCGCCACGCGCCTTTCCATCTGCCCTTCCGAAGACACCGGCGCCGAAAGGAACGCCGCGTTAAACATCTGGAACGTGACGCCCGCCGAGGCAATCGACACGCCGTCCATCTCCCGCAGCTCGCCCGCCGGCCGATGCGCGGCGACTACGCGGAAAGACGCCCGTAGATTCGCCTCGACGCATTGGAAGTCCTCCATGCACCTACAGTATCCCACCGGCTGCGTGGGGAAAACCGTTCATTACAGCTTTAGCTCTCCCGATAACCCCTTTTCGCACAAGCCGTTAACAATATAGGAACAATTTAGCCGGCGTCCATTGAGCCTTGTCGCAGTTCGAGCCACACTTCTGAACAACCCAAGCTAAAGGGACAACACTTACCGGCAAAGAGGGAGATCCGTTATGAACATTCGATCGTTAGCCCACAATCTGCTTTGGCTGCCGTCCACTTTTGTAGTTTTCACGGCGGCGCTCTTCGGCCAAGCCAGCGATAGCATCATCGTTGGAACTGTGACCGATAGCAGCGGAGCTGCCATCGCGGGGGCGACTGTCGCCGCGACCAATAAAGAAACGGGAGTGAAGTATGATTCCGTAACCAATGTCACCGGCGAGTACCGCCTGAACAACATCCCGGTAGGCCATTACGGGGTGTCGGCCGCGGCAGCGGGATTCACTACGACGGTGGTGTCCGGTGTCGACTTGCAACTGAATCACACGTCCTCGATCAACCTCGTGCTGGCAGTAGGCACCGTAAGCACCAGCGTGGAGGTGACAGCAGCCGCGGCCGCTATCGATACTTCTACGGCCCAGTTGCAGACCACCTTCGATTCCAGGGAAGCGGTCGATGTTCCGTCGGCTGGTCTCTCCAGGGTAGTGAACGGCGCCGGCATATATAACCTGAGCTTGCTGGGAGCAGGTGTCACTTCATCCGGCGGCGTGGGCTCAGGCACTGGCCCCAGCATCGGCGGGCAGCGGCCCGAGAACAACAGCTTCAATATCGATGGCGTGCTCAACGACAACCACTACACTACGGGCCCCCAGGTATATGTGTCGAACGAGGCTGTCGCTCAGTTCAATCTGGTACAGAACCAGTTTAGCGCCGAGTTTGGCGGTGCGGCCGGCGGCGTATTCAACGCGGTAGTGAAGAGCGGCACCAACCAGATTCACGGTTCCATTTACGAGTACTTCCAGAATCGCGATCTGAACGCGGTAGACGCTCTCGAAGTTCATCAGGGGATTTACTCCAATCCGCGTTACGACAACAACCGGCTCGGCGCCACCATCGGCGGCGCGATCATCAAAGACAAGCTGTTCTACTTCGGGAACTTTGAATACAATCCGATCGGCCAGGCCTCCCAGCCCGGCAACGCTGTTTACGCGCCAACGGCCGCAGGCTATTCGACTCTCAATACCATCCCCGGGCTCAGCGCCACCAATCTGGGAGTCTTTGAGAAGTATGTCCCGGCCGCGGCAACCCAGACTGGCACCGTAACCGTGCAGGGCGTCGCGATTCCGATCGGCCCGCTCTCATTTGCCTCGCCTGACTTCTTCAACTCGTATAACGCGGTGGTTGCTATCGACTGGAACGTCGGCAACAAGGATCAGGTTCGCGGCCGCTATCTCTACAACAAAACGATTGGTCTCGATAACTTCGCCGAGCTGCCCGTTTTCTTTCAGCCGGCACCGAATATCAACAACAGCGGCTCGGTCTCGGAATTTCACAATTTCTCCCCCACGCTGGAGAACGAGCTGCGCATATCCTACAGCCGCAACAACGCCAATACTCCGGCCGGAAACTTCAAGTTCCCGGGGATGAACGTGTTCCCGAATCTGACTTTCGACGAGTTGAATGGACTGCAGATCGGTCCCGACCCGAACGCGCCATCTGGCTCCATCGAGAACCTGTCTCAGCTCCAGGAGAATATCACCAAGACCTCTGGCCGCCATACCTTCAAGGCCGGCTACGATGCCGTCGATGTCATCTTAAGCGGTTTCTTCGTGCAGCGCGTCCGCGGCGACTACGACTACGCGACGCTCCAGACCTATCTTCTGGACGAGCAGCCCGACGGCGGATCCACCAGCGGCGTAACGGGCGAGCGCAGCTTCGGCGCTGCTAACGGCGTCCCCTTCGGCCACCTGGAGCAGGCTTGGTACTTCAACGACGACTACCGGGTTCGCTCGAACCTTACCCTCAATCTCGGTATCAGGTACGAGTATGTCGGCGTACCGGTGGGTTCGCGCGCGCAGCAATACAGCGCTATCGCGGACGTCCCCGGCGTCATCAGCTTTGACTCGCCGAAGTCTACCAAGAACGACTGGTCGCCGCGCGTTGGTTTCGCGTACTCGCCTGGGAAGTCCGGTACCTGGTCCATCCGCGGCGGTGTTATGCGGGCCTTCGATAATACCTACGTCAACCTCAACCAGAATGCCGCGCCGTTGTACTATCAGACCACCACCGACGTAGATCCGCTCCATCCCGTTTCGAACTTCCTGGCGAATGGCGGCCTGTCTTCACCCATAGCGACCGGCCCGGCCACTGCGGCGAACGTACGTGCAGCGATCGGGTCTTATACCTGGGACCAGCATCGCCCGTATTCCCTCAACGGTAGTCTGGGCGTACAGCATATCATCGGCAAGGACTATACTGTCGAGGCGCGTTACGTCTATACCAAGGGCGTACACCTCTGGAACCAGACCCGCCTCAATATCATCTCGCCGGTCACGGCTACCCTGAACCTTCCCACGTACCTGTCAATGCCCTCCGCCGCGACGCTGGCCGGTCTTAAGAACATTCTGGGACCCTATGGTAATGACAACCCGCCGCCGGCAAGTTGTGCCACGTGCACTGTTCTGGGAAACATCAATAACAACGACCTGGCCCAGTATGGATTCGCCAACGCCTTGGTAGGATACGAGCCATGGGGAAACTCGCGCTATAACGGTCTCGCGCTGCAGATGACCAAGCGCTACTCCAAAAACTTCTCTTATATCTTCGCTTACACCTGGAGTCACAATTTCGACGATTCCACCGCGACCAACGACTCGACCATTTTGTCGCCGCGCCGCGCCCAGGATTTCCAGAATATGAGCGCCGAGTGGGCCTCCTCGGCGCTCGACCGGCGCCAGCGCCTCACGCTTACCCCGATTTATGACTTCAGGCCGTTCCTGAACGGCAACTGGCTGATGAAGAACGTCGTCGGTAACTGGAACATTTCCGGCACCTACACTTTCCAATCGCCGGAGTACGCCACCATCCAGAGTGGTGTTGACTCCAACCTGAACGGGGACGCCGCTGGCGACCGCGCCATTATTAACCCGAGCGGCGCCTCCAATGTCGGGAGCGGCGTGACGGCGTACAACTCGCTCGGGCAAATGGTCCCCATGGGTGATCCTTCCACCGTTGCCTATGTCGCAAACAATCCGAACGCCCGTTACATAGAGGCAGGCCAGGGTGCCTATGCTAACGGCGGACGCAACACCTTCGCGCTCGGCCGCACCAATAATTTTGACGTAGCGCTGATGAAGCGCGTCAACTTGAACGAGCGGATACGCCTCGAGGCCGGTGCGCAGGCCTTCAACCTGTTGAATCACCCGCAGTTTACCGGCGGCTATCTCTCCGATGTGAACCCATTTTCGACCGCCCTGATTTCCCGTAACTTCCTGGTGCCGGGCAGCTCGACCTTCGGTCAATACCAGCAGTACTTCAGTAGCAATTCCCGCGAGCTGCAGCTGGTCGCGCGATTTGTCTTCTAAGGTGGGATAGGCCTCCTGGCCTGTCCTATCTAGTTAAGACCATCCGTCGACAACAAACAACTCGGAAAGATCGCACGCGAAGGAGTAGACGAACGTCCGTTCATCCTCGGAGAGCACTCCAGCGCCGATCCCGCTGACGCCCATCGAATCGACTGGGGTGAGCTCCTTCCAGGGCTTGTATCTCCCGGTTTCCAGGTCCACCCGCAAGAGTTCTGCCGACACTGAATTCAACTGAGCCAGCAGTGACTTTCCCTGCCTGCCCCACGCCAGGACCAGCGGCGAAAAGCCTGTGGCAATCACTCTTGGTTCGCCTCCCGCCACGGGCAAGACCACGAGTCTCTGCTCGTGATCGACTCCGGCAATCTGACTTCCGTCTTGAGAGATTGCCGGACGCACCAGGTAAACATTGGTATGCAGAGGCTCCGGTCTGCTGCCGTCGAGCGCCTGTGTGAAAAGGCGCATCGGGCCGCCGGCTAAACTGCCGCCCGCCAACAGCCGTTTACCGCCCGGAAAAAAACGCACCCAGTCATAGCGCAGGCCATGGCCGGAAAGTGTGCGCGGCTGGCCCGGTGTGAGCGGCGCCAGGTTCAGGCTCGCCTGGTTGCCATCGGTCATGGTAACGGCCCAATTCCCGTCGGGAGAAATCGCCATCGCAAAGCCATCTCCGACGCGGACCGCGCCGGGCGCATCGGTACGGCGAATGTAAGTCGAATGACGCGGGCCACCGCCTTCTCCCGTCTCATCGAAAAGAATCACTCGTCCGTCGGCCGACATATCCATGACGTGTGAACAGTCGAACCAGGAGAGGTCCGTCTCCTTTTCGTTGCCATTCACCGTGCCCGCCATCATCATACGCAACTGCTCGCGCGAGACCAGCACACGGCCGGAGCGCGAGATGTCAAAAAGTGTCAACGTGCCCGGGTAGGAGGCCACCAGACGCAGCTTGCCCGAGAGGTTGACAGCATACACAGATCGGATAGCTCCTGAGTGAGCCGCGGTAAACCAGACTTCGCGGCCCCTGGGCGTCCAGGCCAGCCCGTCGGCGCTCGCCCAGCCAGCCGATAACGTGTGGCTGACTCCATTTCCATCGATGAATTTGATATCGCCCGCGTCATCGCTTCGAATGGGATGCTCAATAAAGGCGACTTCCTTGCCGGTGGGAGAGACTCGCACGTTGCCCAGCCATCCGGAGCTTTGAAAGATAGTCTTGCCACGCGGGTATTCGAGAGTTGCGTAGTGTACCCCAGAGCGAATCACGGCTATCCGGGAACCGTCGGGAGACCAGTCCGCGGACCAGATACCTCGATCGAATGGCAGCGGCGCTCCGCCATTGATCGGGACGCGCACCAGGCTCGCGCCAGCGCCGTCCACGGTCGTCAGCGCCAGTTCCCCCGAGCGGGAAACCGAAACCAGCGTCGCGCCCGCGAATCCCAGCGGCCGCGATTCAGGGCTGACCGTATTCACCAGGTACAGCTCACGGTCACGGGGGCCTGTGCGGGCTTCATAGATTGCGCTCTCGCCATCCGGTCCGAAGCGCGCGGAGCGGATCGTGACCCGTCGAAAAGTGACTTGATGGAAGACAGCTTGCGCGGGCGGCCGTTGACGGAGCAGGACCAGCCAGCCGGAGCAGGCCAGCAGAACGGAGGCCGCCGCCGCCGCGATCAGCGGCCGATGAGACGATGCCTGGGAAGATGGCGGCTGGGACCCGCTCGGCGGGGCTGGGGATGGTACGGCAGGCGCGGCATCCTCGCTGACTGGCGGCGCATGTGTCTCGCTGACCGGAGCCAGGAACCTGTAACCATGGCGAGCCAGCGTTTCAATGTAACGGGGATGCTCGGCAGAGTCTCCCAGCGCCAGCCGTAACCGGTTCATGGCGGTATTCATGCCGCTCTCGAAATCTACGAATGTATCGGCGGCCCACAGACGGTCCCGCAGTTCTTCCCGCGTGACCATCACGCCCGGCCGGTCCAGCAAAGCCTGCAGCAAATGCATGGGCTTGCCTTGGAGCCGCACCTTGACTCCGTTTTTCCGCAGCTCGCCGGTGTCCGTGTGGAGCTCGAATGCGCCGAACTGGATCACCACGCCGTTGTTCGTCTGGTTGTTCATCTGGTCACCGCGGCGCCCGCAGGTATCTATCTGTCGTACGTCTTCCCTTCGGAGAGAGCCTTGACCATGGCTTCGAGGTTCTCACGGTCTTGCTTGTCGGGAGCTTGCGCAGCCGCTTTGCGGGCGTATTCCAGCGCAGTCTTGTAATCGCCCACCGCCATGTACCCGCGCGCCAAGCCCACGTTCACCGGCCACGCCCCGCCGTTGCGCTCGGCATTGAACTTGAAGACTTCCAAGGCCTCCTGGTTCTTCTTCGCGCCGAGCAGCTCGCGGCCATATTGGTGAAGCTGGAAAGGCGTTGTGGAAGGCAGATGCATGGCGGTCTGCATGATAGTCTGGGCTTCCGAATCCCGGCCCAACTTCCCAAGCACTTGCGCTTTGGTACTGAGCGTATCGAAATTGGTCCGCCCGGCGAAGGGCAGGCTGATGGCCGCGTCCGCCCATTTCAACCCATCCTCCAGGTACGCGCCGATTTGGACGCAGTACTGCGCCGCCGCATCGTAGGCTTCCGGATTGAAGCCGACTTCACCGGTCAGCTCGTGACGAAGGCGGCTGATATAAATGTCGTTGATGTTGTCGACCCGAATGGTCCACGGTACGGCGAGTTCTTCCCACTGTAGCTCGGCCGTCGCTTCGGCGGGACGGCGCACAGTGAACTCATAGGTCAGCCATTCACGGTATTCGTGCTTGGCAGGCTTGACCTTCACCCGCAGCGCGTCATCTTTATCGTCATAAAAAAAGCTTCCCCAAGCCGACGCATTCTTCGAGAAGACGACGGTCCACTCTTCGGGTCCGGCAATCAGATGCAGACCATATTTTCCGGCTGGAAGCGGCTGCCCCTCGATGGTGATCGCGTCGGAAACCTCGAAGACAGTGTTCTCGTTCGCGCCACCGCGCCAGGGGCTTGGCTGTCCGCCTTTGAAACCCAGGTCGGTCATTCCATAAGGCACGAGTTTGCCCCAAATCTGGCCTCGTCTGTCTTTTCCGTCGGGGCCGTGGACGGCGGGACTCGAATAATTGATGGTCATCTTCACGGGGCCAATATACTGAGTGACCGACGCCTTCTGATTGTTACCGCTGGGCGGAAGAGTCAAGCCCGGATACTGAGCCATCAGTGATCCGGCTAGAGCAAGAGCAAGCAGTGTCTGACGTAAGAGAGGCATACGACAACAGACGTTGGGAAGTCAAAATTGTTTGACTCGTTTTGGCCGCTGAGCTACGAAGTTACAACAGGAAGAGCGCTTGCATTCGCCCCCGCAATGGTGGTGTGATGGCCCCATCGCATGGCCACCCAGGTCTCCCCGCCCCCTTGCGCGCGGCAGCGCCCCACCCACGTCCGCTACTGGGTAGTGGTGTTCGCCGTTACGCTGTCCGTCATCACTTACATCGACCGCGTGTGCATCTCTCTGTTGGCGCCGGCCATCACTGGGGACCTGCAACTGACGAAAGTGCAAATGAGCTTCGTCTTCGCCGCTTTCGCCTGCGCCTATGCGATGTTCGAAATCCCAGGCGGTTTCCTGGGCGACTGGATGGGCGCGAGGCGGGTGCTCCTGCGCATCGTGCTGTGGTGGTCGTTCTTCACCGCCGCGACCGGTTGGGCCTGGAGCTTCGTCTCGCTTACGGTGACGCGCTTCCTGTTCGGCGCGGGCGAAGCCGGATGCTTCCCCAATCTGACCAAGACATTCACCACCTGGCTTCCGCATCACGAGCGCGTGCGCGCGCAGGCCATCATGTGGCTCAGCGCCCGCTGGGGCGGCGCATTCACTCCGCCGCTCGTTTACCTGGTGTTCAAGCTGACTTCCTGGCGGCATGCCTTCGAAATATTCGGCTGCGTTGGAATCGTGTGGGCCGTCTTTTTCTACCGTTGGTATCGCGATCATCCGCGCGAAAACCGACACCTGAACGCCGCCGAGCGCCAACTTCTGCTGCCCAACGAAGGGCTGGCATCCGGCCACGCCCGAGTCCCCTGGCTGAAGTTCGCTAGCTCGCCGCAGGTCTGGCTGCTGTGTGCCCAGTATTTCTGCCTTTCCTATGGCTGGTATTTCTACATCACCTGGCTGCCGACTTACTTGAAGGAAGCCCGCGGGCAAGAACTCGGCGCCAGCGCCCTGCTCGGAATTATGCCGCTGTTTCTCGGCGGCCTTGGATGTCTCGTTAGCGGTTTCATCGCCGCCCCTCTCACGCGCGCTACGGGCAGCGTGTTGAAGGCCCGCCGGCTGCTGGCGTACTTTGGATTCAGCGGGGCGAGCCTGTTACTGGTGCTTTCCACGCGCGTACACAACCCGCTACTGGCGATGCTTGCCATGGGCCTGGCTAGTTTTGGCAACGACCTCGTCATGCCCGGCGCCTGGGGCGCTTGCATGGATGTGGGCGGCAAGTACGCCGGGACTCTTTCGGGCGCCATGAATATGATGGGCAACATTGGAGGCATAGTCTCACCCCCCGTGGCCGGCTATATCCTCAGATGGACGCACGGTAATTGGGACATGACCTTCTACGTCTCCGCCGCCGTCTACCTCATGGGCATTCTCTTCTGGCGCTTCCTCGATCCGGTGACACCGCTGGAGGGCGCCGATATTGCTTAGTAATTTGTTGCTCGCGGCTCTGTTCGCGATGCCCCACCCCCGGCCTTTATTCGCGCTACGGGGACGTGCGCGAGCTGCTCGATCAGATTGACGACCGGCTGGTGATCATGGGCTCGGGCGATGAGCTGCGGCTTTCGCTCGATGCCGCCAGCATCCCGCCGCTCCCCACCGGCTGGTTCCGCGATTTCCTGTTGCTCGTGGACGGATGGGCCAAAGATCGGGACGCCAACACCGCCTATTCGCAAACCGTGGAACCGCTGCCCTTTCACGCTATGTCGCGCTATCCTTATCCCGCACCCGAAGCTTACCCGAACGACCCCGCGGACGAGGCGTATCGAAAAGAATGGAACACGCGGCCAGCGCTGCGCTTGATCCGATCATTGGCTGATGCGGGGGCCGATGCGCGGTAGTTCTCCCGGCGGGTCACGGGAACCTGCACATGAGATCATTGCGGCGAGGTCGCGGGCGCTGTAGGATTGGCGATTAGGGCCGAAGTCACGTCTCTCGAATCGGCCTGAAGGAGCATCGACACGTTATGAACCTTTTTGTGTATCTGCCGTGGGAGGATCGGGCGATGGTCGAACCCGCCTTTATGTTCACGGATCGAATCGAGAAATTGAAGGGGACGACGTACCAGGAGACAGCCGTGATTCGCATGGAAGATCTAGGGCACGTCGAACCAGGTGACGCGTTGTACATTGCCGGTCACGGCGCCGCCGGCGACGAGAAGATTTATGGAACACTGGGCCAGTCCATGGACGCGGTTGCACTCGCGGCCCAATTCACGGGCAAGCTGAATGAATCGCATAAGCGCATCAAGGTTTGGGTCTGCTTCTCGGGAGACAAGATGACGAAGGGGAAAGGCCTGGCATACAAGTTTTGGCAGGCGATGCGTCCCACCTTCAAACAGTTGTCCGTCTACGGCTACCGGTTTGCCGTTCTCGATCCCTTCGAACGTTCCCAGGAACATCTCGAGGCCGCCATTCCTTTGCCGGGCTTCGTGAGCGTTACGAAAACGCCGCAACTACTGCGTTCCCTTCCGGGGAATGCCCAGCACTGGCGGACGGGAATCCGTCCCGACGGATCGATTATTCCACCCAAACCCCTGCCTCGCGGTAAGCCACCGATAAGCGGCGATAGTGATTGAAGCCTCTGGAGGCCAGGGTAGTGGAATCTGACCCGCGGCCTCGCGGAAGCCCGTTAGCCGGCCAGCCGCAGCGTGCGTATGAGATTCAGCGGGCCCAGATCCGGAAACCGCTCAGGCGAGATTTCGATGGCAGTACGAATGGTCTCAAAATCCTCCGGATTGTCGTGGATAAGGGGCAGCGTGGCAACCAGAGCCGTGGCCGCGATCAGTATGTCAAATCGCCAGCGCGCCAGCCGTTCCTGGCGCGATTCGGCCATCCTGTGAGCGCGTCTTGGCGGCGTGGGTGGCTGCGGCAACAACGCCGCCAGTTCGGCGGCAACCAGAGCGACCGCGACGTCGATAGGCCAAACCGTGCCAAGCGCGTCGAGGTAAGCCTGGCGCGCTAAAGCGATCTGCGCCCGGCGTTCACTCGCCACTCGCGTCAGCAGCAGGGCGTACCCGCGCATCCGCTCCAACACCGTGATCGCCGACACATGCACCGGGTGCAGCTTGAGGTATTTCTCGAACCATCCGAGGACGGCTGGATCGCTCGACCGCACTAACCAGCTTTCCGCGCTGGTATCGAACAGAAACGGCCCAAAGGCAGGGTCGACCAATTCTACCGATCCACCCGCTCGTCCATTATGACGCCGTCAAGCAGCAGCATCTCCGCATCGGTGAAACGGGAGAAAGCCTGCCGGTACGATTTCAACACCTGCCCGCTTCGCTCCGCCGCCAGCCTGGCGCGCAGCCCTTCGTTGATCACCTCGGCGATGACCGTGCTCAGATTGACCTTGCGCGCGCGGGCAATACGCTGCGCCGCGGCCAGGGAGTCGCTCGGAAGCGTCAGCGTCGTGCGGCGCTTGGGGGTGGTCTGACTCGTCGCATGCATCGTATTCATATATGCATTATAGCATCACTTTCTGCATCAAATCGCATCATGCTAACGTTTAAGCCAGGCGCGCATCCGCCGTAGCCCTGAATTGCGGCGGCCGCCGATGCCGCGTGGCGGTTTCGAACGCATAGGCCAGCTTAATCAGCAACGCCTCGGAATGCGCCGCGCCGAAGAACGAAATGCCCACCGGCAGGCCCCAGGCGTATCCCGCCGGCACGTTGATATTGGGGTAGCCGGCCACGGCGGCGGGTGTGGAGCTGCCACCCGCTGCGTGGTCTCCATTGATCAGATCCGTGCACCAGGCCGGGCCCGCCGTCGGCGCCACCAGCGCGTCCAGCCGGTTCTTGTTCATCACCGCGTCGATCCCCTCCGTGCGAGCCAGTTTATGATCCTTCTCGAGCGCCTCCAGATATGGCTGGCTCGTGAGCGGACCCTTCGCCTGAGCTTTTATCATGAGGTCCTGACCGAAGTAAGGCATCTCCTTGTCGCGATGACGCTCATTGAAATCGATGATCTCTTGCATGGAATGCACCTGAGCCAGCGGCCCCAGCGCGGCCAGGTAGGCGTTCAGATCGGCCTTGAACTCGTAGAGCAGCACCTCCATTTCCGAATCGTCGAACTTGCCTGCCGTGGGGATGTCGGCGGGATCCACGATTTCCGCGCCGCGCCGCTGCATCTCCCGCAGAGCGGTCTCCATCAACTGATCGACCTTGTCGTTAAAGCCGAAGAATTTGTCGCGGGCCACGCCGATGCGCGCGCCGCGCAGCCCGTTAGCGTCGAGCGATGGCGTGTAATCCACACCGGTTAGCGCGCCCAACAGGAGCGCGGCATCGGCTACCGTGCGCGCCATGGGCCCGGCAGTGTCCTGGCTATGCGCGATGGGAATGATACCCGCGGCGGCAACCAGGCCCACCGTCGGCTTGATTCCGACAATACCGTTCGCCGAAGAAGGGCACACGATGGAGCCGTCGGTTTCGGTGCCGATCGCAACGGCACAAAGGTTAGCGGAGACGGCCGCGCCGGATCCGGAGCTGGAGCCGCACGGATTGCGGTCGAGCGCGTAAGGGTTGCGCGTCAGTCCGCCGCGGCCGCTCCAGCCGCTGGTGGAGTGGCTCGATCGCATATTGGCCCATTCGCTCAAATTGGTTTTGCCCAGCAGCACCGCGCCGGCGGCCCGCAACCGCCCCGCCACGAACGAGTCGCGCTGCGCGATGGAGCCTGCGAGCGCCAGCGACCCGGCCGTGGTCATCATGCGGTCGGCCGTGTCGATGTTGTCCTTGATCAGGATGGGGATGCCGTGCAGCGGACCGCGCGCGCCCTTGGCTTGGCGCTCGGCATCGAGCGATGCGGCTATCGAGAGCGCATCCGGGTTTAGCTCAATCACGGAGTTGAGGGCCGGACCACGCCGGTCGATCGCCTCGATGCGCTCCAGGTACCGCGCGGTGAGCGAACGCGCGGTGAGGCTGCCCTCGCGCATGCGTTTTTGCAACTCGCGGATCTCCGCTTCTTCGAGGTCGAAGGCCGGCGGCGATGCCAACGCGCCGGCCGCCAGCGCAACCGAGCCAAGCAGGGCGCGTCGGGTCGGGTCCATGGTTAATCCGTGATCTCAATGCTAGGCCCGGTCTGCGGGCCGATCTCTTCGATGCGCCGTATGGTGTTGCGCGCCAGATCGAGAAATCCCTCGCCCGCGCCCGCGCGCAGCACCACCGGGCTTCCCGTATCGCCGCCCACGCGCACCTCCGGATTGAGCGGCAGTTCGCCCAGGAAATGCACCTTCATCTGCGCCGCGGTGCGCCGCCCGCCGCCCTGGCTGAATACGTCGATGCGCTCGTGACAGTGCGGGCACAGCAGGTAGCTCATGTTCTCGACGATGCCGATCAGGGGCACTTTCACCTGGTGAAACATGTGTACGGCCTTGCGCGCGTCTTCGAGCGAAACGTCCGACGGCGTGGTCACCACCATGGCGCCGGTGATCGGAGCGGTCTGAATGAGGGTGAGCTGCACGTCGCCGGTGCCGGGCGGCAGGTCGATCACCAGATAGTCCAGTTCGCCCCAATCCACCCCGCGCAGGAACTGCTGAATCACGCTGTGCAGCATGGGCCCGCGCCACACCAGAGGCTTGTCGCCCGGATTCAGGAAGCCCATCGACATCAGCTTCACGCCATATTGATCGAGCGGCTGTATGCGCTCTCCGTGGGCCATCGGCGTTTGGTTGATGCCCATCATCAGCGGCACGTTGGGACCGTAGACGTCCGCGTCCATCAGGCCGGTTGGGTGACCCAGCTTGGCGAGTCCCACGGCCAGGTTCACGGCTACGGTGGTCTTTCCCACGCCGCCTTTCCCGGAGCCCACCGCGATCAGATTCTTCACGCCTGGAATGGGTAACTTGGGCGGCTGCCCCGGCTGATTTGGACTCATGCAGTCCATGGTAGCGCAGGCCCCGCCGATGTACGCTGAGTTTGAGGGTGTGTGCTGCGCGAACTGATTCCGTTATTGACGGCGCTGACATTGGCCGCTGTGATCTACGTCGTTCGCGAACAGCGCAGACGCCGCATGCGCATCGCTCCGCCGCGGCCGGAGATCGCCATGCGCGAGATTAGCCGCGCACCCGCCCTGCTGGAGATCGAGCGGACCTGCCTGGCCGCCCCCGACCCGCACGCGGCGTTTCGTCGCGCGGCCCTCGAAAGCGCCGTGGGCGCGCTGTATCTGGAGACCATCGCCGGGTTTGGCGTGCCGGATATCGCCGAGCCTTTGCGCGCCTCCGTCGAAACCTGGCAAACGTTGCGCGCGTATCTGCGCCTCAAGTACGATGACGCCGTTGCCGACGATTGGTTCGATCATTTCGTGTCCGTCGCGCGGCCCTATATTCGCGAAAAGGTGCGGCTCACGCGGGAGTTCGCGCTGCACCTGGATGAAGGCACGGAACGCTTCGCGCGGATCTACGATGCCCTGCTGCAGGATCTGCTGAACGAAGCCCTGGCGGCGCCTCAGAAAAAGACCTACGTGCCGCCGGACTTTTCCCACTCGTGAAGCTTCGCGCTGGTTTGCCGGAATTCCGCCGCCAGCCGCCCGTTGAGCTGCGCGAACCGCCCGACCACCTGGCGCGCCCAACGCACATATTCCACTTTGCGGTCGAAGCTCCAGTCCGCCGGAGGACTGCTGACGATGCTGCGCAGATTCGAGATCTTGTCGGCCGCTCCCAGCGCCTGCGCACGCGGCGACTTCCGTGCCGCATCTTCCACCTGCCGCGCCTTGCGGGCCTCCCTGGGCAGCGACTTGTCGTCGGAGACTTCGGCTACCAGCGCGGCTACGTCTTCTCCGAAGCGCTCGGCCAGTTCTTTCCGTGTGACTCCGGCGTCCTCGATGGTGTCATGCAGCAGCGCGGCCACGATCAGGTTGGTGTCGAGCTCGTCGGCGGTCGACGCCAGCAGCTCGGCGACTTCGAGCAGATGATTCACATAAGGCTCGCCGAGAATACCCTTGCGCCTTTGCGGAGCGTGCCTGGCCGCCGCGAAATGGGCGGCGGCCAGAACCTGGCGAACCGCGTTCAAACCTTCCGGCATTTGTCTACCTGCTCTTATTATGCCGTCTCCCGCACGAATCGCGCGCCGCGCCCCGATCACTGCCCTGCGTTACACTGACGTTAATGTCAGCAGTTTGGATGCTGCCCTTGTTGCTATGGGCTTCAGTCGCAGCGGCGCCGGACACACTCCCTTCGCGGGAGGTGCTGCGATACACCGTGGAGTGGCGGCTGGTTACGGCGGGAAAAGCGCGCCTGGAGTGGAACGCGACACCGCACCACTCCACCGCGGGCTGGCAGGCGGATCTGCATTTGGAATCGGCCGGCTTGGTTTCGAAGCTCTTCAAGGTGAATAACGATTACATCTCAAGCCTGGAATCCGACCTCTGCGGCTCCGGTTCTTACCTGAAAGCGGCGGAAGGCAATCGGCACAAAGAGACCCGCGTCACGTTCAATCGCGAGGCGCACAAAGCCGAGTATCTGGAGAGAGATCTGGATAAGAATACGGTGGTGAACGCTCACGAGATCGATATTCCGCCGTGCGTGCACGACGTGCTGGGCGGCCTTTACGTGCTGCGAACCCTGAACCTGCAGCCGGGCCAGACCACGCAGGTGGCGGTCAGCGACGGCAAGAAAAGCGTCATGGCGCGCGTGGAAGCGCAGCAACGCGAGGAGGTGAGGACGCCCGCCGGCGTATTCAAGACCATCCGCTACGAAGCGTTCCTGTTTAACGACGTATTGTATCGCCGCTACGGCAGCCTGCATGTCTGGCTGACCGACGACGCGCGCAAGCTGCCCGTGCAGATCCGCGTGCGACTGCAGTTAGCCATCGGCACGATTACTTTGCAACTGGAGAAGGAAGAAAAAACATGAAATGGCTCGCCTGTTTTGGGGCGGCTGTGGCGATCGCGCTGGCGCAGGGTGGCGGCGCTTTGCTGCCGAGTCCGGAGGCGCTCAAGCTGGAAACGCGCGCCGTGCAATTGATGGAATCGACCGGAGTGGCCGTGCCTGGCCTGGCGCGCGCCGGAGCGCCCGCGCTGGAGAACGCCCGCCAATCGCTGATCAGCCTGGAGACGGCTCCGCAAAACGCCGGCCAGACGTATGTTTTCCTGAACAGCGCGCGCGCCTACCTGGCGATTTCCGATACCGTGCCGAAGCCTTATCCGTTTCCCGAGGAAGGGCGGCGGCAGTTCGGCGAGCTGCGCGACGCGGTGGATCGCATCGACTCGCATTTCCGCGCGCTGCTGGATCTGAAGGAAGAGCAACTGCGCAATCCGGACCGCGACAATCTGAAGCGCTACGGCGAGGCCAACGAACGCCTGGGCCAGCCTTCGCCCGAGCGGCCGCGGGTCGTGTTTCTGGGCGATTCCATCACCGACGCCTGGCGGCTCAACGAGTATTATGGCAGCGACCGCGACTTCGTGAATCGCGGCATCTCCGGGCAGATCACCGGCGAGATGTTGGGCCGCATGCAGGCGGACGTGATCGATCTGAAGCCGCGGCTGGTGCTGCTGCTGGCGGGCACCAACGATATCGCGCGGGGCGTTCCGCTCCACGCCATCGAGAACAACCTGTCGATGATCGCGGACCTGGCGGCGGCGCATCACATCGAACCGATGTTCGCCTCGGTGCTGCCCATCAGCGATTATCACCAGGACGCCAACCCCCAATATCGGCGCAGCGTCCAACGGCCGCCGGCCAGCATTCTGGAGCTCAACGTCTGGCTGAAGAACTTCTGCGAGCAGCGCCATTTCCGGTATGTGGATTATTATGCGGCCCTGGTGGACAAATCCGGCTTCCTGCAGGCCGACCTGGCGGACGATGGCCTGCATCCCAACAGCAAAGGATACCGGCTTATGGCACCGATCGCGCTGGAGGCCATCGATAGCGCGGTAAAACCGGCCAAGGGGGCGAAGAAGAATAGCGGGATCAAGGGCTGGCTTACCAAGGAACACAAATGAGCAAGACTGGCATTCTGCTTCTGACGGTTTGTTGTGGCGCGCTGGCGGCGGGACCGGCGAAGATCGTGCTGGTAGCCGGCAAGCCCAGCCATGGCCCCGGCGAGCACGAGTTCAACGCCGGCACGCTGCTGCTGGCCAAGTGCCTGCGCCAGAACGAGGGCGTGAATGCCGTAGTGGTGCAGGGCGGCTGGCCGGATAACGAATCTGTTTTCGATGGCGCCCGCGCCATTGTGCTGTACATGGATGGCGGCGACGGCCACCCCATACTCGCCGACGATCGCCTCGACAAGCTCGGCAAGCTGATGAAGAGCGGCGTGGGCCTGGCCTGCCTGCACTATGCCGTGGAAGTGCCGGGCGATCACGGTGGCATGGAGCTGCTCGAGTGGATCGGCGGATTCTACCGCAGACCGTATTCGCAAAATCCAGTCAACGACGTGGAACTGACTCGGGCTTCTCCCCAGCACCCTGTCTCGCGAGGATGGGACAGCTTTCAATCCCGCGACGAATGGTATTACCGCATCGTTTTTCGTCCGAACGACAAGCGCATGTCTCCCATCCTGACTACCATGCTGCCCAAGGATAAGCCGCAGTCCGAGACCGTCGCCTGGGCCGTTGAGCGCGAGGACGGCGGACGCGGTTTCGGCTTCACCGGCGGGCACTATCATCACAACTGGGGCCTGGAGGATCAACGCCGCATGGTGGTCAACGCCCTCCTGTGGACGGCCAAAGTAGAGATTCCGGCGGGCGGAGCGAAGTGCGACATTACGCCGGAGGATCTGAAGACGAATCTGGACGCGAAGGACGCCAAGTAAGATCTACCCCATCCATTGGGGATTCTTAGCCGTGCCGTCGAAGATATTGGATGTCTTGAAGCGCTCCAGGCGCCCGGTCATGGCCACCTGCCTGGTCTTCTCCCTGAGCGACGACATCTGAACCTCGGTCAGAGGCTTAAACGTCTTGGCAGCCTCCAGCGCCTGATCCAGCCGCTCCATGGTTTCGCAGCCGTTGATGACTACCGTGGTCGGCAGGCTTAGTGAGTAGTGCAGACACTCGATGGCGCTGACGATCCCGCTGCGAGGAATCTCACCTTCGGCCAGAGGCTTCATGCCGAGCACCGCGATGCCTTGCTGTACGAGCTTCGGCACCACGTTCTTTTCGAAGCTGCGGAAGTTGGCGTCCAAAACATTCAGCGGCATCTGCGCGGAATCGAAGTGAAAGTTATTCTGCGCGGCGAGCTCCAGCATGCGGAGGTGTACGATCGGATCCTTATGCCCGGTGAATCCGATGAAGCGGATCTTGCCGGCCTTGCGCGCATCGAGCAGCGCTTCGAGAGGGCCGCCCGGCGCAAAGAACCGGTCAGGGTCTTCCAACCGGATGTTTTCGTGGAATTGCATTAAATCGATGTGGTCGGTCTGCAGGCGCTGCAGCGATTCGTCGATCTGGCGAGCGGTGGCTTCTTTCGTGCGTCCATCGAACTTGGTCATGAGGAAGACCTTGTGACGGTATCCATCGCGCAATCCCTTACCCATGACCACTTCGCTCTTACCGTCGTGGTAGTCCCAGCAGTTATCCAGAAAGGTAATGCCGCGGTCGACGGCGGTTCGCACGATGCGTATGCCGTCGTTCTCATCCGCGGGCGAGCCGACGTGTGAGCCTCCCAGGCCAATGGCCGAGACCTTGATGCCGGAGCGGCCGAAAATGCGATAAATCATGTCGCCGGATCGCTCGTCCGCCGGCGCGGCGGCGGCAGGGAGCGCGGCTGCAAGAGATGCGCCCGCGAGCGCTCCCAGAATTTCACGCCGATTGCGGCTGGTGTCAGATGGCATGGCGGTGTCCTCCAGGAGAAATTATAACCCGCGTTACAATAACCCGCATGACGACCGAACTGGTCCAGGAAGCCGCCCAGGCGGTCTATCCGCCGTTCACCGCGGAGCATGACCTGATCCGCCAGACCGTGAAGCGCTTTGCGCGTGAGGAGATCGCGCCGTTCGCGCAGGAATGGGACGAAGCCGGCATTTTCCCGCGCGAACTTTTCGGCAAAGCGGCCGGCCTCGGCCTGTTCGGCGTCCGCATTCCCACGGAGCTGGGCGGCAGCGGACTGGACTGGTGGGCCACTGCCGCCGCGCTCGAAGCGTTGTCGTGGTCCGATAGCCCCGGCGTCAACATGGGGCTGATGGTGCAAGGCGAGCTCACCATTCCGATCGTCGCCGAGCTGGGCACGGCGGAGCAGAGAGAAGTTTTCCTGAAGCCTGCCATGGCGGGCGAGTGGATCGGCGCGCTGGGCATCAGCGAGCCGGGCGGCGGCTCGGATGTGGCGGCGCTGCGCACGCGCGCGCGCGCGGATGGCGACGACCTGGTTATCTCCGGACAGAAACTCTGGATCACCAACGGCTCGCGCGCCGATTTCATTGTGCTGGCCGTGCGCACCGGAGACAACGGGCATCGCGGAGTATCGCTGGTCCTGTTTCCGACCCGCACCGCAGGCTTCTCCGTCGGAAAAAAGCTCAAGAAGGTGGGGAATTTGTGCTCGGATACCGCCGAGCTGTTCTTCGACGACTGCCGCATTCCGGCGCGATACATTCTGGGCGAGAAGAACCGCGGGTTCTACTACATCATGCACAACTTTCAGGGCGAGCGGCTGGCGTCGGCCATCCAGATGGTGGCGGCCATGGACCGCTGCCTGGAATTCGCCATTCAGTATGGCAAGGAGCGCAGCGCGTTCGGCCACCCGGTGGGCAGCTACCAGGTGTGGCGGCACAAGTTCGCCGAGCACCGTACCAGTCTGGAGGCGGGCCGCTGGCTGGTCTATCGCGCACTCGACCTGATCAATCGCGGGCAGAAGGCCGTGCGCGAAATTACCATGGCGAAGCTCTATACTTCGGAACTGGCGCAACGGCTGGCCTACGACTGCATGCAGATTTTCGGCGGCTTCGGCTACACCACGGAATATCCGATCAGCCGCTACTGGCGGGACCTGCGGCTGTACACCATCGGCGCCGGCACCTCGGAGGTCATGAAAGAAATTATTGCGAAAGAGGACGGGCTGTAGAATTCGATCGGTGCTAGACTCAGTGCCATGGGACCAACACCGCAACTTTCGCTCCCCGGGCAGATAGCCTCGCAGGCCGAGTTCATGGTGAACAATCTGCGGCAGACCGATTACCAGCACACCGAGAATATCGACGTGGATCGTGGCATTTACGATTGCGATTGCAACGGCTTTGCGGGCTTCGTCCTGGAGCGCGCCGCACCCGACCACTACGCCATGATTCCGAAGGAAGCGGACCAGCCGCGACCCCGCGCCTTCAAATACTACGAGTTCTTCAATTCCCTGACTCCGGAATCAGCCGGCGGCTGGCATCAAATCGATTTTCTGCGGGACGCGCGCCGCGGAGACGTCATCGCGTGGCGATTCCCGAAAATCGAGATAGGCCATAACACCGGCCATGTTCTTTTCGCCGCCGAAACGCCGATAGCGGATGATTCCGGCATCTTTACGGTCCGCGTGTATGATTCTGCCGCTCAACCGCACTTCGACGATACGCGCGGAAATGGGGAAGGAGAGTTTGCGACCGGAGTGGGGACGGGCTTCATCAAGTTTCAGGTCGACGATGCGGGCCGGCCGACGGCCTTTCTATTCGCCCCTTCAGATCAGTTTACGACCTTGCCAATTGCCATCGGACGGGTTGAACCGTTGCCGGCCGGGACTCAATCCTAAGGTCCGCCCCACATGCGGTAGAGTTCCCTAACAATATGCACTTCCGTCGATTGGCGTGTTTCCTGCTCGGCGGCTGGCTGGCGGGCGGCTTCTTCATGGCAACGGTGGCGACCCAGAACTTCCGCTCGGTAGATCGCCTGCTGGCCAAACCCTCGGCCGCCGCGCGTCAGCAAGTGGACCGGTTGGGGCGGGACTCTGCCCGAGCGTTGTTGCGCTACCAGGTCTCCGAACAGAACCGCTTCTATTTCGAAATGTGGGGCATGGTGGAGACCGTTATAGGCTTCGTACTCCTGCTGACACTGCTCTTCGGAAGCACAGAGACGAATTTTACTCTGCTATTGGCGCTGCTGATGCTGCTGATCGCGGTGCTGCAGCGATTCGTGTTGACGCCGGAGATCGTGATCCTGGGGCGCGTTATCGACTTCGTTCCGGCTACACAGCCATCGCCCGAGCGCTCGCGCTTCTGGATCATGCACGCCACCTATTCCAGCATTGAGGTATTGAAATGGGGGCTGGGGGTGGTGCTGACAGCGAAGCTGCTGTTCCGGAGAAAGCGGAGGGCTGAAGATGTCGAGGCTTAGCGTGATGGTATCAGTGCACCGGCTTCACCATACCTACGTCAGCCAGACCGTTGAGCATGAACTGCACGGCGATGGCAGTGAGCATCAGTCCCATCAAGCGGGTGAGTATGCGAATCCCGGTCTCTCCCAGGTGCTGCCGGACGCCGTCCGCTCCGGCCAATACCCAGTACGATGAAAACGACGTGACGGCGATGGACAGAAACACCGGAAGCGCATACCATAAGCTGGGCACTCCGCCCATGAGAACCATGACCGTTGAAATAGCTCCGGGGCCGGCCAGCATCGGCACGCCAAGCGGAATAATTCCGACATCTTCCTTCTCCGACCCTTCGGCGGCCTCACCGGGCGTCTCCTTGGTTTGAGAGCGGCGGGCCTGCAACATGTCGAGTCCGATTAAAAGCAGGATCACTCCGCCCGCAATCTTGAAGGCCGGCAGGGTAATGCCAAAGAGTTTGAAAATCAGCTTGCCCGCGCTCGCGAAAGCGGTCAGCACGACTACACACGTCCAGGCTGCGCGCTTCGCCATGTGCCGACGATTCAACCGATCGCTATCCGCGGTCATTGCCAGAAAGGTAGGGATGGCAGCAATCGGATCGACCAAAAAGAAGACGGATGTCAGGGCCACGAAGGAGAACTGAAGGAGGTCCGCGAAGGAGTCAGGCATACGTCACTCACACAACCAGAGCCAGGCCGAGGCGCCGCAAGCCCTCGCCAAACATCGCGTTATTCACGCCCATCCCGATACGGAAATGGCTTGGCATCTCGAAAAAGCGGCCCGGCGCCACGCTGGTTTCGTAATCCGTTCGCAGGCGCAGCAGGAACCGTTCCATGTCACCCGTACGCAGATGCATGAAACTTGTCGTGCCGAAGCTGGTGCGCGGCGCGGAGACGGCCGGCTGCCCGGCCAGGAATTCGTCGAGCAGCGCGCGATCCGCCTCCACCACCTGGCGCGCCCGGTCCCGAATCCGATCGAGCTGTTGAAGGGCCGCCACGCTGAGTAACTCAGCGGGACGAGCGGCATTGACTCCGAACAGATCGTTGAGCCTCCACATTGCGCGGGCCAGATCCGGATGCGCCAGAATCCATCCGCATCGCAGCTCGCTCAGCCCATATACTTTCGTCAGGCTGCTGGTCACGATAAACTCGGATCCCAGCAGATATGCGGTTTGCGGCGTGTTCCGGTAAACCGCGTCCAGATACACTTCATCCACTAATACGTGCGCGCCGACGCCGCGGGCGAGGTCCCCGATTTCGCGTAGCACGGAATCCGGCGTCAGGGCGCTGCTCGGGTTATGCAGATTAGTGACCACGATCAATTTCGTTTTAGGGCTAATCGCGCGGCGTATCTCCGCCGGGTCGAGCGCGTAACCGCTCTCCTCGGTGCGCGGGAAACGCTTGACCGCGGCCCCTAAATAGAGCGCCGCCGAGACTAACAGCTCATACGCAGGATGCTCGATCAAGACTTCGTCGCCCGGTTCGACCAGCGCCGCCATCGCCAGGTGATTGGCCATGGAGGTGCCTGCGGCGGCTACCACGCAATCCGGATCCACGCCGCACTTGCGGGCAATGGCTTGCAGCAGCGGCTGGTACCCATAGGGGGTGGCGCCGGGGCTGTCGGGTGGGCCAGGCTGGCAGTCAAGCTCGGCCAGCGGGAACAATCCCACGCCGCTGGTGGCGAGGTTAAACGGCGCACGGCTCTGGGTCTTGGCCCAATGCATGTAGTCGGAATGTCTTTGCCTCAGTCTCTGCCTCCTATCCGGCGACGGCTCCAGTACCAATATACGGGAATGCCGGCCGCGAGAATAGTCAGACCGATGGCGCTGTTGGCGGGAAAAGCGGCGATGGTGCTGGCCACGATTCCCACGCAGATCGCGACGAAAGCCGCCGTCGAGTAAGGATGCCCCGGCGCGCGAAAGATGCCTTGCTCGCGGCGTGCGCCCTCTCGATGCCGGAAGACGAACAGCGCGCCGGCGGTGAGCGCGAACGAGATGAAATCGACAGACACAACGTAGTTCAGAATCTGTTCATAACGCCCCGAAACAGCGATGATGGTGGCCATCACGCCTTGCAGCAGGATGGCCACCACCGGCGCTCCCGAACGCGGCGATAGCCACCCGACGCTCTGAAAGAACAGGCCGTCGCGCGCCATCGCATAATAAACCCGAGGCGCCGTCAGAATGCCCTGGCTCAGGAAGCCGAGCGTGGAAACGGCGATGCCCACCGCGATCCACTGTGCGCCGCGTTCGCCTAGCGCCGCGCGCATTACCGCGGATGCCGGCGCGCGCGTAGCCGCCAAACCCGCGGGACCAAGCACCCGCAGGCAGACGAAGTTCACGGTCAGATACAGCACGATCACTCCGCTAACGCCCACCACCAGGCCTCGCGACAGATCGCGCCGCGGGTCGCGCATCTCTCCAGCCACGAATGTGGACGTCTGCCATCCACCATAGGCGAAGGCCACAGGGATCATGGCGGCGCCGATGGCCCGCAGCAGTCCGAACGATACCGGCCGGTCCAACAGCGGCAAGGGATAGACCGCGCCTCCGCCCAGCACGATGCCGAGCACTACCAGAGCCACAATCGCGCCGGACTTCAGCAGCATCATGACGCTTTGCACGTTGCTGCCCGCGCGCACGCCCAGGCAGTTGATGGCCGTCAGCCCCAGCAGCGCCGCCGCGGCGATGGCTCGCTCACCGCCCGATATCCCCGCAATCTCGCGATAGTATCGTGCGAAGGCGACGGCCACCGCGGCCATCCCGCCGGTCTGCGTCACCAGCAGCAGCACCCAGCCATAAACAAACGCCACCGCGGGATGGTAGGCTTCACGCAAGTAAATGTACTGGCCGCCTGAATCGGGAAGGCGCGTCGCCAGCTCCGCCCAGATGAACGCGCCGACCATGGCCATTGCGCCGCCTATCAGCCACACCCCCAGAATCAGGAACGGCGTGTGCACCTGCCCCGCCACCACATAGGGATTGATAAAAATGCCCGAGCCTACGATGCCGCCCATCACGATCATGGTGGCGTCGAAGAAGCCGAGCTGGCGGCGCAGTTGTGGAGGGCGCAAATGCCATCACCTTACCACGCCGGGTTCGGTGATAACATCTCCATCATGAACCGACGAGCTTTCTTAAATTCTCTGGCGGCGGTATCGGCCGCAGGCATGGTACGGTTTCCCCGCTGTCAGGCGGCTGTGTCCAAGATGAAGATCACCAGGGTTCGCGCTTACTCGCCCCCCCATCGCAACCCTCTTTTCAATCAGAGCGACCTGGTGGTTACCGTGGAGACCGACGCCGGCATTACGGGAATCGGCGAAGGCGGCTCCAAGGAAATGCTGGAACAATGCGCGGGCCGGTTGATCGGCCGGGATCCGCAGTACATCGAGCGGCTCTGGCAGGACATGTCGCGCGCATTCTTTTACCCGGCGGGGCGCGAAAAAGAGCACGCGCTGGGAGCCCTCGATCTGGCCTTGTGGGATCTCAGGGGCAAGGTGCTTGGCTTGCCCGTCCACGCGCTGCTGGGCGGCATGGTGCGCAATTATTGCGAGTGCTACAACACGGCCGGCGCCATCCCCGGCGTTCGCCCGGGCATGAGTATCAAGGAGCGCGCGCAGCTCACCATCGAGGCGGGCTACAGGGCTTTCCGCATGGGCGCGGCCGACAACCCTCCAAATACTACCTACAACACGCGCGAGAGACTCAATCAGCTCTACGATGACTGCGTGCAGGCGCGCGAAGGCGTCGGCAAGAACGGCGACTGGTGCGTCGACTTCCACCAAAGGTTCGACCTGCAGGAAGCGGTTCGCGGTTGCAGCCTGATCGAAAGTCAAGCGCCGTTCTTCGTCGAAGACCCGGTGCGCACCGAGGCGTTCCAGGAGGATCTGCCGATACTGCGGCGGATGGTGCGGGTGCCCCTCGCGGCCGGCGAGGAGTGGGGCAATCGCTGGGACTTCAACAAGCTGGTGGAGAGTCACGACATCGACTTCGTGCGGGCCACCCTTCCGAATGTGGGCGGGATCACCGAAATGATGAAGATCGCCGCCATTTGCGAGACGCATTTCGTGGGCATTGTGCCGCATTTTACGGGACCGATTGCTACCGCGGCGCTGGTCAATTCGCTGGGCACGTTTTCCGGGCCTCTCTTGATGGAGTATAACTTCCAGGGTCGTACTTTGCCCCACTTACCGGTGTGTCTGGATTTCAACAACGGCAAGCTATACCCGAACGACCGGCCCGGCTTGGGCGTCGAGCTGGATATGAAGCAACTGGGACAGATCGCCGAGGTCACCGAGCCGGTTACTAATCGCGCGCAGACTTACTTCCGCCCGGACGGATCGATTACTAACTGGTGAGTCGGTGGTCACGGCCCGGCATTCGACAAACTGAAAATAGTGTCGAATTTTGTCGAATTGTGTAGAACGGGCGCGATTGGACTGCGCCCTTTTTTGAGACAGTGGCGAGATGCAACACTCGCTTTTCCCTGCTAAATTCTTCCCTCGCTGACCAGGCGAGCGCATGCTGGTCATGGTCGATTGTACACATTGTACAACCGGT
>Ga0302326_10000773_pt1 | contig 84372 bp, 75 predicted proteins | sample Palsa_T0_3_FD_202264 | JGI IMG/M metagenome (GOLD analysis project Ga0302326, IMG submission 202264) | Peat permafrost microbial communities from Stordalen Mire near Abisko, Sweden - Palsa_T0_3 | ecosystem: Environmental > Terrestrial > Soil > Palsa > Peat permafrost | place: Sweden: Abisko...
GGGTAGGTCTCCCTTCACATTGTGACGGAACTGAACAAAGTTCGTACAAACCAATGGTCAGCACCGTCAAGCCTAACTACTTGTGCGGATAGACATGCTCGCCGAGGGCGAGAGTTTCAGGAAAGCCCCGGCATCCTGCCGGGATTTTCCAATCCGCCGCTGCGAAGCACGATCCGACCCCACGGTCGAATCAACACAAACAAACTCCCACCGAACCAGGCCCGTCCAAACGGACCCATCCGGTCAGAATTCGCTCATGTCGAAGTTTATTATAGAAGAATCCACCCTGTAAACGAAGAAAATATTGAATGTTAATGTGGGGCAAATGACTGCATTGTAACGACGATTAGATCATAAGCGATGTGTGTACCAGCAGTTATACCAAAACCGCGGGTCAAAAATAAAATCCCAAAAAACACGCCCGCCACTGTTCGAAACACAAAACTTTGTAATTGAAACGTCTCCGGACCCAAGTAATGGTACAGCGAGAACAAAATCGCGGAAATCGACACCATTAGTAGGCCTGACAAACCTTTGCGCATTTTAAGCACATCGGCGATTAAAATCGAAATCACTGTCATTAAACCCAACCGGAAGACAAATTCCTCGTAAACCCCTGCGCCCAATGATAATACAGCATTATTCGACCAAATCTGCTCCCTGGCCGCCAGCGGAATATGGATTCGCCACCGCGCCAGCGAAATCCCCAAAGCAAGCAGCGGAATCGCCAGCAGCAGGCATTCAATCGACATCCCCCACAGCGTGTCCAGCCGCACTGTCCACGGATCTTTACGCGCGATGTGCCAGGTGAGCAGAATCGCCACCACCGAAAGCAGCGGCAGGAATCTCCCGGATGCCCCGGTCTGGTGAAAGAATATCTGCAGCAGCCGAAATGCAATCGGATCCGATGGATGCAGCGAAATGCCCACCTCGAAAAGCACCATCGCCGGCAATAGAAAAATCAGGCTATGCAGCGGCAATTCGGATTGCTTGAGATATTGATTGATCGACTTCCCGGCCGATGCGATCGCGGCATCACCGGCCCCTACGGCTCGGCTCATCTCGCCTTCTCCTTGGCAGCCGCCAGCGCGGTCGCGCCCGCGGTTTCCGTCGCGGCTCCCGTCTCCGTTGGCAACTCCGCCTGTTTCAAAATGCGCGTCAGCTTGATCGCCCGGCTCCCGCGGAATTGACCGACCTGCGCCAGGAACTTGTTCTTTCCCTCCACCTGAATCAGCACATCGTCTAAACATTCCTTGTCGGTCGTGATCAAATCGCCCGGCTGCAGCGAGAGCAGATCGTTCAGCTTGATCGTTGTCTGGGCCAGGTATGCGCGCAGTTCCACCGGCGCGTTGCTGACGTTGCGCGTCAGCCGCCGCAAATGATCCTCCCCCGATCCCTTCCGCTGATAGCTGAACCAGTTCTGTGTCGCCAGCATCCCCATGATCGGTTCGATCACGTTATACGGTATGCACAGCGCCATCGTGCCGGCCCGGCTTCCCATTTTCAGCTCAAATCCCACCACCACCACCGTTTCGTTGGGCGGGACGATCTGCACAAGCTGCGGATTGCTCTCAAAATCCTCCACCTTGAACGTCACCTTCGTCAGGTTGCTCCATGCTTCGGAAAGATGATGCGTCGCCCGGTCGGTGATCCGCTGCACCAGACGCTGCTCGATCTGCGTCAATGGCCGCTGCGGGATGAACAGCTCCGCGTTGCTTCCCCCCAGCAGTCGATCCACGATCGGATAAATAATCAGCGGGCTGATCTCAAGGCAAACCTGCCCATCAAGCTGCTCGGCTTTGAGCAGGTTAAAGCAGGTTGGATTCGGCAATGAATGAATGAACTCGCTGTAGGTAAGCTGCTCGATGTGGGCGACACTCACCTCGATGATCGTTCGCAGATATCCGGAAATCGCCGCCCCGAAATTCCGCCCGAACCCTTCGTGCAGCGCTTCCAGCGCGCGCATCTGGTCCTTGCTGACGCGCTCGGGGCGCTTGAAATCATAAACCTGAACTTCGAGCTGTGTTTTCCCGTTGGCCCCGAAAACGACCGGCGTCGATTCCTTCTTCCCCGCCGCCCCGTTGTCCACGGCCGCCAGGAGGGCATCTACCTCGGATTGATCCAGCACATCACTCAATGGCGGCCTCCATGCCCCATATTTCCCCCCATACTTCCCCCCAAACTTCCCCCCAAACTTCCATCGCTATTATCGGACATTCCGGGGGAATATCTACAGGAGGGATGCCCCAGGACCGCAAATCCCGTCTTACCTGCCCCAAACCCCATCCTAATCCAATCTTAACCTGACATTAATATCCAGCAGGCCCTCCGCGAGTATATCTGCGGGCGGTCTCATGCTGATTCTCGCAACCGCCGCGACTCTTTCCGCTACGACCACAATCATGCTGGTCCTGGCCCTCGGATTGGCCCTCAGCTTCGAGTTCGTCAACGGCTTTCACGATACCGCCAACGCCGTCGCCACCGTCATCTACACGAACACATTGCCCCCGTGGGCCGCCGTCGTCTGGTCGGGGTGCTGGAATCTCATCGGCGTGCTCACCTCCACCGGCGCCGTCGCTTTCGGCATCGTCGCGCTCCTGCCGGTCGATCTCATCGTCAACATCGGCTCGGTGACCGGCTTCGCGATGGTATTCGCGCTGCTCATCTCCGCCATTGTCTGGAACCTCGGCACCTGGTACCTCGGCCTGCCGGCATCCAGTTCGCACACGCTGATCGGATCGATCATGGGCGTTGGGCTCGCATATTCTATGATCGTAAACGGCCGTTTCTTTGGGGAAGGGGTCAACTGGCATCAGGTCGCGCAGGTATTCCTGTCGCTGCTGATTTCGCCGATTGTCGGTTTCTTCGGCGCAGCGCTTCTGCTGATGATCATGAAACTATTCGTGCGCAATCCAGCCCTTTACACCGCGCCGGCCAGAAACGTGCCGCCACCGATGCCAATCCGCGGGCTTCTCATGCTCACCTGCACCGGCGTCAGCTTCGCGCATGGCTCCAACGATGGGCAGAAGGGGATGGGGCTGATCCTCCTGATCCTCGTGGGCATCCTCCCCGGCGCATACGCGCTCAACATGCAAACCAGCAGCACCGACGTCCGCAAGCTCGCCGCCTCCGCGAACGTGGTCGCGCCGATGATCGCCGCCCATACGTCGAATTCCTCCATGAACGCCGACACTGCCGCCGGCGAGCTGTCCGCCTATCTGAAGACCGATGGCATCGTCAGCGGTCGCACCTACGCAGCGCTGGCATCGATCGATCAGCAGATCGCGGCCGAACTCGCGGGCAAAAGCTCTTTTCGCGACCTTCCCGCCGATCAGATCAAGGCCGTCCGCAATCAGATGTATCTCGCCGCCGCGGCGATCTCCAAGCTGCTGACGCAGAATCAGATCACCGATCCGGCCCAGAAAAAATCGCTGGCCGCATACAAGTCTCAGCTTGTTTCCTCCACCCAGTTTATTCCCTTCTGGGTGAAATTCGCCGTCGCCTGCGCGCTGGGATTCGGAACGATGATCGGCTGGCGGCGGATCGTCGTCACCGTCGGTGAAAAAATCGGCAAGCAGCATCTGACATATGCCCAGGGTGCGTCCGCGGAGCTGGTGGCGATGGCAACCATCGGCGCTGCCGATGTCTTCGGCCTGCCGGTGAGCACCACGCACGTTCTTTCCTCCGGCGTCGCCGGCGCCATGACCGCGAATCGAGCCGGTCTGCAAATGAATACGGTTCGCAACCTGCTGCTGGCCTGGGTGCTGACGCTCCCGGTGTGCGTGATCCTCGGCGCCGCAACTTTTTCCGCTGGGTTGTTCCTCATCTTCACCACGCCGCTGGGGAAAACGCTATTCGTCCTGGGGATTCTCGCGGTGGTATTTATTATCCGCTCCCTGTGGCGCGGTTCTCCCCGACGCGTCGAAACCGAACACGCCGCGGAATTGGAACCCGCCGCCTCTTAAACAGTCGACCGAATCCTCGACCCCCCCGAAATATTTAGCGGCGTGTGCGAAGCACCGCGATTTCCCCCCCGAGTTTCGACAATCACCCCCTCATCTTTCCCCCCACCCCGATTTCCATTAAACAGGTCCGCAAGAAACCATGCCCACCTCGCGCCGAAATTTTCTTAAGTCCGCCGGCGCGGCTGCCACGGCGATCGCAATGGAGCGACTCTTCCTCTCGCCAGCGGCAGACGCCCAAGCCGGTTCGACCGGCATGATCCGCACCATTGTCACCGATGGCGCAGGCAATCGCTTTGCCGCGGCCAATCCCATCACTTGGGGCGCGCCGACCAGCGCACCTGCAATTGAGATCGATCCGGCAATCACGCAACAGACGATTCTCGGCTTCGGCTGCGCCTTTACCGATGCCGCCTGTTTCACCCTGAATCGCCTGAGCGAATCCGCCCGCGCCGAGCTGTTTCACGAAATGTTCAGCCCCGCCGAAATGGGCCTGAGCGTTTGCCGCCTGTGCATCGGTTCCAGCGACTACACCACAGAGATGTACAGCTACGACGAAGGATCACCCGACCCGGATCTGAAGCGATTCTCCATTGACCACGACCGGAAATATCTGCTGCCCATCGTTCGCCAGGCCCGCGCCGTGAATCCCGATTTGTTTTTCTTCGCGTCCCCCTGGAGCCCGCCCGGTTGGATGAAATACGGCGGCAGTATGCTCGGCGGCAGCATTCATCCATTTAACGTGGGCGTCTACTCACGATACATTCTCAAGTTTCTCCAGGCCTACGAATCGGCCGGTGTTCACGTCAATGCCATCACCATCCAAAATGAAATCGACGCCGACCAGAACGGCGCCATGCCCGCCTGCACCTGGCCCGAAGAAGTCGAGGCCAACTTTATCGCCAACCACCTCGGCCCATTGATACGCAAGAGCGCCCCGCAAACCCAAATCTGGATTCTCGACCACAATTACAATCTCGTCGGCCGAGTCCTCGACCAGCTTTCAAGGGCATCCGTCAGAAAATACGTCGATGCCATCGCGTGGCACGGCTACGCCGGTTCGCCCGAGCAGATGCGGGTGGCCCAAGCCGCGTATCCCCATCTGGACATGCACTGGACCGAAGGCGGCTCCAGCTTCGACGCGCCCGATTATCTCACCGACTGGACGAACTGGGCGGAAACATTTACGACGATCCTCAAAAACGGCTGCACCAGCATCACCACCTGGAATCTCGCCCTCGACGAGCACGGCAATCCCAACATCGGCCCATTCCATTGCGGCGGAGCGGTGACGATCAATTCCCAGTCCGCCCAAATCACCCGCAGCGGAATCTTTTGGGCGCTGCGCCATTTCGCCACCTCGTTTCGACGCGGAGCGAAGATCATCGAGACCAAAAACGATATCCCCGGCGTCTCACACGTCGCGGCCCGAAATGTCGATGGTTCGATCACAATGGTATTGACTTGCCACACACAGCAATCGGTTCAAATTCGCATGGAAAACGATTCGGCAACCGTCGAGTTGCCCCCGGATTCGATTACGTCATTAATGTTGGCTTGAGACGGATTGATGTTTCCTGGCGCGAAACACCTCAGCATTGACCGCAAAAGGCGGGAGCTCTATTCGCCCCATTCCGAAGGATGCTACGACCGGCAACAGGCCCACGATGCCCGCTCGAAGCGGCCAACGGCGAATTTATTCGAGCCAGGGACCGCCTTCGGCGCAATCACGCCAACCGATCCAATTGATTAGAAAATGAAAATCGGTCTATGATAACCCCGGGTACTAATATTCAGGCGAAACTATGAGATGAATCAGAACGGCCCCGGATTGACGGTAATCACGCGATACGTTACTATCGCGCGATGATCGCGTCGTTCCGCTGTACCGAAACGGAGGCGTTGGCCCGCGGTCAGCCAGTTCGGCGTTTTCGGGACATTGAATCGGTCGCTCGTCGAAAGCTTCGACAATTGCAGATCGCTGTGCATATCCATGACCTCCGTGTGCCCCCGGGAAATCGCCTTGAATCGCTGGGTGGCGATCGCAATGGACAGCACAGCATCCGAGTAAACGATCAGTTCCGAATTTGCTTCCGATGGATAAATTCCGCAGCGTACGACGTGGAGATCGTCGACTAACATTGAGAGAAATATCCATGCGCAAACTCAAGCCAATCACTCCTGGAGAACTGTTGCGGGAAGAGTTTTTAGTTCCCATGGGCCTTTCGCAATACCGATTGGCCAAGGAGATCGGGGTGCCTCCCCAGCGGATTGGTGAGATCATCGCTGGAAAGAGGTCCGTCTCGGCCGATACGGACCTTCGTCTTTGCAGATTTTTTGGTCTGTCGAACGGTTATTGGCTTCGAGCCCAGGCGGCGCATGATTGCGAAGTGGCAGAAGCCGTACTCGCAAAAGCGCTCAGAAGAATTAAACCCTGGCGCGGTAACGCGGCGTAGCCTCCCTCCATCAATCAAAAATCATTGAGGCGGGTGCCCGAATCCACCCGGCGGGGGAGGTGGACCAAACCCGCCACCCGGCGGCGGGCCAAATCTGCCCATTCCATTTCCACCGGGGCCATTTCCACCGGGGCCATTTCCGCCCGGCCCATTTCCTCCCGGCCCATTTCCATTCATCCCGCGCGGCCCTCGCTGCCGGTCGCGCGAGTCCTCCGTACCCCAGTATCCGCCGATGATGTACGGGAATTTCCCCGGCGTCACGTGGTAATGCCAGCCGCGCTGAGAATCGAAATGCAGATTGAAATCGTTCAGGGCGTTTGATCCGGTCAGATCCTTCGCCATCACGCCGGCGCTTTCGAACGGGCCGTAGATGGGAAAGCCGTCAAACGCCCACCCGATCAACGGCGAATGCTCCTTCCCCTCATCCGCCCACGGCGAATTCACGCAGATCGGATATTTGTGATAGTGGTACGTATTGTCCGGCGCGGGATGTCCGCAGCAGGCGTCCATCATGCTGGTGGCATCCTGACTGTTGGCATCGAACGGGTTGAAGAAAACCACGCCGTTTACCGCGATGCCGATCGGCCCCATCGGCAGCGCATGATTGGAATTGTCCATCGTCGTGAAAATGTGCCGCGGATTGACCGTCGGATTCAGCGGAATGTAATAGGTCTTCTGATGTTCCTGGATATAGTTCGGATTGAACTGCGGCCCAAACCCCTGCTGCGGAAATTTTCCGGTGGGATGATTCGGCAATCCCTTGGTGTGAATCTCCATCGCATCGGCCGTAAAACTCACCGTGACATTATCCGGCACATAAACATCCTGAAGCGCGATGTTCCCGTCCAGATCCTTGTCCCCGGCGCGAAGATATGTCGCCATGTTGCCCGCGAACGGCGCTTGCCATTTGGCATCGTGGTAGAGAAGCCGATCCGCATTAATCTCAGTGAAGAGCGACGGCGCCTCGGTTTCGCCATCCTTCGCTTCGAAATACCAGCGCCCGCCCAGCGGCAGCAGTTTGCCGGTTGGATATAAATCCGTCGTTTTTTCGGTCATTTCGACGGGGCCGGTGGGGGCGTCTTCCAGTTTGGTCAAGCTGAAATCGCTGATGAAGAAATTGCTGTCGCCGCGCTGTGACCCAGCGCCGTGTCCGAAATTGACGCTGAGACGCAGCGTATCGACCTGCACGAAGGGCACATAAAAATCGAGTTGATAAGTGGTCCAGACCGCCGCTCCGCCGACGTGGTGATCTCCATTGGCGGTAAAATCCTGTCGGTCCTGCACGATCTGCGGATAGATCGGCTTGTTCTTCCCATCCATCGCGGTCCTTCCGCCATCGCCGAAATATTCGACGCGCATCGAAAGATCGTTATCGAACACTGCGAAATGATCCTGCGGCAATCCTCGGAAGGTGAATCGATACCATCGTCCCCGGGATGAGTCGATCCCGCCGATGGTTTGCGACACCGACCCCCATCCGCCGGTTGAATCCAGCGCCACGCCCCAGACGGAAGAATCCAGCCGAGGATCGCCGAGATAGCGATAGACCGCGCTGCCCGCCAGCAAGAAATTCGCGGGCTGATTGCCGCCCATGACACGCTGTTTGAAATCAGGATTCCTGACCAGATTAACCGCCTGCGCACCGGCCACCACCGCGCAGAGCAATACTCCAATCCCAATGGTCCCCAAGCGAAGATATTTCATGCGTTCACCTCCCGCACCGCATTAATGGTTGCCGCCGCCTAAAGGTAACAGCCGCGCTCAGCTTGCGATTGCGCCCGCGAGTTCCAGCAAGAAGCGCTCCACATTCTCCGCCGCATCGCCTACGCCGGTTTTGGTCTGGAAGTCGATCTCCGCCAGCATATCCACCGCGCGCATGCGGCCGTTTTCACCCAGCGATTTGACGGTATCCACAAATTTCTGCTGCGTCTCGCGCGGCCAGATGCGCAGGGCCTGGCCGATCGCGAACGAATTGTCCCCCCGTTTGATCATCGCCAGCGCCTTCCGCACATTTTCCAGCCAGATGCACAGCCATGCGACGGCGCGAAATTCGGCGGAGGAATCTCCCTCCACGAGTTGCCGCCATCGCCGCAGCGCCTCGGCCGGATCGCCCGCCGCCAGCGCATTGGTCAAATCCCACATCTCCCTCTCGCGCTGAAACGCCACGCTTTGGCCGATATCGTCGGGGCCGATGCGGCCGGTATCGCTCGCCAGCGCAAGCTTCTCCAGTTCGTTGTCGATTCGTCCCAGATCATCGCCGATCAGATCCGCCAGCAGCGCCGCCGCATCGGTACTGATCGTCACCTTGTGATGGCTCTGCCCGCGCCGCACGATCCAGGTCCTCAAATCCTTGGGCGGTTGGCACTGCACGATCTCGCCGGTTTTTGTGATCGCCTTGTAAATCCGCTGGCTCGACGGCAGCGATGTCATTCGCAGAACCAGCGTCGCGCTCGGCGACGGCTTGGCGACATACTCTTCAAGCTGCGAGCGAAACCGCGTTACAAATTCATCGCCATTGCGAACTGTGACGATCTTCCCCGGCCCGAACATCGCAAAGCTGCGCAGCTCATCCAGCACATCCGCCAGGCTGGCGGTTTCCCCATCGACATCAATCCGCTGCACGCCCGCGGGCAACTCGCGCAAAATCGATTGCAGCGCTTCCTGCTGCAACAGACCATCGGAGCCGAGAAGTGCGTACACAGGTTTGATCATGCTTGAAGTGTCCCCATCCGCGAAATTGATTGCAATGGGTGGGGGAAGTTACGAGTTACGAGTTGCGAGTGAAATGCAATTGCCTTTACTCTTAACTCGCAACTCGTAACTCGTAACTCGCAACTTCTTCCCCCCTTTCCCTCCAAATATTTTTCGCTACACTCCAATGCGGGCAGATTGGGATCAACCGCGTCTTCGGGAGCGAAAATGTCTCATCCATATTCCTCGTTCTGTGAGGACTTCTACGTCAACCTGCGGCTCGGTTCGCAGTTGAACCTGCCTCATCAGCGCGAAACGCTGCTCCACTTCTTCGAGCGGATTCAAAAGGAATTCCCGTCGATGACGCGCTTCCGCAAAACCGACGGCGGGGAATTCAATCTCGAGGAAGACCGTTCCGGCCAGAACTACCGCTGGGTGAGCCTCGAGCAGCGCCGCCTCAGCGCGGGGCACGTCAATCCCGCCAGCATCGAGCAGGCGCTTCAGCTTCACACCCTCCTGCTGCAGTTGGCGCCGTTTGACCTGGGCATCAGCCCCGTCGAAATCGATTATGTCGACATCCTCTTCGGATTCGATCTGACGTTCAACGGCAACCACGACGAGGTGATCTCCGAAAGTCTCCTCGCCGATTCGCCGCTGAATTGCCTCTCGGAAGAACCCGGCACTCGTCCCGTCGATATCCAGCCGACGGTGACGGTCGCGCTCTCGGATGACTGCCGGCTGCAGGCGCGCATCGACATCATCACGCGCACCAGCAGCTACCAGATTCGCACGGGGGATTACAACGATGATGTCATCAGCGTTTGCCTCATCCTCCGCAGATACTGGGGCGATCGCCCGCGCATCGCGATGGAAAAACTGATCGTCGAGCTGGCCGAGCGCGCCGAGCGATTGTGCGACAGCCACATTTTGCCGAAAATCGTGCGGCCGATCTCGACCGCAATTGCGTCCCGTTCCTGACGATTGGATAAGTGGCCAGTCCATGTATTCCCAACTTGCCACTTGCCGCTTATCTGCCTTTGATTCATGCAACAAGAAACGTTAATATGTCGGGGGCTATGCCAAATGGTGCATCGAATGCCCTGCAGCGAGAGATTGCCGCGAGTCTGGATCGGGTGATCGACGACTTGGCAAAGGATTGCGATGAATTATCCGACCCGTCGCCCGATATTGGTTTAGACGGGCTTCAGCAGGGACGATCAATGATTCGAGGGTTGAATCGGGCATTGTCGGAGTTGCATCAGAAAGTGGCGCAACGGTAATCTTTGGGGAAATCCCTTGGGGGGTAATCCCTTGGGCGGAAATGCATGGCGGCGGGGGGCCGAAATCGAACGAGCGAGGTTCCGGAAATGGCGGAAGAAATTCAGGATGTCACTGCTGGGGAACCGTCGGGCGGCCCGGTCGTCGCCAAGGCCGGCCGCTATTATCGCGTCGCTCGGTATCTCATGGTGCTGTTGCTGTTCGGCTACGGGGCGTGGTCGATCTACGATGGGTTTTATAGCTGGCCAAATTGGACGGACACCCATCCGCTGGAAAAACCCAAGACACATACCGACATCGTTCTCAACCAGATCCTTGGCGTCTGTCTGCCGCCGATGGGTTTGATAATCCTCGGCTGGGCGCTTTACAACTCGCGCGGGGAATATCGTCTCGACGAGGGTATCCTGCACGTGCCGGGACATCCGCCGATCCCGCTGGAGAAAATCCAGTCGGTGAATCGCGAGTCCTGGGACCGCAAGGGGATCGCCTACATCGAATACGACCTGACCGTAGTCCCCTCGCGTGCCGGAAGCGGCTCTTCGGGCAGCGCCGGACCGGTCCGGTACGAAGGAATCACCAAAGGCGCCCGCGGAAAATTCCGGCTGGATGATTTTGTCTACGAACGTGAGCCCACCGACATAATCTTCAAGGCCATCGAAAGCTCCATCCTTGAGGCCGCCGCCGCCGCGACCCCAGCCATCCAGCCCGTCCCCGCCGCCAAAGCGCAATCGCCCGCTCGCCCGAAAATGGGCTCCAGCGCCTGAACTCCAATGCCCGGAACCCGCACGCGCAATTTGCTCTTGCCGCTGCTCCTGATTTCGCTCAGCGCCTGCTGCCACACCGCTCCCGCCCCAGCGCCAACCACGCTGCCGTCGGAGATCGACCGCTTCGCGGGAGATTACCGCTTCCTCTCCAACTTCTATCCAGCCACCGTGGTTTTCGAGGGGCTGACCTACCCGGATGTGGAGCACGCCTACCAATCCGCCAAGACGCTGGACATGAACCAGCGCCGCCGCATCGCCGCGCTCCCCACGCCCGCCGACGCCAAGCACGCCGGCGAAGCACTGAAGTATCGCCCCGACTGGCCGCAGATTAAATATCAGGTGATGCTCACCTGCGTCCGCTTTAAATTCACCCACCATCCCGACCTCGCCGCCAAGCTGCTCGCCACCGGCAACGCCTACCTCGAAGAAGGCAACACCTGGCACGACCAGATCTGGGGCGTCTACCAGGGAAAAGGCACGAACTGGCTAGGCCTGATCCTGATGCAGGTCCGCGCCGAGTTGCGTTAATTCCACGACATCACGCCGCCCGCCCCGCCCCCGATTTGATCGATCACCCGCGCTGGGATCGAATACCCAAAGCCGCGGGATGGCATCCCGCGGCCCAATGGCATAGGCATCTTGCCCATCTCTGCTGTGCAGATCCCCGCCCCCCGAAATCAAACAACCAAACACAGCCGGATCGTGCCGCCCCGTGTCATTTCTCCTTCGTGGACCATCCGCAACCGAGCGGCGCAGCCGCTCGGTTGCGGATTGCTTGCAGGTCGGGATTGGATAGACTCTTTCGGGGACGCGGACGCCTTCTTTAACCTCGTTGCGGATTGCTTGCAGGTCGGGATTGGATAGACTCGGCGGGCTGGCGCGGCATCTATCGCGCTGAGTTGCGGATTGCTTGCAGGTCGGGATTGGATAGACTCCGCGCGCTGGCGATGGATCGATTCCTGTCTGTTGCGGATTGCTTGCAGGTCGGGATTGGATAGACTCGTTGACGTTCAGCACCTGCACCACGATGTAGTTGCGGATTGCTTGCAGGTCGGGATTGGATAGACTCGGCGCAGCGTCATCATGGCGTGCTAATGTAGTTGCGGATTGCTTGCAGGTCGGGATTGGATAGACTCGCTGGCACAGCGCGGCCGCGCTTACCAGGAGTTGCGGATTGCTTGCAGGTCGGGATTGGATAGACTCTTCTCCCCTGCAACCTTCCGCTCGAAAGGAGTTTAAGCCCAACGCAGCCTAGAAAAATTCGAGTTGTTTCGGCGCGGCCGAGGGCTGCTTCCGCAGTTTTCCCCAGAAAATCTGCTGCCGCTCGAACTGTTTGTCTGTAATGCATATCAGTCGAACCTCGCCGTCATCAGGCACGCGCGCTTCCACGCGCCGTGAGTGAACCCGCATATTCTCTTCGCTGGCGCAAACCCGCGCGTACACGCTGTATTGTACCTGGGTGAATCCGTCTTTCAGAAGAAATTTGCGGAATTGGGCATAGGCGCGGCGCGCGGCCTGCGTGTCCACCGGAAGATCGAACATCACGAACAGCCACATAAGCCGATACGCGCTCAGGTCCACGCGGAAATTCTCGGCATGGATCGACTGATCGTCGAGCTTATTCCGACTCTCCAGGCTCTGAATCCCCGCTTTTCTGTGAATCTGCGCCCGACTTTTCCGTGAATTCGGGCATCATGAGGTTCCGGCTTTGCCCTTCGTAACACCGCAGAAGCGACGCCGCGAACCGGTGAAGCTGCACCATCAGCGGACCGGACTGATCTCCCAATTGGGTTTCCTCCGCCAGTATGCCCAGTAATTTCTCCTTGCTGGGCCGATCAATGAAACCGCCGTCTGTTTTCATGAGTTCAAGCACCGCCCGATCCACGCGCGGTCGAAGCACCTCCAGCAGATCATCCGCCAGCGCGAACGCGTTGTTCCGATGTGAATGCTGAAGCGAAAAAACCGGATGAAGTCCCGCCGCCACCAGCGCGCGGGCGACCGCCGACCGCAGCACGATATATCCATAGTTCAGCAGATTATTCGGCGGCAGCCCCTCCGGATCGCGCCGAAATTCCCGCCCGAAAATCGCCGGCCAGTAAAAACGCGCCGCCTGCCCTTCAATATTCGACTTGTCCCCGCTTTTCACTTCCCCCGCCATCGCCAGCAGCCGATTCCTTACCGGATGATCCACCGGAAGATTCATCGCCTGCAACTTCACTTTTTGCCGGACGATCTGCTTCCAAAGCCGCTTTCGCAGCGGCATCGGCGCCGATGCCTGCAATCGCATCCGCCGCGCTGTCAGCTCGTTCGATTCCATCGGCATGACCATTCCCACCGGCAAATGATTCGGACCGCACAGCACGATCACCGCCCCAAAATGCAAAAGCCGCGTAAACACGGAATGCGTATAAACCGTCGCGGCGTGATCAACCAACAACACGCCCACATCCTCGCAAGGCGCCTGCCCAATCCGCTGCTTGTCACGGATCAATACAAGTTGATCGTTCTCGATCGACAGGAAAGTCGGTCCAGCGGAGATGTCGATGGTGCGTTTAATCACGGTTCAGCACTTTGACCTGGCCGAGCGGACTAACGCGAACTTTAAGGGCATGCGGTTGTCCCGGAGGAGCCAACTTTTTTAAGTCCATCGGGGTCACCGGAAATTGCTCTCGTTTTGAGTCCGGCACTTTTTTCCCCTCCGAATCTTTCCGCTCTGTTGCGGAACGAGCGTCCCAATGGGGTACGAGAAAAATACTTTGAGGCTTATCGAGTTTAGCGACGACGAAATAACCGATCTCGCCCGTTTCCTTGTGCTTCATGAACAGCATTTCGCCTTCACAAAGGCTCATCACAAAATTCCCGCCGAGATCAGGATTATCGGAACGATCCACCAAAGGGTGAGCTTGTTCAGCGTCCCGCAATGAATGCTTGAATTTCGCTCTTTCGGCAATGGGTAAACTACGGAGAACGCTAGACTTGGGAATTCCGGCCCTCTTAAAGGCTCGAAGCCTAGCTAGTTTACGTTGTGCCACCTCAAAGCCGGTCACTACTACCCCCGACCAGACCTGTTTGCCATTTAATTTGTTGACGGAGCGAATTTCGATGTGGTGGTTGTTTTGACCATCATACAAACGAAGAGTATACGGAAAATCTGCCCTATCCAGTTTGCGGCGATTGCTTGTTGCATGATCATATTCGTCTCGAAGAATCGTCACTGGATCGCTGTTGCTCCACAACAAAGTGACTTTGTGGATTGGAATATCTGCGTCATTCTTGAGAGGGCCATGAAGGTCGATGGATTGCTTCAATTCTTTTTGCGTATAGTTTTCTGGGTTTAAGCCTCTCTGTTCCAGCAGGTGGCGAAGCAACCGTCTTTGACCGATATCACGAACCAACCCTCCTTTTTCCGGTTTGGGATCAACAAATTTTCGAGTGAATGCCTTGGTCTTGACTAATTTTTTGGCAAAAGTAATTGCCTGGGGAGCTGTGAGCTGCTGTTTGCCAATTCGATATCGCCTTGCCAATCGCCGGATAGCTTCGTCATCGGTTTCAAGCCGCGGGAGCCGAAGATGCGATACTTTTAAAAAATCGCCTGGTGTTTCACCAAGGATCGCCTGACGCACTGTAACTCGACCCTCAACCAATTCCCGGTTAATAGTGCCGTTGTGTTTCCACGTGTCGATTACTGGTCCATATTGGGTCGCTTTGTGTAAGGGCCCTATCAGCTTTCGTTTTACAGGCCTATGGCATAAGGGACGTTCAATTTCACCGTCGCCAAATATGGAACGCGCCACCGCATGACGAAATTCGTCTGTTGTTCTGAATGGAGCCGGAGGATCCAGCGGATGCAATCGGCGATAGGTCTCCAATGCTGCTTCATCAGCGGTGTTGATCCCATCCACATCGGCTCGCTTTTCTCTCGCGTCCCAAACATTTCGCACGCTTTGTGAGCAATAGGCAACTAACACAGCGTCAATCGCATGGTGTCGATGATCGCCACGATTCTTTTCCTTGCGCACATGGTGTTCCTCGCCGCTGAGCCCTTTAGCCTTCGATGAATGTGGATCAAAGAAAAGGCCCCATTCCCTGCGCAATCGACTGGTCCACATTCCATCAGTGGCATAGATTCGGCGGTCTCCGCCGCGCTCCGGTAGCCCCTTACCGTCGAATAGCGCGTCGGCGAGGTATGCCATCACCTGCCTTGTCGCATACTTTGTCGCCGCTTCCTGCCGGGCGGTCATTCCTTGAATATCTTTGACATCCTTTTTGAATTGCGCAATCTTCGCCAGATCATCACGTCTCGTGAAATAGCATGCCCACAGCGATTGACCTGTTGCCTCCTTCACGGCTGAAATCTTTGGCCTCTCGATCCCTCTATACATTTTCTCTATCCAAGTAATGCCTTCTTCATACCCACCGCTCAAAGCGGACTCCCAAAACTGCCGCGGCGTCCGGCGGCCCATATTTCGGTTACATTTATCATGCGCAAGCATGGTATTCGCGAAGCCATTCATTCCTCCACTTGCTCGCGGAATAATGTGTGCGACCTCGCACCCTCTTCCCTCAGCGGCCGTCCGCAAGCTGATGCCTTCACAATTGCCATCAATCATCGTCTTGCCGCATATCGCGCAGACGCATTTCTGTTGCATGGCCAGCACTACGCGCCTCACCGCTTCGTGCTGCTGGGTCGAACTGTATGACGAGAGCCCAAACTCATTGACAATGTCGTTTCGGATTCGGTTTCTGAGTCGGTTTCTAAACAGAAGTGCGTCAGCGTCTTTCTTCCCCATTTTCGCTTCTCGGGCGAGCTCGACGTGAATTTGATCCGGTTTTCGACCGAATTGGATCATATATTCGATCAAATGCCGCCGGACCTCGTGGATTGCTTTCCGCACTACGGGATTGCTGATCATCGGTGCAGGCGGTGGCTCTGGAAGCAGGCAGCCATCCGGGCCAAAAATGAGTTGCCCATTCCTCCTGAGAGGATGTCTTTTCATGTAATGACGGTCGCGAGCCGTGGCACCTTTCGCACCCGTCGCGTACCGGATACGGGCAGTTTCATCCAATACTCGGCCCGTTGTCACGTCTCTAAAGTTTTTGTCTGCCGCGATTGATTTGCGCGCTTCAATGGGTGTCAACCATCGAGTCTCTCCAGGTCGGTTGAGGTCCGGCCATGGTTCCGGACCGTCCATCAGTGCCAATAAATTTCTTGCGGCACGGCGGCTCATATTCAACCGCTTAGAATCCGGCTTGGGCCGACGTTTCCATGCGTTTATGACCGCATCAGCCTGCGCTTCAGTCAGTTTGGCCCAACTTGTTACGGCCTTCATTTTTCTTTCATCTTCCTCCTCGCCAGGATCGTATTTCAGGATGGCGCGATTTACTCGATCACGGGCATTCTCCCCTAGTCTTTCCCAATTCCCAGGGGTGATGGCGCCATGAATGATCTCCCGACTGAACCAATCCGTGTTGATATCGCGATCTTCGTCAGATTCGACGTTGAAGCGAAATTGTGACGTTTTACTTGCGAGCCCCCAGTCCATCTGGCGCCGAAGGTCAGAGATGGAAACCGAGCGCTTGGGCTGACCCTTGAGCTTACCATTGCCAATAATTCCAAGCGGCCCGCTTAAATACTTTTTGATCTTGTCGCGTTCCTCGGGTGTCAGCGACCGAGCTTCCTTTCCGCGTTCAATGATCTTTAGATTGTTCACCGTTTCAACGACCAAATAGCGGGAAGCATACATATCGGCATGCGGGACACATCGCTCGGTCGGCTCCAAAACACATCGGCCGAGCGTTCCCACATCCCATGACGCCCGGCGTTGACCAAACAAAAGTCCCTTCTGCTTCCAATCCGAATCCCCCATTTCATCATCTAAAATGAGCCGCAAATCATCGGTTAATTTTTCGGCCAAAGGACCGCCCTGACGTTTCTGTTCATTCCACAATTTCGCAAATTCGTCGCGAATCATTGCTCGATCCGCACAATGTTCGTAGTTCGCTCCCTTATTCCGAATTGCGCCCCGATACTCACGTGGTCCCACACCATGACCCTCAGATCGCCTGTCGGGCGATTTAATCAACGATACGCGTTCTTCTCGAAGGATTGCCATCAATTCTCCGAAGGTGTGCGCGTTCTTTTGACGCATTGCTGTACGAACCGCAATGATCGACGTCTTTACCTTACCTTCTTCTTTGTCTCCTTCCGCATCGGTTCCGTCCTCTACTTCAGTAGCCCTTAACCCCTGCGCACCCCGTCGTTGCGCTAAGTGCAAAATGACGCGCCCGAATTGATAAGGTCGGAGCGGATTGTCCAACCCTTTTCGCCGAAGACTCCAGGGATCGTCTTGTTCAAGGAGCGTCTTGAATCCCTCAGAATCGGGTGGGAGCAATCCAGCGGAGATCAGCGCCTGTCGCAGTCGTCGCTTGCGCGCGGCGCGCCGAGCGAGAGTAATTCGTGTTCGCCGCGTCATCCTCCGCTTCGCGTTCTTCGGCTCTCCGCGTTTCTCGTCCGATTCGTCAACGCCCGCGGGAAAAATCGAGGTTCCCGTTGCGAGAACTCCTTCCTTGTAGTCTATCCACGCTGAGCCGACCGAGTTCGAGCCGATATCAAGGCCCAAATAACTGCTCACCATGCCTCCCGATGAATTGACAAGAGCAGTCTACTGATTAAGATTATTGCAGTCTATCCAATCCCGGCCTGCGGTTTTACGCAACAAGATAGAATTCGCAGGCATCGCCTACGGGCGACCGCCGCAGCTCGCACAAACGACCTGCGGCCTTTTTATTTCCATGTAATCGCGGTTTCACGGAGCACCCGAATGCCACCGTCGAAAGATGATGGCATTCTTTTTTTATCCGCTCCATTCAATCGGCATTTGGAAATTGGCCTTTCAATGGCCCAGGGTCAATGACAATCGGAAATAGGCAATTGGAAATTAAGAAAATTGAGACCTCCCCTCACTCCTTCATCTCCAAATCCATCTCCGTATGCCGCAGCTTCATCTTTCTCGTCCGCTCCTCAATCTTCAATTCTCGCTTCACATCCTCCGCATCCGTCGCCCCAGCCTTGTGCTTCCTCAAAAATCCCAGCTCTTTCAGCAACTGCAGCGCCAGCCGGCCGTCTGATGCGTGCAGCGAGTTCTCCATCGCATCCATCGCCTTGTCCGCCATCCTCTGTAATCTCGCCCGGCAACCCTCCTCGGTCGCCTCCCCGGGCCGCCGCTGTAACATTCGTAACTCCCCAAACCAGTACTCAGCTAAAAAGCCACAGGCAGGCCAGCCTCTGGCACGCATTCTCTTGATCACCCCGGGTCCATCTTGATCACCCCGCGCTGTCGCTTCACAGCGATCACGCGCTGTTTCAGCATCTCGTAAATCGGACGCGGATTCGGGAGGCCGAAGATCGATAATTGTGGCATCGACTCATCCTTGGACAACACCGTGATGGTGCCGACGTTAAGGATGCGGTTGGCGAATGTCTGGTGGAAATGCAGGTCCTCGACGTGCCAGAGTTCCATCGTGTCGATGTTTTTGCCGAGCAGGCCGCGTTCGTAGTCGATGCGGTAGTTGGTGATGCGGTAGCGCACGCGTTTGGAATCCATAAAGGGGATGATCTGGACGGCCAGCGCCAGGCCGATCAGGATTGCCGCGATCCACCAGGGTCCGATTTTCTGGTGGATCAGCAGCACGGCGACGGCGATCAGGACGACGGCGATCAGGATGAAGCCGAAGACTTTTCCGGCGAATGCGCGCATCGGCGGCGAGCCCTCGAAATAGATTTCTTCCTTGTCATCCGGCTCGGCGTGGGGGCCTGAAGCAGCAGCCGTGGGGGGAATCGCATGCGGGTCGTCGCTCATGGTTATTCCTCGCTGGCCAGCTCTTCGATTCGTTTCCACATTTTGTCGGGGATGGGCACGACGCTGAGGCGGCCGTTGCGGATGAATTCCCAGCCGGCGAAGACCGGGTCGGCCTTGATGTCGGAGATTGTCACCGGGCGTTTGAGTTTGCGCTTGGGCTTAAGATCGACGACGGCGAGTTTCTCATCGTCCTGCTTCGGATCGGGATAGGGGGCGGAAGTGATCTGGGCGGCGCCGATGATGCTGCGCTGATCGCCGGTGTGATAGATGACGGCAAGGTCTCCTTTTTTGATGGTGCGGAGATGCTTGAGGGCGAGGGCGTTGGTGATGCCGTCCCACACGGCCTTTTTATCGCGGACGAGATCGTCCCAGGAGTAGCATTCCGGCTCGGTTTTCAGCAGCCATTGGGCCATGGATTTTTTCCTCGGTCATCAGGCGGGCTTGGCTCCCGGCGCGGCGGCGGTCAGCGGCGCATCGGCAAGGGGACGCTGATAGGTCTGGCTGATTTTTCTCAGCAGATCGACGAATTCCATCTGCGCGAGGTTGAGGTTTTTGATTTTGATGTGGGAGACGATTTTGGATTGCAGGGCTTCGAGCTGCATTTTCTGGGCGTCGGTGGCGGGTCGGCCCTGCTGTTCCTGCCGGCCGAGGGCTTCGAGGCCGCGTTCGAATTCGGCGAGCATTCGGCTGGCGTCGGCGTCGTCGGCGACGGATTTCTGGGCTGATTTGAAACGTTCGACGGCGGGATGATCCTTGAGCATCTGCCCGAGTTTCTCGGCCGCCTGAAGAATCTGCTGTGTGTCTACTGGCATGTCGCTCCTTTGCAGGTTGTCACTATAATCGAGCCGGCAGGCATTTCACATGACCCAACCGGAGTTCGACAATCCGAGTCCTGGCCGGTACCAGCGGCAGGAGCTTTTGCCGCAGATCGGGCCGCAGGGGCAACAGCGGCTGGGGCAGTCGCGGGTGCTGGTGGTGGGATGCGGGGCGCTGGGTTCGATTGTGTGCGAAATGCTGGCGCGCGGCGGGGTGGGGTTTCTGCGGATCGTGGATCGCGATCTGGTGGAGTTGAGCAATCTCCAGCGGCAAACGCTGTTCAGCGAGCGCGATGCGGCGGACAGCCTGCCCAAGTCGATCGCGGCGGCGAATCGTTTGCGGGAAATCAACAGTCAGATTCAGATCGATGCGGTCGTGGCGGATGCCAATGCGGCGAGCGTGGAGCGATATGCGGATGTCGATCTGATCGTGGATGGGACGGACAATGTTGCCACGCGATATCTGCTGAATGACCTGGCGGTGAAGGAGGGGAAGGCGTGGATTTATGGCGCGTGCGTGGGGATGGAAGGAAGAGTGTTGGGGATCTGGCCGGGCGTGACGGCGTGCCTGCGATGTTTATTTCCAGAGCCGCCGAGTGCCGCGAGTTTGCCGACGTGCGACACGGCCGGCGTGCTGGGACCGGCGGCGGCGGTGGTGGGCGCGATGCAGGCGGCGACGGCGATGCGTTTTCTGGTGGAGGGAGAAGCAGCGGCGCGGCAATCGCCGGGGCTGATGGCGATCAATGTGTGGACGAGGGAATTTCGATCCATGGCCTCGGCGGCGACGCCGGTGAATGGGTGCGCGTGCTGCACGGGGAGAAAGTTTGATTTTCTCTCGACGAAGGGGATGGATTTCACTACAAACTTATGCGGCCGGCGATCGGTGCAGGTGGTTCGCGCGGCGGCAGGGATGATTGACCTTGGCATGATCGCCCGGCGATGGGAGAAACTGGGAACGATCGCGCGGTCGCCGTGGTTTGTGAGATGTGCCCTGAGCGATCCGGCTGGTATTGACCTGACGCTTTTTGCGGACGGACGGCTGCTGGTGCACGGCATGACCGACCCGATGCGGGCGACATCGCTTTACGCAAGATTCGTCGGCAACTGACTTTATATCGGAAATGGAAAGAAGCCCTACTTTCCTCTAAACTTAATAGGAATATATGGGTATTGCAGCGGTTGATACTTCTCGGCAGGCGCGATCGGTTTTGGAACTGATCGGCAACACGCCGATGCTCCGTTTCAAACGCATCCAGAGCGGCGAGGTGGAGATTCTGGCCAAGGCGGAGTGGTACAACCCGGGCGGCAGCGTGAAGGATCGGGCTGCGATGAGCATGATCCTCGACGGCGAGCGGCGCGGGCTGATGACCAAGGACAAAATTCTGATCGATGCCACCAGCGGCAACACGGGGATCGCGTATGCGATGATCGCGGCGGAGCGGGGATATCGCGTGAAGCTTGCGCTGCCGAAAAATGCCAGCCTGGAGCGGAAGCAGTCGCTGCTGGCGTATGGGGCGGAACTGGTGCTGACCGATCCGACCGAGGGGACGGATGGGGCGCAGCGGTATGTGAAGCGGCTGGTGGAATCGGAGCCGGGGAAATATTTTTATCCCGATCAGTACAACAACGATGCCAACTGGCGGGCGCATTACGAAACGACCGCGATGGAAATCTGGCAGCAGACCGAGGGGCGCATCACGCATTTTGTGACGGGGCTGGGGACGAGCGGGACGTTTGTGGGTGTGACGCGGCGATTGAAGGAATTGAACCCCGGGATTCAGTGCATCAGCGTTCAGCCGGATGCGCCGCTGCACGGGTTGGAAGGGCTCAAGCACATGCCGACGGCGCTGGTGCCGGGGATTTACGATCGTTCGCTTGCGGACGATCAGCTTGAAGTCCGGACGGAAGATGCGCACAAGATGGTGCTGCGTCTGGCGCGCGAGGAGGGATTGCTGGTGGGGGTTTCATCCGGAGCGAATCTCTTTGCTGCGGTGCAGGTGGCGGGGATGATTTCGGCGGGCGTGGTGGTCACGATTTTCTGCGATTCGGCGGCGAAATATCTGTCGGAAAGTTTCTGGCATGAGGGCATGGATGATGCCGAGGTGTTGCCGTGAGTCTTGTTCTTTCGCCCCAGCAGAAAGCACAGATTGAGCAGGAGGGAGTGGCCGCGCATCCCAACGAGTGCTGCGGGGCGATACTGGGAAAGGATGTGAGCAGCGGGGAGGGGATTCGGCGGATCGTGCATCGACTGGAGAAGCTGACCAATTCGTATGCGGCGGATGAGCAGTACCATCGATTTTCGCTGAATCCGCGGGAGTTGATGGAGTTGGACAAGCGCGCGGGTGAAGAGGGATTGGCGGTGCTGGGGTTTTATCACAGCCATCCGGATCATCCGGCTCGGCCGAGCGAGACGGATCGGTTGCATGCCTGGCCGTATTACAGTTATGTGATTGTGGCTATTGCAAAAGCCGCAGATGTGGGCGGGACGCCCACGCCACAAACGCCCATGCCACAGGCTTTGACAAGCTGGCAACTGGATGAGGGGACGGAGCAGTTCGTGGCCGAGGAAGTCATCATCGAATCAAAACCAAAGGAGCTAAATCATGTCTGAACAATATTCGCATCCTGAAATGCTGGTCAGCACCGGGTGGGTGGCGGAAAACTTGAAAGATCCCAAGGTGAAAATCGTGGAGGTGGATGTTGATACGACCTCATATGACAAGGGACACATCCGCAATGCGATCGGCTGGAACTGGCAGACGGATTTGAACGATCGCGTTCGGCGCGATGTGATCGATCCGCGCACGTTTGCGGAGCTGAACCGCGCGGCCGGGATTCGCGAGGATGATACGGTGGTGTTTTACGGAGACAACAACAACTGGTTTGCCGCGTGGGCGCTGTGGCAGTTCAAATATCATGGGCACAAAGATGCGCGGCTGATGAACGGCGGGCGCAAGAAATGGGAATTGGAGAAACGCGATCTGGTGAATGAACGGCCGAGTTTTGCGCGGAGCAATTATGCGATTCCCGCGACGGATGAAAAAATCCGAGCGTATCGCGATGAGGTGGTGGCGAATTTGAACTCCGGCAAAATCAATCTGGTGGACGTTCGCTCGCCGGACGAATTCACCGGCAAAGTGATCGCGCCGCCGGGCATGACGGAAACCGCCCAGCGCGGCGGCCACATTCCCGGAGCGCGCAATATTCCCTGGGCAAAGACGGCCAATGAGGATGGGACGTTCAAATCGCCGCAGGATCTGCGGAAGCTGTACGCGGATGCGGGCGTGGAGTTTTCCAAGCCGACGATCGCCTATTGCCGGATCGGCGAGCGGTCGAGCCACACGTGGTTCGTGCTGAAATATCTGCTTGGCGTGGACAATGTAAAAAACTACGATGGAAGCTGGACCGAATGGGGCAACCTTGTGGGCGCCCCGATCGAGACCGGTGAAGGCGTTGCGGCGGCGCTGCCGAACGTGAAATGCCAATGACCACCGAAGCGTTCAGAAAGCACTGGAGCAGCAAACCGTTTCAGCCGTTTGCGCTTCATTTGGCCGATGGCCGCTGGCTGGCGGTCAAACATCCGGAGCATGTTGCGATGTCTCAGTCGGGTCGCACGGTTTCGATTCTCGATCTGGACGTGGATGCGTTTGAAACGGTCGATCTGCTGCTGGTGACTTCGCTCAAACCCCTGAACGGAAAAAAACGCGGGAGATAATTTATGCCACTCAAACCCCAGGGACGCATCTTCAACGACATTACCGAAACGATCGGCGGGACGCCGCTGGTGCGGCTCAATCGGTTAATTCCAAAGGACCAGGCGACGGTGCTGGTGAAATGTGAATTTTTTAATCCGCTGTCGAGCGTGAAGGACCGCATCGGTCTGGCGATGATCGAGGCGGGGGAGCGCGCGGGGAAGATCACCAAGGATACGCTGATTGTTGAACCGACCAGTGGAAATACGGGGATTGCGCTGGCATTTGTCTGTGCGGCGCGGGGGTACAAACTGGTTTTGACGATGCCGCAGAGTATGAGCATCGAGCGGCGGCGGTTGCTCAAGGCGCTGGGGGCGCAGGTGGAATTGACGCCGGCGGAGGAAGGGATGCGCGGGGCGATCAATCGTGCGGAAGCGATCATGAAGGAGAACAAGAACAGCTTCATTCCGCAGCAGTTCAAGAACGAGGCGAACCCGGAGATTCATCGCAAGACGACGGCGGAGGAGATCTGGCAGGACACCGATGGGAAAGTAGATATCCTGGTCGCAGGCGTGGGGACAGGGGGGACGATCACGGGCGTTTCGGAGGTGATCAAGCCGCGCAAGCCGAGCTTCAAGGCGATCGCGGTGGAACCGGTGACGAGCCCCGTCATCACGCAGACGATGCACCACGACCCGGTGAAGCCGGGGCGGCACAAGATTCAGGGGATCGGCGCCGGTTTCGTGCCGGAGAATCTGCACCTGAATATCGTGGATGAGGTGATTCAGATCACCGATGAAGAGGCATTTGCCTGGGCGCGGCGGCTTGCCAAGGAGGAAGGCATTTTCGGCGGGATCAGCTCCGGCGGCAACGTCGCCGCGGCCGCCAAGGTCGCGGCAAGGCCCGAGAACAAGGGGAAAATGATCGTGACCATCATGTGCAGTTTCGGCGAGCGATACCTAAGCACGCCGCTGTTTGAGGAAGAGTAGAAACTCGTAATTGGATTAGACAAATATGGCAGAGCAGAAAGCAACGAACATCACCTGGCACGAAGGCTCCGTTTCGCGGCAGGAGCGGGAGAAGCTCCTGAACCAGAAGGGCGTGACGGTCTGGATGACGGGATTGTCCGCATCGGGAAAGAGCACCATCGCCTGTATTTTGGAGCAGATGCTGCTGCATCAGAAAAAGCATGCGTATCGGCTGGACGGCGACAACATCCGCATGGGATTGAACAAGAATCTCGGGTTCTCGGCCGAGGACCGGGCGGAGAATATCCGGCGGATTGGCGAAGTCGCCAAGCTGTTCACGGATGCGGGCGTGATTGCGATCACGAGCTTCATCAGCCCGTATCTCAAGGACCGCAACGCGGTTCGCGCTAGCCTCAAGCCGGGCGAGTTTGTCGAGGTTTACGTATCGGTGTCGCTGGAGGCGGCGGAGAAGCGCGATCCCAAGGGACTATACAAAAAGGCCCGGGCCGGGCAGCTCAAGGGATTTACCGGGATCGACGATCCGTATGAAGCGCCCGAGAAGCCGGAGATTCTGATCGAAACGGAAAAGCAGTCCGCGGAGGCATCGGCCAAGCAGATTCTGGATTATCTTATCGCCGGAGGATACCTCGCGGCGCAGGCATGAACCGCAAAGACGCCAACATCGTCATCGGCATGGGAATTCCCGCGGGAATCGTGCTGGCGATTTTTTTCTTCGGGATTTTCTTTGGAGGCGCCTGGGGATCTGGCGGCGGTGACATGCCGCCGGGGTCCCCCAATCCCGCGAAGAATTTCTTTACGGTCATGATGTGGATTGGCGGCGTCGGGATGGCAATTGGCGTGCTGCTTTGCGTCACGTCGCTCGTCGCGCTGGTCTTTCGGCTGATTGCAGGAACAGGAAAGTAATTGTGGCATCAAACTGGATCGATCTTCATTGTCATTCCACGGCATCCGATGGGACGCTATCTCCCGGGGATGTGGTTCGCCTTGCCGTCGAGGTGGGGCTCTCGGCGCTGGCGCTGACGGATCACGACACGATCGACGGCGTGGCCGCGGCGGAGGCGGAGGCAAAGAAGCTGGGCCTGGATTTCATCGGCGGGATTGAAATCAGCGCTGAATTTCCCCAGCCGGGCACGATGCACCTGCTGGGGTATGGAATCGACGCGCACAGTCCGGTGCTGCGCGATCTGACCAAAACGCTGCTGGATGGCCGGGACACGCGAAATCCGAAGATCATCGCCAAGCTGCAATCGCTGGGCGTTTCGATCACGATGAAGGAAGTGGAGGAGGAAGCCGGCGGCAACGTGGTGGGGCGGCCGCACATCGCGGCGATCCTTGTGCGCAAGGGTTATGTTTCGTCGATCAAGCAGGCGTTCGACAAATATCTCGCTCCGGGGGGAGTGGCCTATTTCGACAAGGAGCGCCTCACGCCCGCCGTTGCGGTGGGGAAAATTATTGAAGCGGGTGGCATTCCGGTTCTGGCGCATCCGATTCAGTTGCGGTATCTCAACGAAGCGGAGCTGGAACGCATCGTGAAAGATCTGATCGACCTGGGACTGGCGGGCATTGAGGTTATGCATAGCGATCAAGGGCCGGAACTGGTGGAGAAATACACCCGGCTGGCGGATCGGTACAAGCTGCTCAAGACGGGCGGGAGCGATTTCCACGGGTCGAATAAAACGCGCATCCAGCTTGGCGAAGCCAACGGGCGGCGCATTCCGCGGCAGTTTTTTGACGATCTGGTTGCCGCCGCGAAAGATAAAAAATCAGCCGCGAATATCGCATGAGCACCGTTGCCGAACCACTCGATTTGCCGACGCTGAACCAGATGTTTCAGAGCAGCGATCCTCTGCGCATCGTGGAATGGTCGGCCGCGCAGTTTGGCGAGGGTATGGTGATGACGTCTTCCTTTGGCGCCGATTCGGCGGCGCTGATTCACATAGTGCATCGCGTCAAGCCGAATACGCGGATCATTTTCGTCAACACCGGATATCTGTTTGCCGAGACGCATACGTTCATGGAGCAGCTTCGGCTGCGGTTCAATTTGAATGTGTGGACATACCGCACGCGGAACGATCCGGCGGGATATCTGCATGCGGCGGGGGAGGAGAATCCCACTTGGCGCAAGGACATCGACGCGTGCTGCGCCGCCAACAAGAATGAGCCGTTTGACCGGGCGATGCGCGAGCTTGCGCCGCGGGGGTGGCTGCGGGGCATCCGGCGCGACCAGGCGAAAACGCGCGCCGATCGGCAAATGATCGAGTGGTCGGCGCGGGCCAACTGCTACGCGGTCTCGCCGCTGCTGAACTGGACGGCGCGCGAGATGCATATGTATCTCAAGAAGCACGATCTTCCCCGGCATCCGCTGTGGGATAAGGGATACATGTCCATCGGCTGCAACCCGCTGAGCTGCACGCGGCCGATCGGCGAAGGGGAAGAGCCGCGCGATGGGCGATGGGCGGGCAACGACAAGGTGGAATGCGGGATTAACCTGGATAAGAATTCGCTGGATTCGGCGAATCTTTAATCACGTGGGGGGAGGCGATTCATGACTTCGGATTCCTCTTTAGAGAATGTTGCGTCCGTAGCGGCGATGCCGCTGGAATATGGGAGCGAGACGCTTGATCCGTTTCTTCCGGTCGTTCGGAAAATCGGGCTGCTTTTGTTTATCGCGGGCGTGTTGACTGTTGCCAGTTCGATCTTTCAGCTTGGTTCACTGGGATGGGCGATTGGTCCGAACCGGTATTATTCCTGGATGACGATAATCGAAATCGTCGTGGCGGCGTTTGAGGTGGCGGCCGGGGCAACGGCAATGCGGCAAGCGACAAAACTCAACTGGCTTTGGGCGTGGGTATGGATCGACATAATAGGAAATTCAATGTCGCATCTGTTCATGGTATGGGCGAATGTCGCAATGAATCCTCGGCAGGCGATGTTCAGGGTGCTTGAGAACGCGATTTATCAGTTGCTATGGATGCCTTTGGGGTGGGTACTGCCGATTTGCGTGATGATTGTTCTGGTGTATCGGCGGCGGTTTGTGGGAGGGGACGCGCCCCGCTAGCGGGGCGGCTGTACGTGAAACGCTCGACGTTGGGAATGGGGTCGGATATAACGCTTCGCCTGCTTTGTTTGAGGAGTTGATATGGAACGCACGCTCATCATTTTCAAACCCGACGCGGTTCAGCGAAATCTTTGCGGACAGATTTTGGACCGGTTCGAGAAGAAGGGACTGCAGATCGTTGGGATGAAATTCATGAGGATCACCCAGTCGCTGGCCGAGACGCATTACGGGCCGCACAAGGGGAAGCCGTTTTATGACGGGCTGGTGAAATTCATGACCAGCTCGCCAGTGGTGGTGCTGGCGCTGGAGGGGAAGGATGCGATTGGAATTGCCCGCAAGCTGATGGGGGCGACGTTCGGGTCCAAGGCCGAGCCGGGTACCATCCGCGGGGATTTCGGCGTCAGCAATTCGTTTAACCTGGTTCATGGCTCCGATTCGGCTGAGAGCGCGCAGCGCGAGCTGGGATTATTTTTCAAGCCGGAAGAACTTCTGGAATGGAAGCCGGCGATTCAGGGCTGGGTGTATGATTTTGCCAAGGGACAGGCGGAGTAAACCCGATGGGCTTCCGAAATGTCGTCAACGATGAATCGGGACATGCGCCGCGGCTGCGGATGCAGCACTGCACGTGGGCACTGCTGAACCTTCCGCGCGGCGGGCAGGAATGGTCGATGGCGCAGAAGCTGGACATGGTCGCCGGCGCGGGGTTCAAGGGATACGATGCTTATGGCATCCGCCCGCCCGAATCGGACGAACTGGCGACGATGCTGCGCGACCGCGGGCTGGCGTTTGGATATTCGACGGGGGCATCGCATCCGGATGATCTGCTGTTGCCGATCGAGATCGCGCATCGCATGGGAGCCGATTACATCAATGTGCAGGTGGGGGGTTCGCTGAAGGCGGCGCCGGAAATCGCGGACCTGCTGGAAGAGATGTTTGAGCTGGTGAATGATGCGGGGATTCCGCTGTTCATCGAAACGCATCGCAACACGGTGACGCAGGATTTGCGACGAACGGTGAAGGTCATCAACCGTTTCAAGAAGGTGCGATTTACGGGGGATTTCAGCCATTACATTGTTGCCGGCGAACTGGGCGGGGAGTGGAGCGAGGAGGTCTGGGCGCATCTTCGTCCGATTGCGGGGCGATGCGGAAATTTTCATGGCCGGATCAGCAACGGCGAGCAGATTCAGGTGGACATCGGCGACGGGACGGGGTCGCTGGCGCAGAATTTTAAGAAGCTGTGGACCGTTGGGATGACGGCATGGCTGAAAAAGTCCCAGCCGGGGGACATTCTCCCGTTTACATGCGAGCTTGGTCCGATCGCCTATTCAATTCCCGATCTATCCGGCTGGGAAATCTCCGACCGATGGGAGCAGTGCCTCGTCATCAAGCGCCTGGCGGAAGAGGCGTGGCAGGATGCCCAGACGGCGCATCAGATCGCCGCGGCGGTGGAACATCCCACCGGCGAGGTGAACCTCGATGCGCCCGCGTCGTCGTAAGCAGAATTCACTTCATCGAATCCAGGGCGGTGCGGAGGATTTCGCGGATATCGCGTCGGCGGAAGATTTCCGCGCCCCGTTTTTCCAGTTGATGGCGTTTGTTGTCGTCGGCCAGGAGCTGCGCGCAGGTTTCGACGATTTGGTCGGTGGGAGCGGAGGCGATCGCATCGATCAGATCGGGCTCGACCTGCGCATCGGGGAAAGTGTCTGAAACGACCGCTTTTTCGTTGGCCAGAAGAAAGGAAACGCGGACGATCTCGAAAATGCGGATGTGCGGGAACTGGGTGATGTTAAGGACGATCCTGGATCGGGCGATGAGTTCATCGCGCTGGCGGAAATAGAAGCCGCAGGCGAACAGGCAGGTTGGGGCAACGCGGCAGAGATCGTAAAAAGTTTTCAGGCGGCTATCGCTTGGCAGGCCGTAGAACAGGACGTCGATGTCCTCTTTCTGCTTGGGGATACGTGCCAGCAGGGGGGCGAAACCGATGGGGACGTGAATAGGTTCATGGATGCATTTAAGGCCGCGCCAGGCATCGAAATTCATTGCGCTGTAATCCCAGATCCAAAACCGTTTGGCGATCTGGTGCATGGAGGGGCGGATGGTGTGAAGGGGCAAGCCGGCCATCTGCTCGAAGTTGTAGACGATCGTATTGGCGGGGAGTTTCTGGATGTCGTCGTCGGTGAGCATCTGACCACCGACGACAATGTTGATGCGGTCCTTCTCGATTTTGTTGACGCCGACGGTGGCATCGTGCCCAAGCTGGGTGAGCCCCCATTTAATGGTTTCGATCACCTCGGAATGACCGAGCAGGCCGTGGGCGACGCGAAGTCCGGCGACGATATGAACGATATTAAACCGCATGAACCGGCGGATGATACCTTATGACGCCAGCTTGGCCTTGGCGTCATCGGGAACGTCGACTTTGGTGGAGCCGACATCCGAGAACTTCGTGGTGACGGTGCGGTCGATATCGCGGTCGTTGCCGTTGATGGTGATCGTCGCGGTGACGTGGACCATCAACTGGGTGAGGTTGCCATCGGCCATCGTGATCTTGACGGTGCCGCTGGCGTTGCTGATGTTGGGGCTGGGCATGGAAGTGGCGGCGTCTGGGTTGGTGGTGGCGGCGGTGCGGCGGGGGCGGGCGACCATCGCCTTGATCGCATCCTCGGAAAGATCGGCAGTATAACCATCATCGGTTTTTTGGATGTTGGAAAGGGCGTCGATGTTATCAAGGGCCTGCTGGACCGGTGTTTTGAAATTGCGGGCGACCATTGCGGCAAAAAATTCCGGACCCGGGGGACCGCCGGCGTTATCGCTTCCCTCGTCGGAGATCACCTCGGAAGTTGTTTTCCAACCGCTGTCGGTCTTGACGACGGCCTTGACTCCCTTGATGACGATGTCAAAAGAGGTGTCTCTAAGCTGGAGGGTGACGGTGGTGTATCCGTCCTTTTCGGTTTTGCCGTCCTGCGTTCCGCGGCCCATGCCGCCGACGACATCGCTGGACCAGGAATAGCTTGGGCTTTCGGCCAGCTTTTGGACGGCGGCCTGGATATCATCTTTTGGATCGGCCCTGAGAGCGGGAGCCGCGATGGCCAGGGTGGTGATGATTGCAAGAAGAGTTCGAATCATGGGGTCCTCCGGGGGTTGGAATTAATTGATCGAATTCAGCATATCGCCAACGCGTGGATTTGGCGAAGTCTTCGTTTAACTTCCGCCGTCGCACGTCGTTTTCAGCGCCCCAATATGATTAATATTTGACAGAGCAATCGTCCCTGCATATAACACTAAAGCCGCCCTTGGAGTCAGGGACATAAAAAATTTCGGCGCTATATGCCATGAAAGTTCCGCTTTTAAGCGAAGCGGAGGCTTGTGGTGTTTTTTCGTTGCGCTTATTCCAAAAGGCGTTAAACCGTTACTGTCCCAGCCATTTAGAGTGATTGCCGGACGCAAATTAGGATAATTCGCGACCCGGCGAATAGGCCGCTGAACTTCTTAGTAAGGCGGCTAATTTTGTCGAATTTCCGAAATTTCACGCACTGCCCGAAGGCAAAAGGAATTAGCGATGCGATCGTATGAACCGCGCGATTTCAGCAAGCGTGGGGACACGCTGCCCATTCCCAATCTGATCGATGTTCAGATCGAATCCTACAAGAAGTTTTTGCAGAAGGATGCCGACCCGGCTCATCGCAAAAACGATGGACTGGAAGCCCTGCTGCGGGAAGTGTTTCCCATCGAAAGCTACGACGGGAACCTGCGCCTGGAATACATTAGCTACGACCTGTCGGAGCCACGGTACACGACGGATGAATGCCGGGCGCTGCGGCTGACGTACGGGATGCCGTTCCGCATCCAGGTGCGGTTTGTCCGCAAGGACAAGGATGAGGTGGTCGAGGACTCGATCTACCTGGGGGAAATTCCGATCATGATCGGCGGGGGCGAGTTCATCATCAACGGGGCGGAGCGCGTGATCGTCAATCAGCTTCACCGCTCGCCGGGCGTGGATTTTCTGGTGGAGGTGCAGGAGGGTGACCGTCCGCTGCACGGATGCCGGGTGATTCCGGAGCGCGGAAGCTGGATCGAGTGCTCGGTGACCAAGAAGGATGCACTGGCCGTTCGAATCGACCAGAGCAGCAAGATTCCGGCGACGACGTTTCTGCGGGCTCTGGATGCCAAGTATTCCACCACCGAAGCGATTATCAAGGAGTTCTACACGATTGAGACCGTGAAGGTCGGCCAGCTTCAGCCGGCTTATTACGCGGCTGCGTCGATCATCGACTCGGAAAGCGGTGAGGAACTGACAAAGCCGGGCGCGCAGATCGGCGAGGCGATCAACAAGATTCAGGCGAGCAATCTGAAGTCGGTGGCGGTGGTGACGAAGGTCGCTGACCCGCTGATCCTCAATACATTGGCGGATGATCCGGCGGAAAGCCACAACGACGCGCTGCTGCGGATTTACGCGCGGCTTCGGCCGGGAAATCCTCCGCAGATCGACAAGGCGCAGACGCTGTTTGAAGAAAAGTTCTTCGATGAGAATCGTTATCGATTGGGACGCGTCGGGCGTTTCCGCATCAACCGCAAATTTGACCAGAACGTTCCGGAAACGGTCATGACCCTCCGCAGCGAGGATCTGGTCAATTCGCTGAAGTACATGTTCAAGCTGCGAAGCGGCGAAGGATATATCGACGACATCGACCATCTCGGCAACCGGCGGCTGCGCACGATTGACGAGCTGGCTGGCGAGGAGCTGCGTAAGGGGTTCCTCAAGCTGAAGCGCACCGTGCAGGAGCGCATGAGCCTGAAGGACCCGAACGAGCTTGGCCGGATCGCCGAGATCGTCAATTCCAAGAGCATCAGCAGCTCGATCGATTTCTTCTTCGGTCGTGGCGAGCTGTCGCAGGTGGTGGATCAGACCAACCCGCTGAGCCAGCTTACGCATGAACGGCGTCTGTCGGCGCTGGGGCCGGGTGGATTGAACCGCAAGCGTGCGGGCTTTGAAGTGCGCGACGTGCATATCTCGCACTACGGCCGGATCTGCCCGATCGAAACGCCGGAAGGCACGAACATCGGGCTGATCGCATCGCTGTCGATTTACAGTGATATCGACGAATACGGATTCCTGATCACGCCGTACCGCGTGGTGGAAGACGGCAAGGTCAACGGCGAGCACAAGTATCTGCGAGCCGATGAAGAGATGAAGGCGATCCTCGCTCCGCCGGACGTGGTGGAGAAGGATGGCTCGCTGCGCAAGGGCCTGGTGCTGGCGCGGGTGCAGGGCGACCTGGCGACCGTGCCCAGCCGTGATGTGCAGTATGTGGATATCAGCCCGAGGCAGACGGTATCGGTGTCGGCGGCCTTGATTCCGTTCCTGGAACATGATGACGCCAATCGCGCGCTGATGGGAAGCAACATGCAGCGTCAGGCGGTGCCGCTGCTGCGGACCGACCCGGCGATCATCAGCACGGGAATGGAAAGACCCGTGGCGCAGAACAGCGGCATGGTCATTCGTGCCGAGCGCGCGGGCGTGATCACGTATGTCGATTCCTCGCGCATCCTGATCGACAACGCGGATGAATACGTGCTCCGCAAGTTCGTCGGCCTCAACGAGCGCACCTGTCTGAACCAGAAGCCGATCGTCAAGAAAGGTCAGCGGGTGAAGAAGGGTCAGATTATCGCGGACGGCGCGGCCACGCATCAGGGCGAGCTTTCCCTGGGGCGAAACGTGCTGGTCGCATTCCTGACGTTCGATGGTTACAACTTCGAGGATGCCATCGTCATCAGCCAGCGGCTGGTGAAGGAGGACATCTTCACGTCGATCCACATCGAGGAATACGACGTGGAGATTCGCGAAACCAAGCTCGGCCGGGAGGAATTCACGCGCGACATTCCCAATGTGTCGGAGCGTGCCCTGGCGAACCTGGACGAAGCGGGCGTTGTACGCACCGGAACCCGCGTGGGGCCGGGCGATATTCTCGTCGGCAAGATCGCGCCCAAGAGCAAGAGCGAGCTGACCCCCGAAGAAAAGCTGCTACATGCGATCTTCGGACGGGCCGGTGAAGACGTGAAGAACGATTCGCTGGAAATGCCCGCGGGCGAAGAGGGCGTGGTCATCAACACGCAGCGCTTCAGCCGCCGCATGCACATGACGGATGATCAGAAGAAGGCCCTGAAGAAGGACATCGACAAATACGAAAAGGAGATGAACCAGCGGGCCGTGGTGATCTTCAAGCAGATGGTTGCCGAGATCAACGAAGTGACGGGTCAGCAGATGGTTGACTCGGGCACGCGGCAGAAGGTTGGTCTTTCTGAGAATGCGGATGTCATTCTCGAGCAGATCGAGACGTTCTCACCCGAGTGGATCAAGGGAAACAAGGAAGCCAAGGAGCAGGGCCTCAATACCCACAGCCGGTTCTGGCCGCGCGTGCAGGCCGTGCTGAAAGAGAAGAATCGCCGCATGGAACACATGAAGCGCGGTGACGAGCTTCCCAGCGGCGTGCTGGAAATGGTGAAGGTGTATGTCGCGACCAAGCGGCAGCTTTCGGTCGGCGACAAGATGGCCGGCCGGCACGGGAACAAGGGCGTCATCGCCCGCATCGTGCCGGAAGAGGATATGCCCTTCCTGGAAGACGGGACGCCGGTGGACATTCTTTTGAATCCGCTGGGCGTGCCGAGCCGCATGAACGTCGGACAGATCCTGGAAACGCATCTGGGCTGGGCGATGGCGGTGCTGGGCCAGCAGGCAATCACGCCGGTGTTCGACGGCGCCAACGAAGACGAGATTCACGCGGCGATCGAGCAGTCCAACGAAGTGGTTCGCGAACGGCGCAAGCAGCGCAAGAGCGACCGCAAGCCGCTGGAAGAGCGCGAGCTGGATATCGTGATGCCCTGGGGCGGAAAGATTCAGCTCATCGACGGCCGCACGGGCGAGCGTTTCGAGCAGAAGACAACGGTGGGTTACATCTACATGATGAAGCTGCACCACCTCGTGGACGACAAGATTCACGCGCGGGCGACGGGTCCGTACAGCCTCATCACCCAGCAGCCGCTGGGCGGCAAGGCCCGCACGGGCGGCCAGCGCTTCGGCGAGATGGAAGTCTGGGGCCTGGAAGCGTACGGCGCTTCGTATGTGCTGCAGGAGCTTCTGACCGTCAAGAGCGACGACGTGGAAGGCCGCACGAAGATTTACGAGAGCATGGTCAAGGGCACCAACACGCTGGAAGCCGGCACGCCGGTGAGCTTTGACGTGCTCTGTAACGAAATCCGCGGGCTGGGATTGAATATCCAGCTTGAGAAGAAGAAGGGAGTCGGCCGGGAGGAAGAGGACGCGGATTTGATGTGATGTCGATCCCGAACGGCCTCGCTTGGATGCTGTACGTTTTGCAAACTGGAAGATGAAATTATGGGCAAGATGCCCATGCTACTGAAGAAAGAGATATCATCATGGCTGAAAGCGTTTACGATCGTATTAATGATTACGGCTCGGTTCGCATTCAACTGGCCAGCCCCAACGACATCCGGTCGTGGTCGTTTGGCGAGGTGAAGAAGCCGGAGACGATCAATTACCGCACCTATCGCGCGGAAAAAGACGGCCTGTTCTGCGAGCGCATCTTCGGGCCGGAGCGCGATTGGGAATGCTCCTGCGGCAAATACAAGGGGACGAAATACAAGGGAATTATCTGCGACCGCTGCGGGGTGAAGGTGACGCACAGCCGCGTGCGCCGCAAGCGCATGGGGCACATCAATCTGGCTGCGCCGATCGTGCACATCTGGTTCTTCAAGGCGCTGCCGAGCCGGCTTGGGTCGCTGCTGGACATGAAGACCAGCGACATCGAAAAGATCGTTTATTTCCAGGATTATGTGGTGACCGATCCGGGAAAGACGCCGCTGAAAAAGAAGCAGCTTCTGACCGAGGACGAATATCGAGCGGCTTACGAGAAGTACAACGACGAGTTCGAAGCCGAGATGGGCGCTGAGGCGATCAAGAAGCTGCTTGGTCTGCTCGATCTGAACTTCGAAGCGGAAAAAATCCGCCGCGACATCGAAAAGACCAACAGCAAGCAGAAGATCAAGGACCTGACCAAGCGGCTGAAGATCGTCGAGGCGATCCGTCATTCGGAGAACAAATCCGAATGGATGGTGATGGACGTGATTCCGGTGATTCCGCCGGACCTTCGTCCGCTGGTGCTGCTGGAAAGCGGCAACTTCGCGACGAGCGATCTGAACGATCTGTATCGCCGAATCATCAACCGGAACAACCGCCTCAAAAAGCTGGTCGATCTCAACGCGCCGGAAGTCATCATCCGCAACGAAAAGCGGATGCTTCAGCAGGCGGTGGATGCGCTGTTCGACAACGGCCGGTGCCGCCGGCCGGTGCTGGGCAGCAGCAATCGTCCGCTTAAATCCTTGACCGACATGATCAAGGGCAAGCAGGGGCGCTTCCGCGAAAACCTGCTGGGCAAGCGCGTGGATTATTCCGCGCGATCGGTCATCGTCGTCGGGCCGGAACTCAAGCTGCACCAGTGCGGCCTTCCCAAAAAGATCGCGCTGGAGCTGTATCAGCCGTTCATCATCCGCAAGCTCAAAGAGCACGGCCTGGCGGACACAATCAAGTCGGCCAAGAAGATGCTGGAGCGCCGCGATCCCGAGGTGTGGGACATCCTGGAAGAAGTGATCTTCCAGCATCCCGTGATGCTCAATCGCGCGCCGACGCTGCACCGCATGGGCATTCAGGCTTTCGAGCCGGTGCTCGTGGAAGGCAACGCGATCAAGATTCACCCGCTGGTGTGCAAAGGTTTCAACGCCGACTTTGACGGCGACCAGATGGCCGTGCATCTTCCGCTGAGCATCGAAGCCCAGGCGGAAGCGCACGTGCTGATGCTGGCGCCCAACAACATCTTCTCGCCCGCCAACGGTACGCCGATCATCACGCCGTCGCAGGACATCGTGCTGGGCATTTATTACATGACGGTGGATCGCGAAGGAGACAAGGGCGAATACTCGATGTTCAACAGCGAGCGCGAGGCAATGCTGGCGTATGATCTGGGCAAGATCGCCACGCACAGCCGCGTGTTCGTTCGCCTCACCAAGCGCACGGAGATCGTCACCGGCGAAAAATCCGCGCCCGGCCCGCTGGGCGATGATGCGTGGAAGACGCTGGAGATTCACCGCAAACGGAAGAATCCGGATTATCAGCCGCAGCCCAAGCCGGCCGATTTCAACGGGCAGGTTGTCCTCACCACGGTGGGGCGCTGCATTTTCAACGACATCCTTCCCGATGAGATGCCGTTTTACAATTACGCGCTGACCAGCGCCGGCGGCAGCCGGGTCATCGCCGACACGTATGCCACGCTGGGCCGCCCGGCGACCATCAAGCTGCTGGATGACATGAAATCGCTCGGCTTCAAGCGGTCCACGCTGGCGGGCCTGAGCTTCGGCGTTACCGACATCCGCACGCCGGAATCCAAGTCGACCATTTTGGCCAACGGCCAGAAGATCGCCGACAAGATCGAAAAAGATTATCGCATGGGCGCGATCACCGACCAGGAGCGATATTCCAACCTGATCGACCTGTGGGGCCACGCCCGCAAGCAGGTCACCGAAGATCTGATGGCCGGCCTGGAAAATGACTATCGCGACGAGGGGGGTCATCCCGTCGCGCGCGATGTCGCCAAGCAGAAGGGATATCTGAAATATCTCAACCCCATCAACATGATGGCGACCAGCAAGGCGCGTGGTTCGGTCGACCAGATGCGGCAGCTCGGCGGGATGCGCGGTTTGATGGCCAAGCCTTCGGGCGAGATCATCGAAACGCCCATCAAGGCGAATTTCCGCGAAGGCCTCAGCGTGCTGGAATATTTCTCCTCCACGCACGGCGCCCGCAAGGGCCTGGCCGACACGGCCCTCAAGACGGCCGACTCCGGCTATCTCACCCGCAAACTCGCGGATGTGGCGCAGAACGTCATCATCAACGAGTTGGATTGCAAGACGCTCAACGGCGTCACCAAGACCACGATTTACAAGGGTGAAACCGTCGAAGTGGAATTGAAGGACATGATCGTCGGCCGCACGGCGCGCGACACGATCCGCAATCCGATCACGGATGAAACGATCGTCTCGGAAAACCAGGTGATCACCATCGAGATCGCCGACAAGATCAAGGATCTGAAGCTGGAGAGCATCCGCGTGCGCTCGCCGCTGACGTGTGAAAGCCCGCGCGGCATTTGTGCGGCGTGCTACGGGATCGATATGTCGACCAACCAGGTCGTCGAGGAAGGGCTTGCGGTGGGAATCATCGCGGCCCAGTCCATCGGCGAGCCGGGCACGCAGCTCACGATGCGGACGTTCCACACCGGCGGCGTCGCCACCGGCAGCCTGATCGAAAACGACATCAAGGCCGTTTCGGGCGGAACCATTCAGCACCACGATATCAACGCGGTTTCGGTCACCGATGCCGAGGGCAACAAGCGCCTGGTGGCCCTGAAGCGCAACGGCGAGATCGCCATCAACGATCTCAAGGGCCGCGAGCTGGAAAAATATAAGGTTCCCTACGGCTCAACGGTGCTGGTGGCCGACGGCGAAAAGGTGAAGCCGCGCCAGCAGCTCGTGGTGTGGGACGCCCACATCACGCCGATTTTGGCCGAAAAGGGCGGTATTGTCCGCTACGAAGATATCGAGGAAGGTGAAACCGCCCGCATGGAAGAAGAGCGCAAGGGCGGCGCTACCAGCGGTGAATCCAAGCTCGTCGTCATCGAGCACAAGGGCGAGCGCCACCCGCGCATCACCATCGAAGGCGATGACGGCAAGATTCTCGATTTCCACTATCTTCCGGCCAAGGCCCGAATCGAAGTTCGCAACGGCCAGAAGATCGCCCCGGGCCAGATGCTGGCCCGCCAGCCGCGCGAAGCGGCGGGCACGATGGACATCACCGGCGGTCTGCCGCGGGTGACGGAAATCTTCGAGGCCCGCAAGCCGAAGGATCCGTCCGTGCTGGCGGAAATCTCGGGCACGGTGGAAATCCGCTCGGAAAAACGCCGCGGAAAAACGACGATGATCGTTCGTTCGGAAACCGGCATGGAGCGCGAGCACCACGTCCCCAACGACAAGGAACTTCAGGTTCACGCCGGCGATGCCGTGGAAGCGGGCGATCCGCTGATTCACGGGCCGATCATTCCGCACGATATTCTTCGCATCAAGGGCGAGGAATCGCTGTATCAATATCTCCTGGCCGAGGTGCAGAACGTCTACCGCAGCCAGGGCGTGAAGATCAACGACAAGCACATTGAGATCATCCTCAACCAGATGCTGCGCAAGGTGAAAGTGGAGGATGCGGGCGACAGCAAGTTCCTTCCCGGCGAGGTGGTGGACCGTTTCCGCTTCCGCCAGGGCAACGAGCTGGTCGCCCAGAGCGTGAAAGTTGCGGAGCCGGGCGGCACGCCGTTCAAGGAAGGCGATGTCGTCACCAAGGCCGAGTTCAAGGAAGCCAATGACGCCGCCGAAGCCGCGGGCAAGGAATCGGCCAAGTTTAAGAAGCCCAAGCCTGCCCGCGCCAAAACGCTGCTGCTTGGAATCACCAAGGCGTCGCTGCAAAGCGAAAGCTTCATCAGCGCCGCCAGCTTCCAGGAGACGACCAAGGTGCTCACCGAGGCGTCCCTGGCCGGCGCGGTCGATACGCTGGTTGGACTGAAGGAGAATGTGATCCTCGGGCACCTGATCCCGGCGGGGACGGCGTTCGCGCCGCACCTGAACCTGAAGATCAAGCATCTTGCCCAGCCACCGCAGGTGGAGGAACCGACGCCCGTCGCGCGGCCCCAGCCCGCCGCCCCCGAGCCCGCGCCGCAGCCGGGAACGTAAGGTTTCGGACAAGGTTCGATTGAGATTCTTAAAGCCCACGGCAGGCCGGCCGTGGGCTTTTTTTTGCGGGCAATTTTTCGTACATTCCTCCGCCCTGTCAGGCTGAAGTGGTGACGCATTGCTGAACATGGAAGTGAAAACTTCGATCAAATTGCCGCTGGCCGCAGCGGCGCTGGTGTTGGTCGTCGCGACGGGAGCGGTGCTGCTCTATTGGCAATGGCAGCCAATGACGCAGGAGGATGGCGCCAGTCCCGCGCCGGCTGCGGGGACGCCGACCCCAGGCGTGCGCTATACGGACAAGCGGCTGTTCCTGGACGCGGTGCAATCGGATTCCACCACACAGGCGGCGGCGCTGCTGGCGAAGAATCCGGCGCTGGCGACGGTTCGGCGAACCGAGGACGGCGCGACGCCGCTGCATATGGCGCGATCGACGGCGATGGCCAAGCTGCTGCTGGAAGCGGGAGCCGACATCAATGCCCGCGACTGGCATTCACGGGCCACGCCGCTGCGGTGGGCGGCGGGGCGGCTGTGGGGCAACAACAAGTCAGAGCGCGCCCTTGTGACTTTTCTCGAGACCCGCGGCGCGAGCGAGACGGATATTTTCTTCGCCACGGCGGTGGGAGATACCGTGATGATGGACCAGCTCCTCACCCGCGATCCGTCCCTGCTCGAAAAAGTGTCCTCCGACAATGATGTGCTATACGACAGCTGCACTCCGCTGCAAATCGCGGCTTACGCGGGTCAATACCAGGCCGCGAAATTGCTGCTGGACCGCGGCGCGGATGTACACAACCGCAGCGGGTGGAAGAACACCGAAGCCCTGGAAAAGGCGGCCTACTCGGGCAGCTCCGACGTCGCGGCCCTGCTGGTGGAGCGCGGCGCAAACGTGAACGGCACCGACAAGGTGTATGACCATAGCCCCCTGTACGCCGCCGCCATGATGGGTCGCCCGGCCATTGTGAAAACATTGCTGACCCACGGCGCCGTCGTCAAGCCGTCGCTGAGCGGCGAGGTGCGCCGAATCATGGGGCACATGCACGAGGACGAGGATTCCCCCGCTCCGGGAACACTCGACGATTACCACCAGGTTCTGGCGCTTTTACAGTAGCTGCCGCGCTTGCGCGGCGCGTTCCGGGCCACCCCTGTTGTTACATCCCCACACCCTATAAGATGTCCGCGCGCCAAGGAAACAGAAGATGATTGTCGGCATACCGAAGGAAACGGTCCCCGGCGAGACGCGAGTCGCCGCCACCCCGGCGGCGGCCGCGGCGCTGATCAAAAATAAACTCCAGGTGCTGATCGAATCCGGCGCCGGCGTGGCCGCCGGATTTCCCGACGAGGCCTATTCCGCCAAGGGCGCCAAGCTGACCGATCGCCGAGAAGTGCTCGCATCGGCCGATATCCTGCTGCAGGTTCGCACCAGTACGCCCGACCAATCCGAAGATTTTTCTTCGCTGAAATCCAATTGCGTGATGATCGGCTTCTGCGATCCCCTTTCCAGCCCGAAGGAAATTGCCCAGATCGCCGCGCGCGGCGTGTCGCTGATTTCCATGGAGCTGATTCCCCGCATCACCCGGGCCCAGGCGATGGATGCGCTCTCCAGCCAGGCGAATCTTGCCGGATACAAGGCGGTCATCATGGCCGCCGAGGCCTGCCCGCGCATTTTCCCGATGATGATGACCGCCGCGGGAACCATCGCCGCCGCAAAGGTGTTTGTCGTCGGCGCCGGCGTGGCGGGCCTGCAGGCCATCGCCACCGCGCGCCGGCTCGGCGCGATCGTCAGCGCGTTTGACGTTCGGCCGGCCGTGAAGGAACAGGTGCAATCCGTCGGCGCGAAGTTCGTCGAATTGCCGATTGAAACCGCCGATGCGCAGGACAAGGGCGGATATGCCAAGGCGATATCAGAAGACATGCAGCGCAAGCAGGCCGCGCTGATGGCGAAGGTCATCGCCGAAAGCGACGTCATCATCACCACCGCCGCCGTGCCGGGGAAACCCGCTCCCAAACTCATCGCCGCATCCGCGGTGGAGAAAATGCAAAGCGGGTCGGTGATCGTCGATCTCGCCGCTGAACGTGGCGGCAATTGCGAGCTGACCGTCCCCGGCAAAACCATCGTTCACCACGGCGTCACCATCATCGGTGAAACGAACATCCCCGCCACGGTGCCGTACCACGCCAGCGCCATGTACGCCAACAATCTCGTCAAACTCGTCGCGTTGTTGGCGGACAAAGATGCGAACCTCAAGCTTGACCTCAGCGACGAAGTGATCGCGGGATGCCTGGTCTCTCATCAGGGAGAAGTCGTTCATCCGAAAATAAGAGAATTGCTGGGGATGAGCGATTCTTCCCACCGCCAGGAGAAAGCGGCCGTGGCATCAAGCGGTTGAAAGGAAATTCCGGCATGTCGGAAATCACATCGCACATTTACGTCTTCATTCTCGCGGCATTTCTCGGCCTGGAAGTGATCAAGCGCGTCAGCCCGCTGCTGCACACGCCGCTGATGTCGCTGACCAACGCGATATCGGCCATCAGCGTGATCGCGGCGATCGAGATCGCCGGCGAAGCGCGCACGACGCTCAGCACCACGCTGGGCACCATTGCCGTCGCCGCCGCCAGCGCCAACATCATCGGCGGGTTCATGATCACCGACCGCATGCTGAAAATGTTCAGGAAACGCCCGGTCCGAAAGTGAGCCCGTCATGAATCCGGCCGACTCGGCGATGCAGAGCTTCATCACCACGTCCACCTCGGTCGTCGCGGCGATCCTGTTCATTCTCGCGCTCAAATGGCTCTCCGCCCCCTCCACGGCCCGGCGCGGAAACCTCGCGGGCGAAATCGGCATGGCCGTCGCCATCGCCGGCGCGCTCCTTGGATTTCATATCATCACATACAAGTGGATCGTCATCGGCTTCACAATCGGCGCGCTGATCGGCGCCCCGATGGCGATCTGGATGTCCATGACCGCCGTGCCGCAGCGAACGGCCCTGTCCCACGCCTGCGGCGCGCTCGCCGCGGCGCTGGTCGGCACCGCCCATTATTACCTCTATTTCCAGCCGGGCGCCGCTGCTCCGCAGCACGTCACTATGGCCATCCTCTGCATCGAAGTCATCCTCGGCTCGCTCACCTTCACCGGCTCGCTGATGGCGTTCGGCAAACTTCAGGACCTGCTGCCGTCGCGGCCGACGCTCTACAAAGGCCAGAATTTCCTCAATTTCCTCATCCTCGCCTCGGCCCTGGCGACGGGCTTCTTTCTCACCCTCTATCCAAATCTGCGAATCCTTTTCCCCGTCCTGCTCCTGCTGGCGACGCTGTTCGGTGTGCTGCTGATCCTGCCCATCGGCGGCGCCGACATGCCCACCGTCATCGCGCTGCTCAACAGCTATGCCGGTCTCTCCGCCAGCATGATGGGATTCGTCCTCAACAGCAAGCTGCTGATCATCGCCGGCGCGCTCGACGGCGCCAGCGGATTGGTCCTGTCGATCATCATGTGCCGCGCGATGAACCGCAGCTTCGCCAACGTCCTGTTCGGCGCATTCGGTCAGGTGCAGGCGTCCGCCGCCGTCGATGGTGAAAAGAAAACCGTCCGCAGCACCACGCCCGAGGAAGCCGCGCAAATCATGGAAGCCGCCTCCACCGTGATCGTCATTCCCGGTTACGGCATGGCCGTGGCCCAGGCGCAGCATAAGGTGCGCGATCTCTACGACCAGCTCACGAGCCGCGGCGTGGACGTGAAATTCGCCATCCATCCCGTCGCCGGGCGAATGCCGGGGCACATGAACGTCCTGCTTGCCGAAGCGGAAATTCCCTACGACCGCCTCGTCGAGATGGATGACATCAACCCCGAATTTCCGCAGTGCGATGTGGCCCTGGTCATCGGCGCCAACGACGTCGTCAATCCCGCTGCACGCCACGACAAAAGCTCGCCGATCTTCGGAATGCCCATCATCAACGCCGATCAGGCCAAGACCGTCATGGCCATCAAGCGCTCGATGAACCCCGGTTTTGCCGGCATCGAAAATGAACTGTACACGGCCGACAACTGCCTGATGCTCTTCGGCGACGCCAAGGTGGTCGTGGGAAACGTCGCCAAGGAACTGGCGGAGGCGGCGAAATCGAATTAGGACCGATTGCTGTATGCACGCAATTGAAGTCGATCATGTGACCAAGACCTTCGACGGTCACGTTGCCGTCGATGATCTCTCGCTGCGCGTTCCGGTGGGAAGCGTCTACGGGTTCATCGGCCCCAATGGATCGGGCAAGACGACGACGCTGCGCATGATCGCGCGCATTCTCTACCCCGATCGCGGCCGTGTCGCCGTGCTCGGAAGCGACGATCACGAGGCGGCCAGCGATCGCGTCAGCTATCTCCCCGAGGAGCGCGGCCTCTATCGCCAGATGAAGGTGGTCGATGTCCTTCGCTTCTTCGCCCGCCTCAAGGGATTTTCCGCCTCACGCGCCGAGATTCAGCGGTGGCTGGAGCGGCTCGACCTCGCCAAATGGGGCCAGCAGAAAGTCGAAGCGCTCTCCAAGGGAATGAGCCAGAAAGTGCAGTTCATCGCCACCGTGATCGCGGGGCCCGATCTTCTGCTGCTCGACGAGCCGTTCAGCGGGCTCGATCCCATCAATGCCGAAGTGATGCGCGATCTGGTCCTGGAGCAGGTTCGCCGCGGCGCGACGGTGCTGCTCTCCACGCACGACATGGCGATGGCCGAAAATCTCTGCGACACAATCCTGATGATTCACCGCGGCAAAAAAGTGCTCGACGGCACGCTTCGGCAAATCCAGGAAGATCATGGCCGCGACGTGCTGCGCGTGCGGCTGAGCGGGCCGCCGGAGGCCCGGCAAAAGCTGCGCGCTCTGCCCGGTGTCATGCAGGTGACCGATTTTGGCAACGTGCAGGAGCTGCGCACCGCCCCCGACGCCGATCGGCAGAATATCCTCGCCCAGTTGATGGCGCTGGGAAACGTCGAGCATTTCGAGGTGGCCAGCCCAAGCTTGCACGATATTTTCCTGCGAATCGCCGGCCCCGCGCCAGCGCCGCCCACATAGAAGGATGCGACCATGAACATCAGCAAAACGCTGGCGGTGGCATCCCGTGAATACTGGGCCGCGGTGCGAAGTAAATCATTTCTCATCGGCCTGATCCTCGTGCCGATCTGGATGTGCGGCGGCCTGGTCGCCGCCAAGTTCAGCCAGGGCAACAAGGACACCTCGACCTATCAGGTCGCGATCGTCGACCGCACCCCCGGCGAATCGCTCTACCCCGCAATCGCCGCCGCGGTGGCTCATCACAATCGATATGAAATTGCCGATTCGAACGGAAAACCAACCGGCCCCAGATTCGTCCTGGAGCCCGTCATCCCCGCCGATCCCGCCGACCCGGCCGCCGTCGCCGCCCAGCGGCTGAACCTCTCCCAGCGCGTGCGCAGCGGCGAGTTGCTGGCCTTTGTGGAAATCGGCAAAAATGTCCTTAGCGGCGGTGGAAGCCCATTCAGCGATGACAACATAATCCGCTATTCCAGCAATCGCCTGACGTTCTACCAATTTATAAACCTCCTGTACGGGACGATTCCTACCGCCGTGTATCACCATCGATTCGCAGCCACCGGCCTGTCCCGGGAGAAGCTCGACCAGATGCTGCAAAGTCCCGATGTCATCCAATCCGGCCTGGTCGAACAGCATGGCGGGCAGGTGGCCTTCGAATCGCAAACCAAGCGCGCGGCACCGCTCATCGTCTCCGTTGTCATGGTCATGATCATGTTCATGGTCGCGATGCTCGGCACCAGCCCCATGGTCGGCAACGTCATCGAGGAAAAACAGCTTCGCATCGCCGAGGTTCTCCTGGGTGGAATCCGGCCGTTCGACCTGATGATGGGCAAACTCATCGGCGGCTGCGGCGTGGCGCTGACCCTCAACGCCATCTTCTGCATCGGGGCCTACGCGCTGGCGTGGCGATTCGGCGTCGCCGGTTACATCACTCTCGAATCTTTCGGATGGTTCGTGTTTTTCAGCGTGGTGACCACATTTCTCTACGGATCGCTCTTCGCCGCCACCGGCTCGGCCTGCACGAACATCAAGGAGGCGCAATCCTTCATGGCCCCGGTGATGCTCCTGATCGGGGTGCCGCTCTTTTTCCTCGGTCCCATGATCACCAATCCCACCAGCAATCTGACCGTGGGCCTGTCGATGTTTCCGCTATCCGCGCCCGTCGCCATGATGCTCCGCATCGCCATGCCGCCGGGCGTGCCGACCTGGCAGCCCCTGATCGCGGCGGCCGGGGTGCTGCTGGCAACAATCTTCTGCGTCTGGGCCGCCGGCCGAATCTTCCGCGTCGGAATCCTCATGCAGGGTAAGGGCGCGAACTATTCGACGGTCGTGCGCTGGATGTTCAGCGGGTAAGCCGCCGACGCGATTGCTCAGATGGAATAGGATGTTGCGAACGACCCCAGACTCGCCCGTGCGCCCCAAGCGAAACCGTGTTCGGCAGCGTAACGATATCGACAAAAATTGTCGGCCAGCCCGATTAATTCGCACGATAAAAAAACCCCGGAGGGTACCGGGGTTTTCCGAACCTACGAATGTACCCCTAAGGGGAGTCGAACCCCTGTCCTCTGGCTGAGAACCAGATGTCCTAGGCCACTAGACGATAGGGGCAATCGCTATCAGCCAGCGGGCGCATCGTATGCGAAAGGCAGTGGAAGTGGCAAGGGGGTGAATGAGTTGCGAGTTGCGGGTTGCGAGTGAATACAAAACGTTTTTCTTCACTCACAACCCGCAACCCGCAACTTCCGCTTACCTCCCCAACTGCCCCAGCACATGCCGAATCTCCGGCAGGATCAACTTCGTCATCGCCCGGCCCACCAAGCCCGCTCGACGCGGTCGCCGGCGTCATCATTCGATTAAAAAACCGTGTCCGTAACCGCCCGCCCAACGACAAAAAGATTTTGCATTGGCTGCCGACATCCGTTCCGCAAAAATATTCCGCGAAAAATCCGCACTTCCCCGAAAGCACGTCCAAAACCTTCACCTCCCGCCTAAGTATATAGAGGGCTCTCTTTTCTTTTACTTTCACTGGGGCAAAGACATTGAGCAGCGGTCCAAATTACCCATTCTCCACCCACGCCGCGCCGTCTACGTCTACGATTCCCCCTCCAGCGCCTCGGAAACAAGGCAATCGTTACCACGCGCCACATGGGCGACAGGCAATTTCGAAACTGGGGATGAATCAGGGGGTAAACAGTTGCACGTTGCGAGTTACGAGTTGCGAGTAAAAATAAAGACGCCTTCCTTCACTCGCAACTCGCAACTTCCTCAACCCAATTGCCCCAGCACATGCCGAATCTCCGGCAGGATCAGTTTCGTCATCGCCAGATCGACCGCCGCGGGGCTGCCCGGAAGGGCGAAGATCGCTTTGTTTCGAGCGATCCCCGCCGTCGCGCGGCTCAGAAGCGCGCCGCTTCCCACCTGCTGCCAGCTCAACATTCGAAACAGCTCGCCGAAGCCGGGCAGTGGAAGCTCGATGACCGATTCGATCACATCGATCGCCTGATCGCGCCGGCTGATGCCCGTGCCGCCGGTCGTCACGATGGCATCGATATCCTGCCGCCCCAAAAGTTCGTCGAGCAGTTTCTTCAATCCATCGGCATCATCGCGAATCACCCGGCGATCGATCACCTCATGCCCATCGGCCGCCAGAAGATCGACGATCCTTTTCCCCGCGGTGTCCGTCTCTACCGTCCGCGTATCGCTGAGCGTCACCACCGCGCAGCGCGCCCGTATCGTCTTAGCGCTGGTTTGGTGTTCCTGATACGACACGAATCTGATCTCCTCGCTGAGAATTCTTCGCGTCTTCGCGGTTAACCTTCTTCTGTTACGGCTTGGCATCCGAATGCGGAACATCCGCCAACTGGCTGCCGCGTTTGACGACATCGATGTCCGTCGTGCCGGGATCGAGCGGGAGATCCAGCCGATCGGCATTTCCCGGATTCATCGCCAGGATCATGTTCATATCCACCGAATCATAAACCCGCAGCACCGCGACATCGTCGCCGGAGAATGTGCCCGTCAGAGTCGTATGCGCCGTCTGTCCCGGCTCGACCGGCACGCCGCCCAGCGGTTGCGTCGGGTCCACGTTCCCCACCGCCGCCACCTCCGGCGGCATCCAGCCGGTCTCGTACGCGCCGCCTTTGGCAGGCTTCGCCTTGGTCATCCAGACCGTGATCGGCTCGCTGAGACGATTGGTCACGGTCACATCGTACGTCTGCTTCGTCGCGCAGCCGCCGCAAATTCCCACGAGCGTGAAAAGCAGAAAAACAAATGGTCGGTTCATGTCCCGATATTAACTTCCCGCCGGGCGGAGCACCACGCGGACCGAATCCTTCGCGGCGTTCTCGCAAGCGGCGCGCAGAGTCGCGTGGCTGCGGTAGGGGCCGGGACCGATCCGCCGTGCGGGGATATCCAATTCCAATTTTTCGCAGTTAAACGGCCAAAGGTTTAGCGTCATTCCGCTTTGGACATCTCCGCCGATTCGCGCCGCCACCGATCCCTCACTGGCGCGCGGGTAGAGCATTTCAATCCGCTGAAACACGAGACGTCCGAAGCAGAGGTTCAGGCTGATCTGATCCAGAAATTCCAGCAAAAAAAAATTCGCCCGCAGCAAATCCTCTTCCGGCGATCGCCCCTCCTCGGCGAGACCGCCCCGAAGCGGAAGGTCGGTTCGCATTTCCAGCCGGTGGCGAATCTGCTCCTGGATTTCGATCTGCTGATGCACGAACCGCCGCACGCGAAACACCCGCTGGCGCGTCAGTTCGTCTTCGGGGGGGGGCTGCTTTGCCGCGGCATGGTTCGCCAGCGACATCGTGTGCAGGCTCACCAGCAAACCGGCGTAGGCATCACCCGCCGATACGATCTGGACCGATTTCTCCCACGCGGCGATCGCCGTGAGAATATCCACCTCAAACACATGGCTCGGCAGTCCCCGCGAATCGATCTCCGGGTGCTGGTCGGCTTCGGCCCATCCGCAGTCGTGATCGCCGATCGCGCACACGACCGATTCAAACGGAAAGGGGGGCGCGAACAGCCCATTGCCCACTTTTCGCGCCAAAATCCCCGAAAGCTGGGCGTGGTCGTTCTGTGAAATGAGCACCACGTCGCGTCCCTGCTGCCGCCAGATCATGCCAGAGCATAGCGTAATTTAGTTAAATTTTATGCGCATCGGGCTGGAAAATAGGCGATTCACGGGTTACATACTGCCAGACGATTTTGTTTCTGGAGGCCAAGGATGGCTAGGCTTTGTCTGAAAACCCTACGGTCCCACGATGCCGCGGAAATGCTTCGGATGCGAGGCGTCGCTCCGAAGTCCGGCTCTGTGGAGCCGTCGAGGGGCGACAACGAAGCAGACGGAGCATTTCCGCGGCACCGAAGGCGACGCCCAATCGCTTCGTCCGCGTCGTCGCAACGATTCGAAGGGTCTATAGACCCCGCTCTCATCGTTGCTCCTGGCGGCCAAAGCGATTCTGCGTCGTCGTGGGGCCATAGGGTTTTCAGACAGAGCCTATTCGCTTCGATATTTTCCACCCCAATTGCCGATAATCGGGTCAGTCGGGTTAACGCAAAGGGATTGATGCGTATGTGGAAAACGTTGCGCGCGTGGTTTTTGCCGGTATTTCTGCTCGTTCTTGCCGCGGGATTGGCCGTGCTGAGCGGCTGCGTCGATGAATCCGCCGATGCCAATCTACCCCCCGTGCGCCTCGCGGCCCCGGATGTGGCCGCCGCGCCGGCGCCTATATATGAGCCGGCCACGGTTTCGCTCATGCATCCCATCGCGCCCCAGCCGGCTCCGCCGATGCGCAGGCTGCCCCCGGCCCCCGCACCGTCGTCCGGCGTTCCCGTCGCCTGGATTCCCATCGCACCTGCCAACGACTGGAAATGGATCATCATCCACCACAGTGACAGCTCCTACGGCTCAGCCGCTATCATCAACAAATGGCACCTCGACCGCGGGTTCGACGAACTCGGCTACCACTTCGTCATCGGCAACGGCACCAACAGCGGCGACGGTCAGATCGAAGTCGGCCCACGCTGGCCCAAACAAAAGTGGGGCGCTCACGACAACGCCCTGGACAACCGCTACAACACCAACGGCATCGGCATCTGTCTCGTCGGTAATTTCAACGACACCCATCCCACGCCCAAACAGCTTCATTCGCTGATTCGCCTGGTGGTATACCTGATGCGCACCTACGACATCCCCCCCGATCGCGTCCTGGGCCACGGCGAGACCAAGGTGACGGAGTGCCCCGGCCGATATCTCAACGTCGCGTCCATCCGCGCCCAGGCCGCGCGCATCGTCGCTGAGAGCGATCCTGACCCAGACGCGGCCATGCATGCCGATGCGCGGTAAGTACCTCTCCCGTTGGCTGATCCTGGCGGCGCTCTGGCTGATTCCCGCTCCTGTTCGCGCCGCTGATGTGCGGGCCGATTTCTTGAAGCTGATCGATCGGCCGCGCGTGCCGCTGGCGGCGGAAGTGACGCCGCTTCCCTCTGAAGGCTCCCTGGCGGTGTTTCATTTCACGTTCGCCGCGGACTCCAGCGGACGGGTGCCGGGGATTCTTCTCCAGAGCACCACGCGGCCGAGCGGCCTGCGGCCAGTGGTGATCGCACTTCATGGAACCGGCGGAACCAAGGCGGATGAGATCCCTTTTCTAAAAGAATTGGCGGCTAAAGGTTTTGTCGCCGTGGCTATTGACGCCCCCTATCACGGCGAGCGGACGAAGGCGGGGCACGGTACGGTGGAATACGATGCGGCAATTGTAAAAGCGTGGCGCGAGCGGCAAGGCCATCCGTTCTATTACGATACCGTCTGGGATGTGATGCGACTGATCGATTACCTCGATACGCGCGATGATGTGGACCGGGATCGGATCGGATTATACGGCGTCTCCAAAGGCGGCGTCGAAACCTATCTGGCGGCGGCCGTCGAGCCGCGCGTCGCCGTGGCGATTCCCTGCATCGGGTTGCAGAGTTTTCGCTGGGAGCTGGAAAATGATGACTGGCAGACTCGCATAAGCACGATTCAAAATGCCTTCGACGCGGTCGCGAAAGAAGCGGGAGTGGCGTCGCCAGGAGCGGACTTTGTGCATCAGTTTTACGACCGGGTGGTGCCGGGTATCGACGGAGAATTTGATGGCCCCGCGATGGTAACACTCATCGCCCCCCGGCCGCTGATGGCGATCAACGGAGATTCCGATGCACATACACCGCTGGGAAGCTTAAGGTTATGTACCGACGCCGCGGAGACAGCATACCAATCGGCGGGGCACCCGGACCGGTTCATCGAGATCATTGAGCCAAACACCGGACACAAGGTGACCGATGACTCGCGCGAGGCGGCTGTGGAATGGTTTGTAAAATGGCTGAAGCCGTAATGGCCGACGCCAGTGAGGATTTGCGTTATAATTAAGAGCATGAAACAACTGCTTCCCACATCCATCTGTATGGCATTGCTAATCTTCGCCGCCTGTTCGCAGAGCGGCATGGCCTCCAGCCCGACCACACAGCCGACCACGCGAACCACGGCTTCGGGGTTGACCATCGTTGAGGTCAAGACCGGCGACGGCGACGTGGCGGGCGCGGGAGATACCGTCTCGGTCCATTACACCGGAAAGCTCAAGGATGGAACCAAGTTCGATTCTTCTTATGACCGCAATCAGCCGATCCAGTTCGTTCTCGGCGTGCACCAGGTGATCGCCGGATGGGACGAAGGCATCGCCGGCATGAAAGTCGGCGGAAAGCGGCAACTGATTATCCCGCCGGACTTGGCCTACGGCGCCAGCGGAACACCGGATGGAACCATACCGCCTAACGCGACGCTCTATTTTGATGTGGAACTGATGGGCGTCACGCATCCGTAGATTTCCTCACAGTGGGAATTGGTTGATAGACTTCGTGCGATTCTTAAAAAGAAAAAACCATGATCGAAAAAATCTTCAAAGCCTACGATGTCCGCGCCACCTATCCCACTCCGCTGAACGAGGACGCCGCGTGGAAAGTCGGCCACGCCACGGCCCAGTATCTCAAACGCAGCCGTCAGTCCGCAACCGACCGGGTGAAGCTCGAAGACACCCTCGTCGTCGGGCGCGACATGCGGCCCAGCTCCCCGGCGCTGGCCAAGGCGCTCATCGACGGCATCAGCAGCGTCGGCATGAACGTGATCGATGTCGGCATGATCGACACTTCCTTCATGTATTTCGCCATCAATCACCTCGGCGCGGTGGGGGGGATTCAGACCACCGCTTCGCACAATCCAATCCAGTACAACGGATTCAAGATCAGCGGCCCCAAGGCCGCGCCCATCGGCGCCGCCAGCGGGCTCGATGACATCAAGCGCATCGCCAGCAGCCTGCGCCCGGGCCAGACCGGCGAGTCCGGCAAGGTGCAGACCCGCGATCTCTGGGCCGAATATCGCAAGCACGTCCTGCAATTTCTCGATCTCAAGCGGCCCATCCGTGTCGTCATCGACGCCAGCAACGGCATGGCCGGCAAAATGGTCCCCGCCGTGTTCGACGGCATCCCCAATCTTCAGATCATCCCGGTTCTTTTTGAAATCACCGGCAGCTTCACGCACGAGCCCAATCCGCTCGTCGAGCAGAATCTCGATCTGCTCAAAAAACGCATCGGCGAAGAAAAGCCCGACCTCGGCGTCTGCTTCGACGGCGACGCCGACCGCTGCATGTTCATTGATGAGAATCAAAAGACCATCGGCTGCGATATAATCACCGCGCTGCTGGCCGCCGATTTCCTGAAAATGCCCGCCAATCGCGGCTCGACGATCGTTTACGATCTCCGCTCCAGCCACGTCGTGGCCGATGAGGTCAAATCCGCCGGCGGCATACCGCGCCGCGACCGGGTCGGGCACGCCTTCATCAAGAAAACCCTCGCCGACACCAAAGCCGTCTTCGGCGGCGAACTGTCGGGTCATTTTTATTTCCGCGATAATTTCTTCGCCGACAGCGGCGCCATCGCCTTCGCCCGCCTCCTCTCCGTCCTCTCCGCTCAGAACAAACCCCTCAGCGCCCTGGTTGCCCCTCTCCACCGCTACACGCAAAGCGGCGAGATCAATTTCCAGGTCGAAGACAAAGACGGCAAAATCCGCGAATTGGCCGATCTCTACAAAAAAGGCCAGGTCGATTATCTCGACGGCATCACCGTCGATTTCGGCGACTGGTGGTTCAACGTCCGCAAAAGCAACACCGAGCCGCTCCTTCGCCTCAACCTCGAAGCCAAAACCCCGGCGATGATGGAATCAAAATTCGCCGAATTGAAAAAAGTATTAGGCGAACCTGTCCACGGGCACTGAATAGAAACCACGAAGGACTTTTCACACCAGAAGAAAAATTTACCGCGAAGGCGCGAAGAGCGCAGAAAAATTCATTGAAGAAGTTTTTGTGCCAGCTCAACCGCTGGTTCACGATGCGACGCGGGTAAGAAAAGAATTTAATTTGAATTCTTCGTGCTCTTCGCGCCTTCGCGGTAAAAATTCTTTTCAAGCTTGGTGTGTTATGACCTCGCCGCCAATCTCGCCGCGCCTCTGGCCGCGTGAAAATCGTCATCTCCTGCGGACAGCGTCCATCCCTTTTGGGCGATGCTGGTAAGCTGTGTTTCCACCTGTTTTTTCAGCGTGGGGATCAGATGCTTCAGGCGAACCCCAATGCCGCCGCACAGGCAGATGTGGTGGGGGCGGTAGAGCGCGGTGACGATGCGAATCGCCCGCACCAGCGCCCGCATCGCCGGCTCATCGCCCCTGAATTTCGCGACGGCCGCCGAGAGATCGGGCCCGTAGATCGCTTTCATCGCCGCGACGCCCAGATATCCCTCCAGCCCGCCGGCCCCGCCATCGGGTCCGACGACGGGATGCCCCTCGATCGACACATCAATCTGCCCGATATGCCCTGGCGACGCGCCTTCCACCAGCAGCGGCGCCCCCTCGTCCAGCACCGCCATGCCGATGCCCGTCCCCAGCGCCAGCACCAGCAGCCGCCCCTGAATTTTCCGCGATTCGAAAATATCCAGGGCCGTTGACTGCCCATCATTGCAAAACCGCGTCGAGCGATCGAATTTGAGATTCAGCGCTTCAGGAACGAGCCGATCGATCGGCGTCCCCTCAATCCCCGGAACATTGATTGCATAGGTAATTTTCCGCGCCGTCTTATCCCACAGCCCCGGCGCGCACAGCCCAATCACATCCACATTTTTCGCCCACCCGCCGACAGCCGTCCGAATCGCGCCGGCCAGTTCCTCCGAATTCGGCTTAACGTAAAATTCACTCTGTCCCGTCCAGAGCGCCCGCCCATCCTCCAGCCCCGCGGCTTTGACGGAAGTCCCACCAATATCGATCCCAAGCTGAATCATGGGCGGGTATGTTAGCCGTTTTCCAATCGCTTGCACTTCCGGCGCAGTCCCAAAACGATTTTCACCATCCGTATGCGGGAAAATGTTTTTTATTCAAAATTCCCTTGACATTTACCGATGTACTCTAAATAATAGAGAACTCTAATAAGGAGCTTACATGAGCGATGCACGCCAGATTCACGAAGATATTCAATACGTCCGAGAGATCGTTGCGCGATCCGAGCAGTCAAACCGGCGTCCCGTCCTCATTTACTGGACGTGGGCCCTGTTCGTCCTGATCACTTATCCCATGATGGATTTCGCGCCCCGATACATCAACTTCGTTTCCCTGCCCGGTCTGATTATCTGCTTCGCCCTCACCATTTATCTCAGCCGGCGATTCAAACAGTCGCTGGGCATAAAGCAACGGCGCGACCGATCCGGCCTCTTCTGGTTCGGTGGATCGATCCTCCTCATATTCTGCTCCATCAGTCTCTCAATAGTCATGCATCTGCACGGGCAAGCCTCCGGCCAACTCAGCGTCGTGTTCGTGGGCATCTTTTATTTCCTGGGCGGCGTCAATTACGACCGCAATTTCCTCTGGCTTGGCCCGCTGCTCTGCGTCGCCGGTCTGGCTGTGGGATTTGTGCCGCATTACGGCTGGACGGCGCTGGGAATTGTCTTCGCCCTCGGTTTGATCGTCCCCACGCTTTTCGCCCCGCGTCCCCCGGAAGCTCTCGCTGAAAATGTCCCCGCTGAAACCCACTGATCTCATCTAAGGATCTCAACCAGCGAGGCAACCATGGCCCGCGCCGCCAACTCCATCCAGAATTTACCCTCGGGAATCGATCAGCTCGACGCCCTCCTGCAGCACCGTGCACGCCTCGGCGCCATGGTGCTGCTCAGCGCCGGCGACGAGATCAATTTCAGCACGCTCCGCGCGCTTCTCAAGGAAAGCGACGGCAACCTCGGCGCCCAGCTTCGCAAGCTCGAGGAAGCCGATTACATCGCCGTCAAAAAAGAATTCCAGGACCGCAAGCCCGCCAGTTGGTATTCCCTCACTCCCACCGGCCGGCGAGCGCTGAAAACCCATCTGGCCGCGATGGAATCGGTCGTCCGATCGGCCGAGGTCTGATACACTCCATGTCATGCGCATCCAATTCTGCGGCGCCGACCGCACCGTCACGGGCTCGAGCCATCTTTTAGAAATCAACGGCCTTCGGATTTTTCTGGATATGGGCCTCTACCAGGGTTCGCGCGACCAGGCCAATCGAATCAATGCCTGGTTTCCCGCCGATGTCGCCTCGGCCGATGCGATCGTTCTCTCGCACGGGCATCTCGACCACTGCGGGAAAATTCCCGTGGCAACCCGCGCGGGTTTCAAGGGCCCGATCTACTGCACGCCCGCCACCGCCGAGGTTGCCCGCGTGGTGCTAAACGATTCGGCCGCGATCCAACTGGAAAACATCGAATACCTCAATCGCCGCTCGCAGGAGCCGTCGCTGCAGCCGCTGTATGCGCCAAAAGATATTCCACCCGCGCTGGCCCTGATGCGCAAAATTCCCTACGGCCAGAAAACCGATCTCGGCAAAGGCGTGAACGTCACGCTGCTGGATGCCGGGCATATTCTCGGCTCGGCGTTCGTGCTGATCGAATGGACCGAATCCGGCGCATCTCGTTCATTGCTCTTCACCGGCGACATCGGCCGCTACAGCACGCCGATCCTCCGCGACCCGCAGCCGATTCCCCATCCCGTCGATTATCTCATCACCGAAAGCACCTACGGCAACGCCAAGCACGCCCCGATGGAGCAGGTCGGCCCGCAGCTACTCGACGCGGTGAAATTCTGCCTCGCCCGGAAAAGCCGACTCCTGCTGCCCAGCTTTGCCGTCGGCCGCACGCAAGCGGTGCTCTGGTATATTCAGAAATTCATCGAGGACAAGCAAATCCCCGAGCTGCCGATTTTCGTCGACAGCCCGATGGGTGTGGAAATCAGCCGGATTCACAGCGAATTCCGTGAAAATTACGACCAGCCCACCCTCCAGGCCATCGGCTCGCGCGATCTGTTCGGCCTGTCGCGCGTCACGTTCGCATCCACCACCACCGACAGCAAGCGAATCAATACCCAGACCGGCGCCTGCGCGATCATCGCCTCCAGCCCCACCTGCGAATTCGGCCGAATCCTCCATCACCTGGCGATGAGCGTGGAAAACCCGAACGATCTGGTGGTATTCACCGGCTTTATTCCCGCCGAAACGCTCGGCCGCCGCCTGCAAAACGGCCAGAAGCGCGTCCGCATCCTTGATCGCTGGTACGACGTGAAATGCCAAATCCGCACGATCCACGGCCTCAGCGCCCACGCGGATGCCGACGAGCTGCTGCGATTCCTCCAGCCCACGCTGGGAAAGCAGACCTCATCCTTCATCGTCCACGGCGAAGTCGATCAATCCGAAGGCTTCGCCCACCGCCTGATCTCCGCCGGCATCGGCAGGGCTGCGGTGCCCGCAACAGAAACCTCCGTCATCGACGACCCCGGCGTCGCCAAGTCCCTGGGATCGGCCGCCGCGGAAGTGGGGGAGTGAGGGCTTGCAGTGGGCCACGACAAGATTTTTACCACGAAGTCGCGAAGGGCGCGAATGCTGGCTAATCAGTGATGTCCCCATATCGGTTTCTCCCCATATCGGTTTCCCAGTGATGTCCCCATATCGGTTTCCCATATCGGGTTTCCCATATCGGTTTTTCCCCCATATCGGTTTCAGTGGCATCTGCGGTCGGAGCATAGATCGCCGAGATACACGACGCGGTGGAAAGAGTTGCCGATTGTTTTGGCCCAATAATCCTGCAGTTCTGTGCCGTTATACATTGCACCGAACCCAAGGCAATTCTATTTAGATTTTGGATATATGCGGCCAGTACCGATTGCCCTCTTCCAAAACCTTTAGTGCCATCTTCGCCCAATTCTCGGGTGGATTTTGGGGTAGGTGATAAACTCTATTTACAATCTCTCGGATTTCCAAATCGGGTAGGTTTTTGATCGGAACCGTTCGAGGCTCGCGCAACGTCCAGCTATGAGGCATTTCGTACACATTTCCATCGGGGTTTTTGTATCGCCGAGGTTCGTAGATTTTGTTCAAATCACGATCGCCCCACTCCGACGCTGGAAATACGATCGAAGTCGTGACTTGCTCGTTTTCCTTTCGCTCGGGTTTGATAGATGCGCATCGCGCCGCCAAGGCAACAGGAGCGCCGAACACTGAGGTGTTGTACCTAAGTGCAGTACCTACATGCCCGACGATAACTCTGCCACTTGCGATGCCGACATGGGGGCAAAACATATACGCATCCATGTCGGACATACGACGGCCCGTCACAATGGCCTCTTCAAATGGATCGTCTGACCCAAATTCTTTCGAAAATAGGATCATGAACTCGTCCCCGATGTATTTGTCGATTATGCCATTGGTGTTTTGGAGCGCTTCCGCTGTCGCCCACGTAAAAAAATGCTGCACATAAATGAGCATTTCAGCAGGCGAAAGGTCTTGCGTTCGGCTAGAAAAAGAAGTGATGTCAGAGAATAAAATTGTGGCGTCGATCTCCCGCCCTTTGATCGTTATGTTTGCGCCCCACCCATCGGCAAGCGTTCCATCAATCGTGAGCATGTTTGAGGCGAGGTAATCTTCTACGGACCTGTATTTGTATTTGACTTTCGCCATGAGCGAGATTTTAACCTCACTTCCATTCTTCACTCAATCTGTGGCAAAGAAATAGCGGGGGATCGCTTCGCACGTTGGCAACCGAAAACCGGGATCACTGATATCAACTTGTTTTGCCCATTCATATTCACCGCCCGCTTCGCTTGAGGGCGCGGAGAGCGCGGAGAAATTCCGGTTACTCTCTTTCCAATTTTTCTCTGCGTCCTCCGCGACCTCGGCGGTAAATATTTCTTTCGTACTTCGCCATGGAAAGGGGCGCGGGAACAAAAAGCGGGACATCACTGAATATCAAGCTTCCAATACAGATTCACCGCCCGCTTCACTCGAGGGCGCGGAGAACGCGGAGAAATTCCGGCAAATGTCTCTCAATCTTTTTCTGCGACCTCGGCGATCTCGGCGGTAAGTATTTTCTTTCGTAATTCGCGATGGAGAACAAAAAACGGGACATCACTGGAACAAAAAGCGGGGAACAAAAAGCGGGACATCACTGAATATCAAGCTTCCAATACAGATTCACCGCCCGCTTCACTCGAGGGCGCGGAGAACGCGGAGAAATTCCGGTTACTCTCTCTCCATTTTTTCTCTGCGTCCTCCGCGACCTCGGCGGTAAATATTTCTTTCGTACTTCGCCATGGAAAGGGGCGCGGAAGATTGGAAGTAATCGAATGACGAAAAATAAGAGATATGGGCGGGACGCCCATGCTACTTTCGATCAGCTTTTCCGCGCCTGCGAGTTTTCGAAGAGGGGGTTGGTAATTTTCATCTTCCCTGCGCCTTGCGGTGTGGGCGCCGATGCAGCAGTGGCCGGCTGGGGCGGGGGAGCGGATGGGGGCGCGGGCTCTGGTTCGTCCACCGGAGCTTCCGCCGGGGCGACATCGGGGCGATACAATCGGCCGCCGAAGGATTTCTGCCAATCCGTCCATTTCGATTCCGCGGCCGATTCGCCGCGGGTCATCGCCAGCGCGGGCATCAGCTTGGCGTCGAGGTTTTCGATCACGTGGACCGCGATCGCCTCCGGTGTCGAGGGGATGCGGGCGGCGCCAAATTCCGGCTCGCCGTGATGGCTAAGGATGATGTGCTGCACGACATTCACGAGTTCCTGCGGGATCGGCTCGCCGAGAATCTTTTCGGCCTCGCGCGCCTTCTGCTCCACCCAGATTGCGCCCTTGACGATATGTCCGACGAGTTGGCCGCCGTCGGTGTAGCCGAAACAATTTTCGTACGAAAGCTCCCACGTCTTGGCGAGGTCGTGCAGGAAGATCCCCGAGACCACCAGATCGCGATTCAGCTTCGGATAAAACTTGCACACGGCATCGGCCACTTCCATCGCGTTGAGCGTGTGCTCCAGCAATCCGCCCACAAACGCATGATGGAAAGTCATCGCCGCCGGCGCCCGGCAAAAATCGTTCATCAGCTTCTCGTCATCCAGATACGCCTGCACCAATGCAGCGAGGTGGCGATTCTGAATGCTCGCGCAAACCTCAAACACCCGGGCGCACATCTGGTCGATGTCGCGCTCGGTGTGCGGCATCAGGTCGGCGATGTCGAACGATCCTTCCTTTGGCGGCCACATCGCCTCGATAATGAGCTGCAGGTTATTCTGATAGTTCTCCACCCGCCCGCGGATGCGCAAAAATCCCCCATCGGGCATGGCGCTGAACATATCCCGTGTCGCGTTCCAGATGCGCACGTTCAGTTGGGCCGTGCGGTCCGAGCAGAACGCCTTGATGTAATGTTTCCCGGAGGTGGTGGCGGCAATCTGCTTGTTCGTGATGATGAAGACATCCTCGATGACATCCCCGGCGGCACAATCGCAAAGAAACAGACGGCGCATGGCCTGCTGTTATAATGCTTTTTCATAAAATTTTCATCATGCTCAAACGTTGCACCATTCCCGGCCTGTTTATCACCGGAACCGACACCGGGGTCGGTAAGACCCTGGTGGCCGCCGCGATCGCCGCCTGGTTCCGCCGCCGCGCGATTCGCGCTGCCGTTTGCAAGCCGATCGCCACCGGCTGCGTCAAGCGCCGCGAAGGGCTCATCAGCGAAGACGCCGAATTTCTCGCCCATCATGCCGGCGCCCCGTTTCCCCTGAGCACCATCTGTCCGCAGAGATTTGCCGAGCCCCTTGCCCCGGCCCTCGCCGCCGAGCGGGCCAAAGAGCCTGTCGATTGGAACGCCATCGAATCGGCCATCGAAACCATGTCCGGCCAAAGCGATCTATTGATCGTCGAAGGAGTCGGTGGTGTGCTGGTTCCGCTGGCGCGTAAGATCATGGTGCTCGATATGATCGCCTGGCTTGGTTTGCCCGCCGTCGTCGTTGCCCGGGCCGGTCTGGGCACGATCAACCACACGCTGATGACGCTTGCCACACTCCGCGGCGCGAAAATCCCCATCGCCGGCGTGGTGATCAACCGATATCCGCCGGAAACTCCCGCAATCGCGGAGGAAACCAACCCCCGCGCGATCGAAAAATGGGGAGATGTCCCGGTCTTGTGCATGGTCCCGCAGTTCACGGGGCCGGCGATTCCCCATCTGCCCGCGGATGTCGCCGGCGCGATCGAACCCGTGGACTGGCTCTCCCTCGCAAAATCAACCGACGAATAAAATGCCCCTGGACCCCATCCTTGTTTCCCGCTGCATCGACGGCCTTTGGATTTTCTGGGGGATCTGCTGGTTCGTGCTCGCGTTTGGCACCAAGCGAACGATCTATCGCCAGAGCCGAAGGTCCCGGCTGCTTTATCTCGGCATCGCCGTTGTCGCCGTGCTGATCGAATCCCATCTCGTGAACCGGACATATCAGTTTTTTGACGAAACTTTCTGGACGCAGATCGTCGGCCTGGCGCTGTGTGGCGCCGGCATCGCCATTGCCCTCTGGGCCCGCCGCTTCCTCGGCTCCAACTGGAGCGGGCTGATCACGCTGAAGGAAAATCACGAGCTGATCCGCGCCGGTCCATACCGATTCGTGCGTCACCCGATTTATTCCGGCCTTATCCTCGCGGCCGCCGGCACCGTCATCGCCGCCCATCCCACTGCCCGGGGCGTCCTGATATTTCTCCTGGTCGCTGTCGGCCTGAAACTAAAATCCCTCCGCGAAGAAAAAATTCTGATCCCGGAATTTCCCGAAGACTATCCGCGATACCAACGGGAAGTGAAGGCGCTGATCCCGTTCGTCTGGTAGGGCGAATAGCATTTCCCCTACAATAACCCCGTTGACCAGCGGCATCGAAATCATCTTCCTGGGCACCGGCACCTCCGCCGGGATTCCGATGATCGGCTGCCATTGTCCCGTCTGCAGCAGCAGCGATCCGCACGACAAGCGCATGCGTCCCTCCGCGATCATCGGCTACGGCAACGCCCGCGTGCTGATCGACACCACGCCCGAAGTTCGACTGCAATGCGTTGCCAATGGCATCGACATGATCGACGCGGTCGTCTTCACGCACGCCCATGCGGATCACATCATGGGCCTGGACGATGTCCGCAGGTTTAACGCGCTGAAAAAAGGTCCGCTGGATATCTGGGCCGACGCCCGGACTCACTCGGTTCTGGATCGATGTTTCGGCTACGCCTTCAGGGAGCCGGAGCCGGAGATGAAAGTCTTCCGCCCGCACCTGATCGCGCGCACCATCGCCGGTCCCTTCTCCATCGCCGGCCAGACCTGGACGCCCATTCCCCTCGACCACGGCGATATGCCCGTGCTGGGTTTCCGCATCGGCAATCTCGCCTACTGCACCGACACCAACCATATCCCCGATGCGAGTTTCGATTTGCTTCAGGGCCTCGACCTGCTGGTTCTGGACGCTCTCCAGTACAAGAAGCACAGCACGCATTTTTCCGTGGAAGAAGCCGTGGAAGCTGCCGCGAGAATCGGCGCCAAGCGGACGTTTTTCACCCACATCGCCCACGCCCTCGCCCACGAAGCCACCAATGCCGGTCTGCCGGAAAATATCCGGCTCGCATACGATGGGCTTCGCTGTGAGATTTGAAATGCTTAGGGCAGGCACGTCAGCAGCAACACCCCCAGCGCGTAAACCGCCGGAAACGCGATCCGCGAAACCCGGTCGATCCGAAACGAAAGATGCCGGCGGCTTTCCCGGAAAAATCGCAGCGACAAACACGATTGCAGCAGCGACAGGAAAATCATGAACATGCTGAAAAGATGGATTTTGTCGGCGAGCGTTAAATAGGGCATGTCCGGCAGATTGTTCGTCGCGACAAATTCCGAACTCACCGCCGCGAAAATCGCCGCCACGCCCACGGCAAATCGCGGGTCCACCTCGCCCGGCTTGAACAGAAACGAAATGTATGCAATCCCCACCGCGATGAAAATTCCCAGGAATGTCTTGATGTAAATCGAAACGCTGTGCCGTTTAATCTCGATCGAGCAGTACAGCCGCGAATACGTCGAACCCGCCCCGGTCCTTTCCGTCGGTTCGCCGAAATTGGTGTGGTACGGATGCTCTTGAACCTCAAGCAGTGGCTGGCCCACCGTCCAGCCTTCCAGCGTCAGCGGCCGAAGGTTGACCATGTTCTGGCTGTCGATCACGTACTGCATCTGCCACGCTTCATACAGTCCATCTTCCATCTCCAGCACAAGCTGATGCGAATCCAGCGGATATCGGTGATAATCAAAATCGATATGAAAAACGCCCCGGCAATGATAAGAGACATACTGCAAATCCCCGTTTGAAAGGCGATATGGATGTTCTTTCAAATCGAGCGTGCCGTTCAGGAATTCAAAATTGCTCGGGTCGTACTTGCCAATCCATCGAAACCAGATATAGAAATCAACGGTGTATGCCGAGCCTTTCAGATCCAGCCCGTGAATGTCATTGATGTAAATCCCAACGTAAGTCATCTGCGGCGCACTGGCCGGCAGCGTCTGCGCCGGCGAAAATTGAACCGTACTCGCGAGCAAAAGAAAAATGACGATCGCGCTCAGCCGCACAGCGGCATTATAGTGATTCGGTGCTATTTCTCAGAAAAACACCCGCGTCATTTCCAAATCCAAATCCGCGTTTATAATTCCACATTCCTATGGCTCCCGATTTCGTTCGCTCAACCGTGCGCGAGATGACCGGCTACACGCCTGGCGAGCAGCCCGATCCCGGTCAGCGCATCGTCAAGCTCAACACCAACGAAAATCCCTTTCCCCCAAGCGAGCGGGTGATGCAGGCGCTGGCTGCCGTCAGCGGTGAGACGCTCCGCCGATATCCCAATCCCACGGCCGATGTCTTTCGCGACGCGGCCGCCAAACTCCACGGCGTATCCCGCGATCACATCATCTGCGGCAACGGCAGCGACGATATCCTCACGATCGCGACGCGCTGTTTTGTCCCCTCCGGCGCGGCCCTGGCCTATCCCGATCCGACCTATTCGCTGTACAGCGTGCTGGCCAAGTTGCAGGATGCCAAACCGCTCGCGATTCCGTGGGACCGCGACTGGTCGCTTCCCATCGCCGCGCTCGTTGCCAGCGGCGCCAAGGGGATTTACCTGGCCAATCCGAACGCCCCCAGCGGCACGTTTGTCTCGCCCCTGAAAGTCGCCGAGCTTGCGCGAAATTTTTCCGGTTTGCTGCTGATTGACGAGGCCTACGTCGATTTCGCCCAGGACAATTGCCTTCCTCTCGTCGAGGAATTTCCCAACATCGTCATTTCCCGCACGCTGAGCAAAGCCTATTCGCTGGCGGGTCTGCGCTTCGGTTACGCCATCGCCCAACCGGCGGTGATCGCCGAAATGATGAAGGTGAAGGACAGCTACAATTGCGATGCCCTGTCGATAATCGCCGCCACCGCGGCCCTGGAAGATCAGGCCTACGCCCGGGGCACATGGGCGAACATCATCGCCGAGCGAACGCGCGTTTCCGCCGAATTAACGGAATTGGGATGGATGGTATTGCCCAGCCAGGCGAATTTTCTATTGGCCGCCGTCCCCAGCGGCCGCGGGGAAGAAATGTACCGGGGGCTCAAGGAGCAGGGAATTCTGGTCCGCTATTTCGACGCCCCCGGTTTGCGCGATAAGCTGCGCATCACCATCGGCCACAGCCACGAAAACAACGCGCTGCTCGCGGGAATTAAAATGTTGTCGGCATCGGGAAAAGCGGCGTGATTCGCGCTTTCGCGTTCGATCAATAAGACTTCAATTCACCCCGTACGTCTCCGACACCTGGATCAGATCAAACGTCGCCGACTGAAACACATCCAGATCGCGACGGATCACATCCGACATCAGATCGAGCGAATCGTACGGCGAGCGGTGCTCGTACACATCGAAAAACGCCCGCTGCACCACCAGAGGATCGCTGATGTAATCATCGTGCGCATCGCGGCAGAGCGCTTGCTGGGCGTCGACAAAACGCCGCTCGGCATTCCGGAAATTCATGGGGCAGGCGCTGGTGTCGATGCGCTGCTCGCGCTCCACGCAGCGGTCGATGGCGGCAAACGACGGCCCATGCGTCGGAACCGTTCGCTCCGATTCCTCGCGGGCAATGGCGACGATTTCCTGAATCACCGGCCGGCAGAATTGCGGCTTTACTTGCACGGTCACGGGCTTCACCATCGCCGGCGGCGGAGACGATGGCGTGCTGGCCTGTGCGCCGGAAGGCATCTGCGGCCGGCTGGTGAACACGACCAGCAAATCCGCCGCTATCCCCAGCCAGCACACCAACTCGATCCTGTTGCGAGCCTTGCGCCCCATACCACTCTCCCGTAATGAGATTCACTGAACTTGATCCTGATTGCTTCATCGACGAAGCAACCGGAAAGTTGAGTGCAATCGTCACCCGGGGAATGTTCGCGGGCGATATGGGCGTTAAGATGTGCAGGACGTTCCATTCGTTCCGCCGGGGTGGACCGATAATCACGGAACGATCACTTGCGCACAATCAGGCTGATTACTATGACGACCAGAGCGATCGTTCCCGCGATCCCCATCACCAGCCCAAAAATTGCCCGGCCCATGCCGTGCAGCTTGCGATTATTTTGCAGTTCCCTGATGGCCAAGATTGAAACCACCAGCGCGATCGGCGCCGGCGCTGCGAGAAAGCTGAACAACCTCAGGTATCCCGCCGCAATCGCCAGCCCGGAGCGACCCACCGGCAGGAGCATCCTCATCGATGCGCTGTCGCCCGGATCAGGACCGGGTGGAAATGACCATTCACTTCCCGCGCGATTGGCGAAGGGAATATCCTCATCCATCGGCGGCAGCGGCGGGGGTGTGACGGGGTCGGACATGCTGCCGATGATGTACCACATCGCCTCGCGCCGCGGAAAAAATGGCCGCACCCGCAACCGCGGTTCGTGAAGTTTGTCACGAGAAACCGACAAGTTTACCGTTACGCATTCCCCAAACCAACCGTACAATCATTGATGTAACAGGAGCAGGAAACAGGAGATTTAACCAAGGAGTCCATCATGGCCGGCGGAGCAGTCCACGATCAGGGAATTCAACAGGGGGCGGGCTCGGCGGGAAATGGGCAACTGTCGGTTCATACGGCCATCAGACTGGCCTGGGTCACCTGGATCGCTCTCCTGGTCGTTCCGTTCTTCCTGTTCCTCAGCGTGGTCTGGACCCTCACCAACCATGAATCGGCGCGTGTCGCCACCCAGCAGCCATCCTGGTTCCTTGCCTCTTCAGCCTATTTGCTCGTGGTGGTGCCGGCCTCATTCTTCTGGCGCAGCCGGCTCTTCAAATGCTATTGGTCGGGCCACCCCATTCCCCCCGCCAAATATCTTTATGGAATGCTGGCGATCTGGGCCGCACTTGAATTCGGTGGAATTATCTCGCTGCTGGGGTGTTTCGTGGACCGATCCCTGCTCCCCAATCTTCTTCCCGCACTGATCGCCTTTATGTTCTTCGTAACCCTCTGGCCCAGCGGCAGGTCAATGGTCACCGTCGTCGGCAATGCCGAAGATGCTTCGGTTTATGAAGAACCGAGATAATTCTTAATTCATCGGACTGACGGTGTTGGCCTGCGCCTCAGTGTTGCTCGCGGCAGCCGACTTGATTTGCGCGATCACCGATTTCACCTCGGTGTCATCTCGCGTCGCCCGGAATGTTCCATACAGATTGCACGGGCCCAGCGGATCGACCAGTTCCCCGTGCTGGCATCCTTCCTTCATCCACGCCTTGCGAATCGTGATTTTCGCCCCATCGGACGTTTGGCTTACCACCACCAGACCTGACCCGCAGTATTCCATCACGCCCGGCTGCGCGGCGCTGTCGCAGATAAAACACCAATGGATCGACGCGTTGGTGTTGGCGGGATGATCCGCCTTCACGCCGCTCATCGGCGTCCAGAAGACGCGGACGTGCACCAGCTCGCGCGGCATGACGGCCGGATCGGGCCGCTGCGGTTTGTTCGGATCGCCGGCGCTCGGATGAATATTGTCCTGCACCAGCACAATGTCGGCATCGCCTGATTCATTGCGGGAAATATACGCCTGCGTGAAATCCTGGACGAACTCGTGCTTCTGATCGACGCTGACCAGCCGGAGATTCCCGCTGGGCGCGGCACAACCCCCCAGCGCGATCGCCGTCGAAACGATCAGCATTCCATGGATTATTCGGGATACAGAAAACAGCAACGTCGAATCCTCCATCCACCCAATCTCTAGCCGATGCCCAGCAGCCCCAGCGCATCGCGCTCGACGATCCCCCGCAGGGCCTCGCGCGGAACCACGGGCATATTCGTCCCCTGGGCAAGCTGATTGATGCTGTACAGCGCTTCGATGCACTCGGTGATCGAGGTGTAAGGAAAATCGCTGCCAAACAGCAGCTTCTCGATCACCTGCGATTCGTGCGCCGCCACCAGCGCGTTGTATGCCAGCCATGGCCGCGACAACAGCCCGCTCACATCCGCAAACACATTCTCATGCTTGCCCAGCAGGCAGATCGTCTCTTCGATCCACGGTTGCCCAAGCTGGGCGATGACGATCCGCAGCTTCGGGAAAGTCCGTGCTACCTCGTCGAAATGCGCCGGACGGGCGAATTCCAGCTTGCTTTGCTCGGTGAACTGTCCCACCGGGTGGATCAGCACCGGCATCTGCAGCTTTTCCGCCTCCGCGTACAGCCGCATCGCCCGGGTGTCGCACGGGTGAAAATCCTGGTTGGCCGGCGACAGCGTAATCCCCCGAAGCTGGAGGTGATCGCGCGCCGCCCGCAACTCGTCGATAGCCGACCGCTCGGTCGGATCAATCCCCGCAAAGCCAATCAGTTTCTTCGGGAATCGGTTCACGTACTCGGCGACGTACGCATTGGGAATTTCCGCCCGGAGATATTTGCTTTTGAATCCCAGGACGATGGATTTGTCCACCACGGCCGACTCGGCCCAGTGATGGTCGGGATCGCCCGCGGGCAGCGCCCGCCATTGCGATTTCCCCGATGGGGCGATCCGGGGCGAGCGCCGGCCTGCGGAGCGGGACAAATCTCCCAAGTCCAACTGCCCAAGCTGCGAAGGCGATTGCCAGATGTGCGTATGACAATCAACGATCATAAATCACTTTGGCTCCGAACCTCCGGGAATGCCTGATGACGGTGCGGCCTGTAGTTTAAGGGCCGGCCTTCGGCTCGTCAAAGGGGCCGATAATCACCGCCAGACCTCCTGCCCTCTTCTGATGTGCCGCATCTTATTATTTATTCGGACTTTGACCGCCTACCACTCGAATTAAAATACGTAAGTCATTGCCATAGCATTGGCTGCGTCCACTGCGGGTCTCGGCAACCCATTACGATTAAACGGGTTGACGTATCTTTGCCGCGGGGCTAATGTTCCTTCAAAACGAAGGAGATCTCCGATGCCATTCACCCTGCCGCCGCTGCCGTTCCCGTCCGATGCCCTCGAGCCCAACATCGATAAGATGACGATGGAAATCCATCACGGAAAACACCACGCGGCTTACGTCACCAATCTGAACAAGGCCCTCGAACAGGCGCCACAGCTTGCCGGTAAACCAGTGGAGGAACTGCTGGCCTCCAATCTCGCCATCATCCCCGAGCCGATCAAAACCGCCGTTCGCAACAACGGCGGGGGGCATATCAACCACTCGATGTTCTGGGAAATCCTCAATCCAGCCGGCAAGCCCGGCTCCGCCCCCGTCGGTCAGCTCGCCGCGGCCATCACCAGCGCGTTTGGCTCGTTTGATGGTTTCAAGGAAAAGTTCACCGCCGCCGCCACCACCCGATTCGGATCGGGCTGGGCCTGGCTGATCAAGAAAGCCGGCAAAGTCGAGATTATCTCCACCGCCAACCAGGACAGCCCGGTCATGGACGGCGCCTCTCCGGTCATCGGCCTGGACGTCTGGGAGCACGCCTACTACCTGAAATACCAGAACCGCCGGCCCGAATATATCACCGCCTGGTGGAACGTCATCAACTGGAAAGTAGCCGACGACCGCTTCGCCAAGGCGAAATAACCCCTTCGGGATCCTCCCAGTTTAGCGGCCGCGTTTACGCGGCGCTTTGGCATAATGTCCCCTCATGGACATCCCCCAGTCCCTGGACCTCGCCGTCCAGCACCACACCGCCGGTCGATTCGCCGACGCTGAACGAATTTACGCCGAGATCCTCGCGCTCGACCCGGACAATGCCGATGCCCTGCATCTTTCCGGCGTCATCGCTCTGCAAACCAATCGCCTGATTCAGGCGCGCGACCTCATCCAGAAGGCGATTGCCCGCAATCCAGCGATCGCCGAGTATCACAACAATCTGGGCAACGTCTTCATCAAAACCGATCAAATCGAGGACGCGATCGCGGCCTTCGAGCAGGCCATAAGACTTCGGCCGAGCTATTCAAAAGCCCACAGCAATCTGGGTAACGCGCTGAAAGAAAAAGGAGAGCTTGACGAGGCGATCGCCGCTCATCGCAGGGCCATCGCCCTCAGCCCCGGATATGCCGAAGCTCACAATAACCTGGGTAAGGCGCTGAAAGAAAAGGGCCGGCTCGATGAAGCCGTCGCCGCTTATTTTCAGGCCATCGCCCTCGATCCCGGCTTGCCGCAGGCCCACTTTAACCTCGGCAATGCCCTGAAAGAAAGAGGGCAAGTCGATGACGCCATCGTCGCTTATCGCCAGGCGATTTCCCTCGATCCCGGCTCGCCGGATGCGCATTACAATCTTTCCTCGGCTCTGCTGGCGCGAGGGGATTTCCGAGAGGGCTGGGAAGAATATGAATGGCGGTGGAAATGCAGGCATCTTCCGCCACCACGAAACTTCGCCCAGCCGCAGTGGGACGGCCGCCCCTTGGAAGGACGCACGATCCTGCTCCACGCCGAGCAGGGCTTCGGGGACGCTCTTCAATTCATCCGCTACGTGCCGCTCCTGGCCCAACGGACGGGGAACATCGTCATTGAGTGTCCTGCGGAGCTGAAACGACTTTTTCAATCATCGGAAGTGAATTGCCAAATCGTAACCCGCGGGCAGCCCCTGCCGGCCTTTGATCTTCACTGCGCCCTACTCAGTCTGCCACGGATTTTCGGCACGACATCGGCGAGCATACCCAGCGCCGTACCTTATCTGCGAGCTGACCTCCAGGATGCGGAAAACTGGCGACGCTGGCTGGATGATGGCAGCTCAACGGTCAAAGTGGGCCTGGCATGGGCAGGAAGCCCAACCCACGGAAATGATCGCAATCGGTCGCTCAAGCTGGCGAATTTGGGTCCGCTGGCTCAGGTGCCGGGCGTACGTTTCTTCAGCCTGCAGAAAGGCGAAGCGGCAACCGAAGCCAGGACGCCGCCGCCGGGAATGGAACTGGTCGATCGGATGCAGGAGATCAAAGACTTTGCAGACACGGCAGCATTGATTGCCAATCTGGACCTGGTCATCGCGGTGGACACGGCCGTCGCCCATCTGGCCGGCGCGCTGGCCAAGCCGATCTGGACGATGTTGCCATTGATTCCGGATTGGCGCTGGCTGCTGGAGCGAGAGGACAGCCCGTGGTATCCGACGATGCGATTATTCCGGCAATCTCGCAGAGGAGATTGGGACAGCGTCATCACGCGAATCGTCGATGCGTTATCTCAGCGGGTCAAGCGCAGATAACGGGGCGTTAGATAACGGGGATAGATAACGGGGACATCACTGAGGATAGATAACGGGGACATCACTGATAGTTTATCAGTGATGTCCCCATATCGCTGTCTGATAGTTTATCAGTGATGTCCCCATATCGCTGTCTCCCCATATCGCTGTCTCCCCATATCGCTGTCCCCATATCGCTGTCTTGAACAGCAGCTAAAGAGGAAGGTGGGCGGGTTGTGCGCGCACGCCAGCGTGCGCATCGGCGCGTGACGAACATGACTGGACGCGGACGGATACGGGCGGATGAGCGCGCAGAAAGCAGCGCACACAAAGCGGCCTCAGCCTCGGCTCTGGAGTTGCCAGGGGAGCGAAGGAAGTACCTTCGCTCATCGTCCCTTCCACTCCATCGCCCCGTCATCGGCCCCCGGCGCTGCGCTCCTTCGGGCGAGGGCCGACGCCGACGCGACGGAGCTGCGGGACGATGGGGAAGCTGTTTGTTGTGCGCGCAACGGCGCGGGATGAAGCCGTTACGCCGGATCAATGTGGTCAACCGGGGTGTGAATGCGACGCGCGATCACAGCTTCCGCTTCTACGAGATACCTATTTGAAAACGCGAGACAAGTTGACCGAATCCAAATTGCCCCTGATAACATTGCGGCCACGCCGATGAAAATGGACCAGCCATTGATAGTCTTTGTCAATTCCAGGAAGCGAAACATGCTGGCTGATCCCATAAGTCCCAGAAACAAAACCGGCAACAGGGGAAAGAAGATGCAGGCGATTTTGCAGTCGCGGCGCCATCGCTGGGCCGTTTTGTATCTCGATGGGATGTCAAAGCCTTGTACATGGAACAACCCGGTCCAATGTGCGATGGCCGACGCAACCAGCCCGATCAATAGAAGGAGTAATGTAACCATTGCTGCACATTTATTTGCTTACAAGCAGTGCGGGTTTACCCGTAGTGTTGCTCTCATAGTCGAGAGCTCCAGCAGTACCGCTTTCAATCGCGCCATTAAACTCAAGCTGAAGCTTGCCTTGTGGATCGACGCTCTGCACTTGGACCGCCATTTTTCCGTCTGCCGGATTCCCTGCAACCAAATAATCGTATACGAAGTCTCCGGGCTGAAGCGCTATTGGCGCATTTGCAAATTTGGCACCACCAGAAAAGGATATGGGGACATCACTGATTACCTCCGCGAGCGGCCGCAATCCTGGAGATATCTTCTATTTCAATGCGGCACGGCGGGCGACGGTGTTTGTGGGTTTCTATCGATTCATCCTCAATCATTCGCCCGCCACGGCGCAGAGAATCCCGGCTGTCCTGCCGGGAAGAGGTTTACGTTGAAGCCGCTGATACGGTTGATGTCGTCGTGATACACCGACACGCTGAATGCGAAGGTGTCGAATCGCCTCGTCACCGTCAGGTAGGTCACGGCGGCGCGGCTGGCGCCGACGTCCACCGACTGGTTCAGGTTTATGGAATATTTCTCGGTCAGGTTGTAGCTGGCGTTGAAGCTGAAGACCTGGGATTCCAGATCGTGAATGTAGGCGTCGCCGACGTAATAGCTGAGGCGCGAGCCGCGGTTGAAGGCGATGCCGCCTTCGGCGATGGCGGTTTGGCGCTTGTCGAGGTTCCACTGAATGTCGGAGATGAAGGCGGTGTCGTCGCCGATGTGCCAGGTGGCGTCGGCATTGATCGCCTGCCGCGGGACGGAGGTTTGCGGCTCGGATGGGAAGAAGAGGCCGCGGAATGAGACGGGGGTCAGCAGGTCGGACGGCAGGGAATGGGGATAGAAATCGCCCTCGACGTTCACGTCCAGAATGTCCACGCTCTGCCAATGCCCGGGGCCGCCGCGCATGGTTTCCCAATGCTGATGCAGCGCCACTTGCGCGGCCGTGATGTCGTTGATCGCATCGACATCGGGGTCGAAGATGAATACATGGCTCTCATCGACCGTTGTGCCGGAGGTGAAGATGTTGACCTCGGGTTGAATCACGTGCCGGATGCGGTGGAGGTCGAACAGGTCTGAATCGATGGAATCATCGACGCGCCAGAAGCTGGTGGTCATTCGCGCGCCGACGCCGCCGTAAAGACGGGTCTTGTCCTCGCCGTCTGGGTTGTCGGAGTAGGCCGTTACCTCGCCCATCACGTAGGGTACGACTTTGATCTCGCCGAGGGCGATGGGCCAGTCGACTTCCTGCCGCGTGTCGCCGCGGTAGACCAGGCTGCCGGTGGTGCCGGTGAATCCATCGGAGGGCAAGCCGGGCGACAGGCCCGGATAAAATCCCTGCTCGCCGAGGGAGAAATTGCTGGTATCGAATTTCAACGCCGCGCCGCTGGTGCTGCTGAAATAGGTCATCTGGTCGTCGACCACGCTGTCGCCGATGCGCTGGTAGCTCACCTCCGGCAGGCGCGCGACGTCGAACTGCTCCTGCTGGCGGTCGGCCGTGGTCACAAAATCGGTCGTGTCGGTTTCGGCCAGCAGGGAGATCACCTCGGTGTCCCGCTGCCGCTTTATATAAAACTCCGCATCGTACGGCAGCGTGTTGTTGTCGAATTGGGTTTGATAATACTCTTCGAGAAACGTCGGATCGGAAACAAACCCCGCGCGAAGCTGCAGTTGCCAGTCATCGGGGAAATAGTGCTCGTGTTCCCACATCACCATGCCGCGCAATTGCGTTGGCGGATCGACCAGCGTGCGCAAACCGCCCAGGTCGTCCACGCCCTTGTCGCTCATGATGTACGATTTGAAATCGCCCTGAAAATCCCATGGATCGGCCGAGTCGGTGATGAATCCGCCCTTGTAACTACCGTCAAACCCGCCGCCGGCGCCGCGCTCGGAGAAATAATCGACGCGATAGTCGATGTCCAAATCCTTCGGCGGCGTTTTGCCCAGCGTTTCGAACAGCCCCCAGTCGCTGTTGATGGTGACGCCATAGCGGCTGGAATTTCCCGAGGAAAACTCCCGCAGCGGAAACGGCTTGGTGTCGATCGTTCCCGAAAGCGCCGGCCAGTAAAAAACCGGCCAGCCGAAGAGATGAAACGTATCGTCCTTGCTCACCACGTTGAAATATTCCTGGTCGTCCGGGTCCTGATGGATGTAGGCGTAGCTGGCGCCGATGCTGTAGGTCGGCACGGCAAACTTGCTGGTGGTGAACTGCACGCCTTTCGCGGCAAATTCCGCGTGCGACAACCGCTGCATTTCCTTCGCCCGCACCGTCACGGGAATCTGCGTCTCCGGATCTATCGCGTGGAAAACCACCGCGGTGAGAATCGCCCGCTGCGTCTGGAAATCGAAATAAACCCGGTCGGCGGTCATCCGCTGCTCCGGCTCCTTGGCCTGCGCGGGGATATAATCGAAACGCACATCCCCCTCGAGGTATGCGGCCGTCGGGGTAAACGCATGACTCAAATCCGCCGGCCGCGTCGTGCTCGAACTGTCCGGCGATTCTTCGCCAAACAGCACGGCATCCCTGGCGAGCAATTCCAGGAAATCTCCGTTGCCGGACGATTGCGTCAGTGTCACGCCGCCGCTGAGCAGCAGCATCGGCCGGCCATCTTCATCGCGCATCTGCTGGGTGAGCGGGGCGTGGAACGTGACGATGCTTCCCTTGCCGGGCGGCGGCTGCACGACACCGGCCGCGTTGGTTCCGCCCGGCGCCGGCCCCTGCGGGATCGATGTTGTGCTGATCGGAAACGCCGGGCCCGCCGGCGGTGACTGGGGCGGGGAGGCGGGCGACTCGCCGGCCTGGCGAATGGCATCCGCCTGCAGAAAAATCGACGATTGAGACAAATCCTCCGACTGTTTGGTCGGCACCGTCATTTCGATCGACCCGCGCACCACCGTCGTCACCAGCAGTTGGCCGGCCGTGCGGGTCAGATGATTGTCCTTTGCTTCCAGGTGGGCATGTCCGATGAGAACGATTTGGGCCTGCTGCTCGGCGAGCAAGCCATCGGGCGACGGCGTGAGCCATACAACCGCGTGATCGCCCCCGCACGTCACATCATCCATGACGATCGAGACGTGCCCGCTGAGTTGAACGATGCTTGTGTCCCCCTCGGTCCAGCTCGAAGCGCTGCCGGCGCCGATCAAAAGCTGCTCACTGTAGGAAATGGTTTGGCCGGCAAGAGATGACGCGAATATGCCGATGAAGAAAGCCGCCAGAAAAATCCAGCCGAGGCCTTCCTTCCATTGCACTGACAGGCTCCTTCCCGATGCAGTCACCAAAAGTCGAGGCGCGCATTATAAAAGTGGGATGAGGGGCGTCAAACAGGAGCGGGTTTCCCGATCCTGCTTCGAAATACAAATTCTAATCGCCGAGCGCGCCGAGATCGCCGAGAAATGCTCGCAACTCTCGGCGATCTCGGCGTCCTCGGCGCGCTCGGCGCTTCAATTTGATTGAAAAAATCTTGGAGTACAGAGAGAGGGGGAACATCTATGCAGGACCATCCGTAAACGACCTGCTATAATGCAATCGCCGAACTGAATCGCGTTGTTTCTGAGGAGCAGAACTATGAAAAGGTGGATCGTTCTTCTGGTCTGGCTGGTGATCGGTTTTTCCGGCTGGACGCTGGCTGATGTCGTCAGCGTCAGCGTATCCACCACCCAGCCGGATGCCGCTACCACGACACAGCCATCCAATAAATTCCCCACGCCGGCCGAGCTGATGGCAAAAATCAAGTCGGCCGAGAAGAAGGACGCATCGGGCGATGATGATGATTCTCCCAAGGTCGCGTATTTCGATCTCTCCCTGCCGGTCATGGAAAAACCCGCGGATTTCAATTGGTTCGGCGATCAGCAGATCGGCCTGACCCTGCGCGTGCTGGTCGATCGGCTGGAGAAAGCCCGCCAGGATGATGATGTGAAAGCGATTCTTCTCCGGTTGGAGGAAGGAACGCTGAATCTTTCTCAGGCGATGGAGCTGCGCGATGAACTCAATTTGGTTCGCGGCAGCGGCAAGCCGGTTTACGTCTATGCGGATTCGTTTGACACCACCAGCTACATCGCCGCCTGCGGGGCTTCGCAAATCTGCATGCTTGAAGGGGGGGAAATCATGGTCCCCGGCATCGGGTTTGAAACCATGTTCGCCAAGGGCCTTCTCGATAAGGTCGGCGTCAAGGCGGATTTCGTGCAGATCGGGGAATACAAAGGGGCCGATGAGGAATTCACCCGCACCGGCGCCAGCGATGAACTCAAGGGGGAATTGAACAAGCTTGCCGACTCGCTTTACGGCCAGATCGTCAGCACCATCGCCGACAGCCGGAAAATTCCCGTCGATCAGGTCAAGTCGATGGTCGATGATTCGCTGATCCCCGCCGACGAGGCCAAGAGCAGCGGCATGGTTGACGTGCTGGTCGATGCCGGTGGGATGCGCGATCTGCTGTCGAGCAAGCTCGGCGCGAAGATCGCCCTCGTTTCGGATTACGGCGCGGAACAGAAGGACAATGTCGATCTCTCCAGCCCCTTCGCATTTTTCGCGATGCTGGCGCACAAGCCGCCTGAATCGGATAAGCCGGGCATCGCGGTTGTGTATGCCGAGGGCGTGATCGTCGACGGCCCGAGCGATTCGGGGATGTTCAGCCAGACCAACAACATCGGCTCGGACACCATGCGCGATGCCCTCCGACAGGCGGAAAAGGACAGCAAGATCAAAGCGGTTGTCATCCGCATCGATTCCCCCGGTGGAAGCGCCCTCGCCAGTGAAGCGATGTGGCAGGCCGCGCGGCGTGTCGCGAAGGTGAAACCCGTCTACATCTCCGTCGGCTCGATGGCCGCCAGCGGTGGATATTATCTCGCCTCCGCGGGCGACTATATTTTCGCCGACCCGACCGCGATCGTCGGCTCCATCGGCGTCGTCGGCGGTAAATTCGTTTTCACGGATCTCTTCAATAAGATCGGCCTGAGCACCGAATCGTTCATTCGCGGCAAAAATGCCGACCTGTTCAGCACCAGCACCGAATGGGACGACCAGCAGCGACAGCAGATCACCCGCTGGATGAAAAAAACCTACGACCAGTTCACGGCCCGCGTGATGACCACCCGCAAGGGGAAGATCACGGATATTGATGCCGTCGCCCGCGGCCGAATTTTCTCCGCCGACCAAGCCAAGAGTCACGGCATGGTTGATCGCATCGGTGGAATCCAGGACACCATCGCCTACGCCGCCGACCAATGCTCGCTGAAGGCCGGCGATTATGACGTGCGCGTATTTCCCCCGGCCAAAACGCTCTCCGATCTCATCAACGCCTCTTCCGATTCCGATGATGATGATTCCTCTTCCCGATTCAACCCGCATCTGCTGCCGTCGGATGCTCTTGGGCTTTTGTCCCTGATGGACGCTTCCACGCGGAGTGCCCTGGGAACCGAGCTGACCGAGCTGAGCCTGCTCCAGAGAATGCCGGTTATTCTCGCGTCCCCGGTGGTGTTTGTGGTGAAGTAGTGGAAGACGCGCCCCGCAAGCGGGGCGGCTAAACAACAAATGGATTTGCCTTTTCGCCTCGTCCGTTTATCCTCAACGGGCATCCAACCGATCTCGTAAGGATATGGTCCAAATGCTGGGGTACGGTAAGCGCGAGGCCGCCACGGGCGAGCCGGGCGTCAGCACCAAACTCTGCACCGATCGATTCAACGGAAAATATCCGCACGTGGGGTTGTACGACTGCCGGCACAGCAAAGTATGGATCGCCAAGCCGCTCAATGGCCAGGCCATCCGTACCTCGCATGCGGCCCTCATCACCGGCGCGGAAAATGCCACCTCCACCGTGTGGAAAGACCGTTTCCTGTGCTTCTGGTTTTACACCCCGCGCTCGGGCGAGGGATATGTTCAGGGCTACCCCATCGACTGGGAGGAATCCCACCTGCTGGTCCGCATCGACCGCGACTGGGATTACGACCGCCAGCGGATGATTCCCCCCGAGATGTCCGATCAGATCGATCAGAACCTTCAGCGTCAATCGCGGCACGGCGAGCGAATCTGGGAATTTTACAAGCGCGGCGGGTTCGATTACGCCATGAATCTCCACTTCATCGGCCAGCGCGCGGTCGATTGCCAGTTCTATCTGAAGCGCCACGAGCCCTCTTCAGGAAAATCCAAATAATGCCCTGATTCGAGGCGGCGCGGCGACTTCAGTCGCCGTGTCGAAACCCCAAATGTCAATCTGCATCAAATTGTCGGACTGTCCCGACTTTACCGGCAGGGCAAAATAGTCGATTATAAGTAACCAGAATCAACAGGATCAGGAAGGTAGAGCATGGACTTCGTTCCCCCCAATCTAAAGACGTTTCAGGTCTTCCCCGAGTTACCCGCCCAGCTTCAGCCTTTGCTGGAGATGGCCAATAACCTCTGGTGGGTCTGGCATCCCGATGCGATGGAGCTGTTTCGCCGGCTCGACCGCGATCTGTGGGACCAGGTTTATCACAATCCGGTGAAGATGCTGGGCATCATCGACCAGAAGAAGCTTGCCGCCGCCGCCGCCAACGATGGGTATCGTGCCCAGCTCAACCGCGTTTACGAGGCGTTCAAAACTCACCTCAAGGAGACCGGTTGGTTCGGCAGCAGCCATCCCGACCGCAGCGACGGCACGACGCCGTTTCAGGTCGCCTATTTCTCTGCCGAGTTCGGTCTGCATGAATCGCTGCCGATTTATTCCGGCGGCCTGGGCGTTCTCGCGGGCGATCATCTGAAAAGCGCCAGCGAAATCGGGCTGCCCCTCGTTGCCGTCGGTCTGCTCTATCGCAACGGTTATTTCCAGCAGTATCTCTCCGCCGACGGCTGGCAGCAGGAAGCCTATCCCGAACTCGATTTCTACAACCTTCCCATCGAGCCGATGAAATACGCCGACGGCTCGCCAGTGCAGGTGCGCGTCGATCTTCCCGAGAACTCCGTCTTCTGCCGGGTCTGGCGATCCAATGTCGGCCGCGTGCCGCTGTATCTGCTTGACACCAACCTGGCGGAAAATGCCCCGGCCGATCGCGACATCACCAGCCGGCTGTACGGCGGTGGGCCCGAAATGCGCATCAAGCAGGAAATTGTTTTGGGCATCGGCGGGGTTCGCGCGCTCGAAGCGCTCAACATCAAGCCGACGATCTTCCACATGAACGAGGGCCACAGCGCGTTTCTCGCCTTGGAGCGAATCCGCGTCCTGCTCGAAAGCAGCCAGCTCACGTTCGATCAGGCGCGCCAGTACGTGATGGCTACCAATGTTTTCACCACCCACACGCCCGTCCCCGCGGGAATCGACACCTTCTCGCCCGACATGATGGTGAAATATTTCAAGAGCTATTATCCCAAGCTCCGTCTCGATGAAGAGGGATTTCTCGCCCTCGGCCGCGAAGATGTCAGCAGCAAAAAGCAGGGCTTTTCCATGGCGGTGCTGGCGATCCGCCTTGCCGACAGCGTCAACGGTGTCAGCGCCCTTCACGGCGATGTGAGCCGAAAGATGTGGCACAATCTCTGGCCGGAAGTGCCGCCCGATGAAGTGCCGATTCAGCACATCACCAACGGGATTCACGTGCGCTCGTGGCTCGCGCCGGAATTTATCTACGTTCTGGACCGCTATCTCAGCAGCAAATGGAGCACCGATCCGACCGACCAAACCGTCTGGGAAGGCGTCTCACAGATTCCCGACGAGGAACTCTGGCGCTGCCACGAGCGCTGCCGCGAAAAACTCGTGGGCTGGACGCGCAGCGTGCTGAAAGACCAGCTCGCGCAGCGCGGCGCATCGTTCGACGACATCGCCATCGCCGATGAGGTGCTCGATCCCGAGGCGCTCACGATCGGCTTCGCCCGGCGCTTCGCCAGCTACAAGCGCGGCGCGCTTTTGCTTCGCGATCCGGGCCGTTTGCAGCGGTTGATTGAAGACACCAAGCGGCCGATTCAGTTCATCTTCGCGGGCAAGGCCCATCCGGCCGACCACGAGGGCAAGGAGCTGATCAAAGCGCTGGTGAATTTCGCCCGCAACCCGGCCGTGCGCCGCCGCGTCGTCTTCATTGAAAATTACGACATCAATATCGCCCGCATCCTGGTGCAGGGCGTGGATGTGTGGCTCAACACGCCGCGGCGCGGCATGGAAGCCAGCGGCACCTCCGGTATGAAGGCGGCCGCCAACGGCGTTCCCAATTGCTCCATCCTCGACGGGTGGTGGGTCGAGGGATATGCCCCCGATCTCGGCTGGGCCATCGGCCGCGGTGAAACCTACTCCGACGGCAACGTGCAGGACCAGCTCGAAAGCCAGGCCCTTTACGACATCCTTGAAAAACAGATCGTCCCGCTGTTCTACAAGCGCAACGTCGACAACATCCCGCGCGAATGGATCGCGCGCATGAAAAATTGCATGCGTAAGCTTGCCCCCGCCTTCAACACCAACCGGATGGTGCGCGATTACACCGAAAAATTTTACGTGCCCGCCGATGGGCGGGGCAGAATTCTTCTGGCCAACAACCTCGAACGATCCATCGCCCTCGCCAAGGCCAAGGATATTCTGCGCAGCCGGTGGGGCGGCGTGAAAATCGTCGGCGTTCACGTGGCCGGCAACGGTCATTACCGCGTGGGCGAAAACATGCAGGTGGAAGCCCTGATCGATCTTCCCGATATCGATCCCAAGGAAATCGCCGTCGAACTTTACGCCGGCCCTATTTCGCTGACCGGTCAGATCGGCGCCCCCAAGGTGATGCGGATGAACCACGCGAAGCAGATCGGCGGCCCGCGGCACGTTTTCAGCGGTGAAATCGAATGCCGATCGAGCGGTCGGCAGGGGTTTGCGGTGCGGGTGGTGCCGGGGAATCCGGATCTGGCGAGTCCGTTCGAGCCGGGGTTGATCGCGTGGAATTAGAATGGGGGTAGTACTGGTGCGGGGGAAGCGCGGTGCTGCGCACCGCCGCTAAGTATTGCGGGGATTTGAGGCGGCCGTTCACCGCCGCTTTTTCTTATTCCGGTCCTTCTTCTCCATGAATCCGGATTTCTTCGTGCGGATCATCGGGCCGCCGGGCATGCCCAGGTTGTTCAACCCGCCGGACATCACCGATTGCATGAATTTCATTTTCCCCATCATCCCCTGACCGCCAATGGCGCGCATCATGTCGCGCGCCCCCTCGAACTGCTTGACGAATTGCCCGACATCATTGACCGCCACCCCCGCGCCCGCGGAAATCCTTCGCCGGCGGCTGTGCTCCAGAAGCTCCGGTTTTTTCCGTTCCTGGCCGGTCATCGAGTCGTAAATCGCCCGCATGTTTTTCATCTGGCGCTCGATGTCGGAATCGTTCATGTTCACCGACTTGGTCAGATTGCTCATGCCGGGAATCATGCCCATGACTTTGCCGATCGAACCCAGCTTCTGAATCTGACCCATCTGCGAGATGAAATCGTCGAGCGTGAACTGGCCCTTGTCCATCTTGGCCTGGAGCTTGGCGGTTTCCTCCATGTCGAATTTCTTCTGCGCTTCGGTGACGAGGCCGACGATGTCGCCCATGCCCAGGATGCGGGATGCCATCCCCTCGGGCCGGAACTCCTCCAGCGCCTCGATCTTTTCACCGGTGCCCAGAAATTTGACGGGTTTCCCGGTCACCATCTTGGCCGAAAGCAGCGCACCGCCGCGCGTGTCGCTGTCGAGTTTTGTGAGGATCAATCCGTCCAGCTCGAGCTGCTCGTTGAACGCCTTGGCGCTGTTGACCGCGTCCTGGCCGCTCATGCTGTCCAGGACCAGGTAAATCTGGTGCGGCTGAAGCTGCGTGTTGATCTCGCGCAGCTCGCCCATCAGCTCATCGTCGATGTGCAATCGCCCGGCCGTGTCGAGGATCACCACATCCAGTCCCAAAGACTTCGCCTGCGCGATCGCCGCACGGCAGACCGACACTGCAGCGCCGCGCTGCACCTGCCCGTGCGCGGCGATCTTCGAATCATCCGTATAAACCGGCACGTCGATCTGCGACCCCACGACGCGAAGCTGCTCGACCGCGGCCGGACGCTGCAGGTCCGCCGCCGCCAGCAGCGGATGGTGCCCCTTGCCCGTCAGATATTTCGCCAGTTTCCCGCAGGTGGTGGTTTTGCCCGAGCCCTGCAGCCCGCACATCATGACGACCGTCGGCCCCGGCTGGACGAAATAAATCGCCGTGTCGACCGGACCGAGAAGATTCAGCAGCTCGTCGTAACAAATCTTCACCATCAGCTCGCCGGCCTTGAGGCTCTTGATCACCTCCTGGCCAATGGCCTTCTGCACGACGTGCTCGATGAAATCGTCGACGACCTTGAGATTGACGTCCGCTTCCAGCAGCGCCGTCCGCACTTCGCGCATGGACTGGCGGATATTCTCTTCGCTGATGCGGCCGCGTCCGGAAAGGGATCGGAATACATCGCTGAATTTATCGGTCAGTGTGTCGAACATATTCAGACTATTATCATATGCCGATCGAGCTGGATGCGGAAGATTCGGTATAAATCGTGTCGATTCCGGGATGACGGAACGGGTGGACAGCAAATCATTTTTATCGTTACGGGTATGCTGCCGAATACGGGCACCGACTCGAATGTTTGACCCGGTGGCCGCTTCGCGCGGGCTCAAACATTCGAGACAGTGATCCTGTTCGGCACGAAGCCGATTGCCGATAAAAATATTACGAGATTGGTCCTCACGTCGCGTGACGATAAAACAGACAAAACGCGAATTCTTGACACTTAATTTCCCAAACGTTACGGTTCGTAGTTCCTAAAAGTACCCTCCGCATGAGTGAAATACGTTTTGCATATTGTTTCGCCGCGGTGATCGGACTGATGTGTGCTTGCGGCGCCAGGGGTGATGTCGCCGCCGTGCCGGCCGACCCGGCCATCTCCTCCACGGCCCAGCAGGCATTAAATGCCGCAGACCTTGGGGACGAACTCGCAAAGGTTGGGCCAGAAATCGCCAAGCTGGTGCAGAACCCGAGCAATCCCGGGATCGTCAACATGGTGCGGCAATGGCTCATCGCCCAGGACCCGCCCGCAGCCAGCAATCCCTATCAGAACGCATACACCCAGGCGCTGAATGCCGCGTTCGTCAATGCCCTGAATCAGCCGGATGTGCCGATCAATTCAAAGCTCAACATGGGGATCGTCATCGCATCGCTGGCGGGGCCAAAAACCAATCTCGCCCCGACGATTCTGAAGCTCCTCCAGGACAGCAACACGATGGTGGCATTGCAGGGCCTCAAAGCCGCCGGTGCGATGCTGCCGCTGTCATTGCAGGATGCCAATTTCAACGGTGGATTGCGCGATTCGGTGCTGGCGGCGATCGTTACCGTCGTATCGAATCACCTGGATGGCCCCCTTGCCGGGCAGATTGCCGGCGAGGCGTACCGCGCGATCAATCCAGCGCTCTGGTCTGCCGGCGCGATGCCCCAGGGTGGCCCGCTGACCGCGCTGATCGAAGCCAATCTCAAGCTCCAGGCAAGCCGTCTGCAGATCTATCAGAACACCGGCGTTCCCCCGTATCCCAAGGCGGACACTTTCGCGACATATCTGCTCCTTTCCAGCACCACGTGGCCGGTGATGAACGCGGCCGAACAGACCTCCGCCGTGCAGCAGGCGGTCAATCTGATTTCCTTTTCCGGCCAGCGTTATTCAGCCTCACCGCAGGCGCTCAATACCAATCGTGACCTCATCGATTCCCTGCAATCGCAGGGCAAATGGATTCAGGTCCTGGGCGGAATCCTGAGCGATCCAAACATTTCGCAGGTTGGCGCTGCGGTCTATCATCTTTCGCCTGCAATGCCGGTCTCTTCGGTGCAGACCGCGTGCAACCAGGTATTTGGCGCGATTCAAGGGAACCAGGCCTTCAGCGCGATCCAGCAGCCTCCGACGATTGCCGGCGGCGCTTCTCCGCCATCGGCGGGCGCTGCGCCGGCCGGTACCACACCGAGCAGCGCTTCGAATAACTCCACCGATTCCTCGCCCACTTCCGCCGTGCAGCCATGATTCGCCTGCTGATGATCCCGGTGATATTGGCCGGGTTCGCCGCGGGCGCGGTCTACTGGTCGAGCGACACCACCGGTCGGCAGCGCGCCGATTTCGCCTTCGTCAATCGCGGCGACAACAAATGCCTCGACCCCAACGGCATGAGCTGGATGCAGGATGTCCGCATCGCCTACGCCCTGTGGGAGGGGCTGTACACGCTCGACCCGGTGACGTTCAAACCCGTGCTGGGAACCGCGGATTCCGTAACCGTCGACCCCACCAGCACCGTGTGGACCCTGCACATCCGCCCCGATGCCCGATGGACCAATGGCGACCGCGTCACGGCCGGTGATTTTATCTTCGCCTGGCGACGGTTCCTCGAAACCCCCGGCGAATACACGTATCTCCATTTTTACATCCACGGCGCAAAAAAATATTCCGACGATTTCGCAACCTGGCTCGCCGCGAAAAACTCCGGCGCTTCCGGCGTTTCCCCGCCGGATTTTGCAGCCGTCGGCGAGAAGGCGATCGATGATTCCACGATTGTCATCACGCTCGACAACCCGGTGCCATTTTTCCCATCGCTGCTGGCGTTCACTCCATTTTTTCCGATGAACAAGGCGTCGATGAAGGATTTCCTGGAAGCCGATGGCCTGCACTACAACCTCGATTTCACGCGCCCGCCGCATCTCGTGAGCAACGGCCCGTATCGCCTTGCCGATTGGACATTCAAGCGCCGTTTGCGTCTCGTGGCATCTGATTTCTACTGGAATCGCCAGAGCGTCCGCAGCAAAGTCATCGACCAGATATATGCTGAGGATGGCGTGGCTGCATACCGCGCCTATGTGCGCGGCGATGTGGATTGGCTTTCCGATCTCGATCCCGACCTCGCCGCCGAGATGGTCACTGCCGGCGGCCGCAATGATCTGCACATCTTTCCCGCCTTCGGCATCTATTACTATTGCCTGAATTGCCTGCCGACCCTGCGCGATGGCCGAAAGAATCCCCTGGCGGATGTGCGCGTGCGGCAGGCCCTGTCGATGGCGGTCGACCGCGAGCCGATCGTCCGCAACGTCGGCCGGCTCGGCCAACCGCCCGCGTTCGCGTTTGTTCCGCCGCACGTTTTCGAGGGCTACGTTTCACCGCCCGGCCTGCCGTACGACCCGGAGCGCGCCCGCAGGTTGCTCGCCGAAGCCGGCTATCCCAACGGCCGCGATTTCCCGGTCCTCACGATCCTCTACAACAGCGAGGCCTATCACCAGGACATCGCCGAGATCATTCAAAGCCAGTGGCAGGAAAATCTCAACATCCAGATGGCTCTCCAGGGCGTTGAAATAAAAGTATTCGGGCAAATGCTGCACACGCAGCAGTTCGACGTGGCCCGCTCAAGCTGGTACGGCGACTATGCCGATCCCTCGACGTTCACCGATCTTTTCAAATCCGACAGCGATGACAACAATGCGAAATGGAGCAATACCCGCTACGACCAACTGTGCGCCGAGGCCCAGAAAGAGCCCGACAAATCGCGCCGGCTGAAACTTCTCAGCGAGGCCGAAAATCTCATGCTGAATGAGGCGCCGATCATTCCGCTCTACACGCCGGTGAACGCGTATCTCTTTCGCCCGCAGATAACGGGAATTCCGCTTGCCGCCAATGCGATGCTGATTTTTAATTCGGTGAGCGTCGCGCCTTCGCAATAAAAGAAAGATTTAACCGCCGAGGACGCGGAGAACGCGGAGAAGAAAATTTGCCACAGATGAAAATCAGATTCACACAGATGAAAAAAATGTGGCACGGGCGTCTCGCCCGTGTCTTACTTTTTTCAAATCAGCAAAATCCAAGACATGGGCGAGACGCCCATGCGACAAGTTTCTATCCGTGTGCATCTGCTTTTATCTGTGGCAAATTTTCTTCTCCGCGT